>ENA-ORTF01000679-ORTF01000679.1-human-gut-metagenome-genome-assembly--contig:-NODE-679-length-44065-cov-11.421427_pt1 | contig 44065 bp, 44 predicted proteins | sample MGYA00241908_ERZ509180 | MGnify/ENA primary metagenome ERZ509180 (study PRJEB26280, sample SAMEA2338814) | human gut metagenome | biome: human gut; feature: human-associated habitat; material: faeces... | reverse complement strand
CTCTGCTGCCTTACGGATGCGGCACACCCCTTGCGGGTGCCGCTCTGCCCATCTTATAGAAGTACAGCCTAATTCCCGTCTACCGCCAGCCTCCTCAATGCGGCGAGCGCCAGCAATGCCGCATTCGGCACGCAGTCTGCCGCCAGACAAACGTCACTCGCGCCTCACGATAGTAAGGCGCGGTTGATAGTGGTAACGATTCGCAGGGATTCATGGCGAAGCCATGTACACCGCACCCGAATGCGCAGCGCATGCAGTTCTTCAAGATTGAGACTGCCAATGCAAACGCCTTTCTTTTGGACGGGCGACGCCCGTTTTCTTTCCACGGAAAGAAAATGGGGGTCGCGTTCGTGCAGCGCCTACGGCGCTGCTTCCCCGCGGCACAAGTGCCGCGATCCTCTCCGCACCTGTGCGGAGAAAGGAGCACTCTATGGAACATACAATGAAAGTCATTGCCAGAATCCACTCTGACTTTCCGGAAAAATTCGGCATCCCGCGCCAGAGCGGCCTCGTCCCCGCGCTTCGCGCGAAGATCGTCTTCGAGCCGGAGTACCGCAATCCCGACGCGCTGCGCGGCATCGAGGGTTTTTCGCACCTGTGGCTTATCTGGCAGTTCTCTGCCGCCGTGCGCGATACATGGTCGCCGACGGTGCGCCCGCCGCGCCTTGGCGGCAACGAGCGCGTGGGCGTTTTTGCGACGCGCTCGCCGTTCCGGCCGAACGCCATCGGCCTTTCCTGCGTGAAGCTCGAAAGCGTGCAGCATGAGGATGGCTTCGGTGACGTTTTGATCGTCTCGGGCGCAGATTTGATGGACGGCACGCCGATCTATGACATCAAGCCCTACCTTCCTTACGCCGATGCGCACCCCGAGGCGCTGGGCGGCTTTGCCCCGTCGCCGAAAGAGACGATCGAAGTCAAAAGCCCGCCGGAGCTCCTGCAAAAGCTGCCGGAGGGGCGGCGCGAGGCGCTGCTCGGTGTGCTTGCGCAGGACCCGCGCCCGCAGTACCAGAACGACCCCGAGCGCGTGTACGGTATGAGCTTTGGCGGCTGGGACGTTAAGTTCCGCGTAAAGGACGGCGTGCTGACTGTTTTATCTTTAGCGGAAACTGAACATCAATAAAAACGTTGTTAAGGGAAAAACTCTTCGCGTTAAGCCGATGCTAAGAGGGCTTCCAAACGGTTGATATGCAAATTCTGCGCGCTATAATAGCGCCAGAATACATAAAAGGAGCGTATCCGCCGATGCAAGTTTCCAGCGCATTTGTTGTTGTCATGGGTATGGGCGTCACGTTTGTGGGCCTTACCTGCATCATCTTCCTGACGATGCTGATGGGCAAGATCCTCTCGAAGCCCGAGGCTCCCAAGCCCGCCGCTGCAGCTGCCGTACCGGCAGCGCCCGCCGTTCCCGCCGACGGTCTGACCGACGAGGTCAAGGTCGCCATCATGGCGGCGATCGCCCAGCAGCCCGGCTTCAACATGGCGAATGTGACGAATGTCAGCATCCGCAAGATTTAATTTTGAATTCCACTTCTTCCTTTATCAGCGAAAGGGACGGCATCGCGCCGTCCTTTTTGCTACCATGAAAAAAATATTCGATTTAGCACAAAATTAGCAGGCCGTATGCTATAATGGGGACGGAAAGCATGCGGAGTCTTTCTCCGCGCCAACGATCAAGCGAGAGAAGGTGGCGACATGGCAAAAATCCCCGAAAAAATGCGTTGGATCTACGACCTTTTGCTGACGGCGGCGATCCTGGCTATGGCAACGGTGCTCTGCACGCTGCTGCGAAGGATCGACGACGGCAGTGGCTACGTGAACCTCATCTTCGTGCTGGCGGTCGCGACCATCTCGCGCTGGACGGAGGGCTATTTCTGGGGGATATTCAGCGCTGTCTCCGGTGTGCTGTTCGTCAACTACGTGTTTACATATCCCTACTGGGAATTCAACTTCACGATCACCGGCTACCCGTTCACCTTCCTTGCGATGCTGACGGTGTCCATGATGATCAGCGCGATGAACACGCAGATCAAAAAGCAGGAGCGGCTGCGCATCGAAACAGAAAAGGAAGCCGTGCGCGCCAATCTCCTGCGCGCGATGTCGCACGATATCCGCACGCCGCTGACGAGCATCGTCGGCAACACCGCCGCGATCCTCGAAAACGAGGATTCGTTTTCTCCCGAGCAGAAGCGCCGCCTTTTGGAGGATGTGAACGAGGACGCGCAGTGGCTCATCCGCATGGTCGAAAATCTCCTGTCTATCACGCGCATGAGCGGCGGACAGGCAAAGATTGAAAAGGACTGTGAGGCGGCCGAGGAGATCGTCGGCGTCTCGGTCAGCAAGTTCACCAAGCGATTCCCGGCGATCCATGTCTCAATCGAGGTGCCGGACGAGGTGCTGATGGTGCCGATGGACGCGACGCTGATCCGTCAGGTCATTATGAACCTGCTGGAAAACGCCGCCATTCACGGCGGAAACGTCACGCAGATCCGCGTCTGCCTCTCACGCGAGGGGACAAACGCCTGCTTTGCCATCAGTGACAACGGCGTTGGCATCCCGAAGGAGAGGCTCTCGACGATTTTTAACGGCGGGCTTTCCGGCGTGTCGCACAACAACTTTGATATGAAGAAAAACATGGGCATCGGCCTTTCCGTGTGCTACACCATCGTCAAGGCGCACGACGGCACGATGACCGCAGAAAACTTAGATTCGGGCGGAGCGTGCTTCCGCTTCTATCTGCCGCTGGAGGAGGGCATCAACAGTGAAATTGAAGGATAAAGTGCTCGTGGTGGAAGACGAGCAGAACATCAGCAACTTTATTTCGACGGTTCTCACCGCGAACGACTTCGACGTGCTGGTGGCGCAGACGGGTGCCGAGGCGGTCTCGATGATCACCTCGCACTGCCCCGATCTCATCATTCTCGACCTGGGGCTTCCCGACATGGACGGGATGAACATCCTCAAGGAGGTTCGTTCGTGGTCGAGCCTGCCGATCATCGTCGTTTCGGCGCGCACGCACGAGCATGACAAGGTCATGGCGCTCGACCTCGGCGCGGACGACTACATCGAAAAGCCGTTCGGCACGAGCGAGCTGCTCGCGCGCATCCGCACGGCCATCCGTCACACGCGCACGCCGCTCGACAACAACGAGATCGCGCAGTCGGGCAAGTTCACCGTCAAGGACCTGACCATCGACTATGACAAGCACCACGTGCTCATCGGCGATCAGGATGTGCACCTGACGCTCAACGAGTTCAAGATCGTGGCGCTGCTCGGCAAGTACGCTGGCAAGGTGCTGACGTATGACTATCTCATCAAGCAGATCTGGGGGCCGAAGGCCAAGGCCGACAATCAGATTTTGCGCGTGAATATGGCGAACATCCGCCGCAAGATCGAGAAGAATCCCGCCTCGCCCGAGTATATCTTCACCGAGATCGGCGTGGGCTACCGGATGCTCGAAAACGACGCATGATGATAGAGCCGCTCGCGGCTTTATGATACCAGGGCGCGTGCGCGCCCCACACGATCACGCAGACGGCTCCTGCCATTTGGGGATGGCAGGGGTCATTTGCGCACTTTTGCACTTTTATGAAAAAGGTGTCGGACTGAAACAGTGAACGTTTCAGCCCGGCACCTTTCTTTTTTGCGTGTTTTCATGCAGCAAAATCTTTTTGTTCGCTTATAAATATTCCGTACTGTGCCGCAGCGAATGTTCGATCGTCATAGTTATGCTGACTTTTGTGTATATTTTTACCAAATCGTTTGCCGCTCTATTTCGACTCTTTATTCAGTGGTGCAATCTTGACATGAATTGTTATTCTCATTATTGACATTTTATGAACATAAATATACAATCAGCATCACAGTCAGTCCTACGAAAGAGGAAACCACAGCACATGAACATTTGGGAAATTGCAACGAATTATTATCAATACTTCCTGCGAGGGACGCAAACGACCATCCTCATCTCTCTGCTCACCGTGTTCTGCGGCTCGATCCTCGGCTGCCTGATCGCTTTCATGCGGCTATCCAAGTTTAAGCCGCTGGAAAAGTTCGCCAGCATCTATATCACCGTCATCCGCGGTACGCCGATGCTCGTGCAGCTCTACATCGTTTACTACCAGCTCGACTTTATCAGCTATCCCACCGGAACCCTCTTCGGCGTCGATCTGGAGCGGGCGCTGCCGTGTATCATCGCTCTTTCGATCAACTCCTCCGCCTACGTCGCCGAGATCATCCGCGCGGGCATTCAGGCGGTGGACAAGGGCCAGATGGAAGGCGCGCGCTCGTGCGGCATGACGAATGCGCAGGCCATGCGCTACGTGGTGATGCCGCAGGCGGTCAAAAATATTCTCCCCGCCATCGGCAATGAATTTGTCACGATGGTCAAGGAGACCTCGATCATCCAGTACCTCGGCATCGGCGATCTGATGTACAACAACGGCATCGTGGTCACCTCTACCTATAACCCGCTTCCTTGCTACTACATCTCCGCCATCATCTACCTGGCGCTGAATATCATCCTCGGCAAGGGCCTGAACATCTTTGAAGGGAGGCTGAGAAAGAGTGAACGGTAACGTATTGTTCGAGATCAAGGACTTGCAGAAAAAGTTCGGCAGCCTGACCGTCTTCGACGGGCTGAGCGAGACCATCTGCAAGGGCGACGTGGTCGTCATCATTGGTCCCTCGGGCGGCGGTAAGTCCACCTTTATCCGATGCCTGAACCTTCTGGAGCAGCCCACCGCCGGCAAAATTTACTTCGAGGGCGAGGACATCACGGTCAAGGGCTTTGATGTGAACAAGCACCGACAGAAGGTCGGCATGGTGTTCCAGCAGTTCAATCTCTTCAACAACCTGACGGTGCTTGAAAACATCACGATCTCGCTCACGAAGGTCAAAAAGCAGTCGGAAGAGGAGAGCAAGGAAAAGGCCCTCAAGCTTCTAAAGCGCGTGGGGCTTGAGGACAAGGCGAACGCCTATCCCTCCCAGCTCTCCGGCGGGCAGAAGCAGCGTATCGCCATCGTGCGGGCGCTGGCGATGGAGCCCGATGTGCTGCTCTTCGATGAGCCGACCTCCGCGCTCGACCCCGAGATGGTCGGGGAGGTGCTGCAGGTCATCTCCGACCTCGCCCGCGACGGCATCACGATGGTCGTCGTCACGCACGAGATGGGCTTTGCCCGAAAGGTCGGCACGCGCGTGCTCTTCATGGACGGCGGACAGATCGCCGAGCAGGGCACGCCCGAGGAGATTTTCGAGCACCCGCAGAACGCGCGAACCAAAGAGTTCTTATCCAAAGTCATCAACGTCATTTAACAAACAAAAAATAAAATTTACGATATTATTAGAGGAAACAAAAATGCTTCACACGATCAATCCCGAAATTCTGTTCCTTAAGCAGGAAGATGTCATCAAGGCCGGCCTTCTCGATATGAAACAGATCTTGGCCGTTACGGAAAAGACCTACGCGATGCTCGGTCAGGGCCTCATCAAGAACCCGCCCAAGACCAACACCAGCATCCCTGACAAGGAAAACTGGCAGTCGTTCTTCAACGCCATGCCTTGCTACATCGGCGGCGACATCAACATCGGCGGCATCAAGTGGGCGGCGGAGTCCAAGAAGAACGCCACGATCCCTGGCATCCCCTACGGCATCGACATTTCCATCCTGAGTGACCCCGAGACGGTGCTGCCGTTCTGCATTCTGGACGGCACGCTCATCACCGCGATGCGCACCTCCGCCGTCGGCGGCCTGATGGCCAAGTATGCCGCCCCCTCCAATGCGGACACCGCGTGCCTTGTCGGCGCGGGCGTTATCGGCCGCACGATGATCTCCGCCGTGCACGAGGCGCTGCCCCAGATCAAGACCATGTACCTCTGCGACATTGATGTCGCCAAGGCCGAGGGCATCGCGAAGGAGTACGGCGACAGCCTCGGCGTTGAGATCATCCCGACGAGCGACAGCAAGGCTGCGGCGCTCAAATCTCAACTCATCGTCGGCGAGACGACCGCGCCCAAGCCGTTCATGGACACCTCCTGGCTGACGCCCGGCTGCGGTCTCGTCTCCATGCACTCCAACGAGGTGATGGAAGACGTCTTCCTCAAGGCCGACGGCATCGTCGCCGACTACTGGACACAGCTCAAGCAGCACACGAACCCGCTGTCCAAGCTCACGAAGGAGGGCAAGCTCGATGAGAGCCAGATCATGGACCTGAGCGAGCTGGTGCTCGGCACGAAGAAACTGCGCACCTCGGACGATCAGTTCGTCGCCGCCGCGTCCATGGGCCTCGGCGCGCTGGACATCATGATCGCCTATCAGCTCTACCTGAACGCGACGGAAATTGGCATCGGCATCAAGGTGAACCTTTGGGACAAGCCCCTGTGGGAATAAGACACGCAGGAGGGAACAAAGATGAACGCATTCAAGAAATTTGCGGCGCTGCTTCTGGCGCTTATGATGATCCTGTCTCTCGCCGCCTGCGGCAGCAAGAGCGATGACAGCGCGCAGGGCAGCTCGGACGGCGACGCGTCGTCCGATGACACCGCCAAGTCCAAGATCGAGCAGATCAAGGAGGCGGGCGTGCTCGTGATGGGAACCTCTGCCGACTATCCCCCGAACGAATTCCACACGGAAGTGGACGGCAAGGACACCATCGTCGGCTTTGACGTTGCTATCGCGCAGTACATCGCCGATGACCTCGGCGTCGAACTCAAGGTCGTCGACATGTCGTTCGACAACCTGTGCATCAACCTCGCCAAGGGTGATTTTGACATTGTCATCGCCGGTATGGCCTCGACCGAGGAGCGCTTGAAGTCCGTCGATTTCTCTGACCCGTACTTTAAGCAGCAGCAGGCCATTCTGATCCGCGCGGAGGATGACGCGCTCTACAACAAATCCGAAGACCTGAGTGGTCACAAGGTCGGCGTGCAGAACGGCACCATTCAGGTACCCATCGCCAACGAGCTTGCGGGTGAAGAGAACGTCGTCGGCCTCGTCAAGGCGCAGGATCTCATCATGGAGCTCAAGAGCGGCAAGCTCGATGTTGTGTACATCGACTACACCGCAGCTCTTGCATTCGCCGCGGCGAACGATGACCTGACGGTCAAGGACATCGGCATCGAAAGCGACAGCGAGGGCCAGTGCATCGGCGTGCAAAAGGGCAACGAGGACTTTGTCGCCTACCTGAACGAAAAGATCGCCGAGATGCAGGAACAGGGCCTCGTCGACCAGTACGTCGCCGAAGCCCAGACGCTGGCTGGCATCGAGTAAAGCCCGTCCCCCTTGCATGATATGAACAGCACCAGCATACCCTCTATCAAGAGAATTGGGGAGGATATGCTGATGCTGTTTCATTTTGACCGCAGGAAGAAGTCTGAAAAGGAGAAGAAGCCGCCGCGCTTTCTGGTGCTCCGGCGCAAATGGCTGACGCTGGGCGCGGCGGTGCTGGCCGCCGCGGCGATCTTTGCCGCCGTCAATTATCCCGCCGCCGTCAGTGCGTCGGCCGCGGCGCGCCAGCTGCCGATCTACTGTGTCCAGCGCGACCAGAAGGTGTGCTCCATCTCGTTTGACGCGGCGTGGGGCGCGGACAACACGCAGAAGATCCTCGACGTGCTCAAGGAGTACGGTGTCACCTGTACCTTTTTTGTCGTGGGCAACTGGGCGGATCAGTATCCCGAACAGGCCAAGGCCATCGTGGACAGCGGCAATGAGCTCATGAACCACTCCAACGCGCATGATCATTATAATTCCCTCACCGCCGACCAGATCATCGCAGACGTGAACACCTGCAACGATAAGATCGAGGCGTTGACCGGCGTCCGCCCGACGCTCATCCGCTGCCCGTTCGGCGAGTATGACGACCACGTCATCTCCACCATCCGCTCGATAGGCATGGAGCCGATCCAGTGGGACGTGGAAGCGCTGGCAGCGGTTGGAAGAAGGAAATCAATGAAAAAATGAGCGGTGTTGATGAAGGACATCAAGCCATCGGGCTCATTCCACACAATACCCCTATCAAGAGAGATAGGGGTATTTTTATTATGGAATACTATATGACCGACGAGAGAATTGCTGAGTATTTGAAAGCACTCGAAAATGAAGAGCGTGCTACGGCGACGATCGAGAAGTACCGCCGCGCGCTGCTAAGCTTTGCCGCATTTTTGAGCGGCGCAGCGGTCACGCAGGAGATGATTCGGCTCTGGAAGGACGACCTGCGCGCGAGAAACTACGTGCCGTCGACGATCAACACTTATCTGGCCGCGCTGAACGGCTTCTGCCGCTTCTGTGGCTGGACAGACTGCCGCGCACGGTTTCTGAAAATCCAGCACCGCCTGTTTCGCGACAGCAGGCAGGAGCTAACGCGAGGGGAATACGAGAGGTTGGTCGCTGCGGCGGAGGCCACGGGCGACCGCGCCCTCGCGCTCTTGATGGAAACCATCTGCTCCACCAGCATTCGCGTCAGCGAGGTGCAGTATATCACCGTCGAAGCGGCGAAAAACGGCAAGACCGAAATTGCTTTGAAAGGTAAAATCCGTACCATTCTGCTACCTGCCAAGCTTTGCTGCAAGCTGCTCAAGTTTGCCGCGCGACAAAAAAACGCTTCCGGCGCAATCTTTCGCGCCAAAAGCGGCAAGTCCATGTCGAGATATCAAATTTGGTCGAAAATGAAAAAGCTGTGAGCCTACGCGGGTGTGAATGCAGGGAAGGTCTTCCCGCACAACCTCCGCCACCTGTTCGCGACGGCATTTTATCGCGCATACAAGGACATCGTCAAGCTGGCAGATGTTCTCGGGTATTCGAGCATCGAAACGACGCGCATCTACCTTGCCACAAGCGCAGCAGAGCACCGGCGGCAGCTCGAACAGCTAAAACTTGTATCATAAAAACAGAATATAGAATCCGTTCTCAAAATCTCATATTTTGGCAAAACCGCCGAAAGGCGGCGACGCAAAGCCAGATGGGTCTAACGCCTCTCCGAATGGAGAATACGCTATGACAGCCGGTTGCACTCTTACTGATGTATTCGCTTGTCACTGCTCCGTCCGGCTTTGCTGGAACGGAGCTTTTTTCGCGAGGGGGTGGCTGACGATCCGACGAACATTTCGAGCGTTTTGCACCGAACAGGGAAAGACTACTTTGATTGCCCAGTGGGATATTGAGCAAAATTTACCACTCACGCCGGATGCGGTCACTCGTGGCAGGCGATGGTCTACACCCGTAGCGAGGGCACAGGTTGCCCCTACTGCACAGGGCGCAAGGTTACGCCTAAACAGGGCGGCCTGGTGAAGCAGTTTCCGCTGCTCGCGGCAGAGTGGGACGTCGAGAAGAACACGCCTCTGACGCCGCAGGATGTGACGACCGGCAGCCACAAGCTCATCTGGTGGCGCTGTCCGAAAGGCCATTCGTGGCGCGCGGCGGTGTATTCGAGGACGACCCTCGGCACGGGCTGTCCGGTCTGCACCGGACGGCAGGCGCTCGCAGGCGAAAACGACCTCGCGACGCTGTACCCGGCCATTGCCGCGCAGTGGGACGAGGAGAAAAACGGTGCGCTTCATCCAAGCAATGTCACCGCGGGCTCGAACCGCCGCGTGTGGTGGCGATGCGAAAAGGGGCACTCCTACCGTGCTGTGATCGCGCAGCGCGTGCAGCGCGGCGACGGCTGCCCTTACTGCGCCAACCGAAAGGTGCTGCCGGGCTTCAACGACTTAGCGACCGCAGCGCCGCTCGTCGCGAAGCAATGGCACGAGACCCTCAACAGCGCGCTGACACCGGAGATGGTCACAGCCGGCAGCCAGAAAAAAGCGTGGTGGCAGTGCTCTTACGGCCATGTCTGGAAAGCGGCCATCTACTCGCGCGCGGGCGTGCAGCAGTGCGGCTGTCCCGTCTGTGCCGGGAAAACCAAGCGAACCAAGTAAACCCAGCCCGTGGAGGCGGGCAAAAGATAAAGAAAACTTTAGGAGGTAATGAAATGAAACGGCGATTATTGGCAAGTATACTGTCGCTTGTCATGATGCTGAGCCTGCTGTCAACGGCAGTTTGGGCAAGGGAAAAACGGGCAGTGGCGGCTCTCAGGAAACTGAGGATACCGCAAAACTCAAACCGCAGAGCGGTGAGGGGGGAACTCCCCATGAGACTGCGACGAGTAAGGAGCTTGATTTGGCTGATGGCTCCATTGTCATCACGGAGACTGGTTATACCCAGGGCAACGCTGAAAGCGAAACTGCGTATACCGGCGAATACACCATCAGCGGTACGACCACCGAAAACACCATCACTGTCACCGGCGGCGATCACACGATCAAGCTGAACGGCGTGAATATCGATGTGTCGGGTATCCCTCGCTGGTTCCACGGTTTCCTTCATCAAGGCGACTGCTGAGGGTGAGACCGGCACGGTCAAGCTGGTCTACGACGGTCAGACGTTCTTCACCACGGAGATTACTGTTGCGCAGAAGCCCTTGAGCAAAGATGATGTCACCATTACCGGTATCGACGACAAGTACCCCTCTCATGAGGCTGCCGAAGCTGCCAAGGACGGTATCGGTATTGTCTATGACGGCAAGAAACTGACCACAGACGACTACACTGTGTCCCGTGAGGATGGTATGTTTACCATTACCTTTGAGGGCAACTACTCCGGAACCATGAAGCAGGACTACCAGGTAGAGACCGGCCTACCCACTGTCACCGTTTCCGACGCTACCTTTACTTACGACGGTCAGAATCACACCATCGTCGTTAACAACCCCAACAATGACGATGTGAAGTTTAGCCTGAGCCAGTCCGGTTACGGCGCATAGATCGAGAAGAAGGCTGCCGGTACTTATGTGATCTACTGGGCCGCTGAGAAGGACAGCAAAACTGTTTCCGGTTCGGCCACCCTCGTGATTACCAAGGCCCCGCTGACCATCAAGGCAGACAACCAGTTCATGTACGTCGGCGGCAAGCTGCCTGAGTTTACCTACAAGGTGAGCGGCCTTGTGAAGGGCGACACGCTGACGACCGCACCGACACTGACCTGTACGGCGGAGGGTATGACGGTCGGCAAGTTTGATATCGTTCCCTCTGGCGCTGACGCCGGCAATAACTACGAGATCACCTATGTCAACGGTACGCTGACGGTCTCGCGCCGCCACAGCAGCTCTTCCACGACGCCTGAGCCGACGCCGGATGACAGCACCAGCTTTGTGGACGTCCCCGCGAATGCTTATTTCGCCGACGCGGTCGATTGGGCGGTCGAGAACGGCGTGACCAACGGCCTGTCCGACACGATGTTTGGCCCCTACGCGTCCTGCACGCGCGCGCAGATCGTGATCTTCCTATGGCGCGCTGCCGGCAGCCCCGAGCCGAAGACGGTGAGCAGCTTCTCTGATGTTCCTGCGAGCGCTTACTATGCCAAGGCGGTCGCTTGGGCGGTCGAGAACGGGATCACGAACGGCTTGACCGAGACGACCTTTGCGCCCGACGCGACCTGCACGCGCGGCCAGAGCGTGACGTTCCTGTATCGCGCCTATCAGGGCAAGTAAATCCAACTGAAAAAAGCGGCGGTTCATCAGAACCACTGCTTTTTTGCGCCGCATTGACAAGCGCTCCCGCCCTCGGTATACTATGACCAAAAGCAAGGCGGCAGTCAAAAATGCAGACGAGTTTGAGGCATCAAACTCAAAAAGGGGAGAGCAAATGAAGTATCTTGGAAAGCCCGTGGGCATGTGGGCGCTGTTTGCCGGATCGTTTGAAAAGCACCTGACGGTCGAATTCGACCTGACCGCGGAGCAGGCGAAGGACGTTGCGGCGCGTGCCAAAAAGAAATATCGCGAGATCATCGCGAAGCTGCCGGAATTTGACAAGCGCGACCGCTTCGAAATGAACATCGTCAACTGCGCGATGCTCGCCGCGTTTATCCTGTGCATGCCGCAGCGGCCGGACATCAAAACGCTGACGGACTACTACGCCGCGGCGATGATGACGCCTACGATGAAGGCTTTCTGCCGCGCGAGCGGAAAGAAAAAGTTCACGCCCAAGGACATCGAGGGCATGAAGGCGACGGCGAAGCTGCGCGCGGGCGACCGCAACCCCTATTCGTGGAACATGGACTTTTTCGAGTACGAGGACGGCAGCGGCTACGAGGCGCGCTTCACGACCTGCGGCATCTGCACGCTGATGCAGGTGTTGGGGCTCTACGATCTGACGCCCGCGCTGTGCCATCTCGACTACACGATGAGCGAAGCGGGCGGCGCGTCGGATTTTGTGCGCAAGTACACGCTCGCCTCCGGCGGCCCCTACTGCGACTGCGGGTATCACAAAAAGCAGTGAAAAAACAAAAAGGATGCGTCTTTCGATGCATCCTTTTTCCTTTATGTAGGGGACTCAATCCTCGTTGTAGGCATCCGAGGCCTTGATGCGCTGGTACATGTCCTGCATCTGGCGGTCGATCTCAGCGATCTTGCCCGCGCATTCGAACATCTCCTCGTTGATGCCCTCGGGCAGCTTCGTTTTGTCGACCTTGTAGCGGATATCGTGCTCAAGGCTCGCCCAGAAGTCCATGGCGATCGTGCGCAGCTGGATCTCCGCCACGACGTATTCCGTCCGGTCGGAGAGGTAGACGGGCACCTTGATGTCCATGTGCAGCGAGCGGTAGCCGTTGTAGTTCGGCGTCTGGATGTAGTCCTGCTTTTTGACGATCTCCACATCCGTCTGCCGCGCCAGCATCTCGCCCACGCGGTAGACATCGTCGATGTAGCTGCAAACGACGCGCACGCCCGCGATGTCGTTGATGTTTTTTCGCGCGGACTCGATCGAGAGCGGCAGGCCGCGCTTGATGAGCTTGGCGACGATGCTCGATTGCGATTTGACGCGCCCGTCGATGTGATGAATGGGATTGCGTGCATAAAGAACATTGAATTCACTGTTGAGAATATTGAATTTCAACGTGAGCTGCCGAACCGCCGCGTCATAGAGATTCTGCATGACAAGAAAGTCATGCGGATCTTCGCAGAGTGCGGCGCCGTTCCCCGTTCGATTCATTCTGAGCCTTCCTTTCCATCGGAAGCGTCAACGCCCGCCCGATGTGCTTTTGTTCCTTTCAGTATAGCAGACGATCACCGCCGCGCCAAGGGGAGAAATGCTGATTTTCCGCAAAAGTCTGAGCGAAAAAAGCAGCGGGCGGGAGAAACTACCAAGCGACAGGCAAAAGAACTTGCAATGCAGCGCAAGCCATTCTATAATTAACCTGAAAGGATATGCACAGCGTTCGGCACTTCCGCTCCGGTGGCAGAGCGAACGCGCGGAAGGTGCAGAAAAGAACAATGGATAAAAAAGGAAAACAGCAATTTCTTCTGGTCGCGTTCGGCGTGGCGCTCTATGCCGCGCTGATGAATCTCAACGAAGTCGCGGCGTTTCTCACGAGGCTCGCTACCCTCTTCACGCCGGTGATCATAGGGTTATTGATGGCGTTTGTCCTCAGTGTGCCGATGCAGGGCATCGCAGGACGTTTGACGCGCCTGATGCCAAAGGCAAAGGAAAAACACATTGACCTTCTCAGCCTGCTGCTGACGCTTTTGTGCGTGGTCATCGTCGTGGTACTGCTGTGCGTTCTGGCGCTGCCGCAGCTTGCCGCGTCGCTCAAGAGCATCGGCACACTGGTCAGGGAGAACTGGCCGGACTGGGCGCGCCTTCTCTCGGATCACGGCGTGGATACAAGCGAGCTCACCGATCGCATCGCCGCGCTCGATTGGAAAACGGTGCTGGAAAAGGCGCTCACCGGCGCCGGCGCGCTGATCGACTCGGTGGTGGATCTTGCCGGTACCACAGTCTCGGCGGTGGCCAACGTCACCTTTGCCATCGTCATCATGTTTTATGTGCTGCTCGACCGGCGCAGCCTTGCTAAACAGAGCCGCAGACTCCTCTACGCCAACCTGAGCGAGCGAAAGGCCGATCAGGTCTGCCGCATCGCGCGCCTGACGCACACCACCTACGCCCGTTTCCTGTCCGGGCAGTGCGTGGAGGTCGTGATCCTCGGCACGATGATCTTTCTCGCGTTCTCCCTGTGCGGCATTCCCTACGCGGGGCTGACCGCCGCGCTGACGGCGGCCTTCGCCTTTGTTCCCTACATCGGCGCGCTGGCCTCCTGCGCAATCGGCGTACTGCTGACGCTGCTTGCCCAGCCGGAGAAGGCGCTGCTGTGCCTGATCGTCTATCAGGCGGTGCAGTTCACGGAAAATCAGTTCATCTACCCGCATGTGGTTGGCAGCAGCGTGGGGCTTGCGCCGCTGTGGACGCTCCTTGCGGCATTGCTTGGCGGCAAGCTCTTCGGCCTTGTCGGTATTGTGTTTTTCATTCCCCTCACGGCGGTAGTACTCCAGCTCGTACATGAGCACACCGCACAGCAGCTTTCGGAAAAGAAACTCGACCGCGAGGATCTGATCGAATAACAAAAAAGGACGACAGCTATTTTTAGCTGTCGTCCTTTTTTGTGCGATCACGACTGCGCCATGCGCTCGAGGAGCTGGAAGGCCTCTTCGAGCTTGGGGTCGATATGGTCGGTCTGCAAAGCCTCGCGCACGCAGCCTTCGATGTGCGCGCGCATGATCTGCTGGTTGGCGCTTTTGAGGAGCGACTGCGTGGCGAGAAGCTGGTTGGAGATGTCCACGCAGTAGCGGTCGTCGTCGATCATCTGCAAAATGCCGTCGAGCTGGCCGCGGGCGATTTTCAGCTTGCGGCGGACGGAATCACGATCGGCTCTCATGGCCTTAGCGGATGGAGACGGCCTGATAGCCAGCCTCATCCACGGCGGCCTTGAGCGCCGCGTCGGTTACGCTGCCGTCCACGCTGACGGTGGCGGACTTGCTCTCAAGATCGACCTTTGCCTCCTTCACGCCGGGGACGGCGGAAAGCGCCTGCTGAACGTGATTCACGCAATGCATGCAGGCCATGCCCTCAATGCTGATGACTTTTTCCATGTTTGTTTCTCCTTTTTCATTACTTGCCATAATTTCCTTGCTTGCTATCTCCACTCCGCGATCCGACGGAGAAGAAACCGTTTTGGGTGCCGCTGCCGCCGTGTGCTTGGCCTTGAACCAGCGCAGGCGCAGCGCATTGCTTACCACGAACACCGAGCTGAAGCTCATCGCGAGCGCGCCGAGCATCGGGTTCATCTTGAGCTGGAAGGCGGGGTAGAACACGCCCGCCGCGATGGGAATGCCGATGGCGTTGTAGAAGAACGCCCAGAAGAGGTTTTCCTTGATGTTGCGGATGACCGCGCGGCTCAACTGCACGGCGGTCGAGACGTCGAGAAGGTCACTGCGCATCAGCACGATATCCGCCGACTCGATGGCGACGTCCGTACCGGCGCCGATGGCGATGCCGACGTCTGCGCGCGCAAGGGCGGGCGCGTCGTTGATGCCGTCACCGACCATGGCGACCTTCTTGCCGCCCTCCTGTAAGCGGCGGATCTCGCGTTCCTTATCCTGCGGCAGCACCTCGGCCACGACGCGGTCCACGCCGACCTGACGGCGGATGGCCTCGGCGGTCTTGGCGTTGTCGCCCGTGAGCATGACGACTTCAATGCCCATGCTCGAGAGCTCGGCGATGGCCTGCGCGCTCGTGGGCTTGACGACATCGGCTACGGCGATGAGGCCAATGAGCTTGCCGTCCAGCGCAAAGTAGAGCGGCGTCTTGCCGTCCTCAGCCAGCGCTTCGCCTTGTGCGAGCAGGTCGCTCTTTTCGATGCGGTTTGCTTCCATCATGCGGCGGTTGCCGGCAAGGCAGAGCTGGCCCTCGACCTCGCCGCGGATGCCCTGACCGGGGATCTGCTCAAATTTGTCGACGGACAGGAACGTGAGCGATTCCTTCTCCGCCTCGGCCACGATGGCCTCGGAAAGCGGATGCTCGGAGAGCTTTTCGAGCGACGCGGCGACGGAGAGAAGTTTGTCCCTGCCGATGCCGCCGTCGACGACGTCGGTGACGACGGGCTTGCCCTGCGTGATGGTGCCAGTCTTGTCGAGCACGACGGTGTTGACGCTGTGCGTCGTCTCAAGCGCTTCGGCAGACTTGATGAGGATGCCGTTCACCGCGCCGCGCCCCGTGCCGACCATGATGGCCGTCGGGGTAGCGAGGCCCAGCGCGCAGGGGCAGCTGATGACGAGAACGGAAATGCCGATGGAGAGCGAAAACTCCACGCTGTGCCCCGTCAGGAGCCACGTGAGCGCTGCAATAACGGCGATGGCGATGACCACGGGGACGAACACGCCGCTCACCTTATCGGCGAGCTTGGCGATGGGCGCTTTGGAGCTCGTGGCCTCGTCCACAAGGCGTACGATCTGGGAAAGGGCAGTATCGTCGCCGACTTTGGTCGCGCGCATCTTGAAATAGCCGGATTTGTTGATGGTCGCGCCGATGACGCTGTCTCCCGCCTGCTTTTCGACGGGGATGCTCTCGCCCGTCAGCGCGGATTCGTCGACCGAGGACGTTCCCTCGAGCACGACGCCGTCGACGGGGACGCTCTCGCCCGCCTTGACGATCAGCACGTCGCCGAGTTGGACCTCCTCGACGGGGATGACGCTCTCGACGCCGTTGCGCTCGACCGTCGCGGTCTTGGGGGCGAGGTTCATGAGCTTTGTGATGGCGTCAGAGGTCTTGCCTTTGGCGCGGGCCTCCATCGTCTTGCCCATGGTGATGAGCGTCAGGATCGTGCCTGCGGACTCGAAGTACAGCTCCATCATATAGGTGTGCACCGTGTCCATGTCCATCTGGCCAAAGCCGATGCCGATCTTATAGATGGCGTAGATGCCGTACACGATGGCGGCGCTGGAGCCCAGTGCGATCAGCGAATCCATGTTCGGCGAGCGCTGCCACAGCGTCTTGAAGCCGACAATATAGTACTGGCGGTTGATATAGACGATGGGCAGCAGCAGCAAAAACTGCGTGAATGCGAACGTCATCGCATTTTCCATGCCGAGGAAGCACGCGGGCAGCGGCCAGCCCATCATGTGGCCCATCGAGAGATAGAACAGCGGGATGGTGAAGAGGAGCGAGAGGACGAGGCGCTTTTTCATGTCGCTGTACGCCTTCTGCGCGGCGCTGACGCCGCCCGTTTCAGCGGCCTTCGCGGCGGGCGCGCTGCCGGGCTTTGCATGCAGGGATGCGCCGTAGCCCGCCTTTTCGACCGCGGCGATGATCTGCGCGGACGAAAGCTGGGATTCGTCGTATTCGACGACCATGCTGTTTTTCAGCAGGTTGACCGCGACCTGCTGCGCGCCGGGCTGCTTGGCGACGGCCTTTTCCACGCGGCTGGAGCAGGCGGCGCAGCTCATGCCGGTCACGTCATAGGTTTCCTTTTTCAATTTGATTCCTCCTTCGGGGCAAATACAATACCCGTGTAGGGTATTTTTCATTTACCGACAGTATAGGTCGGAAATTGGCGGATTGTCAAGACCTCTTTTCGAGAAATTTCCGTTTGGGCGAAAGTTGCGGCGTTTCGGTCGGGAAAACTTACCGCCGCCGCGCCGCTGGACAGCTTACATCCCTTATGGTAAACTGACGGCATGAGTTTTATGATAAGCAGGTGAAAAATGAAGCAAAAACATATCTTGAAATGGCTTGGCATCGCACTGGGCGTGTACCTTTTATATGGGGTGCTGACAGCCATTCTCGTCCCGCTGCCGCAAAAAGAGGCGGCGGGGGAACTGTGGAGCCAGTATGAAGCCCGATTGAGTACGGACGCATCGCAGGAGCGCGTGAGGAGCATCGAGGATACGGACAGTGCGCTGCTCTGGCGCTTGCAGCTCATCGAGAGTGCGGAAAGGGAGGTCATCTTCTCGACCTTTGACCTGCGCGCGGACGGCAGCGGACAGGATTTGATGGCCGCGCTCTATGGCGCGGCGCAGCGCGGCGTGCGGGTGCGCGTCATCGTCGACGGGCTGAACGGTTTTCTGCATCTGCAAAACAGCGGCGTTCTCCGCGCCCTCGCGGCGGAGGAGAATGTGGAGGTGCGCTTTTATGATCCCATCGACCTGCTGCGCCCGTGGAAGCTCAACTACCGTCTGCACGACAAGTATCTGATCGCCGACGGGAGCAAATACATCCTCGGCGGAAGAAATTCGAACGATTTGTTCCTCGGCTCATATCAGGAGAACCAGAACATCGACCGCGACGTGCTCGTCGTGTCGGATGGGGGAGAGGGCAGCTCGGTCTCTCAGCTTTTGACGTATTTTGAAAGCGTCTGGTCGCAGCCGGAGAATCAGACCATCACAGGCAAGACGTCCTCGCAGACCGACGCGCTGCAGGAGCGCTACGCGGCGCTATGCGCGGTGCATGGAAAAGAGCTTGCCGCCGTCGACTGGGAGGTGGAGACCGCGGCGGTCACGCATGTGAGCCTTCTCAGCGGTTCGCCGCGCGCGGAGGCGAAAGCGCCTGAGCTGTGGGACGCGCTTGTCCGCCTGATGGCGCAGGGCGATGACGTCCTGCTGCAAACGCCGTACATCATCTGCAACGACAAAATGTATAACGATTTGGAAGCACTTGCCGAGACGCGGCAGCTGCGCGTGCTGACGAATGCCGTTGAAAACGGCGCGAACCCGAGCGGCTGCTCGGACTACTTACGCGAAAAGCAAAATATTTTATCGCGCGGCGTCGACGTGTACGAGGTCGTCTGCGGCCAGTCGCTGCATACGAAGACGATTTTGATCGGAAACGATTTGAGCGTCGTCGGTTCATTCAACGCCGACATGCGCAGCGCATATCTCGACACGGAGCTGATGCTCGTCATCGAGAGCGAGGAGGTCAATGCCGCGCTGCGGCAGGAGAGCGTACAGTACATCGACCAGAGCCGCCTCGCCCTGCACGACGGCGGCACGGAATACGGCGCGCGGTTTGAAGAGATAACGCTGCCTTGGGCAAAGCGCGCGCTGTATACGATTCTGAGCGTTGTCCAGCGCCCGATCCGCCACCTGCTGTAACGAAAAGTGCGGCATAGCGGAAAATGAGGGAAAGGAATACGGATTTTGCCCGTATTTCCGTTTTTTCACCTTGCAAAAGACGTTCGGGTTTGCTATGATAAAAAATACGTATGGATACGTTCCGCTTTTTGTGGAGACAGAGGATAAGAAAGGAAGATCGTTATGATTTACACGACCGAAGTGCAGCATATGTGCCCCGTTGCGAAGGGCGCATATCACGGTCCGGCCCCGATCCCCGAAGAGGGCAAGTGGGTCCAGGCCAAGCAGATCGCCGATATTTCCGGCTTCACCCACGGCATCGGCTGGTGCGCGCCTCAGCAGGGCGCCTGCAAGCTGACGCTCAACGTCAAGGAGGGCGTCATTCAGGAGGCTCTGATCGAGACCATCGGCTGCTCGGGCATGACCCATTCCGCTGCTATGGCTTCTGAGATCCTGATCGGCAAGACCATTCTCGAAGCGCTGAACACCGACCTTGTTTGCGACGCCATCAACACCGCCATGCGCGAGCTGTTCCTGCAGATCGTCTACGGCCGCACCCAGTCCGCTTTCTCTGAGGATGGCCTTGCTGTCGGCGCGTCCCTCGAGGACCTCGGTAAGGGCCTTCGCTCCCAGGTCGGCACGATGTTCGCCACCGCCGAAAAGGGCCCCCGTTACCTCGAGATGGCCGAGGGCTACTGCTCCCGCGTCGCGCTCAACAAGGAAAACGAGATCGTCGGCTACGAGTTCATCAACCTCGGCAAGATGATGGACTTCATCAAAAAGGGTATCGATGCGAACGAAGCGCTCGAAAAGGCCAAGGGTCACTATGGTCAGTGGGACAACGCTGCCAAGTACATCGACCCGCGTCAGGAATAAGGAAGGGAGGACGAAACAATGGCTTTATTTGAAAACTACGAGAGAAGAATCGACAAGATCAACGGCGTCCTCGCTCAGTACGGTATCTCTTCCGTCGAAGAGTGCCGCGAGATCTGCAAGGCCAAGGGCTTTGACCCGTATGAGATCGTCAAAGGCATCCAGCCCATCTGCTTTGAAAACGCCTGCTGGGCGTACACCGTCGGCGCGGCCATCGCCATCAAGTCCGGCGTGAAGTCCGCGGCCGAAGCCGCCAAGATGATCGGTGTCGGCCTGCAGTCCTTCTGCATCGACGGCTCCGTCGCCGAGGACCGCAAGGTCGGTCTGGGCCACGGCAACCTCGGTGCGATGCTGCTGTCCGACGAGTCGAAGTGCTTTGCCTTCCTCGCCGGTCACGAGTCCTTCGCCGCCGCTGAGGGCGCGATCGGCATCGTCCGCAACGCCAACAAGGCCCGCAAGGAGCCCCTGCGCGTCATCCTGAACGGTCTCGGCAAGGACGCCGCTCAGATCATCTCCCGCATCAACGGCTTCACCTATGTTCAGACCCAGTTCGACTACTTCACCGGCAAGCTAAACATCGTGCGCGAGATCCGCTACAGCGAGACCGAGCGCGCCGACGTCCGCTGCTACGGCGCTGACGACGTCCGCGAGGGTGTTGCCATCATGCATTCCGAGGGTGTGGACGTCTCCATTACCGGTAACTCCACCAACCCGACCCGCTTCCAGCACCCCGTCGCCGGCACTTATAAGAAAGAGTGCATCGAGCAGGGCAAGAAGTACTTCTCTGTCGCCTCCGGCGGCGGCACGGGCCGTACCCTGCACCCGGACAACATGGCCGCCGGTCCCGCCTCCTACGGTATGACCGATACCATGGGCCGCATGCATTCCGACGCACAGTTCGCCGGCTCATCCTCCGTGCCCGCGCACGTGGAAATGATGGGCTTCCTCGGCATGGGCAACAACCCGATGGTCGGCGCCACCGTCGCCGTGGCCGTCGCTGTTGCGGAGAGCCTGAAGTAAGAGGGAAAACCGCAGGGTTTGTCCTTCCAAGGTTCCAAAACCTGATTTTTCATCAAACATAGGCAGGAAGCACATCTTCCGCACGAAAATGCGGAAGATGTGCTTCCTGTTTTTGCGTTTTTGGAGGGAAAAACCGTGAAGAAAATCAGGATGTGCTTCCCGAATGAGAAGACGTTCAGGGAAGGGTTCGAAGAGTATATTTTGGACTGTAAGGCCCGCAATCTGCGGGATGGAACAATCAACCATTATCAGGAATCCATCAAGCAGATTTACAAGCGAATCACACCAGATACGCTGATCTCTTCGATGTGTCAGCAAACCATGGCAAACTTCTATATTTCACTGAGGGATGACCCTAATTTGAATGAGGTTTCTATGGGAACATATGCGAGAGATTTGAAAACGCTGATGCGATTCTTTATCCAAGCGATGTGACTGCGGGCTCAAACCGCCCCGTATGGTGGCGATGCGAAAAAGGTCACTCCTACCGCGTCATCATCGCACAGCGCGTGCAGCAGGGCAACGGCTGTCCCTACTGCGCGAACCGCAAGGTGCTGGTAGGCTTCAACGACCTCGCGACCGTCCAGCCGCTCGTTGCCAAGGAGTGGCACGAATCACTCAACGGCGCGCTGACGCCGGAGATGGTGACTGCCGGAAGCCACAAAAAAGTGTGGTGACAATGTCCCTACGGCCACATGTGGCAAGCGGTCATCTACGCCCGCACCGGCGCGCAGCAAAGCGGCTGCCCCGTCTGCGCCGGGAAGACAAAAATCAGTAAACCCAGCCTGCGGAGGCGGGCAAAAGATAAAGAAAACTTTAGGAGGTAATGGAATGAAACGGCAATTATTGGCAAGCATACTGTCATTTGTCATGCTACTGAGTTTACTGCCTGCGGCAGCGTAGGCAGTAGACGGGGAGGACGAGACCGGCAGCGATGACGGCGTCGTCCTCTATACGGGGTCTGAAAATACAGACCTTACGGACGAAGGTGAGGACGGCGAAGGTGCTGAACCCACGGCGGAAGGGCCGCAGTGGAACTTTGCACCTCAGTACGGGAACCTTATCCATGATTACAGCTATTATTTTAATAGTAGCTATAATAACGAGACAGAGGGATATCCCGGCGTAACGGGATATAATCCAAAGAATGCAATCTCCCTTCGAGATAACAAGCTGCCGGATGAGGTCAATACAGTCGGCTTGGCACAGCGCTTTATCAATGCATATCCGCACGAGTTGGATGGCGGCCGCCGCCAGAGAATCGGCGTGGCGCGTGCTCTTGCAGTCAACCCGGAGTTTATCGTCTGTGATGAGCCGGTCTCAGCACTGGATGTTTCCATTCAGGCGCAGATCTTGAATCTGATGATGGACCTGCAGGACGAACTGGGACTGACATATGTCTTTATCATGCATGACCTGTCGGTCGTTAAGCACATTTCAGATGAGATTGCAGTGATGTATTTGGGGCAGTGTGTGGAAAGAGTGCCCAGTAAAGAGCTGTTCCAGAATCCGCTGCACCCGTATACAAAGGCGTTGCTGTCAGCAATTCCCATCCCGGATCTTTCAACACGCGGAAGGAAGAAGCACCCTGTTCTTATTCGCCGGACGGAGAGTATCCCGTCATCAACCTGGAAAAGGGCGACCTATATACGAGCTATTCAGGCACATGGGAAGAGAACACTGTGCTTCCCTGCATCCGCAGAATTGACAGCGGTACGGTTGGCAATGCGGTCCACGGTAAGGCGGAAGCCGTTGTAGAAGGGATTTCAACAGATGAGATCGCAAGGGCTGCCTCCGCTATAGAAGAGCAGACTGGGATCGCTTTCAGATGGGAAGAAAAAATGGGTGCGTTGTGATCCGTGCGGAAGGCAAGAGTGCTCATGCCTCCACGCCTTGGGAAGGAAACAGTGCACTTACTGGCTTGCTGGCGCTGCTGATGCAGTTTCCCTTTGCCGACTGTGAGGGACAGCGCCGCCTGCGCGGATTGACAGAGCTGTTTCCGCACGGCGCATTTTACGGTGAGGCGGCTGGCGTGGCGCAGGCGGATGAATTGTCCGGCCGGTTGGTGCTGAGCTCCAACGTGCTTCATTATGCGGAAGGCGGTATGTCCGGCCGCATAGACTGCCGCGCGCCGATGTGTGCCAGCGAAGAGACTGTGTTTGAGGTGCTGCGTGAAAAACTGGCGGCTTATGGCTTGTATCTTCCGGAGAGCTGCAAAATGGTCCCCCATTACGTTCCGGAAAATAGTCCGTTTATCCAGACGCTTTTAGGCTGCTATGAGCAGGTCATGGGCGAACCGGGCAATTGCCTTGCTATTGGCGGTGGGGCATATGCGCACTTTCTGAAAAATGGCGTGGCGTTTGGCGCTTCCCGATTAGGTGTAGATTATCACATGCACGGTGCAAATGAGTACCTTGTGGTAGATGAGATCGTGCGAAGCGCGGAGCTGTTTGCGCTGACCATTGTTGCACTTTGCGGCGAACACGCTGAGCCGATGTAAAATGCGGTTATGTAAATAACACCCGTCGGTATGATCCGATGGGTGTTATTATTTGTGCTGTGTTTTTTGACAGACGAATCGGATTCTTGCAAAAATGCCCAAAGATGTCAATAGAATCCGTTCGCCTGCGCAAGAATTTTATGGCGTGCGGACAGAAAAGACTTTTTCGTGCTGCAAGACGGCGACAGACGGCAGATCTCATGGCGATAATGACGAATTTCTGTCATTGGAGTGTTTTTCGTAGAAATACATCTGTCCGCTCCTTGCAATTTTCTGCACATAAAGATATAATAAAGGCCGTTAGTGAAAGCGCCTTTGCGGCCTGAGCAGAGAGAAGAGGATCGTAAGAGCGTTAGATTTTGAAAAGAAAGAAGATGCCCCTATGAATCCCTTTATGAAGACCCTTAAAAAAATTGCCGCCGCGTATAACGGCGTCAGCCTGATTTTGCGCATCGCGATCGGCCTTGTCGTCGGCGTGATCCTGGCGCTGGTCTGTCCCGGTGCGACGTGGTTAAAGGAGCTTGGCAACCTGTTTGTCGGCGCGCTCAAGGGCATTGCTCCCGTGCTGGTGTTCGTCATCGTGGCGAGCGCGCTGGCGCAGGGCTCGTCCAAGCTCGACCGCCGCTTCGGCACGGTCGTGTGGCTCTACATGCTTACGACGTTCGTCGCCGCGGCGCTGAGCGTTGTGACCAGCATGCTCTTCCCGCAGACGCTCCTGCTGGCCGAGGCCGCTGAGGCCGAGGTCATCCCGCAGGGCCTTGGCGAGGTCATGCACACGCTGCTGTCCAACATCGTCTCGAACCCCATCTCCGCCATTATGAACGGCAACTACATCGGCATTCTGATGTGGGGCTGTCTCTTCGGCGTGGCGATGAAGAAGCTCGGTGCGGACTCGACGAAGGTTTTCCTCAGCAACACGGCGGACGCGGTGTCCACCATCGTGCGCTGGATCATCAATTTGGCACCGTTCGGCATCATGGGCCTTGTGTTCACGAACGTTGTGAGCAACGGCCTTGCGATCTTCACCCAGTACGGCAAGCTCCTGCTGCTTTTGGTCGGCACGATGCTCTTCATGGCGCTTGTCATCAACCCCATCATCATCTTCATCTATCTGCGCTGCAATCCCTATCCGCTGGTGTTCCGCTGCCTGCGTGAAAGCGGCCTGACGGCGTTCTTCACCCGCTCTTCCGCGGCGAATATCCCCGTGAACATGGCGATGTGCGAAAAGCTCGGCATGGACAAGGACTTCTACTCCGTCTCTATCCCCCTCGGCGCGACGATCAACATGGACGGCGCGGCCATCACCATCACCATCATGACGCTGGCCGCGGCCAATACGCTGGGTATGCAGGTCTCGCTGCCCGCGGCGATTTTGCTCTCGATCATGTCGGCCCTCGGCGCGTGCGGCGCTTCCGGCGTGGCGGGCGGCTCGCTGCTGCTCATCCCGATGGCGTGCTCGCTGTTCGGCATCTCGAACGACATCGCGATGCAGGTCGTCGGCGTCGGCTTCATCATCGGCGTCATTCAGGACTCTGTCGAGACCGCGCTCAACTCTGCGGGCGACGTCGAGTTCGCCGCGACGGCCGAGTATCACCAGTGGCTCAAGCAGGGCAAGCCCCTGCCGGAATTCCTCGGCGGCAAGAAGAAGTAAAGCGGCAGAGTGTGAAAACAAATAAAAGTGCGCCGGCTCAACGAGCCGGCGCACTTTTTGTGCGGTGATGCCGAACGATGGTCGGGAGGGGGCAACTTCGTATTTTGCTTTCAAATTACCCCATGCTATAATAGACAAACTATGACCAATTTTGTATATTTATGACAGGTATCGAAAGCTGCCGCAAAGGAGACAAGCGCATGAAGCAAGCAGGACATCCGCCCGTGACCGCAGGGGCGAGCATTGCGGCAGAATACAGCCTTGCGCTCATCGATCAGCTCGCGCGTATCGACCGCACGTGCAGCAAAGAGAAGATGGACGAATTGGTCTACCGCCTGCTGAGTTTGATCGGCGAGGCCATGCAGTCTGACCGCGTGTTTCTCTTCGAGCGGCTGGAGGGGACGGCGGAGGCCTATTGCAACACCTTTGAGTGGTGCGCGAACGGCGTCGCGCCGCAGATCGACAACCTGACGGAGATCGTTCCCGCGGATATGCCGTACTGGCTGGAGGTCTTAGGCCGCGGCGAGACGATCGTCATTCCGAATATTGAAGACGTGAAAACGCAGATGCCGAGCGAGTACGAGATCCTGAAGACGCAGAGCATCCACTCCGAGATCGCGGTGCCGGTCTTCTATCGCGGCAGCCTGAGCGGCTTTTTCGGCCTCGACAACCCGCAGCGGGCGATGACGGACAATAAGCTCCGTCTGCTTGCCTTTGTCGGCGGGCACCTCGGCAGCGCGCGGGAAAATCTGCGCATGCTGACGCTGCTGGAAGAGAAGCAAAAGTCGCTCGAGCAAAATTTGCAGGCCGTGAAGCTTGAGCAGCAGATGCTCAAGGTGCTCTGCAAGGACAGCACGTCCGTCTACCGCGTGGATCTGATGAACGACCGGGCCGAGATCGTCAAGATCGAGGAGCACTCCAACTCCGCGGGCGACCTGCTCCCGCACGGGCAAGAGCTGTTTTCCTATGCCGAGGCGGTCGAGCATTACTACCACAAGTGCGTCCTTAAGGAGAGCGCACCGGATTTCCTGCAATTTTTGGACGCAGAAAATCTGATGCGCGAGCTCAGGACCAAGGACCGCGTCAGCCGCCGCTACCAGAGTGTGCCGAACGCCATCGGGAACATCTATTTCGAGGCGCGCGCCAATAGGGTGCAGCAGACGGAAACGAGCTTTCAAATTCTGCTGGACTTCCGCAGCGTGGATGAGATCGTGAGGGAGGAGCGCGAGCACCAGCACGCGCTGGAAAGAGCTCTTCAGGAGAGCCGTACGAGCTACGAGGTCATCTCTGCTATCAGCAAGATCTATTATACGATCTACCGCATCGACCTGCGTACGGGCCATTATGAGGAGGTCGCAAACGAGCGGCAGATGCACCGTCTGACCGGGCACAGCGGCAGAGCGAGCGTCCACATGAGTGAAATGAGCAAGCAGAGCATCGTTGCCGGAGTATCTGCCCTATGTTGAACCGTTTTTTGACCTTTCGACGCTCGCGGAGAGACTGCGGCGCGCCGCGCGAACGAGGCAAAGTCCGAGTTCCTCTCGCGCATGTCGCACGACATCCGCACGCCGATGAACGTCATCATGGGCTTTACGAATATCGCCCTACAGCACGCGGACGATTCGGATAAGATGAAAGAGTGCCTGGAAAAGATCCGTGTCAGCGGCAGCAACTTGCAGGAGCTCATCGACGATGTGCTGGACATCTCGCGCATTGAGAGCGGGGAGTTCAAAATCGTCTCGCAGCCGGTGAAGCTGCCGGAGCTGTTTGACTTCTACTGCCAGGCCATCGCGGGCATGGCGGAGGCGAAAAACATCCGCTTTTCGGGGAAGCTGCACGACATTTCCCACAATGTGCTGCTCTCCGACCAGATCCGCCTCGGGCAGATCTATATGAACCTGCTCTCAAACGCCGTCAATTATACGCCGGAAAACGGCGATGTGAAGTTCGAGGTCTATGAGGAAAAGCTTGCCGAGAGCGGCAAGGTCCGCCTTGTCTCGGTCGTGAGCGACACGGGCATCGGCATGACGCCGGAGTTCATGGAGCAGATGTATTCGGCTTTTCCCGCGCGGTCGACACGCGCGTCAACAAGGTGCGCGGCAGCGGCCTCGGCCTTGCCATTGTGAAAAAGATCGTCGACCTGATGGACGGTGCGATCGGGGCTGAGAGCAAGGTCGGCAAGGGCCCGACATTCCGCGTGACGCTCGACCTGCCCGCCGCGGCGGACGACGCCGAGACCGAAGAGCACACCGAGACGGCCATCACGCTGCCGGAAAAGCCGCGCACCGTGCTCGTGGCCGAGGACAACGACCTAAACTACGAGATCACCGCCGAGCAACTGCGCGGCTACAGGGTGCACTGTGTGCGCGCTGTGAACGGGCAGGACTGCTTACAGCGGATCGAGCAGGCCGCGCCAGACGAGTTCGATGCGATCCTGATGGACATGCAGATGCCGGTGATGAACGGCTTGGAGGCGACTGCCGCCATCCGAAAGCTCGACAGCGAGACGGCGAAGCACATCCCCATCATCGCCCTCACAGCCAACGCCTACCATGAGGACATTCAAAAATGCCTCGCCGCGGGCATGAACGCCCACCTCTCCAAGCCCATCAACATCGACCGCGCGGTGCGCACGATCATCGAATGCGCCCGCACGGCGAAAGAGAACGGATAAAAGAAAAAGACTCACGAAAGCATTGCTTTCGTGAGCCTTTTTGCGATATTTACTGCTTGTCGCCGCCAAATATCGAAATTTGACTCTCATCGCTCTGGCTGTGCATCTCGGCGATGACGGCAAGACTTTCTTCGCTCGCGCCGCCGGGTTCGACCTGCGGCATCGCGAGGAAGAAGCCCTGCAGAAGGTCGACGCCGAGCGACAGCACGGTGCGTACCTCGTCCGCGGTCTCAAGGCCCTCGGCCACGACCTTCATGCCGCGCTGGTGCGCGTAGGACACGGTGTTCGACACGATCTAGCGCTTGTTGGCGTCGGTGTCGATGCTGCGGATGATGGAAAGGTCGATCTTGATGTAGTTGGGCGAGAGCTCGAGAAGGCTGCGCTCGTTGCTGTAGCCGCTGCCGTAGTCGTCGAGCGCGAACGCACCAGAGCTGCCACGGATCGTCTGCTTGATGCGCAGCGCCTTGGGGTCGAGGCACTCTTCCTCCGTGATCTCAATGACGATGCGCGGCAGGATCGAGGCGTAGCGCGCGGAGTATTCCGAAAGCTCATCGGGCGTTAGATACTGGCTTGCAATCGAATTGATGAACAGCAGCGCGCTGGGCACGACCTTACCGGCGTTTTCAAGCGCCTGATATGCACTTGACGCACAGAAGAACGTGATGCGCTCGACCTCGTGCAGGCAGTTTTCCTCGCGCGCGAGGCGCAGCACGTCAGCAGGGGAGTGCAGCGTGGGCAGGTCCACGCGCATGAGCGCTTCATAGGCGAAGACGCTGCCGTCTTTTGCGTCGATAATCGGCTGGAAGTGATAGGAGATGAGCTCTTCGTTGATGAGACGGCGGAACTCCTCATGGCAGCGTCTTTCCTGCAGGCTGGTGCGGTAGACCTCAGGGTCGAATTCCAGCAGCTCGCCCTTGCGCGAGTGCTTGACCTGATACATGGCAAAGTCCGCGTATTTGCGCAGTGTGATGAGATTTGTGCTGCTCTCGGGATACCACGCGATACCGCCGGAGACGCTCACGCGCAACTCACGTCCGCTGGGAAGCTGGACGACAGAATGCTCAAGGGCGGCTTTCAGCGCGCGGATGTCGGCGCGCAGCGTATCCTGATCGTTGTAGCCGTAGAAGAGTGCACTGAACTCATCGCTGCTGATGCGCGCGCAGACAGTACGCGCGGGAGCGTTCTTGGCAAAGCATTCGCCTGTGCGGCGGATGTACTCGTCGCCCCAGTCGTGGCCGAATGTGTCGTTTATTTGCTTGAGGTTGTCGAGGTCGAACATCAAAAGCGCCGCGTGGCCGAGCTTTTCGGGTGAGCAGAAGAACTCGGCGCAGATGCGGTGGAAGGCACGGCGGTTGTAGAGGTCTGTGAGCGTGTCATAGTCGCACTCGTGCTCAATGCGCAGCTTTTCAAGCGTGTTGGCGGTCGCATCCTCGGCAAGGCCGACCTGCGTGCCGTCTTCGTGTGTCGTCTCGATGCGAAGGTAGCGCTCTTTGCCGCTTGGCAGACGGATGTGGTAGAGCATCGCGCCGTCGGGCGCGAGGGAGTGGGGGCACGAGCGCTCAAAGCGCTGCAAAAGCTCGCGGAAACTTTGCGCTGTTAAGTCGTCTGCGTCAACGCCGGGCATGCCGAGAAGGTCGAAGAAATTGTCGGTGACATAGATGCTGTCGGGAGCGGAGCGCAGCTCATAGCCGCCGAGCTCCACGCTTGCCATGTCCATGATGCGCAGAAACTTGGTCGAAGTATCGAGTACCTCGCGTCCGAGCTGCGTGAACGCGGAGGAGAACCGGTCGAGCTCGATGATGCCGGTGGCGGAGAGCATGGGGATGGAGCTGCAGCTTTCACGCGCGTGCGCGACCTCGTCGGAAAGGCGCGAAATCGGGCGCGAGAGCTTGCGCGCCAGCACAAGGCTGCTGAAAAGTCCTGCAGTGAGCACGACGAGGACCGCGATGATCAAAAACCGCAGCACATAGCCTGAAAAGGCGTAAAGCGCCGATACCGGCACCGAGCCGATAAGCAGCATCTGCTCATTGGAAAACGGCGCGTTGCGGTTGTAGAGCGTCAGCGGCGCCACGGCGGCGTGACAAAGACCGAGGGGGGAGTCACTCTGGTAGCCACCGCGCTTTGACGGCTTGAGCAGCAGCATCTGGTCATAGGATTGCTGCGGCGCATTTGCGGCGGGGGAGGCGGAGATGACGCTGACGGTAAGGTCGTCTTTTCCGATGGCGGAATTCGATGCGACGCCGAGAAGATAGGTGCCCGAGCTGTCGTTCTGCAGCTCGGTGCCCGGCAGCAGGGTTTGGAGGTAGCTTTCAAGAATTTCGACGCCGAGCACGCCGTAGACCGTGCCGTCATCTAAAATAAGCGGGATGGTGTAGGCGATGGCGGAGTGATCGTCGCCGGAGAGCGTGTAGGGCGAGGACGTCCAGTGGCCGTAGTCCGCGGCGTCCAGTTCGCCGTTTCCGTGGTAGGCTGCCTGAAAGACGGGATAGAGAAAGCCACTGCTGCCGTTGGCCCCATAGTTGATCGAGGGCGTCCAGCTCGTGTCGGTCGCAATGTAGAGTGACTGTACGACCTGTGCGGGTGCGCGCACGAGCATAAGATCAGAATTGCGCTGCGAGGGGGAGGAATTCGGGTCAAGGTCGCGCAGATAAAGGCAGGGCAGCGGCTCGCCCTTTTTGCGTGTGTCGAGATCGTGCGTGTTGAGCACGACAAAAATGCCGGTGACGGGGCGATGGCGCATCGAGGAGATCAGGCTGTCGCCGATCGAGAGCAGCAGGGGGGATGCGGCGTCGCTGCCGCTGTCGAGCGTGTCGAGGCTGATCTCGCCGTCGTCGAGCATGGCCTGCGTCACGGCGTTGATCTTGCCCGCAAGCGACGAGAGGTCCTGCGCGTCGAGCATCTGGCCTTGCAGATAGTTTTGGCGGTTTTCCGTCTGTATCTGCAAGATGTCGACAGCATTCTGCTCAAGGTTCGTGTTGATGCGGCAGAGATAGAGAATGCCGACAAGCAGCGCGATCTCGATGAACAGGATCCAGAGCATGGAGCGCAGGATCGTATGGAAGATGGTGACATGCGGCACATGATCCGATGGTTTGCGAAAGAACATAAAACGGCCCCTTTTTGTCATTGAACAGTCACTCAGCCCTGAAAGGCCTCAAGCGATGCAAGCGTATCCTGATACCAGGCTTCAAAGCATTCGTCGGAAAGGAACTGCGCCGAGGCCTCTTCAAAGCTCTGTCCCTGCGCATTGCCTCTTTGACCGCGGCGCGGTCAGCGCTTGCCTTATCGCTCATGGAATATTCAAGAATGGCGCGGGCGTTCGTGCCGCCGGAGAAGGCGTGGGGCGTGTAGAGATGGTTTTTGTTGACCGTGTCGACTGCGGCGGAGAGGACTTCGTCCATCTCATCGCTGAGGGCAAGACCGCTTATGCGGATCGCGTCGATGGAGTTGCCCTCGTGCGTGACGGGGAGGTAGCCTGAGTCGACAGAGAACGTGATGTTGTGCTCGGGTGAGGTGAACCATTTGAGGAACACGAGGCTTGCCTGAATCTCGGCATCGCTCGCCTTCGTCACGACCATGCCCGCGCCCTGCTGCACGGCGTAGTCCTCGCCGTTTGCAAACTTCGGGCTTTCAAGCGCCTTGCGCGTGATGTCGTGGCTGTCCATGTCGTCGGCGATGACCTGCGAGGGGAAGAACGTTGCGCTCGAAGACGAGCCGACGTAGGCGATGATATTGCCGGTCTTTACATCATCGCTGCGGAAGCGGCCGCTTGCGGAAAAGTAGCCCTTGATGAAGGGTACATAGTAGTTATCCCAGAGGGTGCGCACGGCGTCGTGGTCAAAGTTCAGCGTCATGCTGCCGTCCTGTGCGTCGAAGATCGTGCAGCCAAGCTGCTTGGCGCCGATGAGCATGTAGTTCGCCATCGCGTCGCGGCCGAAGAACGCGCGTCCATCGTTCGGGATGTCGGGCGTCTGCGCGTCGGTCCACTCGTAGTAGCGTTCGGCGACGGAGACGAGGCCTTCGATCGTGGCCAAGTCGTCATAGGTTGCGCCTGTGGCGGCGGCGAACGGCTCCCAGTCCGTTTCATTGAGAAACAGCAGCTCCGCCGACTTGGCGACGGGGAAGATCTTGATACTGCCCGAGCCGGAGAAGTCGCCTTCGCTCAGATAGTCCTCAATAAAGGCGGCGCGGTCCTCTTCGCTTAGATAATCGCTCAGATCGGCAATTTGACCCATCTCATCGAGCGCGTAGGCAGTGTCGGCGTAGGCGGAGAAGATGTTGGGCATCGCCTCGGCACCGACCTTGCCCTCGGCAGAAGCGAGCACGTTGTTCTCAAGATCGGTCACGCTGCCGTGGCTGGAGCTCTCAACCGTGATGCCCTGTTCCTTGCCGACGGTCGAGTTGAACTCGTCGACGAGCGCGTTGAACGCTTCGAGCTGTTCACCGTTGTAGTACGTCCAGATCGTGATATTGACAGGGTTCGCCGGGGAAAATCCGGGGTCTGCCTTGCTGCCGCAGCCTGCGAGCAGCATCATCGCCGCCGCTGCGGCGAGCACGCGAGGGAGAAATTTGTTGTGAGCCATGATGCTTCCTTTCTGTTTTGCGCGCCGCCCCGAGATGTGCAGACGAGCTGGCGCAGCAGAATGTTGGTGATGGCGCACACATGCAGAATGTGCGTGCCGGATTCGAAATTGCGCGACTCGACGACGTGGCTCAGAATGTTGATGATGGCGCTGTTCGTCTTCTCGCGCTCGTAGACCTGCGCTTCGGCCAGGTGGACAAGGTGCTTCTGGCGCGCGTAGAGCGTGAGTACGTTGCTCACGCGCCGCTGCGTGACCGTCAGGTTGAACGGGCGGCGGATGTAATCCGTTACGCCGAGCTCGTAGGCCTTCTGGATGAACGACTCGTCATCCTCGGACGAGGTGATGATGACGGGGATCTCCTGCAGCCAGTTGCGCTGCTTCATCGCCTCGAGCACGCCGAAGCCGTCGAGGCGGGGCATGTTGATGTCGAGCAGCAGGTCGATGTCGAACTCGGAGTGCAGCAGCTCGAGCGCCTGCATGCCGTCGTCGGCATAGAGGTATTCGTAGCGGCCGCCGAGGATTTCGGAAAGGATCTGCTGGTTCATTTTCGAATCGTCCGCGATCAGGATTCTGGCTTCGACCATAGTGTAGATCTCATACGCATTTTAGGGCGCGCTTTTTGGTAGAAATGCCGCTGCGGGGCGGGCGGACAAGAAAATAGGCACCGGAAAAGCCAGTGCCAAACAAAAACTGTTTATGCGTGTTTTTAAGAAACATTTGATACTTAGTGTAAACTTAGCACAGAACCACGGAACATTCAAGGGAAATTTTCCCAGTGTTTCTGCTGCTTTGCCGGAAGCAGATGAAAAAGCGGGAGACGGGCGAGGCGTTTGTGCAAAAAGCGCAGCGTCAGGCTGGCAGACGGTGACAGGGGGAGAAAGACATGAGGGCGGAAAGAAGAATGCTGATTGCAGCACAAGGGAGGAATCCAAAGAGGTGTTAATCATCATTGACAATTTTCGAAAAAGAGCTTATAGTAACGCTGCATTTTTTGCAATTAACGATCCCTTAACAAGAGCTGACTCCAGCTGACAGCAACGGGGCAGCGCTGTCAAAGGTGAATTCTAGCGTACAAAATGTACAGAAGATCAATCTGAATCAGTCGTGAGCATGATGCACGGGAGAAGAGAAAAACGCAGTAGGGGAGAGAGCACGTGAATCAAAAAAAGATCTTGATCGCAGACGACTCTGAGCTGAACCGCGCCCTTTTGGTCGATATGCTGGAGCATGACTTCAGCATCTTCGAGGTCTCCAACGGAAAGGAGACGATCGCCGCCCTGCAGGCGCATCAGGGCGAGATCGAGGTGCTGCTGCTGGACGTCGTGATGCCGGAGATGGACGGCTTCGAGGTGCTGGCCGCGATGAACGAAAATCACTGGATCGACGACATCCCGGTCATTATGATCTCGGCCGAGACGGGCAGCGCCTATATCGACAAGACCTTCAAGCTCGGCGCGGTGGACTATGTGAGCCGCCCGTTCGTGCCGAATGTCATCCGTCGCCGCATCATGAACACGGTGCTGCTGCACACAAAGAAGCAGCAGCTCATGAGCGTGCTGGCAGACCGCTTCTACCGGCAGGAGAAAAACACCGAGCTGATGGTCGATATCCTCGGCCACGCGGTGGAGTGCCGCAGCGGCGAGGGCGGCACACACATGACGCACGTGATCCTTGTGACGGGGCTTTTGCTCCAGTGCCTTGTCGGCAAGACCGACCGCTATCATTTAGAGCGCGAGGATATCGGGGCTATCCGCATGGCCTCGGGCCTGCACGACATCGGCAAGCTGCAAATTCCGGAGGAGATCCTGACCAAGCCCCATTCCCTCACGCCGGAGGAGTACGAGATCGTCAAGCGCCACACGCAGATCGGCGCGAAGCTCATCACCGACCTGCCGATCTACCAGAACGAACGGCTCGTCAAGTATGCCATCGAAATTTGCCGCTGGCACCACGAGCGCTGGAACGGCGAGGGCTATCCCGACGGCCTCAAAGGCGACGCCATCCCCATCGCGGCGCAGGTCGTGTCAGTCGCGGACGTTTACGACGCGCTCACGAGCGAGCGGTGCTATAAAGAGGCGTTTTCGCACGAAAAGTCGATGCGCATGATTCATTCGGGCGAGTGCGGCAGCTTTAATCCGCTGCTGCTTGAATGCCTTGATGAGATCGCCGTGCGGCTGCAAAAGGAGCTGTCCGTCGTGCCGCACCTTGACCAAGGGCACAGCGAGGCGCGCCGCACAGTGGAAGAACTTTATGCAAGCCGTAGCGAGGACAGTACCACGCGTGTGGCGATCCAGCTCGAGGAGGAGCGCGGCAAACGCCAGTTTTTCAGCGAGCTGACGGACGAGCTGTGGTTTGAATACACAACAAATCCCGATGCGATCGCGCTCTCAGCCAGCGCAAGCAAGCGGACGGGCCTTTCCAAGGTCGTGGTCAATCCGGCGGGGAGTGCCGATTTTCTCGCCGTGGTGGGCACAAAAACGCTCGACGAGATCCGCGGCTGGGCCGAAACCGCCACGATCGACGAGACGTATTTTGAAACCGAGGCCGAGATTAGACTCGACGGCGCGATGCACTGGTGCAAGCTCGCAATCATGGTGACGTGGTCGTCGATCGAGGCGGGACGCTACAATTCGCTCCTCGGCATCATCCGCGATATCGATAAGAGCTATCGACATTTAAGCGACGTGCAGCAGGCGCTGCCGCGCGAGAGCGTGCAGGCGCTCACGCCGATGATGAGCGACGGGGCGGACGACGTGCTGCGCGTGAGCAAGGAGCAGGTGGACGGCCTTTTGGCAGGATATCGCCGCATCTTTGACATTGCGCGGCTGGTCGCCCTGACGATCTGTGTGGAGCTGACGAAAACGGATGAGGGCTACACGCTTAAAAAGAGCGAGCACTGCTACGCGGTGTGGAAAAAGAAGCGCCGCTGCGAAAACTGCATTTCGCAGGAGGTGCTGTGCACACACAAGCCACAGACGAAGATCGAAACGCGCGAGAGCGATATCTATTATGTGCTCGCGTCGTTCATCGAGGTGGACGGCAGGCCGTATTCGCTCGATCTGGTCAAGCGCATCAAGAGCGACGACATGTTCGAGCGCGAAAATGTGCTCAACCAGCTGCTCGTGCGCAACCGGCAGGTGTATATGGACTCGGTCACCAAGGTCTACAACCGCCGCTATTACGACGAGCGGCTCAAGAATCTGGAGGGCTGGTTCTCGTTCGCCATGATCGACATGGACAACTTCAAGCACATCAACGACCGCTTCGGCCATCAGGCGGGCGACGCGGTGCTCTATCGCGCGGCGCAGGCCATCAAATCGCAGATCCGCAGCGACGACGAGCTCGTGCGCTACGGGGGCGATGAATTCTTCCTGCTGTTCCGCGACCTGCCGCAGCAAATTCTGGAGAAGAAATTGCAGTCCATCCGCGCAGCGCTTGACGAGATCGTCATCGAGGAGTATCCTGAATTGCATATCAGCGCGAGCATCGGCGGCACGTTCGCGGCGGGACGCATCTCAAGAACGATCCGCAGGGCGGACCTTGCGATGTATCAGGCCAAATTGAAAAAGGATTGCGTAGCAATTTATCGAGAGGCGAAAGAACGTGAAACTTGACGAATTTTTCCGCTGCGTCGGCGGCGACTACGGCGAAGCCAAGGCGCGTTTTCAGAACGACGAGCGCATCGTGCGCTTCCTTAATATGTTCCCGGGCGACGACAGCATGCAAAACCTGACGAATGCGATGAACACGGGCGACACGACTACGGCGTTCTGCGCGGTGAACACGCTCAAGGGCGTGGCGCTGAACCTTGGCCTCGGCTCGCTCGCCCACGCCAGCTCTCAGATGACGGAAGCGCTGCGCGGTCAGGATTCGATGCCTGAAAGCGTACAGCCACTCTATGTGGCGGTGCAGAAGGAGCACACTGCCGTGTGCAGCGCGCTCGAGCAGCTTGAAAAGTGATCGAAGATAAGAAAAAGTCGAAACCGGACGGTTTCGACTTTTTTACTTCTTACAGCAGCGGGGCGATGATGCGCATGCCGGGGCCGATGAGCTTTCGCATAAACGGGTCGTTTTTGAGAAGGTCCATGTCCGCGCGGACGCACTTGGCGAGCGTTTGCTGGAAATCCTGCTCAATTTTTGCGACTTCGGGCGATGCATAAAGGTACGTGCCGCATTCAAAGTGGTGGTACAGGCTGCGGTAGTCTAAATTGATCGTGCCGACGGTCGCCTTGCAGTCATCGCTGACGAAGACCTTCGCGTGAACGAAGCCCGGCTCGTACTCATAAATTTGTACACCGTTTTCAAGCAGCCTGCGGTAATACGTGTGCGCAAGCGAGAAGGCGATCTCCTTGTCGGGCACGTGCGGCAGAATGAGCTGCACCTCCACACCGCGGCGCGCGGCATAGGTCAGTGCCGTGATCATCTCGTTGTCGATGATGAGGTACGGCGTCATGATGTGCACATAGCGGTTGGCGCGGTTGATGATGTCCATATACACCATCTCGCCGACAAGGTTGCGGTCGAGTGGGCTGTCGCCATAGGGAATGACGTAGCCCGGCTCCTTTTCGCGCACCGGCTGCGGCACGTCGAGATACTTGCTGTAGACTTCAGGCGTAAAGTGCACGGAGCTGACGTCCCACATCTGCAAAAACATCAGCGTCAGGCTGCGCACGGCGTCGCCGCGCAGGGCAATGGCTGTGTCCTTCCAGTGGCCGAGGCGCGAGGTGCGGTTGATGTACTCGTCGGAGAGGTTGATGCCGCCCGTGAAGCCGACCTTGCCGTCGATGACCATGATCTTGCGGTGGTCGCGGTAGTTGTAGTGCGTGGAGACGAACGGGCGCAGCGGCGCGAACATCTTGCAGGCAATGCCGAGCTTTTCAAGCTTTTCGGGGTAGGAATAGGGCAGCAGCGCGACCGCGCAGGTGCCGTCGTACAGCACGCGCACCTCGACGCCAGCGTTGACCTTTTCTTTGAGAATTTCAAGGATGCGGCCCCACATGTAGCCCTCCCTGACGATGAAATACTCGAGGAAGATGAAGTGCTCGGCCTTTTGGAGCTCGTCGCACATGACCTCGAACGCATCGTCGCCGAGGGGGAAGTATTGCGCCTGTGTGTTTTGATAGCAGGGGAAGCCGCAGGAATTCAGGTAGGAGGCAAGGCTTTGGAGCTCATCCGGTAATTCCTCCTTGGAACACGCGCTTTCCGAGGGGGCGAAGTGCTCCGTCTGCGACAGGATGTCGTTGTAGCGGCGGATCATCAGCCGGTGGCCGAGGTCGGTCTTGATGTAAACATACAGAATCAAGCCGAACACCGGCAGCACCGCGAGGATGAAAAACCACGTGAGCTTGATGGTCGGGTTGTCGTCGTTGCCGAACAGAAACAGCACGACTGCCGCCGACAGCAGCGTGTTGCCGCCCCAGAAGTAGGGCAGAAAACCCTCAAGCTTGTAAAAGGCGGCAAAGAGAAACAAGATCTGCACGATCAGCGAAACGATGATGATGCCCGTGCGGCCGAAGATGATCTGCAGAAGGCCTCGTTTGCCCTTTTCTAAAAGGAGAATGTGATTGTCGTCGTCTTTCATAGATGTCCTTTCTCAAAGATGACCGTGCCCACGCGGGGCAAGGCACCTACATTTAATATATATCTACTTTATCATAACATGACTTTGCCGAAAAGCCAACCCATTTCCGCAGCGAAGCGCACGCAGATGGAGGAAACGGGACTTGGCGATTTGATGCTCCTGTGTTAAAATGGCGAAAAAGGCAGAAAGGGGACGAGAAAATGGAGCTTAAGACGCAGGTCCATAATATTCCGCCGCTGTATGACGAAAAGTCGCGCGTGCTGATCCTGGGCTCGTTCCCGTCGGTCAAGTCAAGGGAGGCGGCGTTCTTCTACGCGCACCCGCAGAACCGCTTCTGGCCGACGCTCGCCGCTGTTCTGGGCGAGGAAACGCCGAAGACGGTCGAAGAGAAGAAAGCGATGGTCCTGCGCCGCGGCGTCGCCATGTGGGATACCATCGGCTCATGCGAGATCGTGGGATCGTCGGACGCGAGCATCACGAACGTCGTGCCGAACGACCTGTCCGTCATTTTGGACGCGGCGGACATTCGGGCCATCTTCTGCAACGGCGGCACGTCCTACGCCTGCTATAAAAAGTACTGCCGCGCGAAGCTCGGGCGCGAGGCCGTCCAGCTTCCCTCCACGTCGCCGGCCAACGCGCGTTGGACGAAGGAAAAGCTTATCGAAGCGTGGGGCGCAGCGCTGAAGCCGTATCTTTTTTGACGCGGCGTTGACAAAGAAAGGCAAATAGTTTATGATACAGGCTCAATCGATACAAGGAGTGTGAAACCATGGGCAAACTGGCAGCGCCGGTGCGCGCTGACAAGGAAATGATGTTTACGAACCGCCAGCTCGTCGCGCTGATGTGGCCGCTGCTGCTCGAGCAGCTTCTGGCCATTACAGTGGGTCTTGCCGACTCGCTGATGGTTGCGACCGTCGGCGACGCGGCAATCAGCGCGGTGTCGCTCGTCGACTCGATCAGCAATCTGATGATCTACATTTTCTCGGCGATGGCGACCGGCGGCGCAGCCGTTGCGGGCCAGTACATCGGACAAAGACAGAAGGAGGACGCCTGCAACGCGGGCCAGCAGCTCATCGCGCTGCTCGGCGCGGTGTCGGTCTTCTTCGTGGCGCTGCTGTACCTCTTCCGCACGCAGATTTTGACCGTGATGTTCGGCCATATCGAGCCCGACGTCATGGCGGCGACGAACACTTATTATTTATATGTGATGGCATCCATTCCGGGCATCGCGCTCTACAACGGCGGCGCGGCGCTGTTCCGCACGATGGGCCACAGCGACGTGTCGCTCAAAGTTTCGCTCCTGATGAACGGTATCAACGTGATCGGCAACGCCGTTTTGATCTTCGGCTTCGGTATGGACGTCGCGGGCGTCGCGATCCCGACGCTCGTGTCCCGCACGGTCGCGGCAGTCGTCATCCTCTCGCTGCTCTTCAACCGCGATCTGATGCTGCACCTTTCTGATATCCGCGGCTTCCACCTCAATATGCGCCTAATGAAGAACATCTTCTACATCGGCGTGCCAAGCGGCGTCGAAAACGGCATGTTCCAGCTGGGACGTCTCGTGCTCTTCAGCCTGATTTCGACGTTCGGTACGGCATCGATGGTGGCGAACGCCATCGGCAACACCATCTCAAACTTCAACTGCTTTGCCGGTCAGGCCATCAACTTGGGCCTTGCCGCGGTCGTGAGCCAGTGCGTCGGCGCGGGCGAATTCGATCAGGCGCGCGCATACCTCAAAAAGATCGCCAAGTGGACGTACGGCATCATGGCGGCCGTCAACCTGACGATCATCGCGCTGTTGCCACTCATCATGCGTGTCTACAACGTCTCACCAGAGGCGGAGAAGCTCGCCGTCACGGTCACGCTGATCCACGGCATCTCATCCATCTTCATCTGGGTACCGGCGTTTATGGTGCCGGGCTTTCTGCGTGCGGCGGGCGACGCGAAGTTCACGATGCTCGCCAGTATGCTGACGATGTGGGTCGTGCGCGTGCTGCTTGCGTACGTGCTGGGCAAATACATGGGCTACGGCGTCATCGGTGTGTGGTTCGCACACGCGATCGTGGACTGGTCGGTGCGCGGCGCCATCTTCTTCCTGCGCTACCGCAGCGGCAAGTGGGAGACGATGGGGATCAAGACGTGATTATTTTTTAAGGACGCCGTTGGCATCCTTAAAAAATAGGGGATGCGCTCTGCTTCGTGCCTCGCCGCCCGCAGGGCGGCTCGACACGCGCTCCGCGTAAAGTATTTTCCGATGCGCCGGTCGTCGGAAAAATGATTTGAGATCATTTCGCGGCTACGGCCGCGAAGATAAAGAGGTCTCCGCTTAAAAAGCGGAGACCTCTTTGCCTTCTGTTACACTTTTACATTTCAACGGTGATGTTGTCGGTGCCGTGCTGCTCGAATTCGCCTAAGTACGTGTCCATACGCTCGCGCAGCTCGTCGACATTTTCGGGCGTGGGCGCGTCGCTGTCCATATCGCGCAGGGCAAGCTCCTGAGCGAGAATTTCGAAAAACATCGTGTCCTCGTAGGCCATGATGGCCTCGTGGATGCCGCCCTCGGCAAACGCGCGCGAGGGGATCAGTTCGCCCTGATAGGCCTCGACCAGCGGCACCATGCCGTGGGAGAGACAGTTGGCGAATACGGTGCTCTCTACATCGTCGTATTCGCGGATACGGTCGTCGCCGCGGGTGGAGTTCATCACCCAGTTGCCGACGTAGACCAGATCAAGAAGACGGCGGAATTGCTTTTCCGTCAGATCAATTTTCATAGTGACGCCTCCTTTGACGGAACAGAGAATTTGCTTACCGGAGATTATAGCACGCGCTTTTGCATTTTACCATAGCAAAAACAGGGAAACGCACAAAAAATGCAAATGCGCCTTGTGTCCCGCTCTCCGCCGTAGTATGATGACAGAAACAAATGAGAAAGAGGACTGTATGAAAAGAAACGTTTGGCTCACCGTGCACGGCGAGCAGCAATACGAAGGCATGAGCGCCGACAGCTCAGATCTCCGCGTGCGCGGCACGATGGAGGAAACGCGCGACGGCTATCTCCTGCGCTGTGAGGAAACGGACGGGGACGGCAAGGTGACCACCGCGACGCGCCTTGCCCTCGCGCCGGACTGCATCATTCTGACGCGCACGGGCGAGGTGACGAGCGAGATGGTCTTTGCGGAGGGGAAGGAGCACACCTCATTCTATGCCGTGCCCTACGGAACCTTGCCGGTCGCAGTGAAGGCGGAGTCGGTCAAGTGGAAGCTCGACGAGGACGGCGGGATGCTGGCCCTGCGCTATGCAATTACTATCGGCGGGCAGAGAGGAAAATGCGCCCTGCGCATCCGCGTGAGAACAGAAGAATAAAGGAAAAGGAGCTGCCTACGGCGGCTCCTTTTTACGCGCCCATGAGTAGCCGCACAAAAAACGCGGATGCGAGGAACATCACCACGTCGGCGCAGAGCGCGGCGGGGATAGTATAGCGCGTTTTCGTAATGCCCGCTGCACCGTAATAGACGGCGACGGTGTAGAACGTCGTTTCGCTCGAGCCGAGCATGACCGCCGCAACGCGGCCGACATAGGAATCGACGCCGTAGGAGTCCATGATCTCCGATCCGACAGCCAGCGCGCCGCTGCCGGAGATGGGGCGGATGAAGAGAAGCGGCGCAGTCTCGGCAGGAATGCCGATCTTGTCGAGTGCGGGGGCTAAAAGCGCGCCGAGCGCCTCCATCGCGCCGGACGCACGGAACATGTAGACGGCGGAGAGCAGTGCGATGAGTGACGGCAGAATGTGCAGCAGCACCGTGAGTCCCTCCTCCGCGCCTTTGGTGAGGGCGGAGTAGACGTCGACACGCTTGCCGAGGGCAAAGCAGGCCGTGAAGGTGAGCAGTACGGGCACGATGAGCGTAGAGAGCGCCATGACTTAATTCCTCCAGAGACGGGCGAAGAGCTTGGCGGCGAAAAGCCCCGCGAGGACAGAGAGAAGCGACGTCAGCCACACGGCGGGTAAAATGTCGAACGGGTCGGCGGCGCCGAGCGAAGCGCGCACGCCTGCGAGCGTGGTGGGCAGCAGTTGAATGGACGCCGTATTCAAAACGACGAGCAGGCACAGCTCATCCGATGCGGTACCCTTGCAGCCGCGGCTCATACGGCAGGCGGCGCGGATGCCGAGCGGCGTGGCCGCGTTGCCGAGCCCCAAAAGGTCGGCGGAGAGGTTGGCGGAGATCGCGGCCAGCGTCTCGCTGTCGCGGCTCGCGTTCGGCAGGAGCCTCTTGAGCAGCGGGCGGAAGAGGGAAGCGAGGCGGTCGGTGAGATGACACTGGTTCATCACTTCCATCACGCCCGTCCAGAGGCACATCACGCCGCACATCGCCAAACACAGCTCGACCGCGCTCTGCGCGCCCTCGAGTGCGGCAGCGCTGAGCGCATTCAAGTTTCCCGTCAGCGCGCCGAAAATGAGCGAGACTGCCACCATTCCCGTCCAAAGCCAGGCCATTGCCATGTCCATCAACTCCTTTGCCCCTAAATATATCGGCAGGGAGGGGGCAATATGCCGCGTTTTTGCGCCAAATCCGCCACAGTTGCCGCGAAAAGAGACTGCTAAAAAATTTCTCAAGAAAAAAGTGAAATTTGTCTTGACATGTGCAACGGAATTTGGTACTATATGCAAGTCCGCGATTGGGCGTATCCTGCCCTATTTGCGCGATATTGCGATGAACCGGGAGATTGCTCAGGCTTCTGAGGTAACTTTCGGGGAGTATGTCCGAACATCGGGCGGCTGAGAGAATATCTGTACGTTGCGTAGATCGCTGCGCCATGTGTGGACCGGCCGTTTATTCGTGCCGGTTTTTCTATGAGCCGGAATGATACGCACGGATAAGCGTACAAGAAAACCTCTCACCGTACGGCTTCGACAAAGCAAGAAAACCGTACAAAATGAAGGAGAAACCGAAAATGGCAAAAGAAATGATCCGCATTCGTCTCAAGGCCTATGACCACCAGGTCATCGACCAGAGCGCAGAGAAGATCGTCGAGACCGCCAAGCGCACCGGCGCTACCGTCTCCGGCCCCATCCCTCTGCCCACCAAGAAGGAAGTCGTCACCATCCTGCGCGCTGTGCATAAGTACAAGGACAGCCGTGAGCAGTTTGAGCGCCGTACCCACAAGCGCCTGATCGACATCACCAACTCCAGCCCCAAGACGGTCGAGGCTCTGATGGGTCTCGAGCTTCCCGCCGGCGTTGAGATCGAGATCAAGCTCTAATCCCTCGCTTCATTACATTTTGCGTCCGCAGACGCAAAACCAATGAAATCGTTTTTCTGACGACATGTGCGTCAGAAAAACACCGCTCAGCTTGCAAGTGTACGAACGAAGTGAGTGCATGCAGCAAGCTGCAAACCCTCTCAAAAACGACGCCGTCGTTTTTGAAGCAAATTTTGTTGCTCTACCCAAAAGCCCATCGACTTGCGTGAGATGGGCGGGGTCAAGTCGGCAGAGCAATGGCGGGAGTTGCCGCTAACTAAGCCGACCAATAACCTTTACAGGAGGATCATACATGAAAGCAATCATCGGCAGAAAAGTTGGCATGTCTCAGATCTTCGACGAAAAGGGCCATGTGATCCCGGTCACCGTTATCGAGGCCGGTCCCTGCGTGGTCACTCAGAAGAAGACCAGCGAAAAAGACGGTTATGAGGCTGTCCAGCTTGGCTACGAGGACATTCGCGAAGCGAAGCTCTCCAAGCCTGAACTCGGCCACCTGAACAAGGCTGGCGTTTCCCCCAAGAAGTACCTGCGTGAGTTTGACCTTGACAATGCCTCCGAGCTCGAGCTCGGCGCCATCATCAAGGCTGACACCTTCAAGTCCGGCGACTTCGTCGACGTCACCGGTACGAGCAAGGGTCACGGCTACACCGGCGTTATCAAGCGCTGGAACGCCAGCCGCGGTCGTATGACCCACGGCGGCGGCCCTGTCCACCGTCACGCCGGTTCCATGGGCTCCACCACCGACCCCAGCCGTATCTTCAAGGGCAAGATCGGCCCCGGCCAGTACGGCGTGGAGACTGTCACCATCCAGAACCTTGAGGTCGTCAAGGTCGACCCCGAGCTCAACATGCTCGTCGTCCGCGGCGCGGTTCCCGGTCCCAAGGGCAGCCTCGTCACCGTGAAGACCACCGTCAAGGTCCACAAGATCAAGCAGGCTGGTGCCGACATCAGCAAGAACCCGCAGAAGGCTTCCGGCCGCAACCCGCAGAAGGCTTCCG
>ENA-ORTF01000651-ORTF01000651.1-human-gut-metagenome-genome-assembly--contig:-NODE-651-length-44707-cov-8.108483_pt1 | contig 44707 bp, 38 predicted proteins | sample MGYA00241908_ERZ509180 | MGnify/ENA primary metagenome ERZ509180 (study PRJEB26280, sample SAMEA2338814) | human gut metagenome | biome: human gut; feature: human-associated habitat; material: faeces... | reverse complement strand
GGATAGGACCTATCCGAACTTATACGCTTGTGGACATTGAGTCAGACTTAGAAAGGATTGCTTTCTAAGCGTCGATGGTTGAAGCAAGAAGCTCTTTAATATTCAAATTACGAGCAGGTCACCAGTGAATATTACAGAGCGAAAGGATATTGAAAATTATGAAAAAGAGAAAATTCGGTACTATGGTCTTGGCTGCAACTATGTGCACGGGTATGCTGACAGGTTGTTCAGCAAAAGATTTGTTTGCATTTCCGTCATTTGGCATGAATGCGGAAAAGGTATTGTCCAAATCTGCAACCGCAATGTCTGAGATTGAATCATGTACGATTGGTATGAGTATGAAGTATGATACTAAAGTTTCTGCTAAGGATGATGATGGTTCAACTCAGTCTGTACCAGTCAATATGTCATTAGATAAGATGACAATGGATGTGATGCTTAAAGAGGGTGATTTGAAGTATGCTCATTTGGACGGTGTTGTAGGTGTTAGTTTTACGGGTTTAGAACAGACAATTCCTTTAAAGAGTTATCTTGTTGCGGATAAAGATGCATATACAAGTTATACTTCAACTGACGGTACTACATGGGATGTTTCTGAGTCAGATAGTCCTGATGATGCAGATACGGGCGTCGATGTGGATAAACTTCTTGATTTCAAGGATTCAGGTGATGGCTGGACAATGAATAAGAAGAAAGAAGAACTTGGTAAAACGAAGGTTTATCATCTGACAAAGTCTGTATCCAGTGATGATTTAAAAGACATTATGTCACTCAATATGGATGACTTATATCAGTCTCTTGGTATGAGCAGTGTGGAAACACCTGGTATGACAATGGACTTATATGTAGATGCTGATAATTTTTATGTGGTGAAAATGGCAGTTGGTCTTGATAAATCTGATGATAAAAAGCTTACTGTGAAATCAGATAACATGAGTGTGGCATTTAATGATATGTCTTTGGATGTTACATATGATAATTTTAACAGCGTCAAGGAGTCTGATGTAAAGGTGCCTGACTCTGTAGTGAGTCTTGCGAAAGAGTCTATAGGTTCTGATTCTGTGATGGGTGCTCTTGAAAGTGGCGGCACTGATTTCGGTGTGGATGATGATTATAAGACTGTAGCAGATGGTACAAAGACTGACGGTAAGTATACTGCAAAGCTGGCTGGATACAATGTGTCGTTTGAACCGTTTGATAAAATTTCCGGTAGTGAATCTATCAGTAATAAGAAAGATTCTTACAGTATTTCAAGCAAAGATAGCCGTTATGAAGTGACTTTGACAGATTCTGAATATTTTGATGGAAAAGACACAGTAACAGAAGAGCAGCAGGCATCTAATTCATATTTTAATGAGTGTGTATCCAAGGGTGAAATGAAAGAGTTGTATATTGGTGATGTTAAATCAACAAATGTCGGTAAGTTTACAGCGTATTATTACAATTATCAGTATACACATGTCGATTCTCAGGCTGATTATGGGTATGTATATGGCTCATATAAGGTTTATCTTGATGCAGGTGATGAAAAATGTATTGAGGTTGAGATTACAGAAATGACAAGCGAAGGTGAGAATACAAGTCTTGACGAGTCATTGGTCGAAAGTGTGTTGTCCCATATCAATATTTCAAAATAATGATTATGTTTTTAAAAGACCGTCAGCATGATGGTCTTTTTTTATTGCTCATTTATGAGCGTTTTTCAATTGACTGTAGGTGCTAAAAATGATATACTTCATATGTATGTGGAAATGATTAAAACCTTTTTGGAGGTAGTGATAAATGGTTAGTAAAGAATTTAGAAAAAAATTAGATGAAGATTATTCATCAGTTCAAAAAAATGTCAGCAGAGTCGTTAACAATTCCAGATTTCAGAAAATGAATGGTATTTTTAATATTTGTTCGAAAATAGAAGATGAATTTTGTGATGTTTCTTTATCGGGAGATGCAAGAGAGTTGGTTGATTTCATTGATACACATCACGTTGATGTAAATAAATATGATTTTCCAGATGGTAGTTATGAATTATTCAAAGAAGCTGTATTGAGTGGTTATTATGACATGAAGAGTCAACCTATGAATCATTCTGAAGCTTTGCAATATTTCCAAAATGCTGAAAAGAATGGGAAGGTGTTGTATTAAACTATGTCTCATTATTTTAACATTCGAGTTGATACGTTTCGAAATCGTATTCAAGAATTTGTAAATTCTTTTGATTCTGACGTTGATTTTTATGTCTTTGATGAATTACCATGTGATAAAGCTATGTCTTCTGTTGAAGATGGCAATATTGATAGCGTTGCTATTGGTACAGGTAGCTGTCGAAATGTCGGATTGTTTAGAAAATATATACATGATGTCGATTATGCTAGAGTTGTTATGAATTCATATCATGAGTTTGAACATTGTAATCAATGTAATATATATTTTCAGAAGAGTCATGACGTTCGTTATCAGAAACAGGCTGTTGAACAAATTGCTCGTTTTGATAATGAAGAATATTATAGTAGTAGTTATAATTATATACGAAATGCTAATGAAATACAGGCTGAAATGAATGCCTATCGTAGTACAGTGTTGTATTTGAATCGTTTGAATGATATGTCTACTGATAAAGTTAATATTGTCATGCTCGAACTTATGAATGAGAAATGTAAAAATGATTATTTCATAAAGCCTGCCAATGGCGATTCATTTCAATCGTTATCTGAGATAGATGAATTGTTTGCAGAAGCTTATGAAAATTCATTATCGGATAAGTCATCCGCCAAGAAATTGTATTTTGTGGACAGAAAACCTGTTAATGGCAAGTTGGATGCTTTTAAAGCATATATCCAAAACGATAAAGTTGTACGAGAAGCATATTTAGATGCGAAGACAAAATACGAGCAGGATTTGATTATAGCAAGTGTGAATACGATGTTGCATCCTGAATACAAGACATATTTCAAATGTTTGGAAAATGTAGATATGTCATATGAACATGTCATATTACATCATAATTCTGTTATTAAGCATAATCAGCGTGTTGCTGATTTGGATTCCAAATTTGGTAACATAGGTGATTTACAATCATCGGAAATAGATTTGCAAAAATATTAGAAAGGATTTGTTATAAATGAATCAAAAGAGGTGCATTATATTTGGTGCAATTGCTTCTGTATTATTGATTATCTTATTGTGGTTCGGTTTTACTGTACCTGTTCGGCTGTCGGTAAAGCAAGTTACTGATACTGTGTATGCTGGCGATAAATTATCGACAAAAGATTTTACAGTAAAAACACGAACGTTGTTTGGAATTGGTCATCATTATGACCGATATTCTATAGTAGCAGATGATGGGAATTTCTATGTGAATATATCGGTTGATAATTTACAGACACGAAAGCGTGTGAATAATGTTGTGAAGGCTACTGAACTGATTGCCACGTATGATGGCAGTGCTTATGTTGGACAGCCTGCGGATATCAATAAAGTGACGTTAACTGCTAAGTATGAAGATGGAACTGCAAAAAATGTTGAAAACAAGTGGATTTATCCAGAGCCTGTTGGTAATTCAAAAGACAAATATAAATTGAATGTTGATTCACCAATTGGAAATGCGTATGCTGATGTTGATATTATAAAACCGGATAGTATGAATGCTTCATATGGTACGAGAGCTGTAATTGGTGATAAGTTTAAGCAGAGTCGTGTTGTTGTGAAACTTCATTATCCAGATAACACAGAATATCAGATTCATGATTTTGTCATTAGTAATTCGAAGACAGACAGTTCTGGTGTAGATATTTCTTATCGTGATGTAAAGAAGTCTGCAAAATCATTGTCATATCCATCTTATTTTTCAAAAGATGTGACGTTATTTGCAATTTCACCGTATGGTGCTGTTTCTTTTGAAATCCATCCAGAAGAAATGGATGCTATTGTCGGTCATTATGCAGATACTGTTTATGTAGGGGATAAACTTGATAAAAATAAAGTTTTTGTTACAATGACAAAAGATGGAAAGAAAGATATCAAGGTGACTGACTATCTGTTTACAAGTCCTGGATATGTGACAATGGATATGTCTGTTCGTATTCCGACACGGTATGGTATTGCTAAATTGAAACTGGAACCTGTGAAAATCAAAGATGTTTCGATTGATACAGGTGATACGATTGAAGGACAGACTGCCACTATCAACGGTGATGTTGTTTTGACATATGATGATGGCACGCAGAAATCTTTAAAACAGTCTGATGTGAAGTTTTTGAATAAACCGGATACATGGTCAACATCGCAAAAAATATGGATGCAGTGGCATGGTTGTGAGTTTAGTGTAACGGTGAATGCTGTACCGAAAAAAGTTGCAGATTTGCGTGATGGGATTTCATTACAGCAGACAAAATACAAAGCATCAAACAAAGCGATAAAAAAGCTTGCTTTAATATGCAGAAGAGCTGCTGGTGATGATTTGGAAGCAAACAGTTATGAAATTGCATTAATGCTGAATCGTTATGAAGCTTATGGCAATGGTGATGCAACAGGACAAGGTCTTCTTGATTATGTATTGACATCTGGTTATTGGGGTGATGCTGAAGGTATTGAAAGCAGTATTAAGGACAAAGGTGAAAATGATGATATTGATGCAGTCATTCGTGATGCTGTATGTAATGGATATCGTCGTTTACCATCATGTGTAGATGAACGTCTTCCAAATGCTGTTGAAAGTGTTCAAAGCAGTTCTGGGGATGATGATATTCAGTTAGAAACGACAATGGTGAGAACGTCATCTGGCAAATTGTTATATCTGTATGTAGAGAAGTCTGGCAATATGTATTGCAGCAGTAGTCAGCCTGACAATAGTATACAAGATGATGACGAATAGTTATTTTATCCACCATGTGAGTTAAATCATGTGGTGGTTTTTTTTCTTAACAAAAATTTGAGGAAGGATTGACTGATGTTTTATCAGTTGTATAGAAAATGGAAATAAGAGATTATAAGAGGCGGGTTGCTGTTGTTGCTATGGCAACAATTTTGATTGGTGGCATTGCCACTTGCTATATTACAATGCGGAGTTTTTATCAGACACATTGTTTGCCTAATACTTATATTGGCAATACAAATGTGAGTGGTTGGTCTGAACAGGATATTAAATCTTATTACGAGAGTTCTTCACAAAACAGAACGCTCGTATTGCATGGCAGGGATGCTGACTGCAGTGTCAGCTTGTCTGATGCTGATTTCAAAATCAAATTGAAAGATGATATTGATAAAATGATTTCATCACAAAATGCGAATGCATGGTTCATGTCTTATTTTTCTGACCGTCAGTATGATGATGCGGTAACTTCAGAATATGATGAAGAACGATTGCAGAATTTGATAGAAGCATTGCCTGTATTTACAGATAAGAATATTCAGGCTCCATCAGATGCCACTTTGAAAGCTGGTAAGAATGGTTTTGAAATTGTAAAAGAAGTAGAAGGTAATAAACTGGATGAAAAAATGCTGTTAAAGCATATTGATAGCATTCTGTCTGATGGAAAAGCCTTGCTTGCAAGCAAGGATATTTCTGTGGATATGACTGATGATTATTTAAAGCCATCTGTATATTCAGATGATGAGTCTTTGAAAAAGATGCTTGCTGAAATCGATAAGATTCAGACTTTGAAATTCAATCTTGATTTGGTGGATGTTACAGAAGTGATTGATAAGGATGAAATTGCAAGCTTTTTGAAGATAGATGGTGATAAAATTTCATATGATGAAGATTCAATTGGGAATTATGTAACAAGTCTTGCAAAAAAATATACAACTTTGCATAGTACACGTAATTTTAAGACATCAAAAGGTGATGTGATTCAGTTACAGAGCAATGATGATTCGTATGGCTTTGTGTTTGATAAACCAGCAACGGTAAAGACAATTTTGGAAGCTTTAAAAGCTGGTAAAAATGCTGATTTGAAGGTATCATGGAATGAGGGTTATTGTGTTCCAACTGTCCGTAATTCAGAACAGGGTGATATTGGCAATACATATGTGGAGGTAAGTATTGACCAGCAGCACATGTGGTTTTATAAAGATGGTAAGCTGATTGTAGATACAGATGTTGTGACTGGAAAAGATGTTGATGGTCGTAGAACTCCGAAAGGTGTATATTTTATTTGGAATAAAGAGTCACCTTCTATGTTGAAGGGTTCTTATGGAAGTCAGAAGGTGAATTTCTGGATGGCATTTTCTTGGGATGGCTGTGGTATTCATGATTCTACATGGAGAAGTAATTATGGCGGTGATATTTGGCGCAGTAATGGTTCACATGGTTGCGTGAATACCCCGTATCAGAATGTTGAGATTATCTACAATAATATTGATTACAAGACACCTGTTGTTGTTTATGAGCGATGATGTGAGAAAGGGGTTTTTACATGATTCAGGTACAGGATACAGTTGATAAATTATATGTTATTGGACATGCTTCAGATGATGTCAAGAAAGCAACACATGCGTCACATGATGTGTGTGTTGCTGTGACAGCACTTATAAAAATGCTTGTCATAAGTATTCCTGCCATTGGTGGTGATAATCCACCTATGACAGTAAAACCGGGCAAATTTATTTTGACCAAAAAAACATTATCTGTGAAATCACAGATTTTAATCGAAGCGTTTCTTGATACAATAAAAAGTTTATCTGCGGAATATCATCAATATGTGAGGCTGTATGATGAAAAAGGAAATGAAATAACAGATTTCATGAAAGCTGTGGAGTCTGATTCAGACAAGGTGTTTCCTGATTGGAGAGACTATGTCGTTGGAAAATAAGAAAGGATGTTAGCAAGTATGGGAGATAACAATTTAGATAATGTATTGAGTCAGTATGTCGATGATACAGATATGGAAACATTGTTTAATGATGATATTGATACATTTGACGATGTGAGTCAGGAACTTGACTTTGAGACTGACGATGATGGAAATTATATTCGTTTGATGGACCATCTGACTGATTTGATTTGTGTGGGTGTGGCAAAGCTGGACCCGAATCATCGAGTTCAGTTGTTTCATGAATCAGTGACAGAGACTGTTATTGAATCTTGGTTGAATTGCAAGCAAATGTGCAGCAAGCTGCTGCCTAAATATCCGTTTGTTGGTATTTTGCTGGATTCAATGGAACCGTCTATTGGCGGGTTCAGTCGCAAAGATAAGCGTGATGAACAGAAGGGTACGATTATTGAGTGTATCAATTCAGGATTGATTACAAGTCTTGTAACACCTGGCTTACAGGAGCGAAAATATTTTGTGTTTTTGCCGAATGCTGGAACTCTTTCTGCAATGCAGGAGTTTCCGATTTTTGAAAATGCGAAGTATCTGTTGTGTTTTATTAATCGAAATGGTGATGTACAGATGACAGACCTTGATATTTCATTCAAGGCGATTGCGAATGTAATTCTGAAAGATTTGAATATCTCGGATATTATCATTTCATCATTGGAGGGATATGACTTGAACAGTCGTAAACCTGAGACAGAAGTTGTTGAAATGCCGGATGATGATTTGACAGAATTGCCGGATGATTTTGATGAGCTTTCAGACCTGGATGATTTATCAAACGAAGATTTAATGTGGGTACCGGACGAAAGTGATTTTATTGACTAAACGAAGAAAGGACATGTTCTTATGGGAAAGAAAATTGTATCTATATTGAGTTGTATGATTATTGTAGCCGCTTGTGTGTGTGGATTTTTATATTATAAAAGTTCGAAGTCTGTCACATTACCAATTAATACAACGAAGATTGAAACACTTCCTGTAAATACAGATGAACCTGAAACTGAAACAAAAAATAAGACAGATAATGATACTAAAAAAGATACGGAAGATGTGGAAGATAATTCCGAAAAATCGTCATCTGTGGAGCCTCAGATGGGAAAAGCTATTCAGAAAGTGCCATTGGGCAGTCTTTCGTTTGAAATGGATGGTGAGTATGTAAAACAGGAAATTGATACAGAATCATTAAATGGTTTTGTAGATGATTGTGTGGAATACGATAAATCAGATGGTATGATAATGGCTGCAGTCAAGAATAGTGGTACGTTTCATAACACATCGCTTTCAATCATCGAGTCTTATTTGATTGATACGAATTCATATAAGTTGCAGGGTGAAAATAGTGCTACCTACGGTAATGGTGATTGGCTGATTCATTTGTATCTGTCAGATGATAAATCAACAGCCAGCTATATTGCATCTTCTGAGATTGATGGAAAGACGGTGTATATGCTGCTCCATTGTAAATATAATGATAAAGTAAGTGATACAGAGTTTGTGAATATCTTAAAGAGCGTTGGTTAAACTATATGAAAAAATGCGAGTTCTATTTTGAACTCGCATTGTTATTTTTTTCCCACATCTTCCATTCTTTTTCAAATTCCCAATATGTTTTGTAATTGTATGTACCATTGGATGTGTAACATTCCGGTGTGTAGATATTTACAAAATATCGAAATCGTTTTTCTTCTAAATACCCAAATGGTGTGATGTACAGTCTGTTTTTGGTCATGAGCTGATGCACATTGTATGGTTGTGTTTCGTCAAGTGTTGTTTCAAATGGATTTTCTTTCCATCGACCATTAATTTTAACTACGAGATGTGCGTTTAGTTCACGGAGTGTTCGTGTATCTTGTGTAGTTGAGTAATACATACCTTTTTTCTGTATGATTTTCATATCATTAGGAACAAGAAAGCGGATTGCTGCTACAATTGGATTTTCTGTATTAGAAGGAAAATGATTCTGTGAAATCAGTTGAAAATCTGAGATTGGTTTATCAATATCAGTTTTGCCAACCAATAAATATCTATATGATTTGCGTGAATAGTTCATGGCAAAAATCCTTTCTGTTTTTCTTTTATTATATGCTATTTTTGTTGATTTATCAACATTTTTATGTTAAAATATAATTATATAAGATAGCAGAAAGGATGTAATTTTTTGTGGTAACATATTTTAAAGGTGAGAGCATGGTATATGCGGTGTTGCTCTTAATTGTCTGCGGAGCTGTTTTGTTTTGGCAGGGTTATCTGCAAGGTCATATGAAATCAAATGTAAAAATACGAACATTGAACATCATAGGTGTGTTGTGTTTTGTGGTTGGATGTTTTCGTATTTTTGGTGGAACTGTAGATTGTGTGCTGTTGTTTGGCTTGATTCCATTGGCAATTTTGCTGTCTTGTGTTGCATGTATCTGGATGCGCAAACAGACTTCTAATGTGTATCTGAATGGTACAACACACAGTGATGAATCTATAAAGTCACATAAAGATGCTTGGCTGTTGCAGGATGGTATGACATTGTTATTGTGTATTATTGTTTGTATTGTTGTTATCAGTTTGACATTGAAAATATTATCGATTCAGGGAATCAATCATTTGGATATTTTCAATTTAGATTATTGGTATCAGCCGATAATCTTGCAGCGTGGGAAATCAATACAGATAGCGTAACTTGTTGATAAAGTTTCAAATTTTTAGGAGGCGTAGATTTTGTTTGAAACGAATTTGTCACAGATTTTGGTGAAACTTGCGAATAATGATTTGTATAGCGATAAGAATAATATTCTGGAAGCTTTGCAAATGTTGAAGGATTCTTTAGAAAGTACAGATGCTAATATTGCATCTAAGATGAAAGATTGTGTAGACGCTCGTCAGTTTGAGGACATTAAGCAGCTTGCCGATTTATCGGCAGATGTGACTAAACTCGCAAATGGACTGTCTGTGTATGATGTATATTCAGCAGATGACCACTATCCAGATGGATTTACGATTTCCAATACGACACGGTCTATTGAGCATGACAAAGAAGTACATCTTGATATGGACCTGAAAAAGACATCACCGTATCGGATTCGTATTGGAAATGATACATATGATAATCCGTCAGAAACGTGGACATCACTTGTAGAGATTGTTGTAGATAAATTGTCTGCAAAGAATAAGAGTAAGATGCTTATGCTTGTTCGTGATTTTACAGCAAGAAAGGCTTGCTGTTTGAAGTTTTCAACAACAGATGCTGGGCAGGATACAAAGCGTATTTATTATGTGAAGTTGTTGAACATGTATATGTATCGCTATGGTGATGCGAATATGCTTGGTTCTGTTATCTTGGAAATGCTGGAGTATTTTGGATATACAGACGATAAATACGGTGTGTATTTGCGGGGTTATGATGGACAGGCTGGTCCAGACGGTAAGTATTTTGTGGGTTCTATTGTCAATCATAAAAAGTATGGTCGCGGTCAAATCGTGAGATTTGAGTCTGCAAAGACTGATAAAGAGAATGACAAAGTCATCATTCGTTTCGATGTAGACAATGTAGACCGTGTGTTTCCACGGGCAAGTCTGAATAAAGACCTGTTTTCATTAATAAATTTCTGATTTTTTGCAATTTAAGACTTGTATTATAAAACAGATAAATTATACTGATATTAGAAAGAAAGTCATGTGTAATTACATCGACGGATGCTAAGCAGTAGTTGAAGTGCATAGCGTACATGTACTCCTCTGTTGCAAGACTTTCGTGGATAGTCAGTATAAATGTGCTGTATCCTTTATGCATCCGGTAAGGATGTAAGGGATACAGCTTTTTTAATACGAAAAAAGGAGGTAATGGCTGATGCCTGAACAAAAGAAAGTAAACACTCTTGCTTGGATGAATGAATATTTTTATGCAGAGAGTGTTCGTCAGTTCAATATGAATCGTGTAAGTGTTGGTTTGCCACTTGTTTCAACAACACAAGCAAGAAAGCTGCATGATAGCTATATGGTCACTTTTAGTGAATCTTATGCAAAGAATTTTGATGGAATTTACAACAATCCGAAATTCCCAGCTGGACATCCACGAAGAGATGCGTATATTCATTTTAGTATTGGTGGATTGATGACAGCCGCATTTAATACTGCATTTTCAGAATTGAATGGTAAAAGACCTTATTACAGTCGTACAGCGGCGGAGGTACCTGGTTATAACAAGGATGAAAATTATTTCACAATGGATTATGAAGATTCAAGAGCGATTCGTTCTAGTATCTTAAATCATTTTGAAGAAAACAGTGGTTGGAATGTTGCAAATGTACCAGCTTATGAAGATGGTACAATGGAAATTCCTGTAGATAATTGTAAGTTGTGTATTTCACCATATGATAATCGTTTTTCAACAAGACAGGTTGTGTTGGATAACGGTGGTCGTATTATCTGGACAGATTCAGAGAATTTTATTGATAGTCTTGGAAATTATGAAGAAGATGTCAATAAGCAAGTTCGTTTGTATGCGGAGTCTTTAGATGAAAATGGAATGCCAATTGCTGGCAGTCAAGGTAAATACTGTGGAAATCAGCTGATTACAGATGATGATAAGACTGGTATTTCGCGTTTGCGTCCATATATGTCAAATGCGGATTATAATAAGGTAAAAGCAACTATTCAGAGTGCTTATGCAAAACCTGGTGTAGAACCAATGTCTGCGGAAGGACTTGACCGTTCTGTGGCAATCTTGCAGTGGTTGACTGATAATGGTTATACATATCGTATTATGAATGATACAAATCCAGGTCAGTTGAAAGCAAAGATTGGTAATTCTAAGCTTGAAATTCGTATCATGGATACAAAGAAAAATGAAGCGTACATCGGTCGTTGTTATGAAGAAGGTTTTGAAACATTTTTCAACAGACCAAGCGGAAAGAATGCACAGCATTATAAAGAAGCTACTATTGATGATACATTGAATCTTATTTCTTATGTTCTTGGTAACAAGGTAGAACGTAAGGAATACAATAGCGGTTCTATTGAATCGGCTAAGAGAGGCGATGTTGTATCTGGTGTGAAATTGTCTTATGACACTGAACAGCTTGGTGTTCAGCGTGTTGGTGAGGTTGTTGGCGCGTATGCTGGTGAGCCAGCTCATATTGCAACGAGCAGAAACAGAAACGGGTATACATATAGAGATACATATGATGTATTGGACGGCAGAAAGAAAGATGATGATGTTCATTTTGGTTCTACTGTGTTGCTTGATGTTGAGTTAGGCGATGTTGTACCTGGTACATCTTATAAAGACCGTCGTTTTGCGGTTGCTCAGATTCGAAGCAACCATCATTCAAGTCATGAGTATTTTGATACACAGGATGAAGCGAATAATTTCTTGACAAGTGCAATTAACAGTGCTCGTCAGAATTATATGGCTAAATTGGATGTTGAAAGGCTGATTGAAGAAGCTGCATTACATGCAGGTGAACCGGATTATGTGCCAGAGTTCAGTTATGACCCTAATATCCAGCCTATTCAAGTTCAGTATTGGGAAGTATTGAGCGGAAAACGTGATTTATATCGTTTTGATGCGACAGCTGATGATGTTCGTTCTGAAATTGAGTTTGAAGAGTATGATGAGAGCGGTGCTATTGGAGATATGATTGATTCAATCTTTGGTAATCAGTCATCGTTGCAGTATGAAGGTGATGTCGCAGACCAAGTTCGTCAGCACGTAAATGATGTTTTAGATTTTGAGTTTGGTACATTAGAACCGTCTGAAGAAGATGGGCTTCGTTTCAATCCTGCAAATGTTGCAACATTTATGGATTCTGCTTTCAGTACATTCAGAAATAATGATAATCTTGTAGAAGCGTTGAAAGTAATGGATATTCCGGCTGAAGAACTTAGAGGTAACGAATTTCAGGTTAATCAGATTAAGGATAAGCTGATTAAATTCAATCCAGAGACTGCACATCCATTGCTGACAGAAGATGCTAGTCCGTTTATGAAAGCAGTTCATCAGACTGTACTTGATACAGTAGCAACTTCACATTGTACAATCAATCCAGAAGATGTATTGATTGATGATAATGGAATTATTCATTATACAGCAACTCGTCATGTGTTGCGTGATAAAAATGTGATTGCGGATGAACCAGTTGTTGGAACTGTCGGTCAGGTTTTTGAACCGGATGAAGATGGAGTTGTAGAAACAAAATTCAATGGTTCTCAGAATCAGCTGTTTTCACCTGGATATATGGCATATGTATTGCCACAGGCTGAAGGTGAAAGTAAGACTTTACCAGAACGCATGCGTCTGAAAGGTTATCTGCATGTTGTACAGGAAAACTTGCGTAAGCAGATTCGTATGGATTTGATGGATAACCATGATGAAGTTGGTTCAACTACAAGCGTAAATAACAGTTATCGTGGTTTGTATGAAACACGATACAAAGTGCATGGTCTTGTTCATGAAGGCGAAACATTGAAAGATGCTTATTTGAGAGAATGTCAGATGACAGGTCTGCCAGAAGATGTTGTGAAAGCAAGATTTGAAACATTCAACGGTATGATTCGTTTGCCATCAGATTTCAAAGAAGATTCTTCGTTGAATGCAGCATTTGCGCATGATTCAGATAATGGTGATGCCATTGAAGATGTAATGAACGACAATGGAAGAGATGCATGGCAGCTTTCCGGTGGTGAAAATATCAGTATTCTTTCTACAGATTGGGATGGTTATACAGATAAGACTGCAACAGGTTCTGCTAAGAACCAGGGTGCTGTTCGTTATATGGTTAGAGGTGCTCATGTTGACGAAAACGGTGTTTTACATCCAGCATTGAATGAAGATGGTACTATCAATAAGAATGCTCGTACTGCATTGATGGAAATCGAAGATATGAAGTTTGTAGAACATACACCGTTTGATAGACAGCAGATGGTATTCTCTAACTTGTCTGGTGCGTCTGCTATTTCAAGAGGTACTGGTGTATTAGCAATGACTGCTGGTGGATATACTTTTGATGATGGATGTATCATTTCAAAAGAATGGGCTGTTAAGAATGGACCTATGGGTGAAGACGGTGTTCGTCGTCCGTTGAAACCTGGTGATAAGATTCTTGATATGGCTGGTAACAAGTCTATCGTAGGTAAGATTGTTGATACGGATGTATCTGATGAAGATTTTGCAAAACTTGATAAGACAAATCAGGAACTTGTGAAATTGGTTAGAGACAATCCGGGAGTTGATGTTATTGTTTCTCCATATTCACCAATGAGCCGTTTTAATGCTACAACTGCTTGCTTCGGAATCAATGATAATTTCGAAGTTACATTACCTGATGGTCGTAAGACTTATGGTGGTCGTATGCCGGTTGTTGTTACTGATAAGACTGTTGATGAAAAGACAAAAGAGTATGGTGATGATGAAGTTAAAGCTGGTGGCGGACGTTCTGCGTCTGGTCAGTTTAACTGGATTCTTTCATCAAAAGGTGCTTTTGGATTGATGGATGAATGTTATGGTAATACAGAATCATCATGGGCTGCATATCGTGAATATCTGATTGCAATGGGTATGGATATGAGTGAGACTGGTGAATTGACTGTTGGTTATCAGCCTCATCAGGACGAAAATCGTAATCTTTTCAAATTGCCAGAGCTTGATGAACTTGATGCTGTAAATGCAAAATCTGCAGCGGAAGCATTTAAAGGCGCGGTTGATAATCGTGGTGGTTTCCTTGAGGTGCCAGTACAGTTGACTTTGCCATCTGGTGAAAAGTTACAGCCTGTACCAGCAGGAAAATCAGCATATGGTGATGCTAACCAGACTTATATGCTGCCAATTCTGTCTTCTTATTTGAGAAGTGGACAGGAGTTCCAGGATGGAACAAGTACAACACACGATTATACAAATCATTATGCTCAGATTTATAAATATGCTGTTGAGTATACAGCTATGTATAATTCAACAGATGGATATAATCCAGATGATTTGAAGAAGTTGGCTGGTAAGATGCAGTCAGAATATTCTGAGATTACATCAGATATTGATACACGCATCTTTACTGGAAAACATAATTATGTCAGAGACCATCTGATGTCAAATCGTTTGCCGCATTCTTCAACTGCTGTATGGACTGCTGAACCTGCTTGTGCAATCGATGAAATTCGTATGCCAGTAAGTATGGCAAAGACACTTGGTGTTAAAGAAGGCGACATGGTTCTTGGATGGCGTGACCCATGTTTGCATGAATCAAGTTTGTCAGGATTCCATGTTGTGATTGATACAACACCTGCTCCAAATGAATTGACTGGTGTCGCCGTAAACCCATTGATTGCATCTCGTATGGATGGTGACTTTGATGGTGACTCTATTGGTCTTTATGGTGTATCAAGTGAGGCTGGTAAGAGAGACCTTGAAGAACATTTTGCTATTCATAATACATTGCTGGATAGAGTTCATAAGAAAGAAAATGGTGATTATGAATTGTTCATCAATACAAAGATGGATGTGAAATCTCTGTATGCGGTGGATGAAGAAAGACGTGCAAAAGCTGAAGCAGAAGGTCATCCAATTGAAGGTCCATCATTCCGAGAACGTTTTGATGCTTTGGAAACAAAGACAAATGATATTTATGCAAGACGTGGCGATTATGCTGAAATGAGTGATGAACAGATTAACGAGGCTAAGAAAGCTGTATGTAATGAAATTTCTGATTGGACACATGAATTGTTTGATTCTTGTCCATTAGGTGCTCAGATGCTTTCTATGGAAAGTCCTGCAGCATATGCAAAGGATTTGGTTCATATGGCTGATACAAAGGCAAAAGGTAAGATGTCATCTATCGAAGATGTCATGAAATATCTTGGTGCTACATATGATATGCATGAAGATGAAAATGGCAATAAAGTGATTGATTACGATAGTATCAAGATGACTGATGAAACATTTGCAACTCGTCAGGATGCAATGGATACAATGTTTGCTACAGCTGTAAAAGCAAATGGTACACCTCTTGGTGGACAGTTCTCATTGAATATTGCTGAAATTACACGTAATACATATCTTGGACATGCACTTGATTTGACATATAATGCAACACAGGCTGCTTTGCAGGCTAAGCATGATGCTTTAATGGCTAAACAGCAGTATCATATGTTGCAGGGTGCTTTGAAGTCACAGTGGCGTGGACATAAACTTGAGTCTTATAATAAGCCAGTTATGACAGACAGTTTTGATGAAAAGGGTAATCCTATTCAGGCAGTCGGTGATGATGGAAAGCCATTGTTTAAGAAGGCTTGGAAAGAAGTCAAAACTATGGACCAGTATGGTAATGAAAAACCAGTACCGTTGACAACAGATGAATGGGTAAAACAGTTTATGGAAATTCATACAGACCCTGACGGAATGAATCTTGATGGTGATGTGAATATTGAACAGGTGAAACTTGTTGCAAAAGCATTGACAGATGCGAGTGGTCATGTGTATGACATTGAGTCGAAAGACGCTCGTAATCAGCTTGGTGCTACAATGGATAGATTGGCATATCAGCCAAGTCTTGACGCAACAATCGAAGCTGCGAGAAATCATGAATCAATGCTTGATGGTACAGCAAATTTCCATTTAGGACCTAAGACAATTCGTGAAAATATCAAGGCTATGCAGACTGAACATGAAGGTGATGTAAAACTGAAAGGTTTCTCAAAATCTGATGTTATTGAACATACAGAACCTAGAAAAGAGTCTGCATATGAACAGTCATCACATTACGTTCATGAAAACAAGAAGGGACTTGGGCATGCTATTACCGGCGGCTATACTGCTCCTGAGGACAGACCTGTTGAAGACCCAATGGATATGCTGAAACCGGAAGACCGTGAGGCATATGAGAGTGGTTCATGGATGCATGATGGCGAAGACGAATCTGTTGTGTTGAGTGCAACTGAAGAAGAGAAAGCTGCGATGTATGGAAATCTGTCTGTAGAAGACAGGGACCATATGTCAGATGAAGAATTCTCTGAGATTGCAAGGGCTGCACAGGAAGCTGCTGAAGACAGACGTTTTGATGAGTATGATGATAACATTGATGATTGTGTTGTGGAAAAACCAAAATCAGACAGTGTATCTGAAGATTTGCAGTCAGCATTGGCTGCAAAAGCTGCTGAAGAACGTGTTGCAAGACATCCAGATGAAAGCAAGCCTGCTAAGTCGCCTGATGAACAGCAGGATGCCGTATTCAGTTCTGCTGAAGCAGCAACTACAAAAATTCCAACGACAGATGGTAAAACATCCCCTGTCGATGACTAAAATGTCTATGTACGGGGCAAATAATATTGCCCCGTATTTTTTTATAAGATATAGAAAGGTGGTATTTCGTTATGCGAAATATGAATGAATTTTTAAATAGTGTAAATTCATTGGAATCAAAACGTAATGTTTTGGGTGATGATTTATCAGCAACATCGGAACTTCGTGATGATGTGAAGACTTTTATTGATTTGTCAAGAAGTGGTCGTATGGACCGTGGTTTGGAACAGGATACCCGTCGTAAGATTGCTCGTGGACTTGCTTATGGTGAATATAATGGTGACTATATGACATTTGTTTTTATCAAAAGAGAACGTCAGATTGGAGAAGGTGAATGTTTGAGTCAGAGAGCACGTGATTTTGATGCAGACCTTACAACTGAGTATGGACAGGATGAATTACTTCGTCGTGTATCAAAATGGGCTGATAAAGCAGATGAAAGTAATTATAGACCACATGAATTGGGTGATGCTTTTGGTATTACTAACAATGGTGCATATGAAAATGAAGAATCTGCTATGAAAGCATGGCAGGCTGAAGAATATGCAGCTGCTGAAGAAGAAATGCGTTCACAGGCAGAAGGTCGTGAAATGGATATTTATCGTCAGATTCTGGAACAGGAAAATATTCCAATCGACACGAAGCCAGATAGACTTCCATATTATGTTGTGAAACGTATGACAACAAACGGTATTGATGTAGACAATCTTCAGTTTGATGATGAAAACTTTTCGAAGCCAAATAGATATGATACTATGAATACAGGAAGTCGTCGTTCCAATATTCCAGGTCGTATTTTTGGAGATGGTTCAAATCCTCGTCGTCGTGGATTTGGTGATTATGATACAAGTCAGAATGGAAGTCTTGTAGATGAATACGGGGAAAATCAGGACAATGGTTTCAATTTTGACGAATATGATTAATAGTGAAAAGGAGGTTGTGTAATTATGAATGATACGTGGATGGAATCCTCAACCCATAATGTGAGTGGTGGAAAACATATTGCAATTGGTTCTTCATTAGAAACAGAAGAACTTTCCAGGTTGGAACATGAAGTCGAAAATGTAGAAGTTCGTTTTGAAGATTATGCAGAAAAAAATTTTAGTTTTGAAAAACCTGTGAATGACCAGAGAGCTGAAATCAGCAAAATGACAAAGCTGTATTGCCTTGGTATGGCTGGTTTGTGTTTGGCACCTCTTCGTAAAGGCGTCAATTCAAAATCAGTTCTTAGGGTGATTGGTCTTTGGGTTGGTTGTTGTTTTTTCTCTAAGTCATTTAGGCAGGAAACAAATCGTGTCATTAGTGATGTGATGTATCCACTGATGTCAAAGAAAAGTGAAAAACCAGATTCATTTGTGTCAAGAAGAAAAGCATTAGTGATGAAAAATCCTGATAATTTCTTACCTACGCCGGATTCTTTGGCAGTTGTGAAAATTGCTTTTTGCAGACAGGCTTATGCCAGGATGCATGAAAAGCATGCCGATGTAGATGCTGTGATGGGTCAGTATAGACGTGCAGTCAAAGAACTTGACAATTATGCAATGTCTAATGGTATTCGAGTGGACGCTGTTAATAAGTCTATGCGTAAGATTGCATCTGATTTGATGGATAAAGACCCAACATTTGTTGTTGTCTTTGAAGAGACCGCATATGACACCATGTTGCGTGGTGAAGATACAGTACATAGACAGAATTATAAAGATGGTGATGAAGTAAAGACTCGTACATGGAGTGCTTGGGAAGGCAATTATGTTGATGTGTCAGGTAATCCGTTTGATGGTGAGTTTACACCAAGACGTCCGTCAACTGTAAACGATATTCGTCGTCGTTCGAAAAATACATGGTATAATCTTATGAATAAAGCAAATACGCCTGAAGATTGGGGTGACATTGTTGCAAGTGATTATGCTCGTGGCATTCAGCGTAGATATACATATATGGTATGTGAAGATTTGCATTTGACACCTGGTTCTGTGATGGATTTGAATTCTTTGATGGATACGAACGATGACGTTACATGGATGATTGATATTGATGGCAATGACCCATTTGGTGTTGGAAGTTACGGAGTACCGTTTTCAACATTCATTGCAAAAGGTCCTGATAAAGATTCTGACCAGATTTTGCTTGGTAATTATCCAGAGTTCAAGTCTGCATACAGTAAATGGTTGAATAATCATACGGATGTGAGTCCGTTCTACATGCAGAAATGTGCAAATGATGCATATTATGAATATGCAGCTCGTGGTAAGAAAGATAATAATATTGTAGGTCAGATTTCCGACTGTCTTGCAGAACGTGACCGTTTACAGTCTCGTTGGGATGATGTTTTTACAGCAGTGAATGAGAAAATTCATGCTGTAGCTGCTGATTCAGATAAGCGTTTGAAAGAAAATCGTAGAGCACTGCGTCCGTTGCCGGGTGATGTAAGACCAGAACGGGAAATGAGCATGTAGTTGATAAATCACTCAATCTTTAATGGGTTGGGTGATTTTTCTTTACATATATCTTCCATTCTGACAGTTATCTGTTATGATGATAATATAGAAAAGGATATATCAGCGTTGTGAAAGGAGGTTTCAGCAAATGAAAGAGGTTGGAACTACTCGCACAATTGTTTTCGATTTTAATGATGGAAGTGGGGATAAGAAAATATGGCGTTGTGAGAAACATCAGCCGATAGGCAATATGCCGTCACCAGTTCGAAAGGGATTTGTGCTTGTTGGATGGTACACGAAGCCTGACAATGGCAAAGGTTATCGTGTTACAGAGAAAATGGCAGTGGATAAAAACATTGTCTTGTATGCTCATTGGAAAAAAGAAATGTTGAAACGCAATGAGGTATTGTATAATAATAAGAAAGACACTTGGATAAATGATTCAAGGAATCAGACAAGCATTCTGCCGGGAACACCTGGTTATGAAGAATGGCTGGAAGATTTGATAGATGATTCACCATTTGAAGAAGATGATGCAATGCATACTGAATTGGAAAAGCATAATGCTGAGTTGGCATTGAAACTTGCTGAAAAAGCGTCTATCACGGGTGAAACAACGGATAAAAGAAAAGCCAGATTGCAGGCAGAGAAGCGTGCCATGTCTGCAAAAGTTCATGCACAGGCGTTTCGTCAGGCAATAGCAACTAAAACAAAGCGAGATGATGAAAATCTTGCAGCGTTGGAAAAATCAGATGAATTGATTTATGATGATGGTGTATCATTGGATTCGTTGGATGATGTATATGATGATATGGTATTTGATAAATAGAAAGGTGGTAAGTTAGTATGGGTAAGATTTTAAAGAAAGGTGCCAGTCTTGCAAGAGGTACTGTTAAGTTTGGAGGTTTGGTTGCGCTTGGTGCGTTTGGAACAAGTGTTGCTGCTGGTGTAAAAGCTAGAAACGCAATGGAAAATTGGGTTGAAGATACATGCGATGGTTTGAATGTTATCATGTGTGATTGTCTTTCAATGTCAAAATTCGAAGAAATCATGACTAAAACACGTAGTGAAAATCAAGCAAAACGTGAAGGTCGTGCTGTACCACAGGCTGCATGGATGTCTACTGCGATGAATGACGGTGCTCAGTATGGTGGTTAATTGAATTTGAGGTAAATATTTTTCTATGAACACTGTGTGAATACACAGTGTTCTTTTTGTTAAAATTTCTATTTTGCTTGATAAATGAGGAGAAATGATATATAATATGTTCATACGAATCCCAAGAATAAGCGTTGGGACTATGTATTTATATATATTATATTTTTGAAAAGGAGATATATACATGAGTCAAAAAGGACAGATGAATGAAGCTCAGAAAGCTCGCAAAAAGCTAATGATTGAGAATACGGTCATTGTGCTTGTAGTTATTTGTGTTTTCGGATTTTTCGGGTATACAGTTGTAAATCGCAATGCAAGTAACCATGTGGAAACGCATTATGTAAATACAAATGCTATTTCAGATTATATGAATAGTGTTGATTCAGATGATTCTGATAAATCATCAACAGATGAATCTTCAACAAATACTGAATCAAGTACAGAAACTACAGAGGAGGCATCAACAAATGAATAAAATGAAGAAATTTGCAGCCATTGGTTTAGCTGCTGTGATGACTCTTGGTTGTCTTACAGGATGTTCAAGTGAACAGAAATTAGACGGTACGCAGACCATTGCAACTGTTGGTGATGAGAAGATTTCAATGGGAACATTGATGTCAATGCTTCGTTTTCAGCAGGCAACAACCTATGATTATTATCAAAGCATGAGTAAGATGTATGCTTCTCAGGGATATAGTATTGATGTAAGCAATATGTTTGACAGGGATGTATCTAATGATGAGTCTGAGTCAAGTGATTCAAAAGATAAAGACAAGGACGCTGAAAAGACTGGATTGACTGTGAAGACATCTGGCGAAAGTCTTGTTGAAAATGTAGCAACTGCATTGACTAGCTATGCTGTGCTGGAACAGAAAGCATCTGATTATGGTGTTACCTTGACTGATTCTGATAAGGAATCTATCAAAAAGGCGGCTAAGTCTTTTGTGAAGGATTCTGATAAAAAATCATTATCTAATAATGGTATTACTCAGGATGATGTTGAAAAGCTGTTGACTTATTATACATACTATATAAAAGTGTATGATGTATATAGTGAAAAGGCTGATGTGACTATTACGGATGATGAAACAAAGAGTATGATTGTATCATATGTAAAGTTTGCGGTGTCTGATGATAAGAAGTCAGATGTGAAGAAATCTGCTGAAGATTTTTTGAAGAAATGTCAGGATGATGCTGATTATCTGAAAGATATGGAAAACAAGGCAAAAGATGTCGATGGTGCATCGTTTAATTCAGGTAGTATGGCTGTTAACAATACCGAAGAGAATGCTTATGTTTTTACATCTGACCAGATGAAAAAGATTATTGAAACAGAAAACGGAGCTGTATACAGTAAAGTTGTGACAGATTCTGATGGAAATTATTATGTTGTTCGCATGGACAACAATAATGATAAAAATGCTGCAGCATCTTATAGCGAAACATTGAAATCATCTAAGATTTCAGATGCATTCCAGAAAGATTTGAAGTCTTGGAAGAAAGATGTAAAGGTTACTTACAAGTCTGATTTGTTGAAGAAGATTAAGGTAACTGATAATGTTGTGTATACTGGAACAAAGGAAAGTGATTCTGATAGCACAACAAATACTTCCACTTCAACAAGTGATTCATCAACAGATAGTTCTGCTGATAGCAGTACTTCAACAGAAACAGCAACTGAAACAGGTAAATAAATTGATTTGAGAATACTCTCCATAAAATGGAGAGTATTTTTTATTTTTGTCAGATATCGTTGATAAATGAGGATTTTTATGTTATTATGAACATATGATAGAACATAAGGAGATAACTGAAATGGGTAAAAAATTGAAATGTGGCGTGTTGTCAGGTATGCTTGTTTTATCATGTGCAATTGGTGGGTATGTGTTTTTTGTACCAACTTCAATTAATGTAAAGGCGGAATCAAATCGAATTTACGAAATGACAGATGTAACAAAGGATGATATTAGTGTTTATTCTCGCACACTTTTTGGTAGTGAGTCTAAGATTGCAGATTATGACGTGAAAAATGAAGATGACGATAAAACGATTATTGTTACAGCTGGTCATATGAGCAAGAAATGTGTATTGAATAAAATTCCTGTGGAATATATTACTGCAGAATATAAAGATACAGTTTTTCCGGGAGATAAGTTATCTGCCGATAAATTTCTTGTAAAAGCTGTTTACAAGGATAATACGACGAAAAAGTTATCGACTTCAGAATATACGTTGAGTGATTTACCAAATGTTATGGAAGACAAAGTTGTGTCTGTAAAGGTTAAATCAGACGGTGGTAATGCTACTGTTAAGATTCGACCTGTGAAAGTGTCTGGTTTGAAGGTTTCTTATGATGGCGATTTGAAAGTTGGAGACACTTTTGATATTTCAAAAGTAAAGATGATTGTTACTTTTGAAGATGGTTCATCCAAAACTGCAGATGATATCAGTTCTGATTTTGAAGGAACTGTTGCAATGGATTCTGTAATCATTATTAAATCAAAAAGATATGGTGAACAGAAATTATCTATCGATACATCAAATATTTCGAAGTTGGATATTGGATATACAAAGAATGTATATGAGGGTGATGAATTGACACCTGACATTTTAAAAATCACAGCTACAATGGCTGATAACACAACATCTGAGGTAAAAGGTCTGTCGTTTGACAGTGTGCATGTATTTTATGGTGATGTTGTGGAAGCAAAGTCAGAAAGTCTTGGTACATTGAAGTGTACAATTAAGCCTGTAAAGGTTACTGATTTTACAGTTGACGCTTCTGTGAAGAATGATGACACATTGCATGTGCGTGGTTTGACTGCTGTTTATGAGGATGGTACAACAAAGAAATTGAACATGTCTGATGTGGAATTTGTGACAGATATGTCACAGAAATTAACAACTGGTGAAAATCAAATTAAGTTTAAATGGTTTGGTCATGAATTTTCGACGGTTGTAACATACAAGGGATAATGAGTTGAATTTTTTGAATGCATATTGTATAATTTACTCATAAATGAGCATACTTTAAATAAGATAGAGAATAAATAAGAATGAATTTGAGTAAAAAGATGATACATCTCTGAATGAAAAAATACCAATCTGTTAGATTGTAGTAAGGAGATTTTATATATGGCTAAAAAGGCGACAGTTAAAAATAAAGTGAATAAGGATGAATTTATTGAATTGGTGGCAGCGAAGATGAATAAACCTTCGAATGAGGTTGCAGAATATTTTGCAGCATTTCAGGCTGTTGTAGAAGAGTTGGCTGCTGCTGGAAAGGTGCTTTCACTCACTGGAATCGGTAAGTTTTATGTTCAGAGACATAAAGGACATCCTGTGCAGTTTGGCGTACCACAGGATAAAGTTGCGAATTATGTTGTTTACAAGTTTTCAGCTTCAAATGTGCTGAATGAAAAACTTCGTGAAATTGATAAGACGCGAGGAATCAATGTGTAAGGTTGGTTCTATGACAACGATATAATGTAGTATCCCTCTTTGGCATATACAGGATGTCGAAGGGGGATTTTTTCGTGAAAGGATGTATGTGAATTTTATGCATAAAAAGAGGGTTCTTGTTACAATAGGTTCTATTGTTGGTGGAATTGCGGCGTTGTATTTATTTGGTGTTGGTCTGTTTTGGGGACGTTTTCCATTGCATACAACTGTCAATGGTAAATCAGTGACTTTATTGTCACCAGATGAAGTGACTGTTGATTTGATGTCGGATACTCGAAATACAATGGTTCGATTGTCTGGTAAGAATGGTTCGTTTGAAGATATCAAGTTTAAAGACCTTGGTGTTTATAAAGCGTCAGATATGGCGATGGAAGATGTGAAATTGAATCCGTGGATTTGGTTTACAAGTATTTGGGAACATCATGATTACCAGTTGTCTGATGAATTATCCTATAATCGAGAGAATTTGGCGGAGTCATTGAATAAGCTGGTTCTTGTAAATGGGACACATGTTAAAAACCCTTCCGATGCTTATGTTTACAATGATGGTTCCTCTTTTGAATTGATACAGATGAATGATGGTACCAAAATTGATACTGACAGACTGTTTCAGGTGTTGTGTCAACATCTGAATGATTGGGATTTACGAATTGATTTATTGAAAGAAGACTGCTATGTAAAATCTGGAGAGAATGATAGCTCTGATGATATAGAAGCAGAAATGCAGGATATTGAGAAGCTGAAATCTCTTGAAATAAATCTAGTTTTGGATGATAGTCATACAGAGGTTATCCCTGCATCAATTCTTGAGTTAGCTTCGTATCAGAAAGATGGTAAAGTGATGATTCGACAGTCTATTTTATTAACGTATGTGGATGCATTGGCTGAAAAATACAATACCAGAGGTATGACAAGGACATTTGTAACAAGTGGGAACAAATCTTTGGCACTAACTCCGCAGACAAGTAATACATTCCTTGGCTATGAAATGAATAAATCAGCGTTATTGTCATCCATTGTGAATGCAATATCGTCTGGAAAATCTGTGCCAATTACTGTTCCATGGAACTCTTTAGGTGGTGAGTTGCTGAATAAGCAGTCTGATATTGGAAATACATATCTTGAAGTAAGCATTGAAGACCAGCATTTGTGGTTTTATAACGATGGTCAGCTTATCAAAGATACTGATGTTGTGACTGGTCTTGATACGGATGAACGACGAACGCCGACTGGGTTGTTTTATGTGATGAGTCTGAATACGAATTATACAATGTATTATTCAGACGGTTCGGCACCGTGTAGTTATTTTATCAAGGTGACTGCAGATGGAGTTGGTATTCATGATGCATCGAGAAGTACGTTTGGCGGTGAATTATATAAGAGCATAGGTTCTCATGGTTGCATTAATGTACCATATGATGCTGAAAAAGTAATTTTTGAATCGTTGTCTGCAAATACAAATCATAATATTCCGGTTGTGATTTACTAAAAAAAGAAAACCCTCACGATTTCGTGAGGGTTTTTCGTTGCCTGTATTGGCGAATCTTACTTGTTTACCATATCTTTGAAAGAAGTAGATGCTTTGAATTTTGGTCTCTTTCCTGCAGGAATGTCCATTGTGTCACCTGTGTGTGGGTTGCGACCTGTACGAGCTGCTGTTTCAACAACTGAGAATGTACCGAATTTCTGAATAGTAACAGATTCACCTGCTTCAAGTTCTTCTTTAATTGTATCCCATACAGCTTTGTAAGCACGCTCCATAGCTGCTGTTGAGATTTCTTTACATCCTGCTTTTTCTTTCATAATAGATACGATTTCTGCCTGTGTTTTTGCCATTGTTTTGGTCTCCTTTTCATTTTAATTTTCTTATTTGTATTGCTTTTATTCAAAAGCCTGACACTCGTTTGAGAGCCGTTTCGTTAAATCCAATGACTGGCATTGCCTTAACGACTATGTCATTATTATAGATGATAAGTGCCGATATGTCAATAGCTTTTTGATAAAAAATATGCTCATTTATGAGGTTTTTTTCTTATTTCAGTTCTGAAAATCTGTTGATAAATGAGGGGATTTGTGATATAATAATTTTAACAGATGTAAGAGACATCTGAATATATTATATGGAGGTTTTTGAATGATATTATTAAGTACGAAGTTCAATGTGGTGAAAGATTTCACACCAGAAGTGTTGTTTCAACTCCTATGTAATTGGCTAAATGATTCGGCTCATTACGATATTCCTATTGATTATCATGATGAATCTGATTATGAATCTTCTTCTGAAGATGGTAATCAAATTTTGAAGATATACAAGACGGATGATAAGTTTGGAGTACAGGTTGCAATCAGTGATGAAAATACAACTCATACAAATACTTATATATTGTCACAGAGCGATAAAGGAAATGTAGTATTTGTTGAATTGTCAAGGGAGTATTTGAAGTCAACAACTCGTTGTAATACGATGTTGAAGATACCTCAGTTGATGCGACAGATATTCTGGGAAGAGTATGGAGATATGGATAATGACATATTAACTGATGATAAGTCATTGATTATCCGTAAGCATAACATTGATATTGCGAAGCATATCATATTGAATGAAAAGCAATACATGAATCCAATTGTTTATGTATCTCCGTACATAGCAACTGGTAAGTATGCCACTAATTATGAAAGACTTGCGTCGGATTTATTGGGTGTTGCTCATGTGGTTGTAGAAGGCAATCCAAACATATCGTCTATGGTAAGAGATATGACAGATGGTGAGAATCCGTATGATGGTGCGGTTGCTGTATTGATGCCTACAGGAGAACGACATACATTTGTCCCTAAGAGCGATGATTTGACACGTAGTATTATTAATTATGTGCGTGATGCAACTGCTTCTGTTGCTCCGGGTGAAGAATTCTCGTTTCAGAAAATCAGATATAACTGTTTGCTTAAAAAGGCAACGGAGTTATCTGGTGGTAATGCAGAATTAGAAGAATTGTATGATGCTGTATTATCTGAAAAAGACCAGGAATTGAAAGCTGCGAATGAAAAGATTGATAAGTTGAAATTGGATGTGCATAATCAGAAAGCACATATTGACTCTTTAAATGAAGCATTGAATCAGGCGAAAACAGAGAATAAAGTTGGTATTGTACTTGCTACAGCGGAAGATGACTTGTATGTTGGAGAAATGCGGGATGTTATTCTGAAAATTCTTGAAAAAGAATATAAGGCATTGAATACTGATAAGAAAGCAAAGACAAGTCGTAAGGTAACATTATTAGCAGATATTTTAGAGAAAAATGCTCGTACCGGTAAGGATACAGAGATTACAAAAGCATTCAAGCAGCATTTCAAGGAAGGTACATGCAATACAGAATCTATGTCTGAGATTGAGAAACTTGGTTTCTCTTTATCAAAGGATGGAAACAAACATTATAAGATTTTATTTAATAATGATGCAAGATATCAGATGTCTGTTTCTTCTACACCGTCAGACCGTAGAGCTGGTGAGAATTTGACAACGAGTTATATGAATATGCTCTTTGGGTATTAAGAAAATCAGCTCATAAATGAGTTGAAGTGATAATCCATATGTGATATCATGTGAATTGATGATAAACTTTAAGAAAGGACTGGTGAGTGTATGAGTAAGAAAAAACTCATGACAATCGTGGGCATCGTTATGATGGTCTGCGGGGTTGGAACTGGTGTGTTTGGAGTTGCAATGAGGTCTACTTGGTCCTCTCAGGCACAAACACCGAAGATTTATGATTGGAACAATGAGGATATCGGACAGGCTCCTAGTGTTGATGACAGTGATGACATTGATATAAAAGAGAATGATACCGATAAGAAAACTGATACGGATGAAACAAAGACCGATAATTCAGATACATCCGAAGCAGACGCAACTGATAACGCAGATACTAATGCTGAGGGGGTAACAGAAGGTGAATAAAAAAGTAGATAGAATATCTCAGATTCTTTTATGGGTTGTAATGATATTCCTGTTATTGTTTCTTGGTACAGGTATCTATTTTGTAATCCAGGGTTTTGTGAATCCTTTGATGGATACAAAGACCGCCGGGTTTATTGGAATTGCAATTTTCCTGTTTGGAATGGGTCTTGTGATTATCTTACAGGCATCTATGATGTCAGAATCCGATACATCATTTTTAAAGACATTTTTCATGGAAGAGCAGTCAAGTGGTAAGAGAACAGGTCTTAAAGCTGTTGATATCAAACCGTCAATGCAGTTTGCAGTACAGGTTGTTATTCCTGAACGTCTAATTAAATCTCCGAAAGCTGCAACATTGTATGTATGCGAAGATGGTTTGTATATTGGAGATTTAAGTAAGACATTAATACCTGTCTTGTATAACATGATTAAGAATGTAGAACGTAGTGGTGAACATTTAGATATCATGTATGCACAGACTCTTGCAGATGGTACTGTGAAAGATTTCAATATGGGTCTTGACGCAGAAAATCCATTACGATTAAAAGCTGTTGAAAATGCTGTCAATAAGCATATTTCATAAGGTTATTCGAAAGAAAGAGAAAAATATTTTTTGAGGTGATTGATTTTGAAACATAAGCGAACAATTATTTTAGGTATCTTTTTGGTCGCTGTTGTCGGAATTGGAGTTGCAATGTTTGCAACATATGGGTTTTTGAAGAGTGGTTTTTCAGAATCTGTAGGCTCAACGGATGATGTTGAGTCTTACACATATACAGAACATCATTCAGATGGTTCAGAAATGAATCTTGTGTTTGAAGAATTGTATGGTAAATGGGCAGCTGTTATGAAATTTAAAGATGGCGGCGGAGCTGCATATTACCATACAACGGTTCTGTCTGATGACAATGCTGAAAAGTTTTTAAATAGATTGAATGATTATCAGCTTGCTGATAATAGTATTTCAGACGAGAGTGCGTGGACGAAAGGTGTTCTTGTAATCGGGAACAAGAAACAGTCTACGTCATACAACATTTCTCCTGTAGATATTACAGGTTTAAAACTTATTGACCCTTGGTCAGATAAGATAGAAACGATAGTTAATAAACCTTCTGGTTTGGACTATATGTCTGTGGTTGGTATGGAAGACGTATCAGGCGCAAAGAATAATACAGAGTTGTATGCATTTATGAGTATGGTCAATGATGAGTTGACTGATTTACTGGATGGAAAACAGATTTCAAAATTGACTGTTGATGATTCATCAAAAACGTTGAATGTATATAAAATGTCTGTGTATACGGTTGGTGAAAAGGAACCATCGTATTTTGTAATCACTCCGAATGGCTATGTAGCGAATATGACGGATGATAAATAATATGTTGGAGGTATAGAATTTTGAATTTAAAACAGTCACGTAGTCAGAATAAAATGCTGACTCTAAGAGAAAAGATTATTTATACGGTTCTGATTTTAATCGGATTTCGTTTTTTATCACATGTACCACTTCCGTTTGTAAATCCTAAATATATATCTAGTATGATTTCAAACAATGGTTCATTGACGTTTTTCAATGCGCTGACAGGTGGTGGATTTGAACAGATGTCATTGATGGCACTTGGTATTACACCATATATTTCAGCGAGTATCGTAGTTCAGCTTATGGGTGTTGTTATTCCTAAGTTGGCTGATATGCAGAAAGATGGTGCCACTGGTCAGAAGCAGATTAAGAAAATCAATATTGGATTAAGTGTTGTGTTAGCGTTTGTACAGTCAATCTGTATGACTTGGAGATTTGGCAGTCAGGGGTTGCTTACATCATATACATGGTATACTGTCTTGATTCCAGCAGTCTTAATGACAGTGGGTGTATTTATTCTTGCATATGCTGGTCAGATGATTGAAAAGCATTTCTTTGGAAATGGTATTTCATTGATTTTGCTGGTCGGTATTCTATCTTCTTATTTTGCCGATGCAAATACATTGTATGATGCAATCAAAGTTGATGGTTCTGTCCAGAAAACCGTGATTGCTTGTGCAATTGCTGTAATAGCAGTTATTGCATTGTTCTGGTTTGCATTTTTCTTGAATTCCTGTGAGAAAGATGTTCATGTTACATATAGTCAGAAAGTGAGTGCAAATGGCGGTGCATCTTCGCAGCATGCAACAATTCCTTTGAAATTGTTATCAGGTTCTGTTGTACCTATTATCTTTGCATCTTCTATCATTACATTGCCAGCTTTGATTGAAGGATTTACTGGTTCTGATATTAAATGGTTGTGGATTTTTAATTCTACAAAGTGGTTCAATAAGGATTGTCCTTGGGCTACTATCGGAGTCTTATTGTATTGTGTAATGATTGTTGGATTTAGTTATTACTACAATCATTTGAATCTGAATGAATTGGAATTGGCTCAGAATTTGCAGAGATATGGTGGATATATCAATGGTGTAAGACCTGGTAAGGCAACTGCGAATTACTTGAAACGTCAGATGAAATATATGACATTCCTTGGCGGTCTTGGACTTTGCGTGATTGCGATTGTTCCTACAATTGCGACATCGTTGCTGAATATTTCAAGATTGAGCTTCTTGGGAACATCAATTATCATCACAGTATCTGTTGTGTGTGAATCGAAAGCAAAATTCATTGCTGAGTATGATGCATATGGCTTGTATGGTAAGTTATCTGTTGGTTCTGCAGCTTCTCGTTCATTGTTTAGTGCAAGTACAAGAAAAGCAAGACATTTTGTGAAAGGGGCAAAATAATGAAGAAGAATATTGGTAAAAAGATTCGTGGAGAAATTGCTGCAATTCAGAAACCGTCTTTGAAAGAACAGTTTACTGGTACATTCAGTACAATCATTATTTCAGTGATTGCAGCGTTGAGCATTTCGGCAGTTGATTCTGTATTTACAGCCTTGTTAGGACTGTTGTTATAGGATATAATTGAAGAAACTGATAAACATATGCACACTGACTTTAATGGCGGTGTGCATACTATTATAATCAAGAAAGGGATAGAAGATATTATGAATATTATTACGACAGCGAATTCGATTGAAAAGGTTCGTGATATTGCTGATAAGCTTGATTCATCAAGCATGGTTTTTATCTTGTATGAACCGGAAGAGACAATCAGACTGGCTGATATGGCTATGATTCATGATAGCAATGCTAAAATTACATTTTTGAGTGTTGCATCAAGGGATGACAAATTGCTTTGTATTGGCGGTATTAAAGTTCGCATGAATTGCGAAATTCTGGACGATGAACTGAATGGTTCTCTTGATTTTTTGGATAAAATCAATAGTGTATTTACAGGTACATACAGTAGTAATCCTGGAGAAAAGAGACAGTTTCAGTCTGTGATGCAGTCTACAGCCACCGTGAATCAGGCAAAAAGAGCTGCTGAACAGCAGATGAAAGTTGCAAACAACAATGCTTTGTATACCAAGAACGGGAATGGATTGGATGCTCGTCAGCAGGCTTTGTTTAACATTATTCAGTTGAGTGCTGAAGATACCGATAATCAGGAAATCGGTACAGCTGGATTTATGGATGCAATTGCTCGTATTATTCGTGATACACCGGATGTTGCTGAAATGGAAAGAAAGGTTCATGAAATGAAATACGGTGGTATTATTTGGGACCATATGAAAAATCATATTCCAGACCTTCGTCGTATTGTCGGTTAGGAAAAAATAGTGTAATAGCACCAATATATGTCGTGTATTGGTGCTATTTTTGTGAAAGGGTGTATGTGCTTATATGAATTATAAGATATTCGATAGAAGTCATTTGAAAATCATAGCGTTTATCACTATGATGATTGACCATTTTGGTTTGCTGTTTTGTAAACAGGATACAATGCTGTATGAAATACTGCGTACTGTCATAGGTCGAATGTCATTTCCAATGTTCTGTGTATTGTTCGTAGAAGGGTTTTTGTATACGAAAAAAGAGACTCGTTTGAGGCATGTATTGATGTTGTTTATATTTGCTATTGTGAGTGAGATACCATATGATTATTGTTTAGTTGGAAATTCATTGGATTTTAGCAAACAAAATGTCATGTGGACATGGTTGCTGGGCTTTGTAATGCTTTGGTTGATGGATATGTGTGATGATTTGCCCGGATTCAATTCAATAGCAATATTTTTTGCAGATGTATTGATTTTAGGTTGTATGACCTATGTAGCAGTACATATAGCCTGTGATTACAATGTTTGTGGAATGTCGTGTATGTGGATTGCATATTATGTTAAGAAATATTTATCCAATATACAGTGGTGGATAGTGTGCGTGTTTGTATGTGTGATTCTTACAATAGGATATGGCTCATATTGGTGCTTTTTAGCTGTTGTACCGTTTGCTTTATATAATGGTCAGCAAGGTTGTAAGATGAAGTATTTGTACTATGTTGGATATCCTTTGCATATTGTGATTTTTGGATGCATTGCAAGAATATTCTTTTCATAAAATGGTCTGTAGCTACTTCCATTATGTTGAATGTAGGTGTATTCTTTAAGTAAGAAATACAAGACAGAAAGGAGTCGATATACATGAGTAAAACATTGGAGCAACCAAATGTTGCATCTCGTTATTTAAAGATGCCGGATGAATATAATAGCATGAGTCGTAGTACGTTGGAAAACATGCGACAGGATGCAATAGAACAGTTTGATAGAGGAGGTTCTCGTTTGGATAATGTAAAGAATGCGTTATCGATGAGAGTTTCTGCCGGAACACTAAATCAGAAATATGGTACTTCATATGAAGTTCCTGATTTGGAATCAATGGTCAGTAAAGATTTTCCAGGATTGGATAAAAGTAGTACACAGCATGTAGAACGTATTAGAGGTGACCATTCTGTTGGGCATACAAGACGATTGCCAAATTGTCCATCATTTGAAGAAGAAACGGTTGACAGTATGGAATTACAATAAAGATAGAATCCCCATGGTAACATGGGGATTTTTATTATATAAAAAATAATGGACGACCGATATCTAATCAGTCGTCCATTATTCTGTGTCACAATACATGTTGTATTGGTGCTGGATATGGGATTTGAACCCATATGGCTCGAAGCCCAGGGATTTTAAGTCCCTTATGTCTACCAGTTCCATCAATCCAGCAAGTGTGTTGCTATTTGCAGACTTCCCATATCGCTCTACAGTGTTCAGGCTCGCTTTTCTTGTAGATAGTGATTGACTGAGCATCTGTTCTTTTGCAAGAATTCAAGCTTTTTATGATATGAGGGGGTTAAGTGGAGACCGTCTTGTACATAGGCTGGTCTGCTAAGTATCTTGTACCTAGGAGTCGGTGTGATATGGTTTCGATACTCTAAAAGCTTTATCTTGGCAGTATTCCAACTAGCCAACCCATCTCTCAATGCATAGCTACATTGTCCGACAACGTTTCGTTTATTTGGTAAGGTCCGTCCTATGTCACAGCGTCAATCTGCGGAACGCTAAGTTCTTTCGCTTAGACCTTAAAAAACAAAGTCAACGGACGCGATTTTCCATATTACTGCATGATGCAGTTCCTGTATCGTATCCGCTGACTTTGTTGGCTCCCCCAGCAGGACTTGAACCTGCGACCTATTGGTTAACAGCCAACCGCTCTACCAGCTGAGCTATAAGGGAATGTCACGACTCATAATTGATATCTTACCCAAAAAGATTTACTGTTTTCATAATTTGATGTTATCAAAATATAGATTGCTGTAAGAGTCGTTCGTTATAATAACATTGCTAACACGTAGCAATGTGGTGGTGCGGATAGTGGGACTTGAACCCACATGGTATTATCACCGCAAGATTTTGAGTCTTGTGCGTCTGCCAGTTCCGCCATATCCGCTTGGTATGTATTAGATAATAACACATTTATGAGCATTTTTCAAGTTTTTGTTTTGAAAATTTCGCATTAAAACCACTCGGAAAAGTTTGGTTAATTTGTGTAATTTGGTTAGTGTTTGTGTTAGAAAGAGTAGAGACCTCCATTATTTCAATGGAGGTCTCATATTTATTTTGTTAAACAATGGATGTTATCCAGTTTTGCCTGTAAGGTACTGGCAAGGTCTTTGTAACAGTTTAGTTCTTTAGTGAGAAGTTCGACAGTTTTTCTTGTTTCAGATGGTGTGTCGTCTGTGGACAGTTTGCTTGCCTGTTTGAATGTTTTTGCCAAATCTGGATATGTTTTTAAATACTTTTCCCATTTCTTGAAGATTCCCTGTGGTGATACACCGGAATTGATTCCAAATCCGAAGACGATTCCTGCATCGATATCCTTCATTTTGGATTCTGGTACAGAGTCAACATAGTCTGTCAGTCTTCGAATGTCTACACTATGGACCTGTTCACATGCTGTGACTGCTGTACGTCCATTGGATGTGATTTTGATGTGTGTGGGGCTGAGATGTTTCAGTCTGTCTGGTGAAGTCCATAAGTACACAACTTCTACAAACCCTCCATGTTCATTGGTGCTGTCGTTGGATACAACAACGGCACATCTGTTTGACCAGATTTCATTGCCATAGGACGGCTGTTCTGGATTGTCTACCACATAGTAAATCTCACCTCTTCTTGGGTACTCGTGTGGAAAGATGTTTGTTTTCATGTGGAATTTTTCGTCCTTTTCTATATATGATAGAATTGATATCTACAAAAGAGGTCCTGTATAAAAGACCTCTTTGTATAACATCAATGATGATTTGTTAGATTTTAATGCGTTTAGCCTTTGGCTGAGCATTAAATGGTGAGTTCTTAGCTGGTGCAACTGCATGAAGTGCTTTCAATACAGTGTTGTAGTCAACCTGAATCTGTGGAGATACGACTGTGTCGTATGCGAAGATGAACTCACTCTTCATTGCACGTGTGAAGGCAACGTAGTACATACGTTTCTTGTCTTCTTCCATTTGTGCTTTGTTCTGATACAAGACAACGACGTTATCGAACTCAAGACCTTTTGCACTGTGAATAGTGGATAACAGGAATTTTGCATTTGACACGTTCTGGGACTGCTTTGCATCCTGATTCTTTGCTGAAAGCAATGCCTGCTTGACAGCATTGGTCTGAATTTCAAACTGTAACATGTTGTCTTTCAAGTAATCAAGGAATTCATCATGCGTAATCTGTCCGTTGTTTACCTGGTTTACCCAAGCATTGACTGTCGGACCTTCCTGAGAAATCCACTGCATAAGCATTCCTGAGATTGCTGGCGCAGCTTTTGTAGCATTGTAAATAATGTACTGTAATTTCTGCATGATTTCGTTCTTGATGGCATACATGATGTTTGTTGTAGGCATGAATTTTACAGTATCCCAGTATTTGCAGATGAATTTTGACATGACAGTCTGGTTGTACATTTTTGTAGGTACAAGGCTGACAATGTCAGTATCTGGGTTGATGTTTGGGAACTGGTGAATCAGAATGGATTTTACCAATTCAATGTCGCGTCGTGTGAATGCAAGGAATGCGACTTGTTCGCCTTTGTTTAAACATTTTTGTACATATCCTTTAATGTTTCTTGCAAACAGTCCTGGGAACGCATCCTTGAAATCGGAGATTTTGTTCAATCTTTCGTAGTCGAAGTGAACTTTTTCAAGGAATGACTGTTCAGTTACCTGAGCAAGAGAGTTTGCATGCAACTGGATGTTTGCATACTGATTGGCTTCAATGTTCTGTAATAGAACGTTAGCCATATCAAGGATTTCCTGATTGCTTCGATAGTTTGTTGTCAACTGGTATGTTGCAAAAGTTCCTGAACCCTCAAGGATGTTCAATGCTCTTGGGTTTGAAGCACGGAACTCATAGAGCGTCTGTGAGCAATCCCCCACAATGAACATGGATTCTTTGTGTTTGTCAATATATTTTAATGCATAGACGAACTCAAAGATTGAATTATCCTGAACTTCATCAATGATGAGGAATTTACTCTGAACAGTGGTTGGTTCAACAAGCGTGTCGATTTTCTGATAACAGATGATAATCTCTAATTCAAGAGATGTCTGTCTGATGGTATCAAGAATTTTCATAACTTCGTCATAGTTTTCTTCAATGAAGTTATTCATATCAGTGAAACTGTTGGTATCATTCTTGATTAAAGCGTGAAGACGCTGACCAAATCTGTAAGCGACGCTTTTACTGTTTGTCATATCAGCTTTGTAGTAAATTTCTAATGAGTTCATGATTGTATCAATTTGAGACAATTCATGGTTCTTGAAATTCGTTGTATAAATTTCATGAATCATACGAGCAATGGTCATGGAATTGATATTCGGATTCTTTTCTGTGATGTGGTCAGCAGCAGCATTGGTAAAACTTAACACTGTGATGTCACTTGGCTGAATACCACATGCAATCAGATAGTCGATTCGACCAAGAATCAATGTGGATTTACCTGTACCTGCACCAGCCTGAACAAGAATCAACGGTTCGTTGGATTTTACAGCGGCTGTCTGTTCTTTAGACAGTTTCTGTACTGTTGGTGGTAATGGTACAGCCGGGTTTGGTGTCTGGAATGTAACAAGCTGTGACTTGTTGGCATCTAAATGCTCCAATGTGTCTGAAAGCAACAGATTTAAGTTCTGTTTACAGATTCTGTTTGCAGCATCTGGTGCAAAGACTTTAGCGATAGCTGTATAAATATCTTTGTAGCATTCCAACGGAATGTTGTGGCTCATGATGTAACGCATTTGTTTTTCAGCGGTACGCTGTGCGTCATCACGGTCCCATGAATTGCATGACTGTGCTTTCTTTGAAAGATTGTCAAGGAATTCTCCCATGATTTCAGGCATCTTTGTCTGCCATTCTTCAGACCTTTCACATGTACCGTCATACACTTCATAGTTTGTGAAGTAATCCATGACAGCTTTTTGGTCTACAGTGAATCCTGCATTGATAAGTACTTTCTGGAAGTCATCATTCCAATCTTTGATTGGGTTTGATGTAAATTCATAGGCGTAGCAGTTGCGATTGTGGTCCAATCTTCCTGCGGATGAGCATCTGTCAGCAGTATTATTGTTGATATCATTAATTACATAGAACATCAACTGATAAGATGGAATGAATACAATGCTTTTTGTAGATGTACCTGTGTAATTGTTAACTGTCAATGTTTCTTCAAGTGTAAATGCTGTTACATCAAGTTTGATGTACAAGTCAGCAAATTTCTTGCCATGATAGTCAGTGTATTCACCGACTTTTGTAAGGTCAACGATAGCTGGATATTTGAATTTTTCCATACTCTGCCATGCTTCCAGCGTAAGCGGATTGACAGGGTAGCGATAGATTGATGTAGCACCGTTCTGGATGACTCCCTTTTTGCGTACATCATAATGATTTGTTTCAGTATTTCTGGCAGCTGGTACTGAGATAGGATTATTACGGTTGCTTAACAATCCTGGTTTGGCACCGCCGCTACCAGTCAAACGACTATCGAAAAACTTTGGTGTATAGACTTTTACAAGTGCCTGCTGAGCAGCATTTTGTAAGTCCTGTTCAATATTGTTCAATAAAACTGGCATATTTATTGGTTCCTTTCGTTTGATTTGAATTTTTGCATAAATGAAGACCGTTTAGGTCTTTGCAAGCCTTTTATGGCTGTGCAAAAACCTGGTCTTCGATGAATTTCTTTACAGCCTGGAAAGCTGGTCTTGCACCGAATTCTTCATGATATGAAGTCTTTACAATTTCGTCAAGTTCATCGTCAGGAATGTTTGCTGGCAATGATACTTTGTTGTCTGCAATAATACGTGCAGATTCGCGTGCGTAAATATCTTCAATGATGGATTTGTAAACATCTTTGCTGATTTTGTTGAACTGTACTCTGTGATTGAATCTGTTCAACAGTGCAGGGTCAAAGAATTTTGATAATTCTTTGATGGACGCCTTGTGAGTTGCATCATCGGTTCCAAACCCAAGTTTATTCTTGGCTTCCTGATTTGCAGCATTTGTTGTAGCAATAATGATTGCTTTACTGAAGTCAATCTTCTTTCCATGATTGTCTACTAAGACGCCTTCGTCAAAGACTGTGTAGAACAATCTCTGTACGGCAGGGTGTGCTTTTTCAAACTCATCAAGTAAGATGACTGCAAATGGATTTGCTTCAAGTCCATCGAATGGAAGTTCAGCATGGCTGTCGCTTCCAACATATCCGGCAGGTGCACCGATAATTCGGTTGATTGTTGACGGGTCAGAGTATTCTGTCATGTTTAAGATGATAGGTTCGTGACCTGTCATTTCCTGAGCAATGATTTTAGCAATCTCTGTTTTACCAACACCGGATGGTCCAATAAACATCATAGTTGTTGGTGATTTCTTTGGAAACAGATTGCTTTCACTGCGAGCCATCATCTTGAGACATTCTTCAGTGGCTTCGTCCTGACCTTTAATTCGTGCGAAACTCATTTTCACATGATTCATGTCGATGGCATCTCGTTTGCTGTTTCCTGTAGCAAGAGAGATGGCAGTTTTCTTGACCTGATTCTCTGTGATTGGAATCGTAGGTGCAGATTGTAACATTGTTAACATGTTCTGTGACACGATATCGTTCGGGTCATTGTTGACTTTAGTCTGAAGATTGTTAATCTGAACCTTGCGGTTGATGATAGCTTCACCGATAGTACGGTCAAGTAATGTAAGAGCATTATCTGGTCTGTGACTTCCTGCTGGACGATACTGGTCTGCAAGAACAGATACTGTTTCAAGCAAATCATCATTGATTGCGATAGAAATGTAGTGGTTGATAAAGCTCTGCTTTGCACTTTTCAAGATTTCTACAGTCTGAGTACGAGATAATTCGTCTACAATGACACGTGAGAATCTACGGTTGAATGCTGGGTCAGACATCAGGTTGTTTGCTTCCTGAAGCGTAGTAGCACCAATTACATGTAAGTTACCTCTTGCAAGTGCGGGTTTTAAAATCTGTGCGATTTTGTCGTATGTCTGATTACCATTGATAAGCTGATGAATTTCATCAATGAAAAGGATAGCCTTTTCATCAGGGTCAGACATTTTGTCAACAACCATTTTCACATTGTCTTCAAGCTGTCCTACAAGGGATGCGCCTGCAACGACATTGGATAATGGAAGTTCCCAGATGGTGTAGTCTTTAATCTGGTCTGGAATGAGCGGGTCATTGTTGGCAAGCATGGTTGCAATTGTTTCAACGATTGCCGTTTTACCGGTACCAGCTGGTCCAATCAATAATCCATTTGGTTTGTCTTTTCCGATAAGAATAGACAATAACTGTTCGATGACTTCATCACGGAACAATACTTTGCTGTGGTTTTTGAATTTTTCATTGTAGTTGATGAATAATTCAGATACATCCTGCTGGGCACCTTTCTGTTTTCCACCGCCGTTTGGCTGTGCAATCAGGATGCCCATACCACCGAAAGGCGGTATACCTCCGTTGTTTCCGTTACCACCATTTACGTTTGGGTCATCATCGTCTCTTCTAGGCGGATTTGTAAAATCTGTTAATCCCATAGGTTGTAACTCCTTTAATTTTTAATGTGTTGAATTTATTGTAGAATAGTCCAAATGATAAAACAGGGGAATGTGTCTTATCACACAAGCCCCCGTTAAGCATATTGTTAGAACAATACGTGTTTTCTGATACCTGGTACGTTCGGTTCAGCGGAGCGTACGAATGAGTCTGCTGCTCTGCAGATGTAATCCCAGTCCATTTTGGAACATGGAATGTAGTACAGGTTCTTTGGATGGTCGATATGCTCATTTGGAGCGTGCCATTCAAAGTCTGTCATCAGAATACTGATTTCACGCTGACGTGTCTTACTGCGGTTGATGTAGTCCCATACAAGTTTGAAATCTGTACCACCAGTTACTTTAGGAATTTTTTGGAATTCCTTGTAGATGGCTTTGACACTCTTATCACGGGTATTCAATTTAGCAGCCTGTGATAATACATGAGAAAAACTGTTGAAGTACATGTTCACATTCATTTTCTTAGCCATGTAGATGCATGCTTTCACAGCATCCTGATAGTTCTCTTCGGAGATGGAACCAGAAGTATCTACATACAAGTGGATGTCAGGTTTGTACTGTGTTGAGACAATTTTTCCTGGTTTGTTGAAATCATCCGGGTCACGTCTGTTTGCACGTGCAAATGACGATTTCACGCATTTGTATGAGTTCATGGACTTGTTGACGTTTGTCATCTTGTCCATGATTTTCTTGATGATTTTGCTAAGGTCGATAGAGTTTGGTGCAGTCTTGCGGAATGCAACGTTTGCGTTACGACCTGTAGGCGCGCCCTGGTTGCTTAAAGCAGTGGCAGCCTGTGCTTGAATCTTTTTCAAGTTTCTCTGCATTGCAGTTAAGTGTGTCAACTTGTTGATGGATACCATTGGTACTTTTGTCTGGAGCGAACTTGTGATAGTTTTCCATTCTTCAGCTACTTTTCGAGCTGATGCACGAGAATGCTGCTCCAAGTTGACAAATACAATGGATTTTGGACGGATAAGCTCAGAAATGTCGAATGGCATTACACCGAATTCTCCTGATGACACTACTGTAGTGTAGGTCATCAATCTGTTGATAATGATTCTTGCAAATGAGAATGGGTCATTACCTTCAGTGTCATCATTACGAAGAATGATACTTTCTGTTAGTCCTTTTAATGTCAATGTCTGGAAGTCACCACACATTTGCGATACGGATGTTGAAAGGCTTGCCTGAAGCATGGCTACACCCTGTGACATGTATGTCTTGAAGTCTTCAAACGCCTGTTCGTTGGCGAAGTAAAATCCAAGTGTATTCGGGTTTGCATAGAATGCAAATGATGCAAACATTGTGTCATAGTCGCAGGTTCCTGCGAGGAATTTTCGAGATATTGGAATGATATCCTGAGCCGGAGTGTATACTACCGTAGGTGAAGGTTCAGGAAGGTTGGCTTTGCTACCGGACTGAATAGCAAATAATGATTTCATTGCCAATGTTGAATTTTTAGGAAATGATACAAGTGCCTGAGAGTATAACTCTTTGGCAATATCTTCAGCCTGTGGGTCGATATTTGTATCACAGCATTTCAAGATGACATCAACGATATCATCATCTGTGACTGTATGACCATTGGATGTGATTTTTACTGCGTGATTTGGCACAAGCGGTGTGTGTAAAGGTGTGACCGCAATCTCCTTTAACATGGAGATTGGGTCAAATGGTTTGTTCACCTTATCAGTTGTCACACAGTTCAAATCAACAGGCTTATTATTTGTAATGTTAATAGCCATTTGATTTGTCCTTTCTCAGTGGATTAGTTGAACAATGCTTCCCACTGTGAAGCTAATGGTGTCTTCGTATTGTAGAAGGCAGTCTTGTTATCAGCACTGATTGCATCATTGCTGAACAATTTACCAAGAACCTTGGTATCTGCACCATCTAACATTGTGACAGACTTCGCAAGCATGTCAATGATGGATGCATCTGTTGACTTATTAGACAATGCGTATACAAGACATCCTGATTTGTCTCTGTCAGACATGTTGTCGATGTAATCCTGTAATGCATCACGAGTTGGCTGTGAAAGCATTGCATCGTAGCATCCAGGTTTCGGTACAGAGAATACAGATGCCTGATTGTTTACAGTGTTGATACCAACAGAGATTTCCTGCAACAATAATGCTGAGAAAGCAGTCTGACCAGTATGTCCTTCGATGATTTCCTGTAACATTGATACGGTATCACCGTCTACGTTGATTGTAGTTGTTGCAAGGAACATTTTCAACTCATCGTTTGTACATGTGTTTAACCAATCACTGATAGAAGAGATTGTACGAGGAGTTGTTAACTGTGTCATTTCTTCACCGTCATCTAAGATGTCGTCGATGTTGTATGTTGCATCATCATCGTCATCATCATCTTTCTGAGTAGCTCCGCTTAATGATGCTGGCAATCCTTTGCCGAAGATAGTCTCAGGATGTGCAAGTAACACTTTCTTAACGAACGGATTAAGGTCTGTGTTTACACCTAAGAATGTATCTACATCTGGTGCAACGTGAAGTAATACGAAACGGCTTCTTGATGCTTCATCAAGAGATGTAATGTTACCTTTATCGTTACCTGCAGTTATAATACGTAAGTTTTTTGGTAAATCTACATTACCGATGCTACGAAGTGTAGGAAGTGATAAGGCAGCTGATGTAATATCAGGAGTTGTTCTGTTTAACTCATCCATGAAAAGGATAGGTGTTTCAGATGGATTTTCCTCTGCATAGGCGATAGCCTGCTTGATAACGATGTGCGGGAAGAATACCTGAGCATAGTCAGTTTCTTCTGTAACGCTGCCGTCAGCGTTTGTTTTAGATGTTTTACCAACTGGAGCAAGTCTTGCACCTGTCATATCAGCTTTGTCTGATAACTGGTTACATGCAAGGACAAAGACTTTTGTATGCATACGTTCACCTAATGCTTCAACCCATGAAGATTTACCAATACCTGGTTCTCCAAGTAACATAGGAACGTGGTTAGATTTTAAGATTTTCTCTACGGTTGACATGAGAATAGAGTCGAATTTCATATTTTTGTTCTCCTTTTGAATTTTTCTTTAATTTGAATTTGTCTTTTTGCGATAATCGCATCTGCAGCTAGGTGCTGCACAACAGTGGAATACCTCAATGTATTTTGGGCATTCTACAGGGTTTGGATATTCACATTGGTTTTCGTTTACAGTTTCGGTTAACGATTCCGGTGTGAACTTTGTGTGTCTTTCAGTGATGCTTGACATATCGTACTCCTTTCAAACATGCTTAACTATTCTACATTGAATTGCAGTTCAGTTCAATAAATTGCGTGCAACAATTTTTAACCAAAATCTGCAAAAAATAGCCCGTAAAACGCACTCTCTGTCTTGTGCGTTTTTTGGGTTTAGTATAAGTAAATTTGTATCTTTATGTAGTTGTTAAAATATGTTATATTAGAATATAAGAGTAATAAAAAATCATATTGTAAAAAGGATGTGTAGAATAAATATGTTAGGCAAACATCATGTTGAAGTTAGTTTGTGTTCGGGCATAACTATATTTTCAATATGTGGGGCAGTGTTACCATTGAAAGCATCTACTGACAGTATCATACCCGTAGATTTTAGTCTTTCAGGACTGATAGATGTGTTTTTCCCTGCATATATAAACAGGAATTCGATAATCATTTCGGTTGCATGGTTATTATTATTGATAATTTCATATGTATTTGGAGTACTACTTCCAGATATAGATAATCCATCATCAAAACTTGGACGGTATATCCATTTACCAGTTGAGCATCGAACGTGGACACATAGTGTGTTTCCATATCTTGTATTGATACCAGCAGCAATTATGATTACACCTGTGTTTGTAATGTTGCTGGGGGTTATGATGCATTTTGCAGAGGATGCAACATCGGCACAAGGTGTCTGTATTTTTTATCCATTTCAGAAATACAGAGAATATCCGTCCGGTGCAAAAGTAAAGAAGAATCACAAGGTGAAACTTTATTATACAGGTAAAGTTTCTGAAAGTTGGATAGTGGGTTTTGCTATCGGACTTTCTCTTGGCATTACAATTTGGACTGGCTTCTTTGAAAAGGGTTTTTATAATTATTGGTTAGCATTTAAGATATAGAAAAACAGGTTTGCAAATTTTGCAAACCTGTTTTTGTTTGACAGTAGCGTAAGTGCAGGTTCGTTATTTTAATCGTGAGTTAACGCTACGTTTTTGTTTATTTTCTACTTCTTTTCTGTTCATTTATGTGTTAAAATTACTATATCAGTTAGAACAAATCTAACAGAATATCTTTAGTAGAAAGGAGCTGCAATTGTATGAAAACAACATCAAGTTATGCTGTTGAATTAAAATATACACGTAAGATTTTTTATCCTACGATTAAAATCTATCAACGTGCAGTTTCTTTCTGTGTTTCTACATTCGATAATGAATGGTCAGCAATCAGCTTAGTTACAGATAGTAAGCAACGTAAAACGTATGCTGAAAGACTGATACATTCTACAAGCAAGAATCAAGCAAAATATTCAGAGTTCGATAAGCAGTTTCCCAAGCTTCCAAGTTACTTACGACGTAGTGTAATCAGTGTTGCTTTGGGGCATCTTCAGAGTTATCATTCTAATTTGGAAAACTGGTTAAACTCTAAACAGACCACTAAAAAGCCAGTCTTACAAATGAATCTTAATAAGTTGCCAACATTCTACAAAGATAATACATATGATTGTTCTTTAATGGATGCTGACAGTGTAAGCTTAAAGCTTTTTGTTAATAACGACTGGATATGGGTGCCGTTTAAGCTCAAGCATACGGACATAGATTACATCCGTAAGCAGTCTGCTGGCTGTAAGCTGTCAGTACCGACACTTGAGAAGAAACATAAGAAGTGGTTCTTACGTTTCAGCTTTGAAGAGAATGTAAAACTTACTACATCTAAAGATTTAGTGTTAGCAGTAGACTTAGGACTTAATACTGACGCTACCTGTTGCGTTATGAACAAAGAGGGTACTGTCCTCAAACGGAAATTCATCAATTTCAAGAGTGATAAAGACTCTCTTTATCATACGCTTAACAAAATCAAAAAGG
>ENA-ORTF01000628-ORTF01000628.1-human-gut-metagenome-genome-assembly--contig:-NODE-628-length-45586-cov-9.909600_pt1 | contig 45586 bp, 40 predicted proteins | sample MGYA00241908_ERZ509180 | MGnify/ENA primary metagenome ERZ509180 (study PRJEB26280, sample SAMEA2338814) | human gut metagenome | biome: human gut; feature: human-associated habitat; material: faeces... | reverse complement strand
CTTGTCCAGGGCCTCGCGCATCAGGCGGAAGTTCTCCTGGGTGGCATAGGTGCCGCCGAAGCCCTCGGTGGTGGCGCCGTAAGGCACATAGTCCAGCAGGGACTGGCCGGTGGTACGGATGACGGCGATGATGTCGGCGCCCTGCTTGGCACCGGCCTTGGCCTGGATAATATCCTCGTAGATATTACCGGTGGCCACGATGATGTACAGGTAGGGGCCTTCCTTGTCGCCCCACTCCTTCAGATACGCATTGCGCTTGGCAACGTTCTTGTTGATGCGCTCCACGGTGGCGTTGACCACGGGAGCGATGGCGGCGCGAATCTCCTCGTCGGAGTGAGCGGGGACCTTGGACAGGTCCAGCTCGCCCTTGTCGATGGCCTCAGCCACGGCCTGGGGATCCTTGCCGGTCTCGATCATAGCGTTGCCGATGGCCCACGCCGCGCCCATAGGCAGGAAGGACGTAGCCATCATGTGGTCCACCACCACGTTGGGCAGGGGAACGTCCATATCATTGACGCCGTCAATGCCCAGCAGGCGGCAAACCGCGCGCTCCACGGTGACCGTGGTGTGCTGGTCAATGAACCGCTGGGTGTCGTCTGCCACATGGGCAGCGGACTGGCGGGCCTGGTTGACCAGCTCCATATTCAAGCCGAGTTTGCTTTCCATAGTATTACCTCTTATTTCTTCACGTGACGCTCGTTGCGCAGCAGCTTGGTGGGCTCCAGATAGCGCTGCTTGGTGCCCTCGGCGACCCATGCCACGCCGGTCTTCTCCACCTTCTTCTTGCCGGTGCAGACGTCGCAGTGGCAATCCTGGACATAGTGCTCGGGCTGAGTGTAGGAGGTGATGACGCCCTCGAAGTTACGCAGGATAACCTTCCGGGGAGTCTCGGAGATCAGGTAGTTGGGCATAACAGGGGTCTTGCCGCCGCCGCCGGGAGCGTCCACCACGAAGGTGGGGATGCAGTAGCCGGAGGTATGGCCGCGCAGAGCCTCCATGATCTCGATGCCCTTGGACACGGGAGTGCGGAAGTGGCTCAGGCCCAGGGAAGGATCGCAGGCATAGATGTAGTAGGGACGCACACGCATCTTGACCAGGCCGTGGACCAGCTCCATCATCACATGGGAGCAGTCGTTGACACCGGCCAGCAGCACGGACTGGTTGCCCAGGGGGATACCGGCATCGGCCAGCATGGCGCAGGCCTTGGCGGCCTCGGGGGTGACTTCCTTCGGGGTGTTGAAGTGGGTGTTGAGCCAGATGGGGTGATACTTCTTGAGCATATTGCACAGCTCCGGCGTAATGCGCTGCGGGCAGACGACGGGGGTGCGGGAGCCGAGACGGACGATCTCCACGTGCGGGATCGCGCGCAGGCGCTTGATGATGTACTCCAGATTGTCATCGGAGACCATCAGGCAGTCGCCGCCGGAGAGGAGGACGTCGCGGACCTCGGGATGCGCGGCGACGTAATCGATGCACTTGTCGATCTGCGCCATCGGCACCTCGCAGTCATTCTGGCCGGCAAAGCGGCGGCGCGTGCAGTGACGACAGTACATGGAGCACTGGTCGGTGATGAGCAGCAGCACGCGGTCGGGATAGCGGTGCGTCAGACCGGGGGTGGGGGAGTCGGTGTCCTCGTGCAGGGGGTCGGCGTCCTCATAGTCGGCGTACTCCAGCTCCTCGGCGCGGGGGATCGCCATCTTGCGGATGGGATCGAACGGATCGTTCAGGTCGATCAGGGACAGATAATAGGGGGTGATGGCCATGCGGAGCTTGCCGAGCGTCTTGGCAACACCGGCCTCCTCATCGGCGGTCAGGTTCATGTACTTCTTCAGATCCTCCACCGTCTCAGCGCGGTTGGCGACCTGCCAATGCCAGTCATTCCACAGATTTTCGGGGACATCGGCGAACAGACCATTGCGAGTCTTCATATTTAAGTCTCCTTAATAAGAATGGATTCCAAAAAGATGGATAGGGCGAAGGCAGGGAGGCCAGAGACCTGGCCGCCCTGCACTCGCGTAACTTCGTTTAGCAGTACTTCTCGTCGAACAGCTTACGCAGCTTGGGGTTCTCGCGCAGCACGTCCAGAGTGATCTGGGCATGGTTCTTGGTGTAGCCATTGCCGATGATCATGGTGACGTCCTTGCCGATACCCTCGGCACCCAGGGCAGCCTTGGTGAAGGAGGTAGCCATGGAGAAGAAGTACACCAGACCGTCATCGTGGACGGGCAGGATGGCGGACATCTCGCAGGACTCAATGTTCACGCAGCAGATGGACAGATCGTACTCCTTGCCGTCGTTGGCGGCCAGAGCAGCCTCCATAACCTCAACGGGCTTGGTGCAGTCGGCCACGATCACATCGGTGTAAACGCCCAGCTCCAGCAGACCGGGAACCTGCTTGGGGTTGCGGACGACGCCCACGACCTTGCCGTTGGGGCCGACCTTCTTCATAGCTTCCCAGCCGCACAGAACGCCGGACTTGCCGTTGGCACCCAGGATCAGAACGCTGTCGCCCTCCTTGGGCAGCTTGCGGGCCTGAGCGGGAGCGCCGGCCACGTCCAGGGCGGCCAGGGCCAGAGGCTCGGACATATCCTCGGGCATCTTGGCATACAGGGCGGACTCGAACAGGATGGCCTTACCCACGATGTCAACGCGGTCGATATCCTTGTGGATAGCCAGGATCTTCTCGATCTTCAGGGGGGTCATGGACAGGGAGACCAGGGAGACGATCTTGTCGCCTTCCTTCAGGTCGAAGCCGGGCTTGTTCTTCAGGTCCTCGCCGATGTGAGCGACGACGCCCTTGAACATACCGCCGGAACCGGTGACAGGATTCTGCTGCTTGCCGCGCTCAGCGACGATGCCCAGGATCATTTCGCCGATCTTCTTCTCGTCGCCGCCGCAGGCCTCGGAGATCTGGGTGAAGGAAGCGGAGTCGATGTTCAGGGAAGTCACGTCGCAGACGATCTCGTTGGAGTAGACCTTGCTCATGTCGTTGTCGATCTTCCAAGCAGCCTGGGTCAGAACGCCCTTCGGCTCGATAACGCGGTGGGTACCGTACTTGTTGCCTTTCAGTTCAGCCATATTAATTTCCTCCTAATTAATCTTTTCTCTATACTATGGTGGGGTTTGGTGTTTCAGTAGGGGTTGTACGTTTTTTTACTGCAGGGGCTTGAGGCTCAGGATCTGACGCGCCTCGGCGGGCGTTGCGATCTCGCGGCCAAGCTCCTTGGCGATGCGGACGACCTTGGCGACGAGTTCACCGTTGGACGCGGCCTTCTGACCCTTGCCGAGGTAGATATTGTCCTCAAAGCCGACGCGGACGTTGCCGCCCATCGCGTTGATAAAGTTCTGTAAATCGACGATCTCCGGCTCGCGCGCGGCGTTGTAGATCGTCGTCACGCCGTCTGCGCCGCAGGCGCAGAGGAGCGCGTTTTCCGTCGCGCCCACGCTCGGCATGGGTAAGTACACATCGCTCCCGAGAAGCGTTCCGCCGCGGCACTTGAGCTCGCCGCCCGTCTCCCTGATCTCTGCCCCCAAGGCGCTCAGGGCGCTTAAGTGCAGGTCAATGGGACGCGGCCCCAGCTCGCAGCCGCCGGGATAACAGATCGTCGCTTCCTTGCAGCGCGCCAGAATCGCGCCGAGAAAGATGACCGACGAGCGCATCTCTCGCATCAGTGCGTCGGGCACGACCGCGCGGTCCATGCGCGCTGTATCGACCACGAGCGCACTGTCCTCCCAGTGCGTGCAGCAGCCCAAGTGCCGCAAAATGGCAACGGACGCATCCACGTCCCGCAGCTTCGGACAATTTTCGATCACGCAGGTGTCCGCGCACAAAAGCGTCGCCGCCAAAATCGGCAGCACACTGTTTTTTGAGCCTTGTATCGTGAGTTCTCCGTACAGGCGCTCCCCGCCCTCTACCAACAGCTCACACATCATGTTCCCTCCCGCAAGCACATTACTTTTCCATCGTATGGCTTTTGCGGAAAATGGGTGACTGCCGGTTTTCACAGGGCAATAGTTAGGCATTTTCAGTATAGCCATTTTACCGCGGCGCGTCAACTTCTTTTTGCCTTGCTTTCCCGCCCGCTTTGTGGCAAAATGAGACTACTGTATTTCTCCCCGAAAGGAGTCTTTTTTCATGAAAAAAACGCTCAAAGTCGCGCTCTATATTCTGTTGGCGCTCGTTTTGATCGTGCTGGCTTACGTCATCTATGTCTTTGCCGCGTACTACCGCGTGGAGGACTGGCAGACGCTCAGCGTGGTGCACTGCGACGCCGCATCTGCCGCACCGATGGAGGGCGCGCCGCAGACCGGCGTCACCTATCGCGTTTCGTCGGCCAACGTGGGCTTCGGCGCGTACAGCGCCGATTACAGCTTCTTCATGGACGGCGGCAAGGAGAGCCGCGCCCGCAGCAGGCAAGCCGTTGATGAGAATATGCGCGGCGAGGTCTCGCTCGTCAAGGACCTTTCGCCCGACTTTGCGCTCTTTCAGGAGGTCGATATCTACGGCACGCGCAGCTGGCACATCGCAGAGGACGCTTATCTCGACGATGTGATGGAAAACAGCGAATTTAACAAGGTATTCGCGCAGAATTACGACAGCCCGTACCTCTTTTATCCTCTTATTAACCCCCACGGCGCAAACCAGTCCGGTATCCTGACGCTCTCACGCCACCCGATCTCTTCCGCCGTGCGCCGCTCGCTGCCGATCGAGACGGGCATCATGAAGCTTGTCGACCTCGATCGCTGCTACTCCGTCAGCCGCATCCCGATGGAAAACGGCAGGGAGCTGGTGCTCTATAACCTGCATCTTTCGGCCTACACGTCCGACGGCACGATCGCGACCGCGCAGCTTGAAATGCTCTGCGCCGATATGCTGGCGGAATATGAAAACGGCAACTACTGCGTCGCGGGCGGCGACTTTAACAAGGACCTGCTCGGCAATTCTGCCGAGATCTTCGGCGTTGCGGGCGGCGAGAACGACACCTGGGCGCAGCCCATCCCCGAGGGGACGATCCCCGACGGGCTCTCCCTCGTCGTGCCGTTTGACGTCAGCCATCCCGTCGCCACCTGCCGCACGGCCAACGAACCCTACAACGAGGAGACGACCTTCCGCGTGACGGTCGACGGCTTCCTCGTCTCCGACAACGTCGAAGCCGTCTCCGCCGACGTCGTTGACGCGGGCTACCGCTACTCCGACCACAATCCCATCTATATGGACTTCATTTTGAAGGCGGAATAAAGCGTCAAAAGTAAAGGAAGCGAGCCTCACGGCTCGCTTCCTTTTTATTCTCTTTCACTTGAGCAGCGTCATCACTGTGTCGTAGATGCGCTTGGTCGCGTCGGGGATGCCGAGCGCCGCCATGTTTTGAGACATCGTCTCCATCCGCTGCGGATCGTTCAGGATGCCCGCCGCGGCGGCAAAGAGCTTCTTGCCGTCAAGGCCCTCTTCCGGCAGCACGAGCGCCGCGCCGTGGTCGCCGAGCAGCGCCGCGTTCTTCTCCTGATGGTGGTTCGTCACGTTGGGCGACGGCACAAGTATCGCCGGAACGCCGAGCGCCGTCAGCTCGCTGAGCGTAGACGCGCCCGCGCGGCAGATAACGAGGTCGGCGGCGCGCATGACAGTCGCCATGTCGTAGATGTACTCGCGCACGTCGAGCGCGGGATGCTCGGTGATCTCCAGCCCGTCATCGTGCATCCACTGCTGCATCGGCTTCCAGCAGATCTCGCCGACGCCGTGGATATGGTAAAAGGGCTCCTTCGCGCTCTCAAGCGCCAGAAACTCCGCCATCGCGCGGTTCATTGCGTTCGACCCGAGGCTGCCCCAGAACGAGACGATGAGCTTGCGCCCGTCGTTCATGCCGAGCTTTTCCTTCGCCTGCTGCTTGCTGATCGTGAAGAAGTCACCGCGCACGGGCGTACCGGTCACGACCACCTTTTCGGGGTGCTTGTAGTGCGCGCGGCAGTCCTCAAAGCCAACCATGATGCGGTCGCAGTGGGGCTCTAACTGCCGCGTCGTCAGCCCCGGCACAATGTTTGACTCATGCACCGCCGTGGGGATGCCCGCCTTTGCGCCGTAGCGCACGAGCGGATAGCTCGCGTAGCCGCCGGTGCCGACGATCAGGTCGGGGTGAAAATCATTTAAGATCGCGTTCGCCTCACGCTCGGCGTGGGCGAGATTTTTGAGCGAGACAAGGTTGTGCTTGATCTCCGCGGGCTTGAACGAGCGGTGGAACGATGAAATGTTCACCGTATGGAACGGATAGTCCGTGTGCGCGATCAAATCGCGCTCCAGTCCGCGCTCCGCGCCGACGAATAAGATCTGCGTGCCCGCGTCCTTTTCCCGCATATAGCCCGCGAGCGCGAGCGCGGGGTTGACGTGTCCTGCCGTGCCGCCGCAGGTAAAGATGACCTTCATAGCCGTTTTCTCCTTCCCGCGTCAGCGCATCTGGCGCGAAACGCTCAGTACGATGCCGACCTCGGCCAGCTGCACGGCAAGCGCCGTGCCGCCGTAGCTGAAAAACGGCAGCGAAATACCCGTGTTCGGGATCAGATTCGTTACGACCGCGATGTTCAGGAATACCTGCAAGGCGATCTGCGTCGTCACGCCGACGGCAAGAAGGCTTCCGAAGCGGTCGCGCGCGAGCAGGGCGATCCAGTAGCCGCGGATGATGAGCAGCGCGAACATGACCATGATGATCGTCGCGCCGACAAGGCCGAGCTCCTCGCAGATGATGGCGAAAATAAAGTCGTTGTGCTCTTCGGGCAGGAACAGAAACTTCTGCCGGCTCTTGCCAAGGCCCAGTCCGAACAACCCGCCCGAACCGATGGAGAGCAAGCTCTGCCGGATCTGATAGCCCTTATCGCGCATCCACTCTTCGTTGAACGGGTCGAGCCAGATGTCGATTCGGCTCGAGTTGTAGGTGATGATGCCGGTCGCAAAGGCGTAGATCACCAGCAGCACCAGCGCAAAGCCGAGACCGACCCAGTAGTTGCGGATACCGCCGACGTACATCATCACCGCGCCGACGCCGAGCAGCAGCACCATACCGGAAAAGTGCGGCTCCTTCGCCATCAGCGCCGCAATCACGCCGAGGATAGCGGCATACGGTACGATACCTTCACGAAATGTGGCCATTTTGTCTTTTTTCTTTGAAATGCTATCGGCAAAATAGAGGATAATGCCGACCTTGGCAATCTCGGAGGGCTGGAACTGGAACGAGCCGATGCGGATCCAGCGCTGCGCGCCGTGCGTCAGTCGGCCCGTGCCGATGCCCGGGATCAGAACGAGCACCAGCAGGATGATGGAAAAGATCAGCAGCATCTTCGCCACCGCGCGATAGCGCTCGTAATTGATCTTGCCGACAATAAACATCGCCGTGATACCGAGGATCGCAAAAATGCCCTGACGGATGAGGTAGTACGCGGGGTTACCCTCTTCATAGTAGGCCGAGGGGAAACTGGCGGAAAACAGCATGATCAGGCCCGCGCCCACGAGCGTAAGCACCAGCAGAAGATACGGAAGGTCCAGCGGTCCGCGGCCCGCTTCGCGCGCCGCCGCCTCGATGGCCTTCGCCCGCTCGCGCTGCTCTTGCCGCAGCAAGCGTTCTTCCTTGGTCATGCAGTCTTCCCCCTTTCATACTGATTGCAAACTCGCGCTCTGCGCGAGTTTGCCTCCATTTTGCAACCAAGCGTCGCAGACTTTCGCGCCCGCAGGCGCGAAATATTTTTAATCATTTTTCGCCGCGACCGGTGCGTGGCAAAAAATACTTCTCGCAGAGTGAGTGTCGAGCCGCCAAGGGCGGCGAGGCACAGAGCGCCGCGCATCCCCTCTCATTTTTGAGAAACGGCTTGCCGTTTCTCAAAAATGAAATCTGTTGAGTACTCCGAACAGCGCCGCCAGACAGCACAGCGCACTCACGCTGGTGAACACAGCGACAAGCTTCACCTCGCTCCAGCCGCAGAGCTCAAAGTGGTGGTGCAGCGGCGCCATTTTGAAAAGGCGCTTGCCGTGCGTGGCTTTGAAGTAGATGACCTGCAAAATGTCGGACAGCGTCTCGCAGATGTAGACAAAGCCGACGGGGATCAGCACAAGCGGCATATCGTAGGCAAAGGCCAGCGCCGCCACCGTGCCGCCGAGGAACAGCGAGCCTGTGTCGCCCATGAAGACCTTAGCGGGGTGGAAATTATAGATGAGGAAGCCGAGAATTCCCCCGACGAGCGCCGCAGCATAAATGCCGAGCTGCTCATAGCCCTGCCACCAGATGGCGAGCACGGTGAAAAACAGGCCGACCGGCACCGTCACGCTGCCGGCCAAGCCGTCGATGCCGTCCGTGATGTTGACGGCGTTGACCGTGCCGACGATGACAAACGCCGCAAACACCATGTACACCCACCAGCTCATGACGATCTGCGTGTTGAAAAACGGCACGTAGAGGTTCGGCGTCAGCATGCCCTCAAAGCGCATCAGGCAGAGGAACGCGACCGCCGCGGCGAGCTGGAGCAGGAACTTCTGGATGGCCGTGAGGCCGAGGTTCTGCTTGTGCTTCACCTTTTCAAAGTCGTCTAAAAAGCCGATGCCGCCGAAGATCAGCGCAAAAAAGAAGATGTAGAGGTGCTTAAAGTCCCCCGCCATCATGCCCTTCCAGCCGCAGATCAGGATAGAGACGAAGATGCCGAGGATGAACATTAAGCCGCCCATCGTCGGCGTGCCGGCCTTTCCGGCGTGCCAGGTGGGGCCGTCCTCGCGGATGCTCTGTCCGGCCTTGAGCTTTCTCAGCTCAGGGACCAGAAATTTTCCCGTGATCGCGGAGACCGCGAAGCTCAGTATGCAGGCAATGATGATCTTCATGTTCGTTTTCCTTCGCCGCGTCGGCGGCGTCCTTCCTTTGTACTTGCGCGAACCTCTCGCGCACGACCTCCCTCTCGTCGAGGTGGTATTTTATCGTTCCGATCTCCTGATAGGTCTCGTGCCCCTTGCCGCAGAGGACGACGACGTCGCGCGCTTTCGCCTCGCGCAGAGCAAAGCCGATGGCCTCGCGCCGGTTTTCGATGACGGCGAACGGCGTTCTGCTCTCCAAAATGGCGGGGAGCACATCGCGCAGGATGGTGTAAGGGTCTTCGGTGCGGGGATTGTCGCTCGTGAGGACAACGAAGTCCGAGAGCGCCGCGGCAATGCGGCCCATGCGGGGTCGCTTCGTCTTATCGCGGTCTCCCCCGCAGCCAAAGAGCGCGATGACGCGCCCGTCGGCAAAGCCGCAGACCGTAGAGAGAATATTTTTGAGCCCGTCGGGCGTATGCGCATAGTCAATGATGACGGTGAACGGTGCATCAAGCGGTACGACCTCGCACCGCCCCTTAACGCCGACACATTCCGTCAGCGCTTTTGCCGCGTCGGAAAGCGGCACGCCGAGCGCCTGCACGGCGCAGAGCGCCGCGAGCGCGTTATAGAGCGAAAAGCCGCCGGGGATGCCGATCTTCGTCTCCTCGTGGTCGAGGTCGGTGCAGGCGGTAAAGCGCACACAGTCGTTTTCGTAGCGGGCACGCCAGCCGACAAGGTCATTCGTCATGCCCTGCCCGAATGTAATCCGCTCGCTCGTAAAGCGGGCGAGCAAGCGCTCCGTCCACGCATCGTCACCGTTGACGCAGGCGATGTCACACTGGTCGAAAAGCCGCGACTTTGCATCACAGTAGGCCTCCATCGTGCCGTGGTAGTCAAGATGATCCTGCGTCAGGTTCGTGAAAACACCGACGCGGAATCGGATTCCTTCTACCCTGCTCTGCATCAGCGCGTGGGACGAGACCTCCATCACGGCATAGGTGCAGCCCGCATCGACCATCTGGGCGAGCAGGCGCTGCACGGTCAGCGCGTCGGGCGTTGTGCGGTCGGTCGGGATGGTCTTGTCACTGATCAAATTCTGATTTGTGCCGATCAGGCCGACCTTCGCGCCCTTTGTGCGCTCCAAGAGCTGTTTGATAAGATACGTCGTGGTCGTTTTGCCGTTTGTGCCGGTCACGCCGACCACGGTGAGTTTTCCCGCCGGAGTACCATACCATACCGCCGCGCAAAGCGCAAGCGCTTTGTGCGCATCCGGCACTAAGATATAGGGAATTTCCGTCTCCGGCGGATGCTCGCACACGGCGCAGGCCGCGCCGCGCGCTTTGGCTTCGGCGATAAACTCGCCGCCGTCCTCCTTCTCCCCCGGCAGGGCGAAGAAGAGGAATCCCTCTTCTACCTTGCGGGAATCGAGCGCAAGGCCGCTGACTATCAGGTCAGGCGGCGCATGCACCGTTTTGTCTTCTAATGCGGAAATAAGCTCAGATAACTGCGTTTGAAAAATTCCTTTCGGAATTGGGTCTTGCTGTCTTTAGTCGCGCACCGAGCTGTCGCTGAACTGGACGCGCACGACCGTACCGGCCTCGACTTCCGTGCCCGCGGCGATGCTCTGCGAGATGGCGCGCACCGTGGACGAGCTTGCGTTCGTCACGCCGGAAACGCCCATGATGAGCCCCGCGTTCACGATCTTCTGGTTCGCGGTCGCGGCGCTGTCGCCCACGACGTTCGGGACGATGCACTTGTCAGTCGACTTCTCCGCGCCGAGGTAGAGGATGATCTCCGCGCTGTTCGGTACGATCGCGCCGCCTGCGGGCGTCTGGTCGGTGACGGTATCGCCGCTGCCGACGGTGCGGAAGCTGAAGCCGTTCGCGCTCAGGCGCTCGGCCGCCGCGTCCTTACTGAGGCCGACGACGTTCGGCACAGTCTTATCCGCGCCGACGAGCTCTTCAGCGGTGTAGCTCGGCTCAATGCCGAGATACGGCAGGATCTCGCCCATGACGGAACTCGCCACGGGGGCGACCATGTTACCGCCGGAAACGTAGGTACCGGTCCACTTGCTCGGCTCGTCGAGCGTCAGGAGCATCATCACCTGCGGGTCATCCGCGGGGGCGAAGCACACGAACGAGACGATGACGCCGCCGCCGACCTTATCGGCTGTGCCGGTCTTGCCGCCGATGCGGTAGCCCGCGACCTGACCGTTCTTGCCCGTGCCGCTTGTGACCTCGTACTCCATAATGTCGCGCACAAGCGCGGACGTCTCCTCGGAGACGACCTGACGGATGGGCGTGGAGTCGTGCTTGGAGACGACGTTGCCGTCCTGGTCGGTGATCTCTTCGGCAAGATAGGGCGTATAGAGGTAGCCGCCGTTGACGCAGGCGCACTGCGCCGCCAGCAGCGCGATGGGCGTGACGTTGAAGTTCTGGCCGAAGGCGTAGCACGCCAGCGCCAGCGTCGAATATTTAATTTCGCTGTTGACGAAGCCGCTGGCCTCACCCGTGGTGTCGATGCCGGTCTTCTCCGTCAGGCCAAAGTCCAGCATGTACTGGTAAAACTTGTCGTTGCCGATGCGAAGGCCGATGTTGATGAACGCGGGGTTGCAGGAGTTGGCGAACGCCTGCGTCAGGTTTTGCTGGCCGTGACCGGGCGCGCGCTTGGAGCAGTTGATGGTCTCGCCCTCAATCTTCACGCTGCCGCTGCAATAAAAGCCCGTGTTCAGGTCGACAACGTTTTCCTCAAGCGCCATCGCAAGCGTCAGTGTTTTGAACGTGGAGCCCGGCTCGTAGGTGTCGTTGATGGCCTTGCTGCGCCACTGCTTGTTGAGAAGGTCTCTCATGTTTTCGAGGACCTGCTCCTCCGTCATGCCGGAGGTCAGAAAGTCGTTGTAGACCGTGCCGGGGGAATTCAAGTCGTAGGTCGGCAGCGACGCCATCGCCAGCACCGCGCCGGTGTTGACATCCATGACGATGCCCTCGGCGCCCTTGCCAGTGCCGAAGCGCGCCTCAAGCTCCTGCACACCTTTCTCAAGGTAATACTGGATGGTCGTGTCGAGCGTCGTGTGCAGGTCGCAGCCGTTTTCCGCGTCGAAATACTGGTCGTACTGGTAGAGCACGGAGCGGCCGTCGCGGTCGCGCGCGGTGACGACCATACCGTTCTCGCCGGTCAGCTCGTCGTTGTACGCCGCCTCAAGGCCCATCGCACCGCCGAGGTCATTGGTAAAGCCGATGACCTGAGAGGCGAGCGTCCCCTTGGGATAGGTCCTCTTGCTCGTCGGACGAATGAAAACGCCCTTGAGGTCGTTCTCATTGATGAATTCGCGCACCTTGTCGGCAAGCTCATCGTCCGCCTTTTTCTTGAGCTCTTCGTACTGCGAGTTCGTTTTCTCCATCTTTTTGAGGATGTCAGCGGGGTCAAGGTCCAGAATTTCAGCAAGGCCGTTGGCGATCAGGTTTTGATCCTGATCGTTTTCGATGATCTCCTTCGGAGAGATGAAAATATCCTCCGCCGAGGCGGACATCGCGAGGATCGTGCCGTTTCGATCGTAGATCGTGCCGCGGCTCGCCTCCACCGTGGTGCGCAGCGTTTGCTGGCGCACAGCGACGGACTGGAGCTCGTCATGCTCGGTGATCTGCCAGTGATAGAGTTGGGTGAAGAGCAGCACAAACGTCAGCACGCCGAACGCGCCCAGAAGCAGCAGCGTTCTTGTCTGAATGATGCGGTTTGCGCGGCGCGCGGATTCGGGCCGTCTTTTCTGGTTCTGGGGGCGTGGTGCCACAGTCGTTCATCCTCCTTAAAAATGGAAAAGGAGTAAGGAAGCTCCTTACTCCTTATGTATAGCTTCGCTCATTTGAAATATTCCACCACTGCGCATACGCCGTTGCCAAGCGACGTGAGCACCCGCGACAAAACGTTCTGGCTCTTCTGCTGGTAGACGACCACGCTGTCGGGCTCCGACAGGTCGATGTAGTAGACCTGCGAGGCGCTGGGCTTGGCCATACCGGCCGCGGCCGCCGCCTCCTTGATGGTGGTGAGGTCAAAGGTTTTTTCGTAGCGCGTGAGCAGCGCGACATGCTCGTCCTCGAGCGCGGAGATCTCCTTCTGCACGGAGACGACCTGCGCGGAGATTTCCGTCAGCTGTGCGCGGCACATGATCATCAGCGCGACCATTGCGGCCAGCGCCATAAAGCCGCACAGCGTGCCGAGCGAGACCTTTTCGCGTTGACGGCGGACGGGCGCAGCCTTTTTCTGCACCTTCCGCTGCGGGGGACGCATGAATTCCTCGCGCTGACGCTCGTGCTCGCGCTCATATTCACGCTCGCGGCGCAGCCTGCGCTGGCGCTCTTCGTAGGCGGGATCGTAAGCGAGATTGCCATTGACTCGTCCGCTGTAGCGGCGGTATTTCATGTTCTGCTCTCTGCGGCTGGCCATGGCGATCTCCTTTCTTTTGCGTATTTTCGGCTGTTGTCAGCACTTTTCCGCGACGCGCAGCTTGGCGCTGCGGGCACGGGGATTCTCTGCGAGTTCTTCTTCGCCCGAAACGATGGGCTTTCTTGTGATGAGCTTGACCTTTGGCTTTCGTCCGCACACGCACACCGGAAATTCCGGCGGGCAGATGCAGCCCTGTGCAAGCTCCTGTAATTTCTTCTTGACGATGCGGTCTTCGAGCGAGTGGAACGTGATGACCGCGAGCCGTCCGCCCGGTTTCAGATTTTTCTCCGCCGCGTCGAGCATCGGCGGAAGCTCGCCCAGCTCGTCGTTCACGGCAATGCGGATGGCCTGAAAGCTGCGCTTGGCAGGGTGCTGCTTTTCGCGCAGCGCGCTCGCGGGCATGGCCGAACGGATGATATCGGCGAGCTCAAGCGTCGTTTCGATGGGCTTTTGCTCGCGGTGCTGGCAAATTCTCTTCGCGATGGCGGGCGCATAGCGCTCCTCGCCGTATTCAAAGAGGATGCGGCGCAGCTCTTCATAAGAATAGGTATTCACGACCTCGCGCGCGGTCAGTGCGGCGGATTCGTCCATGCGCATATCGAGCGGCGCGTCCTGCTTGTAGGAAAACCCGCGCTGCGCTTCGTCGAGCTGCGGGGAGGAAACGCCGAGGTCAAAAAGCATCCCGTCCACGCCGTGGACGCCCAGCTCGTACAAAACGGAGTCGAGCGCGCTGAAATTGCTGTGGACGAGCGTGAACCTGTCCAAATAATCGCCGAGGCGGCGGTTCGCCGCTTCGATCGCGGTCTCGTCACGGTCAAGTGCAATGAGACGGCCCGTCGTCAGGCGGCGCACGATCTCGAGCGAATGTCCGGCGCGACCGAGCGTGCCGTCCACATAGATGCCGTCGGGCTTGATGGCGAGCGCGCCGAGGCACTCGTGCAGCAGTACCGGCTTATGGCCGTAGTTCTCTTCCATATCAGAATCCCAGCTCTTCCATCACGGCGGCCAGATTCTCGGGATTGAGCTCCTCGGCCTCGATCTCTGCCCACTTCTCCGCATTCCAGATCTCGGCGCGGTTCGAAACACCGATCACGACCACGTCTTTTTCAAGGTGGGCGTAGGCTCTGAGCTTCTGCGGCAGCACGATGCGCCCCTGCGCGTCGGGCTCGCACTTGGCGGCGTTGGCGAAGAGCGGGCGCATGGCCTTGGTCTTCGTGTAGGGCAGGCTTTCAAACTTTTCGGTGAAGCGCGCCCAGGAGGCGTCGGAATAGATGCTCAGGCAGGAGTCCATGCCCATGGTGACATAAAACGTGTCGCCGAGCTCCTCGCGCAGCTTCGCGGGGATAAAGAGCCGCCCCTTGGCGTCGATCGTGTGCTGATACTGACCCGTCACGGCGGCTGACCCCCTTTTTCTGTGCATTTTCGCATACAGAGGGCACGAAAGCGCGGCCTTTTCTTCATTTTGGAAAAAGCCGTGCCGCGTCCGATCTGATGCTTATGTGGGAAAGTAAGCCATTTTCATGGTATGATACACCACTTTCCCCCACCCTTGTTTTGAGTATACGAGATTCACATAAAAAATGCAAGCAGAAATTTCCCTGAGATTTCAAGCCTTTTACCGCTTTTTCCTGTGAAAATTCGGCCAGTGCACCGTATTTTTAAAACGTATGTTCTACTTTGGTTTTGGTTAAAAAAGGGCCGCCACAATATCTTGTGGCGGCCCTTTATGCTATGCCCAAATATAGATTATGTCTACCAATCATGTCGCTTTTTGTCACTTTTGACAAAATTTTATCCGTTCTGCGTCTGCTTTTCAGCTGACTGTGCCAGCTCCTCGCGGCGCTTCTGCATCTGCTCGGCAGAAGCGGCGCGGAAGCGCACGCGGGACTGCTTGACCTCCTCGAGCGCCATCTGGATGGCCTCCTCGGTGCGGCGCAGCGCATCCTCGGTGTACTCGTTGGCCACGCGGTACATTTCGCGCGAGCGGTCCTCGGCCTTTTTGACGATCTCGTGGCTCTTTTCGCGGGCGATACCGAGCACTTCGGTCTCGGAGACCTTGTTCTTCGCGTCCTGCTCGGCCTGCTGCATCATGCGCTCGACGTCGCGCTTGGCGGCCTTGACATAGTCCTCCTTTGCGCGGATGAGCTCCTGCGCGCGGGAAAGCTCCACCGGAAGCTGGGCGCGAATCTCGTCGAGCAGGTCGAGCGCCTCGTCGCGGTTCAGAATGCACTTGTCGCTCGTCAGCGGCGCGTTCTTCGCGCCGTCGATCATCTCGTAAAGCATATCCAAAAGATGCTGCACATCATTGTTCGCCATGGTCTTCTCTCCATCCTTTCACAAGCTCCGCCGCGCGCAGCGGCATATATTTTTCAAGGTCTTGTCCGTATTTGATCATTTCGCGCACCATCGTGGAGCTGATGTGCTGAAACTTCGGCTCCGCGATCAGCAGCACCGTTTCGAGCGCGCCGTCCGACACGTCGCGATAGATGAGCGAGAGCTGCTGCTCGGCGTCAAAATCCACGCTGTTGCGCACGCCGCGCACGAGAAACTGCGCATTTTTACGCAGCGCGTAGTCAGTCAGAAGTCCGCCGCCGAGCTCAGTCTCCACATTGGGGAACTCCTCGACGCTCGCACGCATGAGCGCGAGCTTCTGCTCGTCCGTAAACATCGGGTGCGTCTTCGTCCCGTTCGGCACGATGGACACATACACGCGGTCAAAGAGCTTTGACGCGCGCGCGATAATGTCCTGATGCCCGATCGTCACAGGGTCGAACGAGCCGGGAAACACTGCGATTCTCATGCCTCTTCCTCCACCGCGCGGTGATAGATGCTCACCTTGATCTTGCCGTAGCGGTACTCGCGATACAGTCCGTACGGCGCGGGAAGCTCGGGAAGCGTCTGGTTCTGCGGACTTTCCGCGACCATTATACCATGGGGTGATAAAATGTCAAACTGCGCGATCTTTTCCATCGCCTGCTCCAAAAGTCCGCTTTCGTACGGCGGATCGAGGAAGATGATGTCAAACCTCCCGCTCTGCGTGCCGAGCGCGGCGAGTGAATCACCGCAGATGACCTGCGCGTTTTCTTCCAGATGGCACAGCGCGAGATTTTCGCGCACGAGCTTGACCGCGTCTGCACGCTTGTCAACAAAAAGCGCGCTTTTTGCCCCACGCGAGAGCGCCTCGATGCCGAGCTGCCCCGTGCCCGCAAAAAGATCGAGCACGCGCGCATCCTCCACGTCGAACTGGATACAATTAAAAATACTTTCCTTGACCTTGTCGGTCGTCGGGCGGGTCTCCATGCCCTTGAGCTCGCCCAGCCGCCGTCCGCGCGCCGAGCCTGTGATGACTCTCATGTTTATCCCTCCGCAGCGCCCAAAGCGGGCGCAATGAACTCGTTAGTTTCCATAATACGTGAATTTCCGTTTATTTTCAATAGAGTCCTTGACATTTTCCCGCATTTTACGCAAAATATTTTCTCTTGTTATTCTGCACCGCTTCGTATATAATGATATGGTCATATCATATCGACCAGGGAGAAAGGAGTATCTTCCATGATCAGGCTACAAACCGAAAAGGGCGAAGTCAGCATTTCCGACGCTGCCCTGTCTAATATCACCGGCGCCGCGGCCACGAGCTGCTTTGGCGTCAAGGGCATGGCCTACCGCTCGATGACCGACGGGCTCGTCCACCTGCTGCGCCGCGAGGCGATGAGCAAGGGCGTGCGCATCATTCCCCACGAAGAAGGGGACATTTCCATCGAGCTGCACATCGTTGTGGAGCATGGCGTGAACATCGCCGCCGTCTGCCGCTCCATCATCAATCAGGTGCGCTATATGGTCAGCGAAAACACCGGCGCAAGCATCCGCAGCATCGACGTTTGCGTCGACAGCATGAATATGTAAAAACCGAGGAGGATATCATCCTATGCACGATACCATCAATGGTGCCATGTTCAAGGAGATGCTGCTCTTCGGCACCGTCTCCATCGCACAGGCACAGCAAGCTATCAATGATTTGAATGTATTCCCCGTTCCCGACGGCGACACGGGCACGAACATGAGTCTTACCATCCAGACCGCGGCGCAGGAGCTCAAGAAGATCGAGCCCGCGACGGTCGATCAGGCCGCCTCTGTCACGGCGTCCGCGCTGCTGCGCGGCGCGCGCGGCAACTCCGGCGTCATTCTGTCGCTTCTCTTCCGCGGCATCTCCAAGGAGCTCAAGGGCTGCAAGGAGGCCGACGGCGCGGCGTTTGCCGCCGCGCTTCAGGAGGGTGTCGCCGCGGCGTACAACGCCGTGATGAAGCCCGCCGAGGGCACGATCCTGACCGTTTCGCGTCTCGCTGCCGAGCGCGCCGTGAACGCGGCCGAGGAGCACAACAGCGTCGAGTACGTCATCGAGCAGGCCATCGCCCAGGGCGAGATCACGCTCGCGCAGACGACTGACATGAACCCCGTTCTCAAAAAGGCCGGCGTCGTCGACGCGGGTGGCAAGGGCTTCCTGCTGATTCTCGGCGGTATGCTCAGCGCCCTGCGCGGCGAGGAGCGCCCCGAGCTCACCGAAGAGAATGCACAGGAGAAGGCCGATTTTGCCATGCTCAACGAAGAGGACATCACCTTCACGTTCGACACCGTGTTCATCGTCCGCAAGAGCGGACGTAGCATTGAGCCGTTCCGCCGCTTCCTCGACGGCATCGGCGATTCGCTCGTCATCGGCGAGGACGACGAGGCTTTCAAAGTCCACGTTCACACCGACATTCCGGGCGAGGCGCTGACCGAGGCGCAGAAGTACGGCACGCTCGAGCTTGCGAAGATCGAGAACATGCGCACGCAGGCCCAGCAGCTCGCCGCCGGCGGCAAGGCCCAGTCCACCGACGACCTTGAGGCCATCGAGCAGGAGCTCGAAGCCGCCGAGCACGAAAATGCCGGTGAAGCCGAGCCCGAAAAGGACTTTGGCTTCCTCGCGGTCTGCGCGGGTGAGGGCCTTGCGAACGTCTTCACCGACCTTGGCGCCGACGGCGTCATCAGCGGCGGACAAACTATGAATCCCTCGACCGAGAGCATCCTCAAGGAGATCAAAAAGGTCCCCGCGCACACCGTTTTCGTGCTGCCGAACAACAAGAACATCATCATGGCCGCACAGCAGTGCATCGGCCTGACGGAGAAGACCGTCGTGGTCATCCCAACCGCCTCCATCCCGCAGGGCGTGAGCGCGATGATGGCCGTCGATCCCGACATGAGCGATGCAGACGCCATCGCCAAGGCGATGACGGACGCCGCGCAGTGCGTCTCCACCGCGCAGATCACCTACGCCGCGCGCAATTCCGATTTTGACGGCTTCGACATCCACGAGGGCGATTATCTGGCACTTCTGGACGGCAAGCTGCTCGGCACCGACCGCGATGTCTCCGCGCTGCTCGACGGGCTCTCCGACGAGGCAGCGTCCCGCGAAGCGGAGTTCATCACCGTCTTCTACGGTGAGGATGTGAATGAAGAGGACGCGCACAAGGCGTGCGACGCCTTCACCCGCAAGTGCCCGGATGCCGAGGTCAATCTGATCTGCGGCGGCCAGCCGGTCTATTACTATATCATCTCGATCGAATAACCCCAGCACAGCAAAGCGGAGCAGGATTTCTCCTGCTCCGCTTTTTTCTGCCCGTCAGACGTTCATCTTCCGCCCGAGGAGCTTCATCAAGAGCTCTGCGTGGCGGTATTCGTCTTCGCTCATCGCCGCAAACAGCTTGCTGAGGCACAGGTCCAGCGTCTCCTCTCCCGCGCGGGCGTAATTGTAGCCCGCACAGGTCTCCGCATGGTAGAGGCTGCGCAGCAGCGCGCAGAGGTCGCACGTATCTGGCTGCTCCACGCACACGCGCGGGCAGTAGGCCTTGCCGGTGATTAAGTAGATTGCGGCAGCCAGATCGCGCGCGTGGCGCTTCTCGTCCTCGCTCAACGCGCGGAAGGCTCGCGCCATCTCGCGCCGCGGCGTGCACGAGGAGAGATACGCGTACACCTGCGCGTCACCGAGCTCTTCGCGCAGGAAGCCCTGCAGCACCTCGACCGATACGCTTGCCTCGCTGCCCATGCAGCAAGGGTCCGTCTCCGCGCCCGGGAGCGTGAGCTCGCTATCCTGTGCGCTCATCTGTGTGTTTGCATTGTCCGCCATCGGGTACGGGTCCTCCCCCGGCGCGACGCGCTTCCACACCTCGCGGCATGCTTCATAGTCGCAGGCGCAGGGCTTTTTTATTTCCGTCATGTTCTTCTTCCCCTTTCCGGAACGGTTCTCGTCTCTATCCTATGCGTGCATTTTTCAGGCGTGCAGAGCCGATATTTCCCTATTTCCCGCATGGAAAAAGAAAATCTTGAAAATCGCACCTCTCTCGTTGATTTTTTCCATTTTTTCTGGTAAACTACATTTGTTTTGTATTTTTGCGCATTTTGTTGCATTTGCAACTTTTCATTCTCTGCCATCTGGTCCATACTAAAGACAAGCAATGGCAGTTTCTGTAAGGAGGTCTTCTTTTCATGCTGGAACTGAAGCACATCACCTATACCGTCTCCACCCCTGAGGGAGAGCAGACGATCTTAAACGACATTTCCATCGACATTCCTGACCGCAAGCTCATCGTCTTCACCGGCCCCAACGGCGGCGGCAAGACGACGCTCGCCAAGGTCATCATGGGCCTTGTCACGCCGACGGGCGGCCAGATCCTCTTCAACGGTCAGGACATCACGCACCTTGGCATCACCGAGCGTGCTCGGCTCGGCATCAGCTACGGCTTTCAGCAGCCGCCGCGCTTCAAGGGCATCACGGTGCGCAACCTTCTGACCATCGCCTCGGGCGATGCAAACCTCAGCAAGGACAAGTGCTGCAAGTACCTCACGCAGGTAGGCCTCTGCGCCAACGACTATCTCGACCGCGAGGTCGACGTCTCCCTCTCCGGCGGCGAGGTCAAGCGCATCGAGATCGCAACGCTCCTTGCCCGCGGCAGCGAGCTGATGATCTTCGACGAGCCTGAGGCCGGCATCGACCTGTGGAGCTTCGCCCGCCTGACTGAGACGTTCGAGCAGCTGCGCCAGCGCGAGCTTGCGACGATGATCATCATCTCGCATCAGGAGCGCATCATCCAGCTCGCCGACGAGATCGTCGTCGTGGGCGGCGGCGAGCTCAAGCACCGCGGCAGCACAGAAGAAATTTTCCCGCTCATCATGGCGGACACGCTGGGCTCCTGCCCGGTGCTGAACAAGTAAGGAGGTAGTACACAATATGATCACCGAAATCGACGCTTCCCTGCTTGAAAAGATCGCCGACCTGACGGGCAAGCCCGTCGGCGCGTTCAACATTCGAAAGGACAGCGGATGCGAGGCGCGCCAGTCCACCGAGCACATCGCCATCGACCCGCAGCCCGAGGGTAAAAGCGGCATCATCATCCGCATCAAGGACGGTACGAAGGGCGAGCAGTGCCACATCCCCGTCATCATCAGCAAGAGCGGCGTGACCGAAATGGTCTACAACGACTTCTACGTCGGCGAAAACTGCGACGTCGACATCGTCGCAGGCTGCGGCATCCACAACTCCGGCTGCAACGAGAGCCGCCACGACGGCATCCACACCTTCTACATTGGCAAAAACTCCCACGTGCGCTACTCGGAAAAGCACTACGGCGAGGGCGACGGCAGCGGCACGCGCGTGATGAACCCCACCACGATCGTCTACCTTGACGAGGGCGCGAGCATCCAGATGGAGACCGTGCAGATCCGCGGCATCGACTCCACCGTGCGCAAGACGAAGATCGTCTGCGGCAAGAACGCCGAGGCCGTCATCACCGAGCGCCTTCTCACTCACGGCAAACAGCACGCCGAGAGCGACATGGAGATCGAGCTCAACGGCGAAGATGCGCGCGGCCGCGTCATCTCCCGCTCTGTCGCGCAGGATGAATCCAAGCAGATCTTCCACCCCGTGGTCGTCGGCAACAGCAAGTGCTTCGGCCATGTGCAGTGCGACTCGATCATCATGGGTAAGGCCACGATCGAATCCATCCCCGCCATCACCGCGAATTCGACCGACGCGCAGCTCATCCACGAGGCTGCCATCGGCAAGATCGCAGGCGACCAGCTCTTAAAGCTCCAGACCCTTGGTCTCACCGAGGAGGAGGCCGAAGACACGATTCTCAAGGGCTTCCTCGCCTGAAAAATTTGATAGGAACCGACGAAAAAGCGCGACGCCCGAGATCGGGCATCGCGCTTTTTCTGTTGCTGTGTTGGTTCAATCGGTGAAATCAGGATAACCGTCTTTGAGAGACTCATCGTAGATCGCACGCTCGCCGCCGATGAATTTGGGACGCGTCCGCGCGGCCAGCACAATGGCCTGACCGATGCGGTTCTGCTTCAAACGAACGGGAACGGCGACCTTTTTGAGGTGCATGCCGATCAGCGTGCCGCCAATGTCAAGTCCGGCGTCGGCGTGTATCTCTTCGAGCGCCACGGGATGGCGGAACGCTTTGTACGCGGCCGTCGCAAACGAGCTGCCCGCCTTGGGCTGAGGCAGGACGTTGACGATCTCGCCGTTCGGCACAGCCTCGTGCTCCACGATCAGCGCGCGGTTCAAATGCTCGCAGCACTGGGCGGCAAGATACACGCCCATGGGCGAAAATACGCTGGAGAGCCCTCGGAAGATGGCGTCCGCCACCTCCGGCGTCGACCAGCTGCCGACCTGATGGCCCACGACCTCGCTCGTGCTGCAGCCGATGACGACGATCTGTCCGCGGCGCAGATGTGCGATCTCCACAAGCTCGCGCGCCGCCTCTGCCGCCTCCTGCTCCGCCTGTTCCACCAGACGATGATTTTCTACCTCATGTACGATTCCCGCCATGATCTGACACCTCTTTAGAAATTTATTATGCCAGCTTCTCCGTCACCTTGGCGCGCTCAAGCACCGTGACCAGCAGCACGCCGACCACGAGGCCGACCGCGCCCTGGAAGATGTTGCCGGGGATGCTTGCCGCAGCGGCAAGGCCCTTGCCCAGCAGGAGAGAAGCGTAGCCGAAATAGCCGAGCACCATGATGATCTCGCTCACAACGCCGCCGGCGATGCGGGAGGTCGCAGTGCGGCCCATCTTTTCATACATCAGCGCAGCGACCAGCGCCATCACGCCCTTGATGACCAGGGTGCCCGGAGCGTAGTGCGCATAGCCGAGGAAAATGTCTGCCAGCATCGAGCCGATGCCGCCCGCCGCAAAGCCATACCAGGGGCCCAGCAGCCAGCCGGACAGCAGCACGAAGCAGTCGCCCAGGTTCACATAGCCCTGCATCGGAGAGGGGATCTGCACGACCATCGTCGCCACGCAGACAAGCGCCGCAAGCAGTGCGGCAAGGACAAGCTTTCTGATCTTTTTATCGTTCATGATTGGGTGCTCCTTTGTTTTGGTTGTTGGCCGTATTATATCCCGTCCTGGTATTATTCATATAGTCAAAACAAAACAAATTATGCAGACCAGATTTGCCCCAAGCTGGAAAAAAGCGGCGCAGCCAGTGCTGCGCCGCACATTGGGAAGGATTTAGTCCTCCTTGGTCTCCTCGGCTTCGGAAGGCTCCTTGGGTTCCTCCGCAGCGGGCGCTTTCTCTTCCGCGTCCTTCTCGATGGTCACCTCGATGATGGGCTCATGCGCCTTCTTGGCAGCGGCAGCCTCAGCTTTGGCGGCCTCGTAAGCGGCGAGCTTCTCCTGAGAGGCCTTGATGGCCGCGACGATATCGGCGACCGCTTCGGGCGCGTCACCCTCGAGCGTGGAGACATACCACTCGCCGATGGCGCGGTAGTTCTTGTCCATGCTGCGGCGCTCAGATGCCATCTCATACTCGGTCTTGGCCTTATCGGCAACGGCATTTGCCTTTTCACCGGCAACGGCCGCGACCTGCTGTGCCTTCTCAGTCGCCACGAACGCGACGTCCTGAACCTTCTTGCTGAAGTTATCGAAAAATGCCATAGTACTTTCTCCTTTCAAACCGTGTCCTCGGGTTTGTTATTGACAGTATAAGCTACCGGGGCTTTCATTTCAATGGATAATTTACGACAAAAGTATAAATTTTTTGTGACAGCGTTCACTTTTTCTCGACCCAGCCCTGCGCGCAGCCGACGGCGCGCTTCCAGCCGCGGTACAGCTCCTCACACTCGTACTGCGCCCGCTCGGGGGTGAAGACGCGCTCGCTGCACCGGAGAGTGCTCAGCTCGTCCAAGTCCTTCCACACGCCCGCGGCCAGACCCGCGAGCGATGCCGCGCCAAACGCCGTCGTCTCGACCATCGCGGGCCGGTCGACCGGAATGCGCAGCAAATCCGCCTGAAACTGCATCATCAAATCGCTGACGCTCGCGCCGCCGTCGACACGCAGAAGGGAGATCTCGCAGTCGGCGTCCTGCCGCATGGCGGTCATCAGGTCGGTGACCTGATAGGCGATGGATTCGAGCACTGCGCGGGCAAAGTGCGCCTTCGTCGTGCCGCGCGTGATGCCCACGACGCAGCCGCGCGCATACATATCCCAATACGGCGCACCGAGGCCCGTGAACGCGGGCACCAAGTAAATGCCGCCGCTGTCGGGAACGGATTCTGCCAGAATATCGCACTCGTGCGAGGTCGAAATGACTTGCAGCTCGTCGCGCAGCCATTGAATGGCCGAGCCCGCGTTGAAGACGCTGCCCTCGAGCGCGTAGGTCGTCTCGCCGTTTAAGCTCCAGCCCACCGTCGTCACCAGTCCCGCGCGCGAGCGCACCGGCGCGCCGCCGACGTTCATCAGCGTGAAGCAGCCCGTGCCGTAGGTGTTCTTCGCCTGTCCGCGCGTAAAGCAGCCCTGCCCGAACAGCGCCGCCTGCTGGTCACCCGCCGCGCCGCAGATCGGCACGCCCGCGAGCTCTTCGAGCCCTTCGATGCCCTCCGCCACCGTGCCGTAGACCTCGGAGTTGGACACGGGACGCGGCAGAATGTTCATCGGAATGTCCAGCAGCGCGCAGAGCTCTTCATCCCACGAAAGCGTGTGGATGTTGAAGAGCATCGTGCGGCTGGCGTTCGAGTAGTCCGTCACGTGGACCTTGCCGCCCGTCAGCCTCCAGATGAGCCATGTCTCCACCGTACCGAATAAAATTTCGCCGCGCTCGGCCCTTTCCCGCGCGCTGGGGACGTGGTCGAGCAGCCACTTGATCTTCGTCGCGGAAAAGTAGGCGTCGATGTGCAATCCTGTTTTCTCGGCCACAAGCTCGCTCACGCCGCGCTTTTCGCGAAGGGCATCCGCGATGTCCGCCGTGCGGCGGCACTGCCAGACGATGGCGTTGTGGATGGGCTCGCCCGTCGCGCGATCCCAAAGAATCGTCGTCTCGCGCTGGTTCGTGATGCCGATCGCCGCGACCGCGCGGCCAAGGCCCGATTCGCGCAAGGCCTGCGCGGCAACGGCGCGCTCGCTCTCCCAGATCTCGTTCGGGTCGTGCTCGACCCAGCCGGGCTGCGGATAATACTGCCGAAACGGCTGCTGCGCGTGTCCGCCGACACTGCCATCGCGCCCGAACAGAATGGCGCGCGAGCTGGTCGTCCCCTGATCGAGCGCCAAAATATACCGTTGCATGAAGATACCCCCTTGTTCATTTGGACCGCCTTATGCTATACTAATGAATAAGATTATATCATGCAGGAGGGTTTTGCGCCATGGCTATTTGCAGGGAATTTTACTTTCCCTCGTCGGACGGCTCCTCGCGCATTCACGCGGCGGAGTGGACGCCCGAGAGCGGTGAGATCATCGGCGTTTTACAGATCGCGCACGGCGTGGCGGAATACGGCATGCGCTACGCGCCGTTTGCCGAATTTATGACCGAGCACGGCTTTGCCGTCGTGGCGAACGACCACCTCGGCCACGGCCTTTCCGCCGAGAAGGACGCCGACACGCTCTATTTCGGCCCGCGCGACGGCTGGAAACATGTTGTGGACGACATGTACGCCCTACGCTGCCGCACGAAGGAAAAATATCCCGATGTTCCCTATTTTCTCATGGGCCACTCGATGGGCTCGTTCCTGACGCGCACCTATCTCATCCGCTATCCCGGCACCGTCGACGCCGCCATCATCATGGGCACGGGGCATCAGTCCCCCGCGATCGTCACGGGCGGGCGCGCCATCGCCAAGGCCGCGGGCAAGCGCCACGGCTTCCAGGCGCACTCTCCGCGCGTGGAGGCGCTGGCTTTCGGTGCTTACAACAAGGCGTTCGCGCCCAACCGCACGGAGGTCGACTGGCTCAGCGCGAGCGACAACAATGTTGACGCCTACATTGCCGACCCCCTCTGCGGTCAGAAGGCGAGCATCGGCCTCTTCTACGAGATGCTCGGCGGCATCCGCTTCATCAGCACGCCGAAAAACATCGCGTCGATGAACCGCAACACGCCCATTCTCTTCATCTCCGGCGACAAGGACCCTGTCGGCGAGATGGGCAAGGGCGTCAAGCGCGCATACGAGGCCTTCCGCCGCGCCGGCGTGCGCGACGTGGAGCTGAAGCTCTACAAGGGCCTGCGGCACGAGATTCTGAACGAAGACTGCCGTGCCGTGGTCTATAACGACCTGTGGAGCTGGATCGAAAAACATTTATGAATAAAGTCAGGAAGGCGAACCGTCAGGCGGTTCGCCTTCTTTTACTTCGGAGCAACGTTCGCGGCGTCAAAGCGTCGATATCGTGCGTCGTGAGCAGGACGCGCGCGGTCAGGATGCCGTCAAGCGTGACGAGGAACACCGCCAGCGCCGCGGCCCACTCTGGAAGCAGTGCGGCATAGCCCTCCAGAACCGGCTGCACATACCGCACGGCGAGCATCGACAATATTCCCCAGCAGATGGAAAACGGCAGGCAGATGCGGCCGTTCACGTCGCATTTGGTCGAAGAATAATCCCAGAACTGCACTTGAAACAGCCTTTCATAGCCCCAGTGCACGGCGTATTCCATCGCCGTCGCCGCGAGCATACCGAGCAAGATCTGCTCCCACGCGCCGGGGAGCTTTTCCGCCCCCAGCAATAAAATCGTGACCATTGCAAAGCCGTACACCGGACACAGCGGCAGGAACACGAAGCACCGCCGCAGCCGGTGGCTCGAGCTTGTCGCTGCGGCGAAGAGCTTTTCAAGGCAATAGCCCAAAAAGCTGTAAGCAAACCAGTACCAGATATGTTCCATTTCTTCCTCCGCGTCCGTTTTTTTCAGTATGGCCCGCACGGATGGAAAAATGCGTGCCGCGCGCGTTGCAAAGCGCGGCGAATCATGGTAAAATGACAAAAAATCGACAGGAGAACACAACTATGCCTGATACCTGGGAAGCTCTGGAACACGACTGTAAAAATTGCCGCGAATGCTCGCTGTGGGAGACGCGCACGAACGTCGTCTTCGGCGTCGGCAATCAGAATGCTGAAGTTTTATTCATCGGCGAAGGCCCCGGCGCGAACGAGGATGCGCAGGGCGTGCCATTCGTCGGCAGGGCCGGTCATCTGCTCGACGACATGCTTGAGATCATCGGCCTCAAGCGCGACGATGTGTATATCGCCAACATCGTCAAGTGCCGCCCGCCGGAAAACCGCGACCCGCTCGGCGTGGAGCAGGACGCCTGCATCGGCTATCTTCGCCGTCAGGTCGCGCTGCTGCGGCCCAAGATTATTGTCTGTCTCGGACGCATCGCGGCCATGCGCATCATCAAGCCCGACTTCAAGATCACGCGTGAGCATGGGCAGTGGTTCGAAAAGAACGGCTTTCAGATGATGGCCGTGTATCACCCTGCGGCACTGCTGCGCGATCCGCGCCGCAGGCCCGAGTCGTTTGAGGATTTCAAGGGCTTACAGCAGAAGATCAATGAGCTTTGCGAGCACACCCATGCCGCTTCCTAATGTAAATAGCATGCTTTTCGGTGCTGTGCCCTGCCAAATTCCTACATAAATAGTGTTTTTTGGATAAAAATGCTATTGACGGCCATTTTTGTGTGTGCTATATTACTACCATCCTTTTTGAAAGGACTTGGAGCTTGAGTGATGAAGACTGTTGTAAGCAACGTTGCATATCGCTTTTACTATTACTCTTACTTTTACTTTAAGGACAAGGTAAGAGCGATTTGTGATGCCCGTAGCTGAAAGGTCTTTCGAACCAACACTTGAAGGTCACTTCAAAAAGAGTTGAGTCAAGGAACCCGCCGTATGGACCACAAGTCCTTACAGCGGGTTTTATTGTTATCAGCGAGAAATAAAAATTGGAGGAAAAAAAGCATGAACACCAAACGCATCATTTCTCTTGTTGCCTCTCTTGCCCTCGTTCTCAGCCTGAGCGTGGGTCTGACCGGCTGCGGCGATAAGGCCGCACAGGACGACAATCAGGGCAGCACCGACGGCGAAGGCACGAAGTACACCGTCGGCATCTGCCAGCTCGTGCAGCACGAGGCACTCGACGCTGCCACCCAGGGCTTCATCGACGCGCTGAATGAGGCGCTGCCCGGCCAGGTCGAATTCCAGAACAAGAACGCTTCCGGCGACAACGCCAACTGCTCCACCATCGTCAACGGCTTCGTTTCCGACGGCGTTGACCTCATCATGGCGAACGCCACCGGCGCGCTGACCGCCGCCGCTGCCGCCACGAGCGACATTCCCATCCTCGGCACTTCCATCACCGCTTACGGCGTTGCTCTTGATATTGACGACTTCAACGGCACTGTCGGCGGCAACATCTCCGGCACCTCCGACCTCGCTGACCTCGAGGCTCAGGCCAACATGATCACCGAGTGGTTCCCCGAGGCCAAGAAGGTCGGCCTGCTGTTCTGCTCCGCCGAGCCCAACTCCCGCTACCAGATCGGAGAGGTCGCCAAGTGCCTCTCCGATAAGGGCATTGAAACGAAGGAATTTGCCTTTACCGACACCAACGACGTCGCTTCCGTCACGCAGTCCGCTGCCGACTACTCCGACGTTGTCTACGTCCCCACCGATAACACCGCCGCCTCCAACACCGAGGCCATCGCAAACGTTCTCGTTCCCGCGGGCGTGCCCGCCATCTGCGGCGAAGAGGGCATCTGCAAGGGCTGCGGCGTCGCGACCCTCTCCATCAGCTACTATGACCTCGGCGTGACCACCGGTAAGATGGCCGCCAAGATCCTGACCGGCGAGGCCGACATCTCCGAGATGCCCATCGAGTTCACCGAGGCCACCCCGAAGTACAACGCCTCCATGTGCGAGACGCTCGGCATCGAGCCTCTCGAGGGCTACACTGCCATCGAAGAGTAATCTGATCACATCCCCCCGCAGGCAGGGACGGGCTTAGCCCGTTCCTGCCTCAACAAGAGATAGGAGGAGAGAACCCATGAGTTTTCTTTCGTCGCTGATGAACGCCCTGCCCGGCGCTGCCGCACAGGGTCTCGCCTGGGGCATTATGGCCATCGGCGTTTACATCACCTTCCGCATTCTGGACGTGGCGGACCTGACCGTCGACGGCTCGCTGGCCACCGGCGGCGCTGTCTGCGTCATGCTGATCCGCGGCGGCTTCAATCCCTGGATCGCCCTGCTGTGCGCGATGCTCGCCGGTATGCTGGCAGGCCTCGTCACCGGTCTTTTCCACACGCGCTGCGGTATTCCGGCCATTCTCGCCGGTATCCTGACGCAGCTTGCGCTGTATTCGATCAATCTGCGCATCATGGACAGCAAGGCAAACCAGGCACTCAGCGTTGATAAATATCCGCTGCTGCTTTCGCAGCGCTATGTGCGCGAGCTCTCGATGAACAATCCCCTGCCGCTGCTGCTTCTCTTCACAGCCGCGGTCATCGCCATCCTGTACTGGTTCTTCGGCACGGAGAAGGGCAGCTCGTTGCGCGCGACCGGCGCAAACCCCCACATGGCGCGCGCACAGGGCATCAACACGAACTCGAATATCGTGCTTGGCCTGATGGTCTCGAACGGTCTTGTCGCCCTCTCCGGCGCGCTGCTGGCGCAGTATCAGGGCTCGAGCGACATCAACATGGGCCGCGGCGCCATCGTCATCGGCCTTGCCGCCGTCATCATCGGCGAGGTCATCTTCGGCAAGATCTTCACGAACTTCGGCCTCACGCTGCTGGCCGTTTCCATCGGCGCGATTATCTACTACATCGTGCTCCAGATCGTGCTGCAGCTCGGTCTGAACACCAACGACTTAAAGCTCATCACGGCGCTGATCGTGGCGGTCTTCCTCGCCATCCCCTACTGGAAGAGCAAGATGTTCCGCCGCAAGGTGCAGCCCCAGAGCGCAAAGAACGGAGGCAACGGCCATGCTTGAACTCAAGGAACTTTATAAGACCTTCAACCCCGGCACCATCAACGCCAAGACCGCGCTAAACGGCCTGAGTCTGACGCTGAACGACGGCGACTTCGTCACCGTCATCGGCGGCAACGGCGCGGGCAAGTCCACGATGCTCAACGCCACCGCCGGCACGTTCTTTGTCGACTCCGGCAAGGTCATCATCGACGGCTCCGACGTCACGAACCTGCCCGAGCACAAGCGCGCGGCATTCATCGGCCGCGTGTTCCAGGACCCGATGATGGGCACCGCCCCCTCGATGTGGATCGAAGAGAACCTCGCCCTCGCCGCCCGCCGCGGCCAGCGCCGCGGTCTTTCCTGGGGCGTGACGAAGGAGGAAAAGGAGCAGTACCGCGAGCTGCTCGGCGGTCTCGGCCTCGGCCTTGAGTCCCGCCTGACCACCAAGGTCTCGACGCTCTCCGGCGGCCAGCGTCAGGCGCTCACGCTGCTGATGGCAACGCTCAAGCGCCCCAAGCTGCTGCTGCTCGATGAGCACACCGCGGCACTCGACCCGAAGACCGCCGCCAAGGTCATGGAGCTCACCGACCGCATCGTGCGCGAGGGCCAGCTCACCACGCTGATGATCACGCACAACATGCGCGATGCCATTCAGTACGGCAACCGCCTCATCATGCTGCACGACGGCCATGTCATCCTCGACATTGCGGGCGAGGAGAAGAAGAAGCTGACCGTGCCCGATCTTCTTGAGCAGTTCACGAAGGCCAGCGGCGACGAGTTCGCCAATGACCGCGCGATCCTCTCCTAACGTTTTCCCTCTCCCCTATAAAGCACAAAAAGAGCTTGAACGCTTTTGTTCAGGCTCTTTTCTTATCCTTTTTTACGCTTCCCGCAGCACGACCTCGACAATGCCGACATCGTCGGTATCGGGGTAGAAGTTCACCTGCCACGGCTCGGTAAAGCCGGTGTCGACCTCCTCCTGCACAGATCGTACCATGTCGCGGATGCCGTCACGGTCCGCGGTGAAGTACGTGAAGCGCACGGCGATACGGCTGAGCGCGCCCTCGCGCGCCGTCAGGCGCAGAAGGTCAGGCAGCGCCTCGGTGCTCGTCGCGGTGATAATGCCCGCCTGCTCCTCCGCCGTGCGGCGGTAGCCGAGGCGCACGTGCATCTCGTAATAGGCGCGCTCCTGCGTGTCGGTGTAGCTGATGTAGTCAAGAAGATACGCGCCCAGCGCCGTCTCCTCCTGCACTTCCTTGCAGGCCTGCTCGGCCATGGCCGCGGCGTCTTCCTCGCTGTAAATACGCACAACGCCTTCCTCGCTGTGCTCGCCAAGGAGGAGCAGCAGCGCATTGACGAGGTCCTGATAGCTGTCGGCGCGCAGGGTGTCCGCGCCCTCGTTTTCCCAGTAGACCTCGCTGTGCGGCGTGGAAACGCTGTAGGAACGCTCAAGCACGACGTTGCCGCCGCAGCCCGAGAGCATCAGGCAGAGCGCCAGCGAAAGCGGAATGAACTTTTTGCGCACGGCGCTCCCTCCTTTTGGGCGAAATCTCTCTTTCTCAGTAGCCAAGCGGCTCGTCGACGAGCACGACCTCGGTCTCGCAGCTGCGGATGGCCTCCCACAGCACAACAAGACCGCGGCAGATGCGCTGCGGGCTCGTGCAGTCGTAGCAGCGGTCGCCGTTCACTGCGCAGGGCGTCTTCACGCCGAGGCGCTGCGCGTTTTTCGGTGCAGCAATGTTGCGGGCGCGCCAGAGCGCTTCGTCATAGGTCGGCGCGATCTTGTTGCTGCCGACGACAAACCACACCTTCTTATGGCCGTAGAGCGACGAGGACACACGGTTGCCCGTCCCGTCGATGTTGATGATCTCGCCCGTTTCGGCAAGGCCGTTGGCCGAGAGCAGGTAGTTGTCGCACGTCGAGGCGTTTTTGAGCACCTCGGCAGCGTTCATGCCGTCGGGCACGTTCCAGTGGCTGAACATCTTGTTGTGCTTGCCGAGGCTTTCAAAAAGCCCCATCTGAGAGAGCGTCATGCTGCCGCCGAACGACACGCTCTCTCCGTCGATCTGCGCGTTCAGATAGTCCGCCGCTTCCTTCGCCGTCGCGAAGGCGGACACCTTGAAGCCGCGCTCTTTGAGATTCTTCTCCACCGTCGTAAGATCCATTCCTGCTTTCTCCTTGTATCCTGATATCCTTAGAGACCCTGCGGGTCGTATTCGCCAAAGCCCTCACCGAGCACCTCGCTCGCGTCGCAGACGATGAAAAAGGCGTCGGGGTCGAGCTCCTTGATATAGCGCTTGATCGAAACCGCTTCCTTCTTGCGGATGGCACAGAACAGCAGCGGACGCTCCGCGCCCGTGTAGCCGCCCTTGCCGTTCAGGAGCGTCACGCCCATGTCGCGCCGCAGCATCTCCTGCATGATCTCCTCATACTTGTCGCTGATGATGTAGGCGACCTTTGCCGTGTTCTGGCCGTAGACGACCAGGTCGAGCACCTTCGTCGTGATGTAAAGTGCCAGCGCACCGTAGAGGGCGTTATTCAGACTGTGGAACACCGCGGCGTAGATCAGAATGATCGTCAGGTCGATGCCGAGGCAGATGTTGCCGATTGACAGCCGTTCAACGTGCGACCGCACGATCCACGCGCCGAGCTCCGAGCCGCCCGTCGTCGTCTCCTCGCGGAACAGCAGGCCTGAGGCGATACCGAGCGTCACGCCGCCGTACAGGCACGCAAGCAGCGGGTCCATGGGCGCAAACTCGTGGATGGCCGCGACAACGTCGATCAAAATGGAGCTCAGCGTCATCGTGTAGATGGACTTGCACAAAAATGCGAAGCCGAATTTTTTAAGTCCCACGATAAAAAGCGGCACATTGAGCACGATGACCATCGTACCGACCGGCAGAATGGGTGCAAAAAAGTTAATGATCTGCGAAATACCCGTAAAGCCGCCGACCGTAAAGCCATTCGGTGCATAGAACCAATCGAACGACAAGGCATACAGCACGCAGGCAAGCGTGACAATGATATAGCTTTTCACCTGCTCGCGCAGTTTTTTATTTTTCATAAATTTTCTCTCCTCACATGTTTCTATCAGGCTTCCGACGTCAAATCAGCGAGAGCTGCTTGTCGTCGCTGTCCTCCGTCTTGAGCAGCGCGCCCGTCGCGGGAATGCTGCGGCCGCGGTAGCGGGCAAGGTCGGTGATGCCGGTCTCCTCCGGGAAGCGCACCGTGTCGAGCACGTACTTCTTTTTGAGCGTCAAAAGCGCGACGCCCTGCGTCGTGCGCGTCGTCTTCACACCAAGAAGCGCCGTGTTGACGATCAGCACGCGCGGCTCTGTCGAATAGACGGCGATCTCGCGGTCTTCCTTGAGATGCAACAGCGCTTTGAGCGGGCTCTTGTCGCTGTAAGCGCCGGTCAGGCGGCGGCGGTTCGAGGTCGTCTTGTAGGCCGACAGCTCGACCTTCGCGGCCTTGCCGTTTTCAAAGAAGAAGATCATATAGCCGCTGTAGTCGCCCGGCAGCACCATGCCCATGACGCTCTCGCCCTCGTCCATGCCGAGCTTCGCGGGTAAGTAGTCACCCAGCTGGCTCGCCTTGCCGTCGGCAAAGTCGCTCGCGCGCGTCTTGTAGACCTGCGCCTTATCGGTGAAGAACATCAGCTCGGCGGCGTTGGAGCTCTCCACGCTCATGCTGAGCGCGTCGTCCTCCTTGAACTTCTGCTCGCCGGACATGCGCAGCGACTGCGGCGTGATCTTTTTAAAGTACCCGTGCTGCGACAAAAACAGCGTCACGGGATAGTCCTCGATGGCGTCCTCCTCGCTCTCGGCGTCCTCGGCATAGTCGTAGAGGATGCCGGTGCGGCGGGGCTCGGCGTACTTTTTGCGCACGTCCTCAAGCTCGCTGACGATGATCTTGCGGATGCGCGACGGGCGCGCGAGCGTATCCTCGAGGTCTTCGATCTCCGCCTCGAGCGATGCCGTCTCCTCCACGCGCTTCAGGATATACTCGCGGTTGATGTTGCGCAGCTTGATCTCGGCGACGTATTCCGCCTGGATCTGGTCGATGCCGAAGCCGATCATCAGGTTCGGCACGACGTCGGCCTCCTTTTCCGTCTCGCGGATGATCTTGATGGCCTTGTCGATGTCGAGCAGGATGCGTTTAAGGCCCTTCAAGAGGTGCAGCTTGTCCTGCCGCTTTTTGAGCACGAAGTACACGCGGCGCTTGACGCTCTCGGTGCGCCACGCGCACCACTCGTCTAAAAGCTCGCGCACGCCCATCACGCGCGGCATGCCGCCGATCAGGACGTTGAAGTTGCACGACGCCGTATCCTGCAGTGTCGTCGCCTTGAAGAGCTTCTGCATCAGCTTGTCGGGGTCGGCACCGCGCTTTAAGTCGATCGTCAGCTTGAGGCCGGAAAGGTCGGTCTCGTCACGCATGTCGGAAATTTCCTTGACCTTGCCCGCCTTGATGAGCTCAGCGACCTTGTCCATGATGGCCTCGGTCGTGGTGGTGTAGGGAATTTCATAAATTTCGATGAGATTTTCTTTTTTGTCGTAGCGCCAGCGGGCGCGCACCTTTATGCCGCCGCGGCCGGTGTTGTAGATGTCCTCGATGGCGCGCGGGTCGTACAATACCTCGCCGCCGGTCGGGAAGTCTGGCGCGAGCAGCGTCTCGCTGATACGCACCTCGGGATTTTTCAAAAAGGCGATCGTCGTGTCGCAGACCTCGCCCAAGTTAAAGCCGCACAGCTGGCTCGCCATGCCGACAGCAATGCCCTGGTTGGCCGAGACTAAAATATTCGGGAACGTCGTCGGCAGCAGCGCCGGCTCTTTCATCGAGTTATCGTAGTTGTCGACAAAATCAACGGTGTCAGAGTCGATGTCGCGGAAGAGTTCGGCGCAGATGGGCGCGAGCTTGGCCTCGGTGTATCGGCTGGCCGCCCACGCCATGTCGCGCGAATAGACCTTGCCGAAGTTGCCCTTCGAGTCGACGAACGGGTGCAGCAGCGCGCCGTAGCCCTTGGAAAGGCGCACCATCGTGTCGTAGATCGCGGCGTCGCCATGGGGGTTTAAGCGCATCGTCTGTCCGACGATGTTCGCGCTCTTCGTGCGCGCGCCGGTGAGAAGCCCCATCTTGTACATCGTGTAAAGGAGCTTTCGGTGCGAGGGCTTGAAGCCGTCGATCTCCGGAATGGCGCGCGAAACGATGACGGACATCGCGTAGGGCATGTAGTTCGTTTCCAGCGTCTCGGTGATATTCTGCTCCACCACATCCGCGTGGAGGCCCATGACGTTCGGGTCCGCGCGGCGGTGGGTCTGCTTGGGTGTTTTGTCGCTTTTCTTCATTCGGATACCTCAAAATCGCTCCGGCGGCAATATGGCCGCCGGTCATACTATTTCTAATATATCCTATCACACTTTTTTATGCTCTGCAACACCGCGGAGGAAGAGAAAATTGCCGCAAAACGCCATTTTTTCGCCAAAGGCGCACAAAACCGGCGCGGCAGCGCATATTGACAAAATCGCGGCGCAGAGTGTACAGTGCAGATACCCCAACAGGTATGGAGGTCAAACGATGAAACAGTGTATGGACGCCGACAATCTGCACCGCCGGCTCAAAAAGATCATCGGCCAGGTGCAGGCCATTGACCGCATGGTGGACGAGGACGTCCCTTGCGAGGATATTCTTGCGCAGATCAACGCGGCCAAATCCGCGCTGCACGGCTGCGGCAAGGTCGTTCTCGAGGGGCACATCAAGCACTGCGTGCGCGACGGCATCGAGCACGGCGACGCGGACAAAACGATCGAGAACTTTACGAAGGCGGTCGAGCGCTTTTCGAACATGGGCTGAGCAGGTTTTTCCTCTCTCGCGCCCGTTTTCAGCAGAATTACATGAAAGAAGAGAAGCAGTTTTGTGCTGCTTCTCTCTTTTTGCGCGCTTTATAACCTATACTCCCATATGTATAATAAGCCCATACCCCATATGGTACAGAAGGAGCCACTTCCGTGAAACTGGCAATGGAAAAGCTGGAGCATTTTTTAGAGCTGGGCGGCACAAAAAAAGATATCACACTGCTCGTGATCTCTGGCATCGCGCTGATCGTCAGCATTTTTGATCTCGTCCCCTTGCCGTTTGACGCCTCGTGGGCCGCGATCATCCTCTGCGGCATCCCCATCATTTTAGAGGCCGTCATCGGCCTTGTCACGGCGTTCGACATCAAGGCAGACGTGCTCGTCTCGCTCGCGCTGATCGCGTCGGTCTGCATCGGCGAAGACTTCGCCGCGGGCGAGGTCGCGTTCATCATGCAGCTCGGCGGTCTTCTCGAAGAGCTGACCGTCGCCCGCGCCCGCGCGGGCATCGAAAAGCTCGTCCATCTGACACCGCAGACCGCGCGCGTCATCACCGGCGGAAAGGAAACGGCCGTCCCCGCCGAGGCCGTCAAGGTCGGCGACCTGCTGCGCGTGCTGCCCGGCGAGGCCATCCCCGTCGACGGAGAGATCGTATCGGGCCAGACATCTGTGAATCAGGCCGTTATGACGGGTGAATCGCTGCCGGTCGACAAGGGCGTCGGCGACGAGGTCTCCTCCGGCACGGTCAACCAGTTCGGTGCTTTCGAGATGAAGGCCACAAAGGTTGGCGAGGACAGCTCCATCCAGCGCATGATCCGCCTTGTCCAGTCCGCCGACGCGGACAAGGCCAAGATCGTCGGTCTATCCGACCGCTGGGCGACATGGATCGTCGTCATTGCCCTGACCGCCGCGGCGCTGACGTGGCTCATCTCCGGTGAGATCATCCACGCGGTGACGATTCTGGTCGTCTTCTGCCCCTGCGCGCTCGTGCTGGCAACGCCGACTGCCATCATGGCCGCCATCGGCAACGCGACGAAGCACGGCTTTTTCGTCCGCGAGGGCGACGCGCTTGAGCGTCTCGCCGCCGTGAAGAAGATTGCCTTCGACAAGACCGGCACGCTGACCTACGGCACGCCGAAGGTCGTTCTGGTGTACAGCGCGCTGCCCTCCCTCTCCGATAACGAGCTCTACCGCCTCTGCGCCGCGGCGGAGCGCTATTCTGAGCACCCGCTCGGCAAGGCCATCACCCGCTGCTGTCAACAGGAGACGGGCGAGGCCGAAAACTTCCAGATGGTGCCGGGGCGCGGCGTCTCCGCTTGCGTTGACGGTAAAACCCTCCTCGCGGGTAACGCGGAGCTTCTCGCCGAGCACCGCATCGCCATTCCCGAAGAGGCCGCTAAGGCCCTGTTGTCCAGTTCTCGCAGGGCTGCACCGTCGCCTACGCCGCCGTGGACGGCGTGTTCGCGGGCTTCCTCGCCCTGTCCGACACAATCCGTGAGGACAGTGCTGGCATGATCAACCGGCTCTCCGCGCTTCAGGTCCAGCCCGTGCTGCTCACGGGTGACCATCAGAACGCCGCCGCGGCCATTGCCGCGCAGCTCCACATCGGCGAGGTGCACGCAAACTGCCTGCCCGAGGACAAGCTCGCCCACATCCGCGCCTATCAGGCCGCCGATGTCGGCATCGCAATGGGCGGCGTGGGCAGCGACATCGCCGTGGACGCCGCGGATATCGCACTCGTCGACGACGAAGTCACGGAGCTGCCGCACCTCATCGCGCTCTCCAAGCGCATGATGCGCACCATCAAGCTCAATATAACATTCTCGCTCACGCTCAACTTCATCGCCATCGTGCTCGCCATCACCGGCACACTGAACCCTGTTGTCGGCGCGCCGGTCCATAACGCAGGCAGCGTGCTTGTCATCACAAACTCGGCCCTGCTGCTAAAATGGAGGCAAACCGCCTCGCAGAGTTTCGCGTCCGCAGACGCGAAATCTGTTTGATCGTAAATTCCGACGACAGGCGCGTCGGAATTTACTCTTTGCGCGGAGCGCGTGCCGCAGCCGCGCTGCGAGCGGCAAGGCACGAAGCGCAGCGAATCCTTTTCAAAAAGAGTGGATTGCAAAATTGCGATCCACCCTCTTTGATTTTCTTTTATTTTCTGCGCCAGACAGAGGGCATTAAGAGGACAAGCAGCGGCATGATCTCAAGACGGCCGAGCAGCATGATGGCGCTCATCGTGAGCTTGCTGATGCCGGAGAGGAAGCCGAAGTTGCACGTCGGTCCCACTGCGCCAAGGCCCGGGCCCACGTTGCTGATGGCCGTGAGCGAGGCGGTGAACGCCGCGGTAAGGTCGATGTTGTCAAGCGACAAAATCAGCGTGCCGAGCAGCAAAATCGCGATATAGACGAAGAAGAAGACCGAAACGGACAAGACGGTCTCCTCCGTCACGCGATGTCCGTCGAGCGTGATGGGGCGCACCTCGCGCGAGTGCATCACACGCCGCAGATCACGCCGCAGCGACTTGCACAAAAGCACGATGCGCGAGACCTTGATGCCGCCCGCCGTAGAGCCCGCGCAGCCGCCGAAAAACATCACCAGCACGAGGATACAGCGGCAGAACTGCGGCCAGAGGTCAAAATCCTCCGTGCAGTAGCCGGTCGTTGAAATGAGCGTTGTTACCTGAAAGGCCGCATTCTCGATGGCCGAGCCGATGTCGCGCCCCGTGCGCACGATCAGGTCCGCCGCGATCATCGCCGACGCGCCGACCACGACCAGCGAGTAAACGCGCAGCTCCTCGCTCTTGAGCGCCTCGCGGAAGCGGCGTGTCACGCAGAGGTAGAGGAGCGTAAAGTTCACGCTTGCGGCAAACATGAAGAAAATGAGGATCCAGTTGACAAGATGCGACTGATAATACGCGATGCTCGCATCCCGGATGGAAAAGCCGCCGGTAGAGATCGTCGTCAGCGCCGTGGTGATCGCATCGAACAGCGGGAGGCCCGCAATGCGCAGCAGCAGCGCCTCCGCCACGGTGAGCGCGATGTAGATGCGGTACAGGATGCGCGCCGTCTCACCCGTGCGGGGGCGGAGCTTTGTGCTGATGGGGCCGGGGGATTCCGCTTTCATCAGGTTCACGCTGCCCTCACTGAGCTTGGGCAGCAGCGCCAGCATGAGAACGAGGATACCCATGCCGCCCATCCACTGCGTGAGCGCGCGCCAGAATTGGATGCCCTGCGGCAGCGACGCAGGCGACGGGAAGATGGACGCGCCGGTCGTCGTCAGGCCGGAGACGGTCTCGAAAATGGCGTCGATAAAGCTGCAGCTGCCGCTGAAAAAATACGGCAGCGCGCCGAACACGCTCAGCGCGATCCAGCACAGTGCCACGCAGACAAAGCCGTCGCGCGTCTGGAGCCGCGCGTTGTCCGCGCGGATGAGCGAGAGCAGCACTCCCACGCCGCCGCAGATAAGCAGCGCGTACAAAAAGGCCCTCTGGTCAACACCACCGCCGAACACGCTCAGCAGCAGCGGCGGGATCATACAAAGCGCCTCGATACAGAGAATGACGCCCACGATTCTGAGAATAAGATTTTGGTTCATAATGAAACTTCCTTGCCGCAAGCAGCCGGCACATCAGCCGAGAATATCGTTGAGGTCCTGCAAAAAGAGCTTTTTCGCCACCACGATCACGCGGTCGCCCGCATGGATCTGGGAATGGCCGTTCGGGATCTCCATCCGGCCGTTGTGCACGATGGCCGCAACGAGCAGGCCGTTTCGAAAATGCAGGTCGCTGAGCGGCCGGTCGAGAAAGTGCGTGGCACTCGTCGCGGTGAATTCGACCGCCTCGATCGCGCCACCGAGGATATAGTGCAGGCTCTCCACCGCGCTGCCCTGCGAGTTGGCAAGGCCGCGGACGTAACTTGAGATCTGGCTTGCAATGATGGCCTTGGGCGAGATGACCGTGTCGAGACCCGTGAGGTTCACGATGTCGAGATACCCCATGCGCGACATCTTCGGCACGACCTTTTTCACGCCGTAGCGCTTGGCCGTGAGCGCCATGAGGAGGTTTTCCTCGTCGCGGTCCGTCACAGCGATGAACGCGTCGCAGTGGAAGATACCCTCGGATTCGAGCAGGTCGTGATTCGTGCCGTCGCCGTGGATGACGGTGACCTTGGGGAGCTTTTCCGCCAGCATCAGGCACTTGGCCTCGTCCTTTTCCACGATCGTCACATGCGTGCCGATGTCGGTGAGCACCCAGGCAAGGTACTGTGCGATGCGGCTGCCGCCAAGGATGCTCACGCGGCGGATGGGCGCCATGGCCCTGCCCATCGAGCGCAGCACGCGCGTCGTCTCCGCGGGCGTGCCGATGACGTACACGCGGTCGCCCGTCTGCGGGACGAACGAGCCGTTCGGCACGATGACCTCTTCCCCGCGCTTGGCCGCGCACATGAGGATGCTGTTGGGATTTTCGCGGTTGTAGTCGATGAGGGACTTGCCGACAAGGCTGTCGCCCTCTTCGGTCTGAAAGCCGATGAGCTCGACAAGTCCGCGGGCAAACGTCTCCACGCTGAACGCAGACGGCACGCGCAGAATGCGCGAAATTTCCTGCGCGGCGGCATTTTCGGGGTTGATGATCATATCAAGCCCGATCTCGCGGCGCAGGATCTGTGCATCGCGGAAATACTCGGGGTTGCGTACGCGGGCGACCGTGTGCTTCGCGCCGAGCTTTTTCGCCATCAGGCAGCAGATGAGGTTGACCTCGTCGTTTTCCGAAACGGCGATGAGAAGGTCCGCCTCGCGCACGCCCGCCTCCAAAAGGACGCTGGCGCTCGCGCCGTTGCCCTCCACACACATGACGTCGAGCATGGAGTCAACGTGGTCGAGCACGGCGCTGTTGCGGTCGATGACGACCAGATCGTGGTTTTCGCCCGTCATCTGCTCGGCGATGGCGTAGCCGACCTTACCGATACCGACAATGATGATTTTCATTTCTGTGTTTCTCCTAAATTCCCTTCGGCTTCCGCCGTGTGCTGCTTACGCAGCACCATCAAAACGCTGTTGAATTCCGCCCCCATGATCAGCATGACCGAGGCGAGATACAGCCACAAAAGCAATACGATCACCGCGCCGAGCGTGCCGTAAATAACGGAGTAGCGCGCGATGTTTTCAACATAATACGAAAAAAGGAATGACAATACGAGCCACATCACGAGCGAGAACACCGCGCCCGGCCAGATACGGTTCATCCGGTGCGATTCCTGCGCAAGGCCGTACATCATCGCGATGGGGAAGAATACGATGCCGCCGATGATAACAAAGCGCAGGCTCGACCACAGGCGGATAAAGCCGTCGCTCAGCGTGATATAGGCCGACAGGTGGCTCGACACGTAGTTCAGCACCCGCCCGCCGACAACAGATAAACCGATGGAGAGCACGATCATCAGGATGAGACTCAGCGTGTAGAGCAGGAGCTTGACCTGATAGCGCAGAAACTGCGTGGGCCGATGCTCACCGTAGGCCCGGCGGACCGAACCCATCAGAGAGCTTGCCGCGCGGTAAGGAAAGTAAATGGAAAAAATCAGTGAGAACCACAAAAGCCGCGGGCTCGAATCGCGGCCGACGTAGATGAGGTACTGCTCGATGATGTCGAGCGCCTCCTGCGGGATGAACGCGCGGATCTCGTGCAGAAAGCCGCTGATATCCACAGACATGATGCCGACTAAGTTGCTCAAAAAGATCAAAAGCGGGAAAAGCGCAAACAAAAGGTAGTATGTGAGTGCCGCACTGTCGCGGCCGACATGATGATCGAAGTACCGCCTGACCATCAGGTAGATGCCTTTCAAAAAACGGTGCCGGTCAAGATACTGCTGCAAGGACGATGCTCACCTCCTCAAAAGTCGATTTCTCTTCAATTTATGTAGTATAGCACAGCCCAATTCGAAAGGGAAGCAGAAACGCGTGCCATGACATACTTTTTACAGAAATAAAGCCGGAAAAGGGGTTGACACGACGGGAAAATGTGCATAATATAGTGCCGTTAAGTTCATACATCGTCCGGTAGGTAAGGCTACCACAAGGATACGGACTGCTGCCGCGGAGTAGTGGAGACACTATGAGAGGGTTTGAACAGGTTGCATCGAAAGCAAGGTGCCATCTAATGCAGTTTCACCGCCTCGTGATGCTAAAGCTTGAACGGTAAGGAAACTTCTCGCCAGGGGCGGGTGTTTCTTGATTGTCGCTCCCATAGCCGCGTCGCCGGACGCAGGATATGGGGGATTTTTTATCGCAAAATTCACCTGAACACTTTGATTTGGCACTATCTTCAGAAAGGAGGAGTCGGTATGGTCGGCTTTGAAGAAATGCGCGACGAACTGCTGGAAAGAATCGAGGATCTGCTCAAGCGAAAACAATATACCGCGCTGCGCGACCTGCTTGCAGACCTGGAGCCCGCGGATATCGCCTCGCTTTTTGAAGATTTGGACGAGGACAGCATTCCCCTTTTGTTCCGGCTCCTTCCCAAAGAGCCCGCGGCGGAGGTGTTCGTCGAGCTCGATCCCGACGCGCAGGAGATGCTGATCCGCGGCTTTTCGAACACCGAGCTCAAAGAGGTCCTTGACGAGCTGTATCTGGACGATGCGGTCGACATCGTGGAGGAAATGCCCGCGAACGTCGTCAAGCGCATCTTAAAGCACGCGGACCCCGACACGCGCAAGAGCATCAATGAAATTCTCAAATACCCCGACGACAGCGCGGGCGCGCTGATGACGACGGAGTTTGTCGACTTAAAGCGCGATATGACCGTCGAGGACGCGCTCAAGCGCATCCGCCGCACCGGTACGGACAAAGAGACCATCAACGTCTGCTATGTCGTCGATCCGGCGCGCAAGCTGCAGGGTATCGTCTCGTTGCGAACGATCCTCCTCTCCGACGAGGACGACACCATCGACGAGATCATGGAGACGCACGTCATCTCTGTCTCCACGCTCGAGGATAAAGAGGACGTTGCGCAGACCTTCTCGAAGTACAACTTCATCGCCCTTCCGGTCGTCGACAAGGAAGACCGCCTCGTCGGCATCATCACGGTCGACGACGCCATCGACGTCATGGAAGAGGAGACGACCGAGGATATCGAAAAGATGGCGGCTATGCTGCCGACGGATAAGCCATACCTCAAGACGAGCGTCTGGGAGACGTACAAGTCCCGTATCCCCTGGCTGCTGCTTCTGATGGTCTCGGCCACGTTCACCGGCCAGATCATCGCCCGCTTTGAAGACGCGCTCAGCGCGTTCGCCATTCTGACAGCTTATATCCCGATGCTGATGGACACGGGCGGTAACTGCGGCTCACAGGCGAGCGTCACGGTCATCCGCGGTATCTCGCTCGACGAGATCGAATTTTCCGACCTCTTCCGCGTCATCTGGAAGGAGATCCGCGTGGCGGTCTTCTGCGGCGCCACGCTTGCCGCAGCGAATTTCGTCAAGCTCATGCTTGTCGACAAGATGATCTTCGGCAATCCCATCACCATCACGGTCGCGCTCGTCATCTGCCTGACGCTCGTGGTCACGGTGTTTGCGGCCAAGGTCGTGGGCTGCACGCTGCCGCTGCTCGCCAAGAAGATCGGCTTCGACCCCGCGGTCATGGCTTCGCCGTTCATCACGACGGTCGTGGACGCCATCTCGCTGATGATCTACTTCAACTTTGCCTCGCTTCTTCTCGGAATCTGATAAAAATACGAAAAACTCTTTTCAATCGTGCATGAACTGTGTTATGATGCATGTTGTATGGCATCGTACGATAGGAAAAGGCGGCTGTGCCACGCACAGCCGCCTTCTTTTTTTGAGGAGGATCTTCATGGAAGAAAAACTCAGAGAATATGCAAAGCTGCTCATTGAAGTCGGTCTGAATGTGCAGAAGGGCCAGGCCGTCGTGATCCGCTACCCGGTCGAGTGCGCGTATTTTGCACGCCTGTGCGCCGCCGCTGCCTATAACGTCGGCTGCCGCGAAGTCGTGATGCGCTGGTCGGATGATTTTCTTGAACGCGAGCGCTTTCTGCGCGCGGATGACTCCGTGTTCGACGTCTTTCCCGCCTGGCAGGCGGAAATGCTCAACGGCTATGCTGACGAGGGCGCAGCATTTCTCAATATCTCCGCCCGTGATCCTGAGGCGCTGCTCGGCGTAGACCCCGACCGCTTGACGCGCGCGAGCCGCAGCGAGACGGCCATCCAGCCTTACGTAAGCGCCGTAATGTCCAATGCCTGCCCCTGGTGCGTCGCATCCGTCCCCATTCCGAGCTGGGCGAAGAAAGTCTTCCCCGCTCTTCCCGAGCAGGAGGCGATGGACAAGCTCTGGGACGCGATCTTCACCTCCGTCCGCATCAGCGGCAAGGGTGACGCCGTCGCGCGCTGGCATGAGCATGTGGTGCTGCTCAAAAGCCGCATCGCAAAGCTCAACGATCTTCACTTCACCTCGCTCTATTACCAGAACTCCCTCGGCACAAGTCTCAACATCAAGCTCCCCGAGACGCACGTCTGGGCCGGCGGCGACAACACCAGCCGCGCAGGCTTTCCGTTTGTCGCCAATATGCCGACGGAGGAGGTCTTCACCGCCCCGCTCAGAGACGGCATTGACGGCGTCGTTTACGCAGCCCTGCCGCTCGTGCACAACGGCAACATTATCGAAAACTTCCACTTTGTCATCAAGGACGGCAGGATCGTCGACGTGCACGCCGAGAAGGGCGAGGACATCCTTCGCGCCGCCATCGCTGAGGACGAGGGCGCGTCATATTTTGGCGAGGTCGCGCTCGTGCCCTACGACAGTCCCATCTCCAACCAGAAAATTCTCTTCTACAACACGCTCTTTGACGAAAATGCCGCCTGCCACCTTGCCTTCGGCGAAGCGTATCCCGAGTGCGTGGAGGGCGGTGAAGCCATGAGCAAGGAAGAGCTCAAGGCCGCAGGCCTGAATGATTCCAACACGCATGTCGATTTCATGGTCGGCACCGCTGACCTTTCCATCATCGGCACGACGAAAGACGGGCGCGAGATTCCCGTGTTCGTCAACGGCAACTTTGCCCTGTAAAAAATGATACTGCGGGCGCTTGCCCGCTCACAAAGGAGAAAAACCATGTCTATGAATTTTAACCGCCTTTCCACCGATGACAAAATTCTCATCATGGAGGGCGCGCAGGTGCTCGGCGATGTCGTCGCGGGTGAAGGCACGGCGTTCTGGTACAACAGTGTTTGCCGCGGCGAGATGCAGAGCGTGCGCATCGGCAAGCGCTGCAACATTCAGGACCTCGCCCTGATCCACAACAAGGTCACCATCGGTGACGATGTGTCCGTCGGCCACTGCGCCACCGTCCACGGCGCAACCATCGGCGACCGCGTGATCGTCGGCATGGGCGCGACGGTGCTCGACGGCGCTGTCATCGGCAACGACTGCATCATCGGCGCGGGCGCTCTTGTCACGGGCAAGATGAACGCGCCGGACGGCTCGATGATCCTCGGCTCCCCGGCCAAGGTCGTGCGCGAGTTGACGGAGAAGGAAAAGGAGAGCATTCTGGCCAACGCCACGCTCTATCTTGAAAAAAGCAAGGAATACCGCGCCCACGCCGCCAAACAGGCGTAAGGCAAGCACAGGAGGAATACTCATATGAAAATCTTAGTCATCAACGGCGCAAATATGAACATGCTCGGCCGCCGCGAGCCGGACATCTACGGCAAGGAGGACTACGCCGCCCTCTGCGCCCGCATCTATGAGCACGCACAGAGCCGCGGTGTGGCCGTGGAGTGCTTCCAGTCCAACCATGAGGGCGCGATCATCGACGCCATTCAGGAGGCCGACACGGCGTTCGACGGCATCGTCATCAACCCCGGCGCTTACACGCATTACAGCTACGCCATCCACGATGCGCTCAAGGCCGTCAGCATCCCCGCCGTCGAGGTCCACATGTCCGACATCCAGAAGCGCGAGGAGTTCCGCCACCTGTCCGTCACCGCCCCCGCCTGCATCGCCCAGATCCGCGGACACGGGTTCGAGAGCTATACTATGGCGATCGATATGCTGGCAAAGCTCAATCCTGAGGAAAAATAAGGTTCCTGCGATAGCAGGAACACAATATTTTCCGCGCACAGCGCGGAGGGATATGCCGCCTGCGGGCGGCAAGACCACACCCCCCATTTTCTTTCCCGAGAAAGAAAACGGGCGGTGTGACCGTCCA
>ENA-ORTF01000619-ORTF01000619.1-human-gut-metagenome-genome-assembly--contig:-NODE-619-length-45841-cov-32.458655_pt1 | contig 45841 bp, 56 predicted proteins | sample MGYA00241908_ERZ509180 | MGnify/ENA primary metagenome ERZ509180 (study PRJEB26280, sample SAMEA2338814) | human gut metagenome | biome: human gut; feature: human-associated habitat; material: faeces... | reverse complement strand
CTTGGTAATGCCATCGTCAAGAACCTTGCGAAGAACGCCGAAGTCGATCCGAAGAAGATCGCCGTTGGTTTGGTAGTTACGGTAGCCGGAAGCGCGCTGACCGTAGTAACCAAATCGGTGACTCAGAAGGTCGTGGGTAACGCGATCCGCAAGGCGAATGAACGAAAGGCGGAAGCCGAGAGCGAAGCTGAGGACATTCCCGAATTGGACGACAAACCGTCCGATGAAAACTGATAGACGTATAGGCTCATGGAAACATGGGCCTATATTTTCAACCAATAACCATATATTCCAGAAAGGAACCATATCATGATCAAGAAGACCGTCACCTACACCGACATCGATGGCGTCGAGCAGAGCGAGGATCTGCTCTTCCATCTCGACAATAACGTTATTATCGATCTGCTAAAGAACGGTAAGCTCCAGAAACTATCGGACGACCTTTCCTCCGACGACCTGTCGACGAAGATCACGGCTTTCGAGAATTTCATCGACATGACGTACGGCTTCCGTTACGAGGAGGAAAAGATCGACAAGAAGACCGGAGCACGTCGCATGGTGCCTCGATTCCGCCACGCCACGCCCGAGGAGATCGAAGAGTTCCACAAGAGCGAAGCCCATGGCAAACTCATGCTCTCGATGTACACCAAGCAAGGCGAAGCCGATAATTTCGTGAGCGCTCTGTTGCCGAACATCAAGGGCTGATCGCGATATTCTCATGAACTATGGTGAGGAGGGGATCCGCATGAGATCCTCTCCTCATATTTTTACGAAAGGAGTTCCATATGGCGGAAGTCGATAAGGAGACCTTCGACGTTTCCAGAGAGGCGTTGGGGATCGAATCGGATGCCGACAAACCGAATGACGTCGATAAGGTCGTGCAAGGTGAAGTCGTTTGCAAAAAGAAAAACAAGGTCCAGAAGGTCGCCGAGACATTTTTCGGTGGCGATCTTCGCGATGTGGCATCATATGTCGTCAAAGACGTCATGATTCCAGCCGCCAAGGACATGCTATACGATACCGTATCCCAGGGATTCAGTCGTTTGCTTTTCGGTGAGGTTCGTCCGAGAAACAACTCTACAAATCGAGGATATACCAGCTATTCATCGATGAGTCGGGATCGTTCCACAGGACGACGTGAGATCGAAGCCCGAAACCGTAACGACTTCGATGACATTACATTCCGAGATCGTCGTGACGCCGAGGCAGTCATGGATGCATTGCGGGATACCATCGATCATTACGGTCAATGCAGCGTGGCTGATCTGCTCAAGGCGTCTGGTATATCCCCAAGATATACTGATTACGACATTGGGTGGAGTGATCTGGCCCGAGCGACCATAGCGCGATATCGTGACGGCTATGTCCTCAATATGCCGAGAACCGAGAGCTTGCGATGAGCGCATCCGAAGAGCGGCATATTCTGGAAGTGTGGCATTCCAATCCTTTGTGGAAGATGAAGGTCGACAAGATGAGTGACGAGCAGGTCGTCGTCAAGCTCGAACGTCTTCGTAAGGCAAGAGAATACAGGAGGACTCACCATGGCTGAGTTCAGCACCTTCGAAAAGACGGGTCTGTTCCCCATCGATAAAACGCGATATATTTCGGATAAGGATCAAAAATCGCTCCGTATCTGGAAGGATCGCGTCCGTCGATATTTTTCCAAGATCGATCAGGAGGCGCTCGACTATCGAGTAAACGATGACGATACCGGCGTCAAGGTGCTGGAAGATGATGGAACGATCTTCGAGATCACCATCGACAAAGGCACCAGCGTGGCCATGGCGCGTCTCTGCCCCAGTGACGAACTGTGGTCGTTCGAATACTGAATGATATTCTCGGAGACGTTCCGGAGATCCCCGAGATCATATTTCAACGTAAAGGAACAAACATGAGTATGAAGGAAACCATCGTCCGTTTCGGCAACAAGGCGTTGCTGCAACTTGACAAGCATTCCCCGCAGATTCTCGTCGGCGTGGGCATCGTCGCCGGTGTGGCCGCCACGGGCTTCGCGGTATATTCCACGATGAAGCTGGATACCGTCATGGATCATCATCAGAACAAGATGGTGGATATTTCCAAGAAGGCCAAGGAGGCCGAAAAAGACGACGAGATCGTCTACGACGACAAGGCGCAGAAGCACGACAAGACCATGGTCTATGTCGAGACCGGAGCCGAGATCGCCCGTCTGTATCTGCCGACGATCGCACTGACCGGAGTAAGCATCGCCTGTGTGCTGTCCGCGCATCATATTCTGGACGGACGGTACATGGCGGCTGCCTCTGCGTTCACAGCCGTATCCAAGGAGTTCTCCGACTATCGAGGTCGTGTTCGCAAGCAATTCGGCGAAGACAAGGAGCGCGATATCTATCAGGGAATCGTCGAAGAGGAAATTGTCGACGAAAAGACCGGAGAGACAAAGACCGTTCGCCATTACGACAAGGACACGATCGACCGTGACGGACTGTCCCGATATTTCGACGAATACTCGATGTACTGGGATAAAACAAATCCCGATCAGAACATCGCGCATATTCGCGCAGTTCTCCACCAAGCGAACGATCAGCTCTATGCCAACGGTCATCTATTCCTTAACGATGTGTATCGCATGCTTGGCATCGATGATACCAAGGAAGGTGCAATCCTGGGATGGATCGTCGATGATAAGCATCAGAACACCTATGTCGATTTCGGTGTATATGGCGTGAATAGCGACGATCCGTGGGATTACAGCAACGCCGAACCATGGGACGGCAAGCTTGGAATCCTGCTGACGTTCAACGTGGATGGCATCATCTACGATAAGATCTGATCAAATGATATTTTCGGGACGGTTGTCTTCATGATGGCCGTCCCGTTCATTCAATCAAGGAGTATCCATGAATCTCAAGACCATTGGGTTCGTAGTGGGCGGATTCGCCGCTGGCGCCGCGACGGCGACCGCCGTATTCTACTTCGGTATATACAAGCGGTATATTCCACTGAAGGATCTCGAGCAAGAGATCGCCGATCTGGAACGTAAGAAGCATGAACTTAACCAGCAGTTCAAAAACAACCACGAGAAGTTCGTCAACACCAAGCGGTCGACCGACGAGGCCATTAGGCGCAAGGAGCAAGAACTCGATTTCTACGACAACCAGATCATCGAGGTGAAGAAGGAATGGGAGGCCATTAATGCGGCGAAAACGTATGGCGATCCCAAAGCCACCGAGCAAAAGGATATTCCAGACGATCCCGATGACGAACGTGATGATGAGCTCGATGACGACCCTGTGGATATCGACGCCGACGAACCGGATCGGGATAATTTTATCATCGATGACGGCGTTCCGCGATGGGATGGTCCCCTTACCGATGACGAACAGCGTCAGTATGACGAGGCGAACGGCGACGAACGACTCGAACAGTCGATCCTCATGACGATCAAGGCGCGTCGCTGGCATCAGTCCATCGATGATGACGAACCGAGCTATCAGATCTCCGAAGAGGATCACGAGAACGCTCCGTGGTTCATCGATACGGAGAATCTCGATTACTGGGAGGGTGATGACGTGCTTGCCCGAGGAATGGAGATCGTTCAGGATCCGGATGCAGTCATCAATACCATCGTGCTCAACAGGTTCGGAAGGTTGTCGCAGAGTGGCGATCCCAATGTCGTGTGGTGCAGGAATGATATTCTGGAGACCGACTACGAGATCACCCGGCATGACGGATCATACCAGCATGAGGTGCTAGGCATTCCCGAAGAGGAGTCATACCGACCCAAAAAGCGGTTCAATTCCACTATAGCGGCCGAAATGGAGGAGGTCAATGACAAGTAATTCATCGCCATTTTTCAACGCATCGTATATTCAATGGCTACGTCATCGTGTGGATTTCGACGAATACATCGATCTCAGCATGTCTCTCGCGGCCATGCCATTCCGTTCCAGTGTCATGATGGACCGGAATCGGATATCTGATGGCGAATCGTTACGTAATGCATACACACGCCGAACCGGATATTCGTTGGTTAGCGGTATTCGAGGATGTTCGGTCCTTGAGTTCCTCGTCGCTTTGGCCGAACGGGTCAACGATGTACTTGCCATCGTCCCGATCGACGAGGCGTTCTCCATGTTCCTCGAAAACATGGATCTGACACGATGCTCGGATGATTGGTTCCTCAACCAGAGAGATCCTGAGTGTTATATTCAGGACCGATGCAACATCATGATGGATCGACAGTACCGACCCGACGGATCGGGCGGCGGACTCTTCATCGTTCATGATGACAAGGATATCCGCCCATCCGAATGGTGGTGGCAGATGCAATATTGGCTCAACGAACAGCATATTCCCGACATGTAAAGGAGGCGAAGATGGATCAAGTGCAGGTGCGTGTCAAAAAGACAACCAAGGGCCATGAATCCATATTCGCCGATCCGAAGATGCGAGGGTATCACGATCTGCTCGTCAAAGGCGGATCGTTTTATGCGGTGTTCGATCCGGATAGTCATCTCTGGTCACAGAACCTTCAACGCCTTGGCGAGCTGATCGACCGTGATATTCAGGAGTTCGCTGACTCATACGAGTCTCCGGACGGTAATGAAGTGACCTGCATGCTTATGCAGAACACCTCCAACGGTTGCTGGAACAGGTATATTTCCGGACTGCGCAATCTGGCCGACAGTGATGCGGTGCTCAATCAGCGGATCATATTCGCCAATGACACTCCGAAGCGCGAGGACTACGCCACCGTGCAACTGGAATACGCGATATCCGAGGGAGACACCTCGGCATACGACCGGCTCATGAATACGCTGTATGCCCCATCCGAACGCGAAAAGCTCGAATGGGGCATCGGTGCCTTGGTCGACGGCAATGATATTCAGCGCATCCAGAAGATGTTCGTCATCTATGGTGATCCAGGAACCGGAAAGTCGACGATTCTCAATATCATTGAGATGCTCTTCCCTGGATACATCGCATATTTCAATGCGGAGGAACTCGGCAAGGGATACCAATTCAGTACCGCGTCCTTCAAGAACTCTCCGCTCATCGGTATCCAGACCGATGGCGATCTGAGTCACATGTGGGACAACACCCTGCTTAATCAGATCGCTGCGCATGAGAAGATCGTGGTCAACGAAAAGGGTGTCAAGCAGTACACCGTTCCGCTGAAGACGATGCTGTTCATGGCAACGAATAAGCCGGTGAAGATCACCGACGCCAAGTCGGGCATCACAAGGAGACTGATTGATATTTATCCGACTGGCAACACGTTGGCGCCGGATGATTATTTCGACTGCATGAAGCAGATCGGATTCGAATTGGGTGCCATCGCCTATCATTGTCGTGAGGTCTACAGGAAGCTCGGGGTCAACCGATATTCCCAATATCGTCCAACGGAGATGATCGCCAAGACGAATGATATTTATACATTCGTTCAGGACAACATCGACCTCATGGACACCGATGAGCCAGTGCGTCTGACCGATCTGTGGCGCGCCTATAAGGAATGGTGTGAGGAAGCCCACATCACCGATGTCATGAAACGCTCCGAGTTCATGTTCGAATTGGCTTCATATTTCGAAACCATGAACCGGGGAGCGAGTAAGGCAGTTACCTATCATGGATTTCAACGAAACAAATTCGAATCAAGAATCGTTGACTCTTCTGACCGACATGCTCGAACATCTGATGACGACCATGTCTCGTGGCTTCGACTTGCTAAAACATACAGTCGATTCGACGAACTCTGTCGTGATTGCCCTGCGCAATACGCTAGAGACGATGAAAGCGGATCCCCAGTTGCCAAATGGGCACAAGTCAGCACCACGCTCAAAGACCTCGACACCGGTCGACTGCATTGGGTCAAGGTTCCGGAAAACCACATCGTCATCGACTTCGATATTCGAGGAGAGGATGGTGAGAAATCGCTTCAGGCCAATCTCGAGGCGGCCCGCAAGTTCCCTCCAACCTATGCCGAGGTGTCCAAGAGCGGACGGGGATTGCACCTCCACTATATTTACGATGGAGACGTATCCCGACTCAAAAACCTTTACGACATCCATGTCGAGATCAAGGTCTTTCGAGGCAATTCGTCGCTACGGCGTCTGCTCTCACGGTGCAACGATCATGAGATCTCCCATATTTCAAGCGGCCTTCCGTTGAAAGGAGAAAAGTCCGTGATCAATCAGAAGGAACTCAAGGACGAACAGCATCTACGCAACGTCATCAAGAAGGCTCTGCGCAAGGAATGTTGTCCTGGGACCAAACCTAGCGTCGAGTTCATCAAGAAGCTCATGGACGAAATGTATGAGTCCGGTAAACCATACGACGTCACCGACATGCGCAATGAGATATTTGATTTCGCTTTGCGGTCGACGCATTGGTCGGATTATTGCATCGTTCTGGTGAACGAGATGAAGTTCAAGTCCGATGATATTCCGAAGGGAAGTGATCCGAAGAACGCCGATATTCTCACCTTCTTCGATGTCGAGGTCTTTCCGAACCTCTTCATGGTCTGCTTCATGAAGAGCGATTCAGACGTCGTCAAGACATGGATCAATCCTCCGAGGCAGAACATTATGACGCTGCTCGATGAGAATCTGGTGGGATTCAACAACCGCAAGTACGACAATCATATTCTCTGGGCGTGGGGCGTCATGGGATACAACAACGCCCAGCTGTATGATCTGTCGATGCGGATCGTCAGCGGAAACAAGAACGCCATGTTCGGTCAGGCATACAATGCATCCTACACGGATATTTACGACTTCTCCGCCAAGAAGCAGTCGTTGAAGAAGTGGGAGATCGAATTGGGTATCGACCATCACGAGCTCGGCATGCCATGGGACCAACCGGTTCCAGAGGACAAATGGCCGTTGGTGCAATCATATTGCGAGGATGACGTCAGAGCCACCAAGGCCGTGTTCGAACACCTCAAGGAGGATTTCACAGCACGACAGATGCTGGCCATGCTCAGTGGCCTGACAGTCAACGACACCACCAACACCCATACCGCCAAGATCATATTCGGGAACAACAAGCATCCGCAGTCAGAATTCAATTTCACCGACCTTTCGGATATGTTCCCGGGATACACCTTCGACCGATACGCGCCAAAGGACAAGAAGTCCCAATACATGGGCGAGTATCCTGGAGAAGGCGGCTATGTCTGGGTGTATGGCATGGAGAATGGTAATGTCGATCGGGATTACAAGGATATTCTACATCCATGGGAGGTAAAAAACAATGGGTAAGGTTTCGAGCTCCGAATCACCGGTTCGGTTCGTCAATGAAAACAAATACAAGCATCCATCACACATCAACGGAAGTTATCTATCACGATTGTTCCTTCACGGATATTTGATGGCACTTGGTATCGACAGCACAAAGCCAGATCCGAAGAAACGAGCTTTCTATGCTGAAGGACTCGACGAAATCGATCTTATGAAACTTGTTGACGCCTATAACCATCATCTTGAAGGTGATGATGAACCGCTGAAGATATTTGGAAAGGAGCATGCACAATGGGAAACGCATGGCCCATCTTCGGATCGTGTATCGGGCTGATCATCGCGATTGTGATTCTCGTCTTATTTGTTCATGGGGAGCGACGATAGATGGTAGAGAAAGAGGAACATCTCGGAGGAATGTTCGGCAATGTCGGACTGCTTGACGTCTCATCTATGCACCCTAGTTCGATCGTTGCTATGAATCTCTTCGGTCCATATACTGAACGGTTCGACGCCATCCGACAGGCCCGTATCGCCATCAAGCATAAGGACTTCGATCGATGCCTTGATATTTTCAGGAAATTCGTTCCAGAGGAACGTATCAAGGATCTTGAACCCGTACTCAAGGGCGAGGATTCCAAGGCGCTGGCTCAGGCTCTGAAGATCGCCATCAACGCGGTCTACGGCCTGACCAGCGCCTCGTTCCCCACCCGGTTCAACGATGCGGCCAATCCGAACAACCGCAATCTCGACAACAAAGTCGCCAAACGAGGCGCCTTGTTCATGGTCACGCTCAAGCACAAGGTACAGGAGCTCGGATACACCGTGGTCCACATCAAAACCGATTCGATCAAAATTGCTGATGTAGACCGCGATATCATCGACTTCGTTATGGCAATGGGCAAGCAATACGGATACAACTTCGAATTGGAGTCCATTTATGACAAGATGTGCATCGTCAACAAGTCCACCTACATCGCTCATTCAGCCTACGGCGAGCACTGTGGCGAGTGGACCGCTACTGGGTTGCAGTTCCAAGTTCCTTATGTCTTTAAGACCCTGTTTACCAAAGAGCCAGTCGGTCTGGAGGATTTCCGAGAGACTAAATCGGCTCAGTCTAATATTTTCCTCGATTTCAACGAGGGACTTGAACCGGATGAGCATAATTACAGCTTTGTTGGTAAGGTTTCGGCCTTTTCCCCCGTCAAAGCGGGATGCGGAGGAGGCCTACTGGTACGTGAGAACAACAGAGGCGGTTACGATGCGGTGTCTGGAACAAAAGGGTATCGCTGGAAGGAATATTCGGTCATCCGAGACAATGGCCTTTCTTCAGAGATTGACCGACAATATTATGAGCGATTGGCCGATGATGCCATCGACACCATCGAACAATACGGATCGTACGAATGGCTGATCGACGAGAGTAGTCCATATTCCTCGCCGAATCCGGCATCGAACGATCTCATGAAGGAGCTGGCTGCATGACCTGGCCTGAGGCGATCATCGTTATATTTCTGGTCGCTCTCATGCTGGTCATCAGCTGGTTCTGCGATCACCATCATTTCTAAACACTATAAAAAGGAGTTCATCCATGAGTATCAATTTTATTTTCGGACTGATTCTAGCCATGGTCGTCGGAACGATCGTCAGTTATCTGGTGATCCAAGGAGCTGACTTTTTAATCAGTTATATTCGCAAGAATAATTTCTGCAAAAGCGACACCTATCTCAAGGATTGGCGTATCGTTGACTTTGATCCAGATATTCCTGCGGTTCAGATCAATGCCGAGGAGTTCACCGATGATGAAGTGATTCTCGATGCGCAGGAATACTGTAAGGATGATAATCGAATCGTCTTCATCATGGTCAAAACCGCTGATAAGGCGAATCTGGTGACTAGGAACGGTGTGCTTGACGTCACTGATATTTACAAAACGTTCCACAAGGAGGAGAACAATGAGCCGGAAGATGAAGACACTGATCGGACTGACGATCGCGACGACAATGATTCTTCTGATGAAGATCGTCAGTAACATCGCCTGGATCCGAAACCATATTCTCAAGGTGCATGACGAATATGACAAGCTCCGCAGAATCAGCGATGATATTTACACTCAGGGGCTGAGGATCACGGAATCGATCAACGAACTCGGTTACGATCCCAATGCCGAATGCGATATCGACGACGATCCGAACTTCTCATACACGGGTGATTGCAATGATTGATTTGATGAATTGTTTGATATGTCTATCAATGGTGGCCGTCGCCTTTATCGGACTCCTGGTAGACTGGTTGATCACGCCGACCGACGAATACGTCAATGACGCACCGTATCGACATCTGCTGTGGATCATCGATAATTCGCTCCATCGCGGTCGTCATGCCCGTCGATGGACGCATCCGACCATCTGGTGGGCGAACTATCCGCGACGGAAACATATTCTATAATGAAGAGTTATAGTATATGAAAGGAGTCCACCATGGACAAGAAAAATATGTTCAACATCGCCAGTGTGGTTATCGCAGCTGCATCCGGTGCGATCTCGATCGCCTTCGCCTATAAGGAATATAAGGCGACTCTCAACGATCACGAACGCATCGAGCATCTGGAGGATACCGTAAAGTGGATGGTCCAGAACGATCTCAATCTCCAGAAGGAATCCGATCAGAGCAAGAACTGATCAACATTATAGGCCCGTGCATCAACGCATGGGCCTATATTTTTATGAAAGGAGCAAACCATGAAACAGCGCACCATTGACACTGCCCGAGAGGCGAGACTCTGGATCAGGGACATCATCGTCCCTGCGGTCGGAGTCATCGCGTTCGTCGCGCTCAACACAGGAGCCAACGAACGGTTCAGGTCCGTGATGGATCATATTCGCAACAGGAAGCCGGGCCGGCCGTGAAAGAAAACGAACTCAACGAACTCATGGGATGCGACTGCGACTACGATATTCGCCCCCATGATGTATTTTTCAAGGACCATAGGATCGTTGCCGTGTTCATTTGCACTGGTTGCGGACGGCAGGTGATGGTCGAAGGTCCCATTGAAACCATCTACGACATCACCGTAACCCGACATAAACGCAAGGATTGATCATGGACTTCAACATTCATATTTCACCGAAATTCCGCAAATCAAAGAAGGAGACCACCATGGAGGACAAGACCATCAACGTCAACGACGAAATCAACAAGGCGGGAAGCACTGTCATGGACTTCATCGAACAACATCCGGAATCGCTGATCATCGCCGCCGGTGCCATTTTCTACGTCGGATACAACATCGGACGCAACAAGTCGATGATGGATGTCATGCGCATCGCCGCCATGAGTGATTGATTCGCGACAAGGTCATCGCTTATAATGAAGGATATTCATAGGAAAGGAACAACGATGACTATTGAACTGCTCGACTATCAGGTCGTGGCCCTCATCCTGATCGGCGCATGCATCGGTTCACTCGTCTGGTATATTCTCGATCTCAGGTCCGAACACAAGGACATGAGCCGAAGGGAATTCGCCAAGCGGGTGTTCCGTGAATTCGCCGGTCTCGGATTCGAAGACCGCGTCGTGAAGTCCGACAATCATAGAATCAATCTCGACTGATTTGTCCATTAAACCATATGGGCCTGTGCGACCGACGCATGGGCCTATATTTTTCAGAAAGGATTGTCAATGATCCAATTCCCGCCAATGGAAACCTTCGACGACGGTGAACTCGACGATGGCAAGAAGCTGGCGAAGAAGGTGCTGGAGGAATCGGCCGAACTGATGGTCGCTTCGCAGCACGATACGCGTGAGCACATGCTGGATGAGTTCGCCGACGTCCTCCAGACGCTGGCGAACTTCTACAAGTACTCGGGCATCACTGATGCGGAGATTGTATCGGCGATCGAGCGATGCAACGAAAAGAACATCGCGCGAGGCCGGATGACCGATCCGAGACCGTTCGTCGATCGAGTGACCACATTCGCCGTAAAGTGATATTTTCCAACCAAACCAACGAAAGGAACAGAACAATGGCAGTCGAAAAGTACGTGGATTCCCGTGGTCGTGTATCGTACCGCATTCGTGGGGCGAAACTCATCTATCCGAACTTCGCCGGCACCGGTGGCCAGTTCAACGACGAGGGCAACCGAAACTTCAACATCGAGCTGACTCAGGACGAATTCGATTTCCTGACTGACGAGGGGTTCCGTCCCCGCATGCGCGAGAAGATCGACGCCGACCCCCAGCTCCTGCTCAAGGTCAACGTCAAGTTCAAGGATGAGCCGGCCGATACGAGGAATCCGAAGATCCTGTTCAAGACCCAGTACGGCAACAAGCGCCTGTGGGCCGAACACAAGAAGGCCGTGGTCAACGGTGAGGAGATCGACTTCAGCCCGGTTGATATTCTGGACTGGGCTGACATCGAGAATGTCAATCTGTCGTTTTCCGCATACCGCGGTAAGATGTCGGATCACAACACCGCATATTTGCAGATGCTCATCGCAACCAAGCATGAGGATCCGTTCGAGGACGAGTTCTATGACAATGACGAACCGGATACGGCTCTCAACACCATGACCTTCCAGAAGGTCGATGCGGACCTGAAGTCCATCGAGTAACCGATATTTCCATCCAAGGGCATGGGCGGCGCCATCGCGCGTCGGTCATGCCCTCTTATTTTTAGGAGCGTATTATGGCGCCAGCGAATGTATTCGATCGGGCAAGACGATATCTTGGATGCCACCCAAACGCATCGTTGCTCGTCACCGATGCATGGGAGATCACGCCGGATCATCATGAATGTGAAGTGATGTGCTGTCGATGCGAACGATCGACAGCACTTCGATATTTCCAGGAATGAGTATCGACAAATGGATAATCGCAAGCCATGGACTTTTGAACAGGAGGGCGATCGTGGACGAGATTGATTGGGAATTGTGTGGAATATACGGAATGCTCAACGCACTCGGAGGACTCTTCCTCACGTTCCTATTCTGCGTGGTGACGGATGATTGGGATGTGCCCAATATGACCATCGGCATGATCGTTGGAGGAACGTTCGCCGTGCTCAGCACCGTCGAATTCCTCTGCTGGCTATTCCATATTCCCGCATGGATCCGAAAAGGATTGACGTGGATCCGCCAGAAGACCGATCCGGAGGAGTGAATAATGCTATTGGACAGGAGTAAATGATGACCGACAAACATATTTCCGCAGGTCCGATGGTCGAAATCCATGACGCGGACTTCGAAGCCATCCGCAAGGAACTGCATGACGAGCACAAGCTTCATTGCGAATCGGAATATGATCCGTATATTTGGATCGATACGACCCATGCATGGAGCGATGGACGCAACATTTATGTCAATGCTGAATGCCAGAACTGCATGAAGGGATCGGATCGGACGCCAGTCAGGGAAGACCCGAAGTTCCATATTCAGGCCAAAACGACCAGAAAGAGGCGCACGAATGATCGGTCTCATTGACGCTATAATCACCGTTTTCTCGGCCCTTCTGGTCATGCCCATAGTTTTAATCGTTTCGATCGCGTTCGCCTCTCTACGGGCCCTTAAAATGCCTCACAAGGCCAAAAATCGGCGCATCCAGAATCTACAAGGCCGACATATTCGGAGGTAAGCATGAATCCAGACATGAAACCCACGATCTGGCAATACGCACGACGAAAATTTATCGATTGCCAGTGTCTCTGCGTGCTCACTACGAGCATGCCGATCGTCAGGGACGGATGGGTCAGTTATATGGCCATCTGTCCGGAATGCAATGAACGAAAGCATATTCGCACGAAGGTCGAGGATGTGGATCTCGATCGTCTCTATCTGAAAGTGGGTGAATAATGCCAACTCCTGATCAATTCCGAGCCGCACGAACACTGCTCGGTCTTACGCAGTATCGCTGTCGAGAGATGATGGGCATCAGTACTCAGGCAATACGCGACATCGAGAGCATCTACGGCAAGCATCAGCCCGAGCGTCCATACGCCCAGTACTACAACCTCTGGCTGCGCGAGTACGCCAGGATGGTCAAACCGGAGCTGCTCGGCGTCGTGGACAACATTCTTGGCAACGACAACTTTGCCAGAATGTTCCGTGTGGTCGAGCCGACGCTTCGCGCCGAGAATCGAACCGTGATCGATGAACTCGACTTGACGTTCCCCACGACGGCGGCCTGCGCGCGATGGCTTGTCGAACACGGGCATAGCAACGGACGTGTGGAGAACGTAGCCCAACGAATCAGGGATGCCATTAATGGTACGGCATCCCCAACCTATCTCGGGTTCACGTACCATTACGACAATCCGCCACAAAACGAAACCACATTGGATATTTAGGAGTAATCATGAAGAGTAAATGGATCGACGCGTTACGGCTGATTATCCTGATCTTTGCGATCATCAGCATGGCGTCATCGTGTTTCATATTTGGTTTGTCCTATGGCAGGAACCATACAGATGAGGTTGTCTGGCAGGGTACGATCCAACTCAACGACACCCGTCGAGTCCCCTGTGTCGCCACGGGCTATGGCATGTCTTGTGATTGGCTCCATGCCGATGGAACCGATGCTCATATTTCTGGCGAAGGAACAACCCAATGAAATACTATGATATTCCCGATGAAGCGACATGGAACTCGGTCGTCGGATCTCTCGGCGAGATACGGATTCGCGAGATCGTGGTCGACGTTCGATATCACGAGCACTGCGTCACCGGCGATACGGCATCGAATCCTGATGAACTGATCATATTCTGCATCAGAGATGACGGTATATTCGCCAATCTCCTCAAGGCCACGCTCAAATCCTCCGAGGAGGTAAGCGAGTAATGGCCGTTACGCTGGAACCGTTTCAGGAACGGGCGCTGAGCCAACTGCGATCCGGAAACGTTCTGGTCGGCGAGGTCGGGTCCGGCAAATCGATCGTGGCCATCATGTGGTGGCTTCGGACGTGCTGCCGGACCCGTTCGGGCGAGTCGGGAAGCGGCAGGACTCTTATGCCGCTCAAGGGCTCGCCCGATCTGCTCATCATCACCGAGGCGAAGAAGCGCGATAAGGCCGAATGGGGCGAGGATCTCGTCAAATTCGGCCTGCATATCGGGACGAACAAGCCGTCGGGCGTGGAGATCGCCGTGGATAGCTGGCAGCGCATCAAGGCCTATCACGACTTCCATGGTGTGATCATATTCGATGAGCAGCATGCCACCGGAACGGGCGTCTGGAGCAAGGAATTCATCCATATAGCCAAGGCTCAGGGAAATCGATGGATTCTGCTGTCGGCGACCCCTGCTGATTCCTACGAGGATCTCATTCCCATATTCGTGGCGAATGGGTTCTACAAGAACAAGACGCAATTCATGACCATGCACGCCGTGTATGATCGATGGGCGAAATATCCGAAGGTCAACGACTGGAGGCATACTGATATTCTGGAGAAGCTCAAACGACGGATCATGGTGCCAATGAAGCGTCCGAAAGACCGTGGTCCAAGCCGCAATCCCGTCTACCAGATCGTTGTGGACTACGACAAACAGGCCCTGAAGACCCTGAGAAGGGAACGGAAGGATCCATGGACCGGAGAGCCGCTCAAGAACGTATCGCAGTACTGCTTCGCCCAGAGAAAGCTGGTGAATTCGGATCCGAGCCGGATCAGGGAGACGATGGATATCTGCATCCATCATCCGAGGATCGTGATATTCTACAACTACGATTTCGAACTGGAGGAGCTGCTGAGCCTGCGGAGGCGGACGGGCATTCCGGTGTATCAGTACAACGGGCATCGTCACGACGATATTCCGAAGGACGGTGATTGGATCTATCTGGTGAACTACGGATCGGGAGCCGCAGGGTGGAACTGCACGCAGACCGACACCATGCTGTTCTATTCGCTCAACTACTCCTATCGGATCATGGAGCAGGCGGCGGGGCGCATCGACAGGATCAACTCGCCGTTCAAGGAACTCAACTATTATATTCTGCGCAGCTTCGCGCCAATTGATTCGGCGATCCTGAGGGCGCTTGCGAACAAGGAGACCTTCAACGAGCGGACGTTCGCCTCGAAGGATATTTCCGGGAAGGAGGATTAGGATGACCTATGTGATGGATGGAGGCGATCCGGACAAGATCGACGTCTATGATCTGGCAAGACAAATGAGCCCATGCGACTGCGATTCGGAGGTTCCGATCGCTGTTCAGATCGAGGCATCGGGGAGACCATTGCGTGATTTTTACGGCAATGAGGTTCCTTTCGAACTCGGGACGTATTGCATACGGTGCCAGAAGAGAGGTCTTGTGCGGGCATATTTCGACGATCTGGTTCAGATTCCGCCAAGTGCGATGGTTCAGATTCGGTCGATCATGCCGTGCGAGCACTATCATTCGTGGGAGATCACGGCTGCTTTACGCAGGAAGGGAGATCGGTTGGCCGCATATTCACGCGTCCAACGCCTTCATCTGCTCTATTGTCGGACATGCAGAAGGGTCTATAGGATCCCGTTGGCATACGATCTCGCGGTGTTTCGGGCATGATAACGAGGCAAAAGTATGCAGGAATGAAGGCCGCCTGCATACTTTTTATGCCCGAACCTGCATACTTTTTTTAAAACTATGCAGGTTTGGACCTGCATACTTTTGGTGTAAACTATGCAGGTTTTCCGGAAAAGTATGCAGAAAAACCTGCATACTTTTTTGAGGGTCAATGTGCCCTGAGGCCTTGGAATCATTGGGTTTTCGGGGTGCCTGCATACTTTCGCGCGTTTTTTCTTTTTTCTTATTTATTTAAAAAGAAAAAAAAAGTAATAATACAAAGAAAACGCTGGCGAAAAAAACGCGCGCATAAAAGTTTAGCTATAAAAGTTTAGTGATTTAGAAAGGAGAAGTCAACGTGGCTCGTCGGAATTCAATCGGAGGATCGGTCTACGTTTATGAACTTGATGAAACGTTTGAAGACCCATTCGCGCTCGCTGAGCGTTATCGATCCGATATTCTCGATGTTGTCCATACGTTGCAAGGACAACAATCAACATTCTATGGCATGCATCTCGAATGGAAGAACAACATTCGTCCATATTTGTGGAAACCGATCATGATTACAGAGACCGGAGAGATATTTCCGAGCATGACTCATCTTGCCTATCGGTTCCATATCACCAAAGGTCGGATTTCACAGATCATGAAGGAAGACGTTCCGATGATCAATGGTCAGCATCTCACATACGTAAAGGAGTAACACATGTCACATCATGACAAGAACCAGGAAGTCTATATTTATGAACTCAACGAGATCCATCCGTCTCCAGAGCGGGTGGCCATTTTCCTCGAAACGAGCATCGACGATGTCCTGAAGGCGCTTGCGCATCCCAGAAACCATGGCGTATGTCGTGGCTATCATATTTGCTGGAACGACGCTCGTAACATCAAGGCCTATAAACCGGTTCGCATCATTGAGAAGGATCTCATATTTCCCAGCGTGACCCACATGGCCTTCTATTATGGATGTAAGGATCAGGAGATCTACGATGCGCTCAAGCGATCTGATGGATTCTGGTATGGATGGCATCTCGAGCATGTCGATGGCGTACCGGAACCGACCTATGTCGAGTAGGTTCGTCATCGCGACAAAAACATCGCACAAAGAGGTAAGAGTGGGGAAGAGTTTGCCTTATTTTCTTAGCAATCTTTTCTAGGGCGATCAATTCCCCGCTCTTATTTTTCTCTGTCGAAAGGAGAATCATGAGTCTGGAACGCGACTTCCAACGAAAGGTCATCAAGGAGATCGGCAAACGTCTTCCAGGATCGCGTGTGCTGAAGAACGATCCCAACTATATTCAGGGAATCCCCGATCTTCTCGTTTTGTATAAGGATCGATGGGCCGCCCTTGAGGTCAAGAAGAGTGCTGACGCTAAGCATCAGCCGAATCAGGATGATTACGTGGCACAGATGAATGCTGACTCGTTTGCGGCGTTCATCTATCCCGAGAACGAGGAATATATTCTCGACAAGCTTCAACAGCACATGACCAAGTCCCATATTTCTACGGAGGTTGCAGCATGATGCATTTCAATGATCATCACAATCTTGAAGGCCTTCACGCCTTCATGGGAGCCAGCAAGCATTCCTGGCTCCGTTACGATGACGATCATATGGCCGATATGTTCCGATCGTCCCTTGCGGCGCAACGTGGAACCGAGTTACATGCTCTCGCGGCCGATCTCAACAAACATCGTGTGGCCCTGCCCAAGACCCATCTGACGTTGAACGACTTCGTCAATGACGGCCTGCACTATCGCATGTCGCCCGAAGTGGTGTTATATTTCTCACCGAATTGTTTCGGCACCGCAGACCTCATTGGATACGACGACAAGAAGAAGCTGTTGCGCATCTTCGACCTCAAGACCGGGAGCGGCGAAGTCAAGCACTTCGATCAGCTGTATATTTATGCGTCGCTGTTCTGTCTTGAATACAAAATCAAGCCGATGAACCTCCAGTTCGACCTTCGTCTCTATCAGAACGATCACATCAAGATCGCCACCAACGCCGATCCCAAGTACATCAACCTCGGACCGAACGCTGATATTTACGAAGAGGTCAGCCCGGATGAGATCGCCCACATCATGGATCGAATCCAGCACTTCGATCAATTGATCAACAAGCTGCGTGCCGAGGAATCGGAGCAGTGGTGATGATATTTTCAGGAAAGGTGGCGTCATGGTCGTGTTGATGGAAGACGAGTCCAACTCGTTGTCTCACATCGGCGTCAAGCGCCGTTCCGGAAGGTACCCGTATGGTAGTGGCGAGGACCCTTACCAGCACGAGGACTTCTACAAGCGATATTTGGATCTCAAGAACTCCGGTCTCACGGAGAAAGAGATCGCCGATTCCATGGGAATCAATACAACAAAGCTTCGTGCTCGTAGGACCATTGCCTATAACGAGCAGCTTGCCCAGCGTCAGCATCGCGCCTACGAACTGAAGCAGAAGGGATATTCCAACACCAAGATCGGTGAGATCATGGGCGTGAACGAATCCACGGTTCGATCCCTTCTTAATCCTTCGAGTCGTGCTCGAGCCAATGCATCGACCATCATCGCCAACAATCTCAAGGAGACCATCGGTAAGGACGGAGCCGTCGACATCGGTAAAGGCGTTGAGCAGTATCTGGGCTATTCTCAGGACAAGCTCAAGGTTGCCGTGGCCATGCTTGAGGAGGAAGGCTACACCACCCATTATATTTACACCAAGATGGGCGGTCCGAATCACACCACGGTCAAGGTCCTTGCCGCTCCTGGTGTGACTGTTCGAGATCTGGTCAATGACCGAAGCAAGATCAAGAATATCGGTATGTCCCTTGACGAGCCTCACGAAGGTGGCGTCGGAATCAAGAAGCCGGTATCCCTCGATTCCAAGCGTCTTGGTGTTGTGTACGCCGAGGACGGAGGAACCGAACGTGATGGCGTCATGCTTATTCGTCCGGGAGCAGCTGATCTCGAACTTGGCGGTTCTCATTACGCACAGGTCCGCATCAACGTTGACAACAGTCATTACCTCAAAGGTATGGCCATGTACGGTGATCCGGATCAGTTCCCGGATGGTGTAGACATCATATTCAACACGAACAAGAAGCGTGGAACCCCGATCGAGGGAACCGGCGATAATTCGGTATTGAAGCCGCTCAAGCGACTGACCAATCCGGATGGAACGAAAGGCGATGTCGATTGGAGCAATCCATTCGGCGCCACCATCGATCCCATCAAGGGTCAGTATGAGTACGACGATCCAAAGACCGGGAAGAAGAAGCAGTCGTTGATCAATAAGGTCAATGATGAAGGCGACTGGGATGACTGGTCGAGAAGCCTTCCTTCCCAGATGCTTTCCAAGCAGGATATTTCTTTGGCCAAACGTCAACTCGGTATCGACCTTGATCGTCGTCAGCGAGACTACGATGAGATCATGGCGTTGGATAATCCAGTAGTCAAGGCCAATCTGCTCAAGTCATTTTCTGATGAGTGCGATTCAGCGGCAATTCATATGAAGGCCGCGGCGATGCCTCGTCAGAGGACTCAGGTTATTTTGCCGATCCCTTCCTTGAAGGACAATGAGATCTACGCTCCGAACTTCAGACCTGGCGAGAAGGTGATTCTTATTCGCTTCCCGCATGGTGGAAAGTTCGAAATTCCTGAGCTCACGGTCAACAATAACAACAAGGAAGCCCGGGCGGCTCTTAGCGGATCCAAGGATTGCGTCGGTATCAATGCCAAGGTGGCCGAACGACTCTCTGGCGCCGATTTTGATGGCGATAACGTTCTGGTTATTCCAAACAACCGAGGCGAGATCAAGACTCGATCCGCTCTTGAAGGTCTGAAGAACTTCGATCCCAAGACTGCATATCCTAAGTATGAAGGTATGCGAGTCATGACGAAGCGTGAAAAGGGAAGAGAGATGGGCATCGTCTCCAACCTTATTACGGACATGACCATCAAGGGTGCTCCTTGGGAGGATATTGAGAAGGCGGTCCGCCATTCGATGGTGGTCATCGATGCTGAGAAGCACGAGCTGAACTGGAAACAGTCCGAACGTGACAATCAGATCGATCTTCTCAAGCAGAAGTGGCAGAGCCGAGGAAACGGAAAATATGGTGGAGCATCCACTCTTATTTCCAGATCCACGTCTACCGAACGCGTTCCTGAACGCAAGCTTCGTTCGGCCAAGGAAGGCGGATGGATTGATCCTGAAACAGGTGAGAAGGTCTACGTCGAAACCGGTCGAGAGAAAGTCGTTCCCGCCAAGAAGGACAAGGACGGAAAGGTTATTTCTTGGAAGAAGGTTCCAGCCGAATCGGTAACGGTGAAGATGGACCTTGCCAAGGATGCCTACGAACTTTCGTCCGGAACGGCGATGGAAGGCGTCTATGCTGACTACGCAAATTCTCTGAAGTCCCTGGCAAACCAAGCCCGAAAATCGTATTTGAATTCTGGTTCGTTCAAGTATGATCCCCAAGCTGCAAAAACATACTCATCAGAGGTCAGTTCCTTGAAAGCCAAACTCAATACGGCTCTCAAGAATGCTCCTTTGGAACGCAAGGCCGAGCTTCTTTCGGACAGTTTGTACGAAGCCAAGAAGGCGGCTCGTCCGGAATATGAAAAGGACGATCTGAAAAAGCTTTCCAACAGGTGCCTTAATGAGGCCCGTATTACAGTGGGCGCCAAGAAGCAATTGGTCGACATCACTGATAAGGAATGGGAAGCCATTCAGCATAGGGCCGTCAGCAAGAATACCCTTCAGCAGATCCTGCAAAACGCGGATCCTGACAGAGTCAAGCAATTGGCCACTCCGAAACAGGGTGTTGCTATGTCGGCGTCCCTCATTGCTAGGGCAAGATCCATGCTCAATCGTGGTTACACACAGGCTGAAGTAGCCGATAGACTTGGCGTATCAATAGATACACTGAAGCGTAATGTGACTACTAAGACTAAGGTGGCAGACAATGGCTAGTACCAAAGACTATCTGCTTACCACGATTGACAACCCATACAACCCATGGACCAATTGGGATCAATGGTATGACTATGATCAGCGTATGGGCTATTGCACATGCTCCTATCTAGCACGCATCATGTCAGTCACTGATGTGATGACTGATGTCGAACTAGATCGTGAGTATGAGTTTGCAATGGACGAGATCATCGAGTACGATGTGATCGGTCAATACGCAAAGATCAAGAAGAATGATCCTACACCAATGGGAAAATTCAACTGAAAAGCACCGATTTCGTTGCGATCTCTCACTCTTCACCGATAAAATGATATGATTCGAGCCAAGGAGTCATATCATTTTGATGGAGGGGGAGGGGTCGCGACGAACCGGCACCCTCCCGCATCGCCCGGCTCCTCATTTTTTCCCCGACGGGATATTTTTCGAGAAGTCGATTACCCAGACCACGTGTTTTGGAGCTTCAAATGGGAGTGCCGCTTGGGTCCGAAGCAAAATTCCTCGCTCATGGCGGTTGCGAAAACCGGAGGAAACTCCTTTCGATATTAGGGACAACCATTCGGTGCTCTCTTTTGGAGAACCAAAACCAATCAGAACTCTTCGAAACCATTACAGAACTGGAGGCGATATTTCATGGGGCGACGTAAGAAGCTCGATGGATCGTCTTCCCCTCAGTTCTCGCCCGCTTCCAACCCTGAGGAACGCGAGAATCAGATGATTTCGCTCGCCGTCAACCTTGCCGAGCAACAACTTCGCGAGGGGACGGCTTCATCTCAGGTCATCGTGCATTATCTCAAGCTTGCTTCGACTCGAAACAAGCTTGAAGAGGAGAAGATCAAGTACGAGACGGCCATGCTTCAGGCCAAGAAGGATGCACTGAACAAATCTGGTCAGCTCCAGGAGCTCATGGCCAATGCTTTGGAGGCATTCCGTTCATATTCCGGAAACTCGGGAGAAGGTGAGGTATCCGATGGTCGATGAACTATATCACTTCGGTGTAAAAGGCATGAAGTGGGGCGTTCGAAGGTATCAGAACGAAGATGGATCACTTACCTCGCTCGGTAAGAAGCGCAATAAGATGCTTTCTGATCGGAAAGTCGCAAAAAAGGAACTCAACCACTCCCAATATCGTTAACGCGGAATATTCCCGTCGCGAATTTGAAAACGCCAAGACTCGATTGAAACTCGAGAATCAAAAGAAAAAGTCAAAGCGTCAGCAGGATCTTGAGAAAAAGTATCTGAAGCAAGGATTCACCAAGGACGAGGCCGAGATCAAAGCTTATAATCGAGCTAAGACAGAAACAATCCTTAAGGTTGCCGGAGGTATTGCTTTAGCATCCGCAGCGGCCTATGTTGCGTACAAGCATTATGATAAAGTAACCGATCGGGTATTCGAAAAGGGAAGCAAGATCGGTCGTTTGACGAACGACGGATCGGAACCGACCAATAGGGCGTTTTATGGCTTCGTCAACAAGCATGACAAAGATCGGTATGAAGGTCTTTATGGCAAGACGCTTGGTGCGAATGGAACCGTGTATCGTAAGGCCATGCGAGCCGCTGGCGATATTAATATTGCCTCCCCTGAATCCGCTCGAAAGGTTCTTAAGAACATGTTTGACACTGATAAGCAAACTTTTGATACTTTTAAGAGGAACATAGACGTGTTGGCCTCCGTGGTTCCTCCTACAACGAAGCAAGGACGACTTTGGCATAAGGCCAAACGGGAACTCGATTCCGGAAAGATCGGTGATAACACCTATAAGGCATTTAACATCGCACTTGTTTTACACACACAAGAGCAACAGCCGATCAATGATAAATTCTATTCGGCTATGAAGAAGGCCGGATATGGTGCGATCCGCGATGTGAACGATAAAGAGAATTCCGGATATTTTGCCAGGAATCCGTTGATTGTATTCGATACCGATAAGATCGACGTTGAGGGATTCACGAAGCTCGGAAGCGATCATATCGATTCCATGTTCGCTAAAGAGCAGGGAAAGGTCGCTGCTCATGCGTTGGCAAACGAGTTCGGTCCGATCGGAGCCGTATTTGCGGCTTCCATGGGAGCGATGAAACTCGTTAAGCGATCCAACGAGACAAAGTTCGTTGAAAACTATCGCAAACAACATCCTGAAAGCACATTGTCCAATAATGAAATTCTGAAGATGAGAGATCGGATTGTCTATGCTTAACGATACCGAGATCAAAGATCTATGTGTTAACCGTCATATGATCACACCATTCGATGAGGCGAATCTTCAGCCGTGCAGTTACGACGTCACGCTCTCTAAGAGTATCGTGCGATATTTCGGTCGAGGTGAGATCAATGCCATGGATTACACACTCCATGATCTGGAGTATATTCGTTTCTCCATGAATGATGAAGGTTTCGTCCTTGATCCGAATGAATTCATCCTCGGATCGACGAATGAGGGCGTGACCATTCCGAAGAACATCGCGGCGCGCTTCGAAGGCAAGTCGTCACTCGGTCGTCTTGGACTCGCCACTCATGTGACTGCGGGATTCATTGATCCTGGGTTCACCGGTGACATTACTCTTGAGATCAAGAACCTCAACAACCATCCCATTCGTATATTTGCCGGTATGAGGATCGGTCAGCTGTGTTTCTTTGACCTCCATGATGTCGATCGAGCATACGGATCTGCCGGTCTTGGATCCCATTACCAGAATCAATCGGGTCCAACGACAAGTTGGCAATAGCAGCTATGGAGTAAACAATGAATTATCAAATGATTGAATACGCAGTTCGTCGTTACATTGATGAAAAGAAGTTGTTTGATGGACGAAAGGATTACCACCTGTCTATAAAGACCGGAGGGTATATTCGAGGAGACTTCTTCGCGTTCGTTGTAACTGATCTGTCGGATGATAATCGAATTTATGAAGTTACAAGTTTGACGAACCAGAAGTCAATTGCTGTAACTAGTTACATTCAAGAGAATTCCGATCCGTTCTTTGTGTAACAGATGAAGGAGATTTAAAATGGTATTTTTTTTTCAGATGATGAACTTTATCACTATGGCGTTAAAGGCATGAAGTGGGGCGTACGACGAGCTCGAAAGAAGTATTCCAATAAGGCTCTTCGTCAGTATAATGCGAATCAGAGGAACGCCAAAAGTCTCAAGAGAGATCTTGATTCGAACCTTGATTCCTCAACCGGTCTGAAACTGGATTCCGAGACACGGAGTGCCTACCAACATGAGTACAACAGAGCTGTGGAAACCGGACGGCAATGGCTTCAGACGAGACAGGATATTTTGCACATGCCGGTGAATTCCACCACGGTTTCCGACATCAAGAACCGATACGATAAGACTCGTCGCGGAAACGTGTATTATCCTTTCGCGTGAACGACAAGGAGGAACCATGACCCTATCGAACACAGCCGTTCCTAAATACTACGGTCAATTTCGTGATAGGGTCGTGGCCGGAGAGATCCCGGTATGTCATGAGATCGAGATGGAGATGAACCGAATCGATGATCTCATCCGCAATCCTGGGATCTATTACGACTCCGATAAGGTCGAAGGATGGGTACATTTCTGCGAGAAGGAACTCACCCTGACCGACGGATCTCCGGTTCATCTTCTCGATAGTTTCAAACTCTGGGGCGAGCAAATATTTGGTTGGTACTACTTCGTCGAACGATCGGTCTATATTCCGAATCCGCATGGAGGCGTCGGTCATTACGAGAACCGTAGAATCTGCAAGCGCCTGATCAACAAGCTATATTTGATCGTCGCACGTGGCGCAGCCAAGACCATGTTCGCCGAATTCGTCCAGGCGTATTTCCTCATCATGGATACATCGACGACCTCGCAGATCGTTGTGGCCCCGACGATGAAGCAGGCCGAGGAAACCATGGCGCCGTTCCGAACCGCCATCATCAGGTCGCCCGGTCCGTTGATTAAGTTCCTGTCCGAAGGCTCGCTTCCCGGCAACGGACCGAAATCTACTCAGGCCAAGCTCGCCTCGACCAAGAAGGGCATAGAGAATTTCCTCACCGGTTCGTTGCTTGAGGTCAGACCGATGTCAATCGACAAGCTCCAGGGTCTTCGTCCAAAGGTATCTACCGTTGACGAATGGCTGTCCGGCGATATTCGTGAGGATGTCATCGGCGCCATCGAACAGGGCGCGTCAAAGCTCGACGACTATCTCATCGTGGCGACCTCGTCCGAAGGTACAGTCCGAAACTCCGTCGGCGACACCATCAAGATGGAGCTGATGGACATTCTCAAAGGGGAATACGTCAATCCCCATGTGGCCATATTCTATTATCGGCTTGACGATACCAAGGAAGTCGCCAATCCGGATATGTGGGTCAAGGCAAATCCTAATCTTGGACAAACGGTTACCTATGAGACCTATCAGCTTGACGTCGAACGTGCAGAGAAGGCTCCCGCCACTCGCAATGATATTCTGGCGAAGCGATTCGGCATTCCGATGGAGGGTTACACCTACTTCTTCACCTATGAAGAGACGTTGCCGCATCGAAAGAAGGATTTCTGGGGTATGCCATGTTCTCTTGGAGCCGATCTGTCGCAGGGAGACGACTTCTGCTCGTTCACGTTCCTCTTCCCATTACCAGACGAGACCTTCGGTGTCAAGACGAGGAACTATATTTCATCATATACCATGCAGCATCTTCCTTCGGCGGCTCGTCAGAAGTACGAGGATTTCCTGAATGAGGGATCATTGTTCGTAATGGATGGTACAGTGCTCGATATGGTGCAGGTGTATGAGGATCTCGACAAGTACATCACCGAGTCGGAGTATGATGTCCGTTGCCTCGGTTACGATCCCTATAACGCCAAGGACTTCGTGGCTCGATACACCATGGACTATGGAGAGTTCGGCATCGAGAAAGTGATTCAGGGTGCCAAGACCGAATCCGTTCCGTTGGGCGAATTGAAGAAGCTGGCCGAGGATCGTCGTCTGCTCTTCGACGAGGAACTCATGTCGTTCACCATGGGTAACTGCATCGTCCTTCAGGACACGAACAACAACAAGAAGCTGTACAAGGCCAAGCGCGAGGACAAGATCGACGCCGTTGCGGCCATGATGGACGCGTTCGTCGCATACAAGAACAATCGCGACCTCTTCGACTGATTGGAGATTCAAAATGGTGGACTTTTCCGATAAGCAACGGGCCATGCTGGCCAAACGAGGTCTTGCGATGCCCGACGGTGGCTATCCCATCAGGAATCGCAAGGATCTTCGCAACGCCATTCAGGCCTATGGTCGCGGCAATAGCAAGGACGATGTTCAACGGTGGATCAAGAGGCGTGCCAAGCAACTTGACGCCGAGGACATGCTTCCAGAGAATTGGAGAACTTCGATGAATCATAGTGAAGAACTTTATCACTTCGGCGTAAAGGGCATGAAGTGGGGCGTACGTAAAAAGCGAGACAAGCCGAGCAAAGCTGAACTTAATAAACCGAACGCTAGATATGGTTCTCGCCAACGACGAATGGATCAAGTCAGTTACGGCAAGAAAGGCGTTGAGCGAATCAATCGTCGTATGAACAAAGGTCAGTCTCACTTTCGAGCTTCTACGACCGAGATGATCCAAAAGGCCGCAAAGAATTCAGTTGCGTCTTTGGCCATGGGTGGTTTGGCGATTGCATCAACCAAAGAAGGTCAAGCCATTATGAAAGTAAGTGCTGGAGTTCTTAAGAACGCAATCGGACATAGCGCCCCATATATGAATTATTTGAAAGCTCGGTATGGGGCTGGATACTCCTGGGCTTCTCCGGCGAACGAGGCTTTGAAGGCGATTGGCAATAAGATCATTGTCAATACCGTGACATCGAGGTAGGAATAATCATGACCGATGAATTGTATCACTTTGGCGTCAAAGGCATGAAGTGGGGCGTTCGACGAGCCGAGCGTAAGACTCGCAAACAGGCCCGCAAAGATGCCCAGGAAACCGCTCGATCGAAGATGTATTACGGTGAAGGAGCCGGCGTTCGCCGACGCAACATCAATTCCGTCGTCAAACAACGTTCGAAGGATCCGACCTACAAGAAGGCCTTTGACGAAGAGTACTCAAAACAGGATATGGGCAAGGCTCGTCGCGATGCCGAACGTCAGCGTAAGACCACCGATCGTGTCGAACCGATCAAGACCGGAATCGGTCGTGGTGTGAAGAAAACGGTTCGAGCAGTAGGCGCAGCGATCACATTTACTGCAACGACGGCTGCCGCGACGGCAACGGCATACTATATTTCCCATCCGGATGAAGCCAAGCGAATGGTTAACACCATTGCTAAGAAGGCATCCAGTACGGTAAATAGGGCTCGGAACGTAGCCCGTGGCGCCCAGTTCCTTCGCAAGATGGGTCTGTGATGCGATCCTATCACGAGCTCATCCGGTATTCGGATTTTCTCGACCGGTTCCATTACCTGCAATGTCACGGATCCGTCGGACGTCCGACATTCGGTTCCGAACGTTGGATGAACCAGCGGTTCTATCGATCGCCCGAATGAAAACACGTTCGTGATTTGGTGATCGCTCGGGACAATGGTTTCGATCTCGGGTGCCCCGATCATCCCATCGCCGGAAAGATCATGATCCATCACATCGAGCCGTTGACTCCGGATTTCATCGAACATGGTGACGATCTGCTGCTCGATCCGGACAATCTTATCAGTTGTTCGTTGGCGACACATAACGATCTGCACTTCGGAACCGACGAACGGGTTCGCCCATGGGTAGAACGGAAACCCAATGACACATGTCCATGGAGGTAACTTCAAAATGATGGAATTTTATCGGATTGGAGGACCGTGATGAATGAAAGTATTCTTAAGTCGATTAAAAAGGCGATTGGGCTGGATCCTGATTCATCCGATTTCGATGAGGATCTTGTCATATTCATCAATTCTGTGTTCTTCAATCTCAGACAATTGGGAGTTGGTCCCTCGGAGGGATATTCGATCACCGGAATCGAAGACACGTGGAGCGAATTCACTGATGACGATCAACTTCTTACTGGCGTAAAGCCGTATATTCAACAGAAGGTTCGTCTTCAGTTCGATCCGCCGACCAATTCGTTCCTTGAGCAGTCGATCCGGAAGAACATCGAGGAGTATGAATGGCGTCTCAACATCCAAGGGGAAGGAGGTTTCAATGAATGAGCTCTATCACTTTGGCGTCAAAGGCATGAAGTGGGGTGTCCGCAAGGATCGTAAGCGATCGGTAAGTTCCAAGCGTTCCCGATCGGACAGCAAAGATTACACGGAAAGCCGAGACCTTCTCAAGAAGTCTCCGAACAAGTTGTCCAACACCGAGCTCCGTAAGATCAATGAACGACTCAATCTCGAACAACAGTATTCGAATCTGACGACAATTCAGAAGCAGAAAGGCAACCGGTTCATCGACAAGGTTGGCAACCAGATGAAGAAGACCGCAGCCAACGAGGTGTCGAAGCAGCTGATGAATGTCGGCAAGATCGTTCTCGGAGCCGGAATCGCCTATGCGGCAAGTCGGGCCCGAGGTAACGGTCAGTCATATTCGTTCGATTTCGCCCGTAGGCAGATCGGTCGGTGATGCCTAATGAATGTTGTCACCGATGCATTGGCGCATGCGTGGAACGCGTTCGTCAATCCGTCATCCAATTTCCAGTTATCCGTCGGATATTCATCGTCACGTCGACCGGATGCCCGGGTCTTCACTCGTGGTGTCGACCGATCGATCATATCCTCGTTGTACAATCGCATCGCCATCGACGTGAGCGCCATCGAGATCAGGCATTGCCGAATCGATCAGAAGACCCAGCAGTATCTGGAGACGATCGACGACGGGCTCAATCAGTGCCTGAACATCGAGGCCAACATTGACCAGTCCGGTCGTGACTTCATCATGGACGTCGTGATGATGATGTGCGATGACGGGGCCGCGGCCATGGTTCCAATCGACACCACGGTCGACCCGATAAAATCAAATTCGTTCGATATTCAGACGATGCGTGTCGGACGGGTGGTTGAATGGTATCCACGGGCTGTGAAGTTGTCGGTATACAATGATTCTCCAAATTCCGGACAGCGTGAGGAGATCGTCATGCCGAAGCGTAAGGTGGCTATCGTCCAGAACCCGCTGTATCAGGTGATGAACGAGCCGAACTCAACGCTTCAGCGTCTGATCCGTAAGCTCAATCAGCTCGACGCCATCGACGACAAGGCCGCTTCGGGCAAACTCGATCTCATCATCCAGTTCCCATACCAGATCCGGACCGAGGAGAAGAAGCGTCAGGCCGAAATCAGGCGACAGCAGCTTGAGGATCAGCTCAAGGATTCGGCATACGGCGTTGCGTACACTGACGGCTCCGAGAAGATCACCCAGCTCAACCGAAGCCTCGACAACCACATGCTTCAGCAGATCCAGAATCTGACGACCCAGCTCTATGGTCAGCTCGGCCTTTCCGAGGCCGTGGTGAACGGCACCGCCTCTCAGGAGGAGATGCTCAATTACCATAATCGCACCTTGGAGCCGATGATCTCGGCCATCTGTGACGCGCTGAAGCGAACTTTTCTGACCAAAACCGCCCGAAGTCAAGGACAGAGCATCGAGTTCTTCCGAGATCCTTTCAGGTTGGTTCCGGTCACCGATCTGGCGAACATCGCCGCGGCATTCACGTCGAACGAGATCATGTCGTCGAACGAATTCCGTTCGATCCTTGGTTTCGCCCGTTCCGAAGAACCTCAGGCGGATCAGCTGAGGAACTCCAACATCAATCCGTTGGGGACCGACGTGACCGCGCAGCAGCCAGAATCCACAGAAGAACCAACCCAAGATTCAGCACAGCCGTCCATTCAGGATGTGCTGAACGCCCCAATGGAAGGAGACAGTCAAAATGGGGTATGATTTCAGTGGTTACGCCACTCGGAACAACATTCGTTGCTCCGACGGGCGAACCATCATGAAGGACGCCTTCGCCGATCAGGACGGTCAGAAGGTGCCGCTGGTCTACCAGCATAACCATAGCGACATCGACAACGTGCTTGGCCATGCCATTCTTGAGAACCGTGAGGACGGCGTCTATTGCTATGGCACGTTCAACAACACGCCGATGGGCCGTGACGCCAAGGAGCTCGTCAAGCACGGCGACATCACGGCATTGTCGATCTACGCGAACCATCTGACCGAGCGTAACAAGAACGTCATGCACGGTAACATCCGCGAGGTGAGCCTCGTGCTCGCCGGCGCCAATCCCGGCGCCTACATCGACAACGTCACGCTCCAGCACTCGGATGGCACTCAGGATCTGCTTGACGATGAGGCCGTGATCTACTCCGGCGAGGAGATCGTGCTCGAGCATGGTGATGAGGAAAGCGAGGATGACATGCAGCATGCCGACGATTCCAAAACGTCGACCGCTAAGACCGAGGACGATTCGTCCGCTAAAGCGTCGGACAAAACGGTCCAGCAGGTCTGGGACACTTTTACCGACAAGCAGAAGGACGCTGTATATGCTCTTATCGGCGCGGCCATTGGTGGTGCCGAGGAGAGCGTTGCGCAGTCCGATATTTCGCACGCCGATGATGAGTCTGACGATTCGTCGTCTGGCGAGACCGTTCAGGATGTCTTCGACACGCTGAACGAGGAACAGAAGAATGTCGCCTATGCTCTGATCGGCCTCGCCGTGGAGCAGGGTGATTCCGACAGTGAGGACACTGACGGAGAGAACAACAATAGCGCCTCCCATTCGGAGGAAGAAGGAGATATTATGCATATGAACGCCTTCGAACAGGCCGGTGCCGAGGATGAAGCTCCGGTCCTGTCCCACGACGACATGAAGGAATTCCTGACCGAGGCCAAGGACTACGGCTCGTTCCGTGATTATTCCGAGAAGTGGATGCAGCATGCGGGCCAGACCTATGGCATCGAGAACATCGAGGTGCTCTTCCCGGATGCGCGTCAGGTCGGTGATGAGCCGTACCTGTATAAGCGCGACACTGATTGGGTCGACGTCGTGCTCAACGGCACCCGTCACACCCCGTTCACCCGCATCAAGACCTCGTACGCCGATCTCACTGAGGAAGAGGCCCGCGCCAAGGGCTTCGCGCTTGACCGAAATAAGAACAAGCGTAAGATGGATGAGGTCTTCAAGGTCTACAAGCGTGTGACCACCCCGCAGACCATCTATAAGAAGCAGCGTCTGGACCGTGACGACGAGATCGACATTACCGATTTCAACGTGGTCAACTTCCTGTGGAACGAGATGAAGGTCATGATCCGCGAGGAGATGGCCCGCGATATTCTGATCGGCGACGGCCGCGCCGCCTCCGCCGAGGATCATGTGAACACCGAGAACGTTCGTCCGATCGTCGGTGATGACGACCTGTACGTCATCTACAACGAGGGCGAGGATCCGGCCACTGATCCGACCGCGTTCGTCGATCGCGCCCGTAAGGCGAAGGTGGGCTACATGGGTTCCGGCATGCCGACCCTGTTCCTGTCCCCGAGCCTGCACGGCGAGCTGATGGTCCAGCGCGACAAGGTCGGCCGTCGTCTGTATGATACCGACGCCTCGCTGGCCGCGGCCATGGGTGTTTCCGCCATCGTCGAGGTCCCCGTGCTTGAGGGCTTCTATTACGGCGAGACCGGTTCGGAGGAGTACGTCGACGGCGTGATGGTGAATCTGCGTGACTACACCATCGGCACCGATCGCGGCGGCGAGCTGACCCAGTTCTCCGACTTCGACATCGACTACAACCAGCACAAGTACCTTATCGAGGCCCGCCTGTCCGGCGCGCTGACCATGCCGAAGTCCGCGATCGTGCTGACCCACCCAAAAGCGTGAGCCCGTCGGGTCCGACCGTTCTGGTCGAGCCTGTGGCGGGCACCGAGACCAAGTATGGTAAGAAGGTCTCCGATCTTCAGGATGATGTTGTCCTCAACACCAACAAGAAGATCACCGGTACGCTGTATTACGTCGAGAACTATACCGACTTCAGCAGCGTGGTCGGCGAGCAGTCGGGCCATTATCTGGCGTTGGACTTCGCCGATAACTGGCTCGGTGATACCGATCCGACGACATTCACGGTCGAGCTCAAGGGCGGGACCAAGGGACCGGTGACGCTGACCGAGGGCGATTCGTTCTGCGTCTTCCGCGTGACCAATCCTAATACTCAGAGCATCAAGGTGGTATCCACCGATTCCACCGGAACGACCACGGTCGAGTATTCTCTGAAGGGTCTTACCTTGGAGCCCAAGGAGTGATGCGGCCATGGCGAGGTTCTGCGGAAAGATCGGATATTCCCGTCAACAGGTGGAGACCTCGCCCGGCGTCTACGAGGATCGGATCAATGAGCGGGCATATTATGGGGATGTGACGAGGAACACCCGTAGACTTGAGGGTTCCGACTCCATCAACATGGATATTCTCGCCAACAACACGATCTCGATCCTCGCCGACGCATATGCCTATGACCATTTCTTCGACATGAAGTACGTATGGTGGATGGGGACCCGCTGGATCATCACGAACGTCGAGGTCCAGCGGCCCCGTCTCATCCTTACCCTTGGAGGCGTATACAACGATGGGAACGAGGCTGCAACTCCATGATATTCTGGTGGGGATCATGACCGATGTTGATCCATCCTATGCGACCGGTCATGTATATTTTCAGCCCCCGTCGAATATCCAGATGAAGTATCCGTGCATTGTGTACGAACGGGACACCGGCGATACCCAATTCGCGGACAACAATCCCTATATTTTCAAACTCCGGTATCAGATCACGGTGATCGACAGGAATCCCGACAGTCCGATACCGGCGAAGATCGCCGAGCTCCCGATGTGCACGATGGATCGGCATTTCGTGAGCGACAATCTTCACCACGATGTGTTCAATTGCTATTTTTAAGGAGCTAGAATGGTAGCACTTACTTGGGATGATACCGGCAAGCGCCAGTATGAGATGGGTACGGACCATGGCGTGCTGTACCCGATGACGACCGGCGGCACCTACGGCACCGGCGTGGCTTGGAACGGCCTGACAGCCGTCACCGAGTCCCCTGAGGGCGCTGAGGCGAACGACATGTACGCCGACAACATCAAGTACGCCTCGCTGCGTTCCGCCGAGACCTTCGGTGCGACGATCGAGGCCTATACCTTCCCGGACGAGTTCATTCCGTGCGACGGCGGCGTCGAGGTATCCAATGGCGTGGTCTTCGGTCAGCAGTCGAGGTCCAAGTTCGGTTTCTCGTACCGCACCCGGATCGGCAACGACGTCAGCCAGGAAGCCGGTTACAAGCTGCATCTGGTGTACGGCACCACCGCCTCCCCGTCTGAGAAGTCGTACGAGACGATCAATGATTCCCCGGAGGGCATGACTTTCAGCTGGGAGATCACTGCCGATCCGGTCGCCGTGGCCGGTCATCCGGAACTCAAGCCGGTGGCGTCGATCACCATCGATTCGACCAAGGTCGATCACACCAAGCTTGCCGCGCTTGAGAAGAAGCTGTACGGCGACGCTACCGGCGAACCGACCCTGCCTCTTCCGGGCGAGGTCTATACCATGATGCGGGCGGCAAAGGAGTAACGGAAGTGAGATGTGCGAATGCTCGAATTGACGGTTGAAGGTGAACTCTACGACGAGTCGGAGAACGAATTCATCACTGTAGGACCGCGAACCGTTCGATTCGAGCATTCGCTTCTTTCCGTTTCAAAATGGGAGTCGATCTGGAGAAAACCGTTCCTTGATGACGAATCCAAAAGCATCAAGGAAACACGGTCATATTTTCGTTGTATGGCGATCGATGATATTTCGGATACCGAACTCGATCTGATTATGCTCGATCATTTTTCCGAACTTAATCATTACATTGAATCGTCACAAACGGCGACCACGATCAATCACATGTCCAAAGGACGTCGTTCATCATCCAAGGTGACGTCCGAACTTATCTATTATTGGATGTTTTCCGCTGGAATACCCGCGCAACCATGCGAGACGTGGCATCTCAGCCGTCTTATCGCCCTGATCGAGATATTCGGAGTCAAGAACTCGCCAAAAAAGAAGATGGCAAAGTCTGATATTTCGAAAATGTACAGGGAGATGAATGCCCAACGTCGAGCGAAGACCGGAAGTAAGGGATGAAAGGAGTACTAATGGCATTGAATGGTATCGATATCGCCAGCTATCAGGCTGGTCTTGATTTTTCCAAGGTTCCTTGCGATTTCGCCATCATCAAGGCGACGCAGGGTACCGGTTACACCAACCCGGATTGTGTCCGAGCGGTCGAACAAGCCATGTCTCTCGGTAAGGGAGTTGGCGTCTATCATTATATTTCCGGCGGCAATGCGGTCGCCGAAGCAAACTTCTACATTGACTCGATCCTTAACTGGATCGGCAAGGTGATGATCTGCCTGGACTGGGAATTCGACCAGAATTCGGCATGGGGCAATGAGTCCTATCTCGAGCAGGTGATCAATCAGGTTATCGCACGAACCGGCGTTCCTCCGATGATCTATGCGCCGGCATCCCGCTATAATCAGGTCGCTGAGGTCGCCAACCGTCACAATTGCGGACTGTGGATTGCGCAGTACGCCGATATGAATCCGACCGGGTATCAGAATACACCGTGGAACGAAGGCGCTTATACTTGCGCCATCCGTCAGTATTCGGGCTCTGGTCGATTGACCGGTTGGAATGGCGATCTTGATCTTGATAAGTTCTACGGCTCGTTGGACGACTTCCGGAAGTATTACGGCAGCTCGTCGAGCACTCCATCCCAGCCGCCGACCTCGGGTCCGTCCGGCACCACGCTTCAGCTGGCGACGTGGACGATGGAAGGCCAGTATGGCAATGGTGCGGATCGTAAGAAGAATCTTGGATCCCGATACGATGAGGTGCAGAACTTCATCAACCACATCGCCTCCGCCGATGTCAACACACTCGTCAATGAGGTCTATGCCGGTATGTATGGTGACGGCTTGACTCGTCAGACCGTGCTCGGCTCCCGCTATGACGAGGTCCAGGGTGCGATCAACGCCAACTCCGCGCAGTATTACACGGTGCAGTCCGGCGACAACCTGGGTAAGATCGCCATTCAGTTCGGCACCACGGTCGATCAGCTCGTAGCATGGAACAACATCGCCAATCCCGATCTCATTTACGCCGGCCAAACCATTCGAGTCAAGTAGGTCAAAATGAGGGTGAAATTCGAAGTGTCTGGCGGTTTCACGAAGACCGAGCGGTTTCTCAACCGCATGAAGCGTCGTGAATACCTGAACGTGCTCGATGAGTTCGGCCGTGACGGCGTTCAGGCACTTCGAAACGCCACCCCGGTCGATTCCGGTGTCACGGCCGAGGCGTGGGATTACGAGATCAAACGCGCCCGTAATTACACCGAGATTGTTTGGACCAATTCCAACATCAACGACGGCGTACCAATTGCCGTCATCCTCCAGTACGGTCACGGCACCGGTACCGGAGGCTATGTTCAGGGTCGTGATTACATCAACCCGGCGATCCGACCCATATTCGATAAGATAGCCGAGAAGGCTTGGAAGGTGGTGACTTCTGCATGAGCAGCATCGACGAACGCGTCGTAAAGATGCGTCTTGATAACAGCCAATTTGAGCAGGGGATCGGCAAAACCTCAAGTCTTCTCGGCAAACTTAAGCAGGCGTTAAACCTCGACAAATCGGTCGAATCGATCAACAACGTCGACAAGGCCGTGAGCGGCGTAAGCTTTAATCCGTTGACCTCAGGTCTTCAGGGAGTCCAGTCCGGCTTCAACGCCATGGGTGCCGTGGCGTTCTCCGTGCTCAACCGCATGACCAATGCGGCCATTGATGCCGGGAAGAGCATCACCAATGCGTTGACCGCTTCGGTACGTGACGGTTTCGCCGAATACGAAACCCAGATGAATGCCGTGCAGACGATTCTGGCGAATACCCAGTCAAAAGGATCGACGATCGACGACGTCAATTCAGCACTCGACACGCTGAACACATATGCCGACAAGACCATCTATAACTTCACGGAGATGACGAGAAACATCGGCACCTTTACGGCTGCCGGTGTTGATCTTCAAACATCGGTGGATTCGATCAAGGGTATCGCCAACCTTGCGGCTGTTTCCGGTTCGAGTTCCGCTCAGGCCTCTCAGGCTATGTATCAGCTGTCCCAGGCAATCGCCGCCGGAAAGGTCCAGCTTATGGACTGGAACTCGGTGGTCAACGCCGGTATGGGCGGTGAGGTCTTCCAGAACGCGCTGAAGCGAACCGCCGAGAACTTCGGCACCGACGTCGACGGTATGATCCAGAAGTACGGTTCGTTCCGCGAATCGCTGACCCAGGGCGGATGGCTCACCACCGACGTCCTTACGGAGACGTTGAAGCAACTTTCCGGAGCATATACTGAAGCCGATCTTGTTTCTCAGGGTTATACCGAGGAACAGGCCAAGCAGATCATCCAGTTGGCCAATACGGCTGAAGGCGCCGCAACCGACGTCAAGACGTTCTCTCAGTTGATCGACACAACAAAAGAAGCGTTGGCATCCGGTTGGACCAATACTTTCGAAATCATATTCGGCGACTTCGAAGAAGCCAAGGAACTATGGTCTGGTGTTGCCGATGTTATTTCCGATGTCGTCAATCGATCGTCGGAATCGAGAAACAACCTTCTTCAGGGATGGAAGGATCTCGGTGGAAGAACCGAACTGATCAAAGGCCTGTCCAACGTCTTTGAATCTCTCGGTAAGGTGCTATCGACCGTCGGTAACGCGTTTCGTAAGGTGTTTCCTCCGACAACGTCTCGGCAACTTATGGACATTACCGAGGCGTTCACTTCGTTTACGGAAAGCCTTATTCCTTCTGAATCGACACTAAACAAGATCGGTCGAGTCGCCGAAGGCGTATTTTCTATATTTGATATCGGCGTACAGGCCGTCAAAGCTGTCGGCGAGGCCATCGCCACGGCATTCGGATCCGACAGCATGGGCAGTTTGCTCGACAATCTGCTCGATATCGCCGCCGGATTCGGGGATTGGCTTGTCGGACTTGATAATTCGATCAAGCAGTTCGGCATATTCGAAGGAGCAGCCAAGGGTGTAGGAACGGCCGTCAGTGGTGTTCTTGGTCTATTCAGCTCCTTTACCGGTGGAATCTCGTCGATGGGATCCGCCATCGGATCGATCGCTTCGACGGTTGGAGATGCTCTCGGTGGAGCATTCGAGCGGGTCAAGAACGTCATCAGCGATGTCCTGACGTGGATCACCGACAACATCTCCGGAGGCGACATCTTCGCCGGCCTCGCCGGAGGTGGTATTTTCCTCGCCGCACAGAAGATCGGCGGGGCGTTCGATACGATCAAGGAAACCGTTGAGGACCTCTTCGGTAATGGGGCTGAAAAGCTCAAGAGTGGCGCTGGCGTATTCGATGAAATCCTCGGTAGTCTTCAAGAATCACTGAACGCATTCACGGGAAGCGTCAAGGCTTTTACTCTTGTAGAGATCGCCGGATCCATCGCGCTGCTTGTTGACTCGATGGAGAAGATCGCAGCCCTCAGTGGTGGCGAAGTCGTTGGCGGCGTCTCGGCCATCGGCGGCCTGATGACCGAACTTAACATTAGTCTTAAATCGATCACGAAGACGATGAAGGACGTCAAGACCACCGATCTCATCAAGACCGGTGCGGCCCTCGTAGAATTCGCGAAGGCTGTGGACATGTTGGCCAACGCCATGTCCACTATCGGCAAACTCGATTGGGACGAGATCGCCAAGGGCCTTACCGGCATGGGCGGCGCCATGGCCGAGCTCGTCGCTGCCGCCAAGGGTCTGAGCTACGCTAAGGTCGACCTCAAGACGGCAGGCTCGCTCATCGCCATGGCCCAAGCGGTCAAAATGGTGGCGGATCCGCTCAAGAAGCTCGGTAGCATGAGCTGGGATCAGGTCGGCAAAGGCCTATCCGCCATGGGTGGAGCCCTGACGGAGATGGGCACGGTCACTGGTCTGCTCGGCCGATTCGGCAAGCACAACATTTCCGCTTCCGTCAGCATGGTCATCACGGCCAAATCCCTTGGTGATATCGCAGATGCATTCGGGTCGTTCTCCAGCTATGACTGGGGCGAGATCGGACGTGGTCTTACCGCCATGGGCGGCGCTTTGGGCGAAGTCGGGCTCGTTACCGGCGCCTTGGGCAAGATTGCAGGATTCTCTGGAATTCTAGGTGGCGGTTCCATTTTCATTACAGTGCAGTCCCTTGGTGATATTGCCAAAGTATTCGGTGAATTCACTCAATATGACTGGGGTGAAATCGGACGTGGTCTGACGGCCATGGGCGGTGCCCTTGGCGAGGTCGGACTCGTCACTGGAGCCCTCGGAAAGCTCGCGGGCTTCTCAGGCATCATCGGTGGTGGATCGATCCTTATCACAGCGCAGAGTCTCGGCGACATCGCATCGGCGTTCGGATCGTTCACTCAATATGACTGGGGTGAAATCGGACGTGGTCTGACAGCCATGGGCGGTGCTTTGACCGAGGTTGGCGTCGTATCCGGCGCTTTGGGTAAACTCGCGGGTTTGTCCGGAATCATCGGATCTGGCTCCATAGTTCTTACTGCTCAGGGCCTTGGGGATATCGCCAAGGCGTTCAATTCGTTCTCTCAGTATAGCTGGGACGAGATCGGACGCGGCCTTGTTGCCATGGGCGGTGCTCTCGGCGAGGTCGCGGTCGTTAGCGGTGCATTGGGTAAACTCGCGGGTTTGTCTGGATTGATCGGAGCCGGCACGATCAACCTCACCGTGCAAGGTCTTGACGAGATTGCCCAAGCGTTCAATTCGTTCTCTCAGTATAGCTGGGACGAGATCGGACGCGGCCTTGTTGCCATGGGCGGTGCCATGGGCGAGGTCGCCGCTATATCCGGAGCGACAGGTGCCCTGACCGGAATCGCCGGTCTGATGGGTGCCGGTACGATTACACTCGCTTCGCAGGGCCTGATCGATCTGGCGACCGCATTCGGTAAGTTCGCCGAATTCAATTGGGATGAGATCGGCAGGGGTCTGACGGCCATGGGCGCCGCGATGGGCGAGACCGCGCTTGGCGGCCTGCTCAACACTTTCTCCGGATTCGGTGCCGGTGCCATCGAGAAGATGGCCGCTCCACTCGGAACGCTCGCCGATTCCATTAAGAAGTGGGAAGGCGTGGCCGTTCCGAACGATCTGGCCGATCAGCTCGGAAGGATCGCCGATGGCGTAGGCAAGTTCACGCTGGCCGGATGGGGCGGCGACACCATTGCCAACATCGCCCAGCCGATGAACGCCCTAACCGATGCGGTGGCCAAGTGGTCGACGATCGAGTTCCCGACCGATATCGCAACGCAGCTGGGCTCGTTGGCCAATGGAGTCGAGGCGTTCACAATGGCCTTCGCTGGTGGATGGTCGCTCAATGCCGTGGTCGGTCCGCTTGGAACGCTCGCCGATTCCGTTAAGAAATGGGACGGTGTGGAGGTTCCTGGCGGAATTCAAGGCAATCTCACCGCTCTGGCGAACGGCGTGAAGGCGTTCACGCTTGCATTCGCCGGCGGCTGGTCGATTGACGCCGTCATTGGCCCTTTGGGACAACTGCCAGGAGCCGTCAAGAAATGGAACGGCGTGGAGGTTCCTGGCGGAATTCAAGGCGATCTCACCGCTCTCGCCAATGGTGTGAAGGCGTTCTCGCTTGCGTTCGTCGGTGGCTGGTCGTTGAGCGCCATCAACGAACCTCTTGGGCAACTGGCAGGGGCCGTTAAGAAGTGGGACGGCGTTGAGGTTCCCGGTGGTATTCAAGGCAACCTTACCGCTTTGGCTAATGGCGTGAAGGCGTTCGTTGGTAGCGGGTCGTTTGGTGTTGCTATCGAACCAGTTGGGCAACTGGCAGGGGAAGTCAAGAAATGGAACGGCGTTGAGGTTCCTGGAGGAATTCAAGGCAATCTTACCGCTCTCGCTAATGGCGTAAAGGCGTTTACTGGTATTGGATCCGGGATCGCGGAATCCATGTCATCGGTTTCAACCGGTCTGAGCACCCTGGCCAAATCGGTACGGAATCTCGCCGGTTCCGGAATCGACACGATAGTTACGACGTTGTCGAATTTCGTCACTTCGCTGAACAACACACCGACAGTGACGAGCGCCCTTCCGGATCAGCTCAAATCGTTCGCGACCAACCTGTCGACATCGATGCAGAACATTGCCACCGCGATTTCGACCAATGGATCAACCATATCCGCTGGATTTACACAGTTCAAGACATCGGTGACCAATGGATTGTCCGGTGTTGGATCCATCGTCAGCCAGAACATGTCGAGCATGTCCGCTGCCATCATCGATGCTATCTCAGCCATTAACGGCGGATTAGATTCAATTATCAGTGTCGTGCTGGCCTTCGCCGGAAGTATGAGGAACGCCCTTAACGAGTCGATGACATCGACGGCGGCCGGACTTCGGGCCACGGTGAACAGGATCGATTCTTTCCAGTCACAGTTCCGCACGGCCGGTCAACATCTAGCCGATGGTCTGCTGAACGGCATGCAATCGAATTCATCCCAGTTCATCGGAGTGTTCTCATCGTCCGTCAATCAGGCAGTTAACAGCGTCAGAGACTATTATAACGGATTCTATGACGCCGGACGATATCTCGTCGAGGGATTTACCAACGGCATCAGGAATTACGCGAGCTCGGCGGCCACCGCAGCGGCCGATATGGCCAGTTCGGCCAAGACGGCTGCCGATCGCGCCTTGGATAACGGTTCCCCGTCGAAGATCATGATGCAGGTCGGTAGATTCTTCACCGAAGGATTCTCGATCGGTATTACTGATCGAGAGGACATGGTCAGCGATTCTTCCGAGAAGGTCGCGCAGAAGGCGATATCCACGTTGAATGACATGCTGGCGACGTCATCGATCGACGATCTGTTCGACACGAGTCCGACGATCACCCCGGTACTTGACCTCAGCGCCATCAGCAAACAGGCTGGATCGATCGATTCGATGTTGTCGAGATCCATCGCTCCATCAGAGGCCGAGCTCAGGGAAATTGATCGCCGATTCCGTCAAAATGAGAGTAGTTCTCGGACAACGGAGAAGGATACGAGCGGTCCGAAGTCGGTCAACATCGAATACAACCAGACGTTGAATTCACCGACCAGTCTCAGTCGTTACGATATTTACCGACAGACGTCGAACCAACTCAAACTCCTTCGTCAGGAATTGAAAATGTCACCTATAGGAAAGTAGTGGTCTCAATGTTCAGGTCCATGACAGTGATCAATGATCGAAACGAAAGTCTGACCATTTCGCTCGCCGATCCTCGGGAGAGCGGATATTTGATCGCCGGCATCGATGGTCTTGGACCAACGAAAGCCACACTGTGGCATTCTGAATCGGTCACCTCCGACGGTTCCGTCTTTAACGGAGCAAGAAAGGAATCGCGTGACATCACCATCACGCTTGCCTATCTATGGGATGCCAATCACAGCATCGAGGAGTTGCGTCATAGGCTCTACCGATATTTTCCGGAGAAACGAGCCGTGACGCTCATCTTCGAGACCGATACCAGACGGGTGAAGACTGTCGGGCATGTCGAGAACAACGAGGTGTCCATATTCACGAGCCAGGAGGCGTCAGCGATCACGATCAGATGTGCGGATCCGTGGTTTGAAGACGCCTCCGAGGTCTCGGAGATCGTCACGCAGTTCTCGACAGTGGAGTCGCTGTTCGAATTCCCGTTCCCGATAGCCGGCGACACCTTTGAATTCGGCAATGTCAGTGTCGATCATTCGAAGATCGTCCAGTACGACGGTGAAGCCGAGGTTGGCGTCGTCATCACTGTCGAACTCACCGGACCGGTTTCTAATCCCTCATTCTACAACGAGGATTGGGACCAGTCGATCCTGATCTACACCGATAAGGTTAAGAGCATCATCGGATCCGATCTCCAGTCAGGGGATCAGATCATCATATCGACCGTGTCCGGAGAAAAATACGCAAGAATCCGTAGGGAGGGCATCGATTACAACGTTCTCAACGCCATCGACAGGGCTGTGAGTTGGATTACACTGTATCCTGGAAACAATGTCATCACCTATATGGCCGAATCAGGTATCGATAACATGCTGGTGTCCTTATCCAGTAAGATTCTTTACGCCGGAGTGTGATCATGGCGAAACGAATGGAATTTTTCGTACTGGACGAATCGTTTAAGGTCGTCGACATCGTCGATGAGTTCGAATCGGTTATTTGGACCGAGCGGTTCTCGGCTTATGGCGATTTCGAATTCTACGTTCGGGCGAGTATCGAGAACATCCAACGGTTCCCGAAAGGATATTATCTGTTCTATCCCGATTCCGTATCGACTATGGTGATCGATCAGGTGAAGATCACCAGCAATCTCGAAGATGGATATCATCTTGTCGTGAGCGGTCGTTCCTTGGAGTCGCTTCTGTTGAGACGAGTCATTCCGAAGAAAGTCACGTACAAAGGCGATATTCAGATCGCAATTCAGACGATTCTGAACGAGAATGTCATCAATCCAACGGAAGCACGACGGAAGATCGACAACTTCGTTTTTGAAAAGAACAACGATCTTCCTGACACTTCGTCGGAGACCGATGATGGATATGAATTCGATGGTGACACCGTATACGACGCCGTCAAGACGATTCTTGACTCTAAGAAATACGGATTCCGTCTTAGTTTGGCAACGGCCGACCGTTGGATCGATACAAAAATGACGTTTCGCATCATAAACGGAACCGATCATTCATACGAACAGGATAAGAATCCATATGTGATATTTTCATCGAATTACGGAAATCTGGTTTCGTCGGACACCACTATGGACTATCGCGAACTCTATAATGCCGCATACGTCGGCGGGTCCGAGACACGAAATGATGATGGTTCGACGAAACGTCTGGTCGCCTATGTCCCAAATGAGGACGGATCCGTCGGATGGGATTATCACGAAACGTTCTATAGCGGACTATCGGTCCAGCAAAACGATAATAACGGAGACCCGCTTCCGGATTCCACGGTACTTAATTCCCTCAAATCGGAAGGAAAGAAGGAACTCAAAAAAGTTGGTTCCGGTATCACCTTCGATGCAGAGGTATCATCAACCGCTGGCATGGTCTACAACGAAGATTACACCATCGGCGATATCGTGCAATTCGAGAACGCCTATAACATGGCGTATCCGGCCAAGATCACCGAGTATATTCGTAACTGGGATGCCGATGGATACAGCGAGTATCCGACATTGGAGACGATCGTCGATTCCTTGACATCGATCGATGATTCCTCCGGATTACCGATTCGAGATTCCATCGACAATGCCTTGCATTCCTCGGTGAAGATAGACGATTAACCCGAAAGGAGTAAGCCATGGCCGTTACCTCAGGATTTTTCAATTCCTCGAACCATGATCGTGTATATAACAATATTCAAATGGGAGAGATTTTCGATGGCATCATCAACGATGGCGTGCTTCCGAATTTCGAGGACCATCTGGTCGTTAAGTCGGGAAGTGGCATGCAAGTCATTGTCGGATCCGGTCGAGCCTGGTTCAATCATACATGGACCTATAATTCCACCGATCTTCCGTTGACGATCGATTCTGCGTCGGCCACTCAGGACCGTATCGATGCCGTGGTGCTTCGCGTCGATAACTCATTGGACGTCAGGGCCAATAGCATTCTCATCAAGGACGGAACGCCAAGTGGAAGTCCGCAACGTCCGACCATGACCAAGACGTCGGATATTTCCGAGTATCCCTTGGCGTACGTTAAGGTCGCTCATGGTGTCACGAACATCACCTCCGCCGACATCACCAACGCCATCGGCACGAGCGCATGTCCTCTGGCGACACTGGTCGAGAACACCTTCAACGCCGACACCATCATCCGACAGTGGCAGGCGCAATTCGACGACGCCATGAAGTCCAACAAACAGGAGTGGCTCGAGCTCATCGAGAGCGTCGTGACCGATCCTTCGGCCATCACGTCGATCCCCAACTCCGTAATCGACGACATGTTCGTCATTCACTAAGGAAGGAATCATCATGAGAATTTTCGACCAAAATGACAAGGAGATCCAGCCGGAGGACGTGGACTATCGTCTCGGTAAGCTCTCCGACGACAGGATCTTCGTTAAGCACCACGATGCCGTCGAAGCCGTCGAGGAGCATGGTCATTACGAGATCATTAAGGAGTATCCGAACGGCGGGAAGGACGTCGAGTGGAAGGTGGACGTTCCCGGCGTCGAAGCCAAGGAAGCCTGGGACGAATACGAGGATATTCAGCGCTACACCAAGTTCACCGCCGAGGAACTCGAGGCCAATGCCCAGCGTGAGGCACAGGCAACGGAACAGCAGGAGATCCAGAAGGCCGTCATGGCCGCTGTGCCGATGCTGATCCAGCCGATGCTGACCACCCTTCCGGTCGAGGATCTGAAGACTGTGTCGGCTCTGGTTCCGGAGTGGGCTACCGGCACCGAATACAAGACCAGCGATATTGTCCGGTATAAGGGCGTGCTGTACCGTTGCCTTCAGAACAATACCGCTCAGGACATCTATCCTCCGGATTCCTACGTTGCCGGATGGAAGCGTGTCGATGAGCCGGACGAGAAGGGCGTCTATCCGTTCAGTCAGCCGCTCAGTTCCACCGACGCCTACATTAAGGGCGACAAGGTGTCCTTCGAAGGAGCCTATTATCAGTCGAACATCGACTATAATGTCTGGTCGCCGACCGCCTATCCTCAGGGCTGGACCAAGCTGGATGACGCCGGCGAAAGCCCGGAACCCGAGCCCGAACCTGGTCATGATGACGAGTATCCGGCATTCGTCCAACCGACCGGCGCTCATGACGCATACAACATCGGCGACAAGGTGACATACAACGGCCACCGCTACGAGTGTACGATGAACAACAATGCCTATTCACCGGATGCCTATCCGCAGGGATGGAAACAAATCGACTAAGGAGATGACGAATGGCACGTCTTAATACCTACACCCGCGCTTCGCAACCGTCGGATTCGGACGTGTTCGTCATCGATAGCACGACTGGTTCGGCGGGCACCAGGACGGTGCTTTGGTCCTCGATCAAAGCACTGTTTGCCGCGGCCAAGCACAGTCACGCCGCTACGGACATCACCAGTGGCACACTGGCACTCGACCGACTGCCCACGATCCCTCTGGTCAAGGGAGGCACCGGAGCCACGTCGGCCGCGACGGCCCGTACGGCTCTCGGTGTCCAGAATCCTCCGACGGCGCCGGTTGTGCTTACCAATCAGAACCTGAACTCGTACAATACCGAAGAACAGTGCGGGTATTATTACGCCGGTGGTGGCAATACTGTATCGAACAAGCCATCCGGCGTCGAGTACTTCGGTATGTTCGTCATGCGGACGGCGTTGGGTATGTTCAGTCAGATCCTGTATGATAACAGCAACAAGATCTGGACGAGGTCATATTGGAGGTCGTCATGGAGCTCGTGGACCGCTCTGGTCCGAACGACCGATACGATCGCCAAGGCCGCTAGCGCGACACAGGACTCCGCCGGTCAGACCATCAACACGACCTATGTGAAGTCCGTCACCGCATCGGGACGTACGGTCACGGTGACCAAGGGCAACGGCACGACCTCGCAGTTCACCACGCAGGATACGACTTACTCCGCGGCCACCCAATCGACGGCTGGTTTGATGTCGGCTGCCGACAAGGCCAAGCTCGACGGTCTGTCAGACGACTACGGTGCGGCCATCGGCGTTGCGACCACGAGCAAGGACGGCCTGATGTCCAAGACCGACAAGGCCAAGCTCGATAAATTCCCATCGGATGGTATGACCCGCATCAGCGAGTCCACCATCGACGGCATGTTCTAAGGAGATATTCATGGTAAGCTACCTTGATCAGGGTGGGGTCCAGCACCTCGTAGATAAAATGCTAGACCGGATGTACCCGGTGGGGTCGCTCTATATTTCCACCAATTCCACCAGCCCGGCGTCGCTGTATGGCGGCAGTTGGGAACGTTACGGTACCGGACGAGCGCTGATCAGTGCTTCCGATACCGACACAGACTTCAAGGCCGGCACCACCGGCGGAAGCAAGACGCATGAAC
>ENA-ORTF01000617-ORTF01000617.1-human-gut-metagenome-genome-assembly--contig:-NODE-617-length-45995-cov-9.529168_pt1 | contig 45995 bp, 38 predicted proteins | sample MGYA00241908_ERZ509180 | MGnify/ENA primary metagenome ERZ509180 (study PRJEB26280, sample SAMEA2338814) | human gut metagenome | biome: human gut; feature: human-associated habitat; material: faeces... | reverse complement strand
CTGCAAGGGAACGGGATGGCTCGAGATCTTGGGCTGCGGCATGGTTGATCCGAACGTGCTGCGTTATTCGGGCATCGATCCTGAAGTCTATTCGGGCTTCGCCTTCGGTGTAGGTGTCGAGCGCGTGGCGTGTCTCAAATACAACGTTCCCGACTTGAGGATGTTGCTTGAGGGCGATATGCGTTTTTTGAGGCAGTTCTAGGGACTATGTTGACGCTGCGGCTTCGTCTCGCCCATATGCTCGCCGCTTTTGCGCTTACCCTCACGTACGAAGTACGCTCGGCCGCGCAACACGGCGATCATGCGCACGAGACGAACCCTCGCGGATTTGGACCAACTACGAGAGACAAAACATTTCAGTGTTTTAAATAAAGAAGGATAAAAAATGAAAGTTTCTTTGAAATGGTTAAGTGAATATGTTGAGATACCTGCTGATCTGAAGGCGTTTTGCGATCGTCTGGACCTGACCGGCACGGGCGTTGAAGGTGTCGAGATCGCTGGCGCCACCTATGATAAGGTGGTCGTGGGCCAGATCGTCGAAAAGAAAGCGCATCCCGATTCGGATCATATGTGGGTCTGCCAGGTGAGCGTGGGCGAGAACAACCTCGGAAAAGATGGCAAGCCTGAACCGCTCCAGATCGTATGCGGCGCGCAGAACTTCAACGAAGGCGATAAGATCCCGGTGGCGCTGGTGGGCGCTGAATTCGGCGATTTCAAGATCAAGAAATCCAAGCTGCGTGGCGTGGTGAGCAACGGTATGAATTGCTCGGAGCGAGAGCTAGGGCTCGGTTCCGATCACGATGGCATCATGATCCTGCCCGCCGATGCGCCCGTAGGCGAGCCCTTTGCGGACTATATGAAGCTCAACGACAAGATCCTCGATCTCGAGATCACGCCGAATCGCCCTGATTGCCTTTCCATGAAGGGCATGGCGCGCGAGGTGGGGGCCATGTATGAGCGTGGCTTCACCGATCCGCTCGATGATCCGATCTTCAACTTGGGCGAGAACCAAGACCTTGAGCCGACCGCGGATTCGGTCGAGGTGACCATATCGGATCCCGCACGTTGCGATCGCTATACTGCGCGCGTGATCGAGAACGTGAAGGTGGGTCCAAGCCCTGATTGGCTGGCGCAGCGCGTTACTGCGGCGGGTGCTCGTTCGATCAACAACATCGTTGATGCAACGAACTATATCTTGTTCCTGCTCGGTCAACCGCTCCATGCCTTCGACTATGACAAGCTAGCGAACAAGGATGGCAAGGTCCACATCATCGTGCGTCCTGCTGAAGACGGCGAGAAGTTCACCACGCTCGATGGGGAAGAGCGCACGCTCACGTCTGATATGAGCGTGATCGCTACGCCTACAGAGGCTGTTGCACTGGCAGGCGTGATGGGTGGTCTCGATTCCGAGGGGACCGACGAAACCACCACGATCCTGCTCGAAGCAGCTACGTTCAGCAGCGGCCACACCAGCCGCACGAGCCGCAACTTGGGTCTTATCAGCGAGGCCTCGCTGCGCTATGAACGCGGCGTAGACGACAATCCGATCGGCGCGTTCTCTGATGCATCGGCTGCGCTCATCGCGGCGGTATCGGGTGGCACCGTACGCCCGGGCATCGTGGATGTGTGGGAGCAGAAGACAGAGCCTATCATGCTCGATTTCCGCATTCCGCGTTTCAACGCCATGATGGGTGCCGAGATCGATCGCGACTATATCATATCGACGCTCACGCGTTTGGGTTGTGCGGTAACGGTGGCCGATGAAGCTGAATCTGTGGCGGCATCGTGTGCTGAAGGCGAGCTGCTCCATGTGCTCGCACCCACGTTCCGTCCCGACCTTGAACGCGAGATCGACCTCTATGAAGAGGTGCTGCGCCTCTACGGCATGGACCGCATCGAACCGACGCTGCCGGGTGGTGCTGGCCGCATTGGCAAGCGCACGGTGGCTGAGCAGAAGATCCAGAAGATCAACGATACGCTGCGCGCGGCGGGGCTCAATGAGACCGTGACATATTCGTTCGCCGAGCCGGGCGATCTCGATAAGCTGCGCATGGATAAAGAAGGGTTGGGTATGCCGGTTGAGCTGCTCAATCCGCTCAATGCAGAACAGTCCATCATGCGTCAATCCATCATTCCAGGGTTGTTGCATTCTCTTGCGTACAACCAGAATCACGGCGTGAAGAACGTTCAACTCTATGAAACAGGGCGCGTGTTCTTCGCGGCAGAAGGCAAGAAGAAGCCCAAAGAGAAAGAACGCGTTGCGGCAGTGCTGGCGGGCGCGATGGGCGATCCTGCCTGGAACAATACGCCGGCCGCATTCGATTTCTTCGATGGTAAAGGCATCATCGAAAGCCTTCTGCATGAGCTCGCTACGCCCAAGGTGCGCTTCAAAGCGCTTTCTGCTGAAGAGGCTCCGCACCTGCAGCCAGGACGTGCTGCTCAAGTGCTTTCAGGCGGCACGGTGCTCGGTTGGGTCGGTGAGATCCATCCGCTTGCAGCCGATGCCTTCGAAGCTACCGCGCCTGTTGTTGCGTTCGAGCTCGATCTTGATGCGCTCGTGAAAACGAGCCAGCCCGCGCGCGACTACGTAGATGTGCCGCTGTTCCCGGCAGCCACGATGGATATTGCGCTCGTGGTGGATGAAGACGTGACCAATGAAAAGCTCATGCAGGTCATGCGTTCTGCAGGCGGCAAGCTGCTCTCGAGCATCCAGCTCTTCGATGTGTATCGCGATGAAGAGCGTTTGGGCGCAGGCAAAAAATCGATGGCCTACGCGCTCGAATATCGCTCGCCCGACAAGACGCTTACCGCTGAAGAGGTTAACAAGCAGCATGAGCGTTTGATCAAGAAGACCTGTGGAGCAACGGGCGCCGAGGTTCGCGGATAGCGAACGCCTTGTGCGTATTGGAATGGCTATTTGAGTCACAGCAAAGAGAACGATCGAGTGCGTGTCGATTGTTCTTTGCTCGATGCGAGAGAGGAAGCTCGTGGGAAAACTGCTCTCATTCGATCCTAAAAAGTATTCGCCCTGGCAACGGCGTACCTTCTATTGCTGCGCATTCATGTTCGTGCTCTCGGTGGTTCTTGCTACGGTTGGTGTGGTCTTCGTGGTGCTCGCGGAATTCTTCGGCATCAAGTCGATCGATCTGATGCCAGGCGTGGTGCTCGGTGGAGAGACACTGGTCGCAGGAATCGTGGGCATCGTTGTGGCATTGTCGGGGATCATCGGCGCGAAGGATCCCCGCAAGATCACGCTGTTCTTTTGGGTCGTAACGCTTTACGGCTTGCTCGAACTTTGGGATCTGGCAAGCAAGATCTCGCAAGGGCAGGTCAATCCAGCAGCTATCATCACGCTGGTGATCGTGATGTTCTTGGTGGCCTGCGCTTGGAATGTGCGCGGCCAGACAGGATACTTCGACAATCACCCTCATCCCGGCGATCCTGAATAAGTCTCTAAGGCAGCGCTTCTGTTCATCTAGGCAGCAGATATTGCTGGTCGATCAACCGACAAAGAAACTTACTAGTGCGAAGCCGAGCGCTGCTGCGCCAAGTGTGCTCGCGTAGGTGATGGCCAGGTAGGCAAAGCAGTACTTGTAGCGCTTGGTTGCAAAGAGGCTCACAGCTTCGAAGTTCATCGTGGCCAGTGTCGAGAAGCCGCCTAAGAAACCGACGGTCAAGGTTAGGTACAGCGCCTCGTTCAGCGTGAGGGGCATGACCATGCCTGCCGCAAAGCAGGCGATCAGGTTCACGATGAGGGTGGCAAACGGGAATTGCTCAGGCAGATGGCGCTTGAGCATGCGGGTCAAAAGACCACGTGAAAGCGCACCGATCGCACCACCTATTGCTATTCCTATGAGTGCAAGAATGTTCATGAGCGCCTCTCTTCAGAGGCTTCGCTGTCGTTTTCGCTCTTAGCGCGTTGCATCTCAAGACGATGCTCGATGCGTCTGCGCTGGATGCGTTTGAGTCGGCGATAGGCAAGCAGGGAACAGGTAGCCCAGCCAGCAAGCGAGGCAATGAATGTGCCGAAAACGGTCGCGGATACATAGAGTGCGAACAGGAGGTATTCGCCAGCTTGCAAGAGCGCAAGGTTCTCGGTGCAGAACGCAGAGAGCGTGGTGAAGGCTCCAACTAATCCAACGCCGATGCCGCGCGCGATAGGGTGCGGTATATGCACGCGTCTATCGAACCACTGATAGACGATATAGATGATGTAGCATCCTATAAGGTTGATGAGCAGCGTTGCCCACGGAAAGCCTTGGGTCGGGATGATGAGCTCGATCAGGTAACGGAGCGTTGCGCCGATCGCTCCCATCAGAAGGACGGTCGCATAGAGAAACGCGGGCGTTGCCATGACCTGCTGGCGCGTAGGGGTCGCGTGCTGGGCTTGAGTTCCTTGGGACTGTTCGTGTGGGGAAGGCATGCGACCATTCTAGGCGAACGAATGCGCACTGCGCGCGACAAGTGGGGAACGATGCAGAAAGACAGCTAACGTGTTTATGGGCGCGTTATATGACAGCTCTATGTCGACAACGCGTTGGGAGCAAAAAGCCGTGCAAATTTACGCTACACTACTCGAACGAAAAGAAATCTCGCAAAAGGATCAGCAGAGATGATCCTGTTCTCCTCGTGAAAGGAAACGATATGAGCAACGAAGGAAAAAAGGTACGCGTTAACTATATTGGTACGTTCGATGACGGTACGGTGTTCGACTCTTCGGTCGAGCGCGGCGAACCCTTGGAGTTCACCTGCATGGCGGGCATGATGATCCCGGGCTTCGATGCAGCGGTGAACGAGATGGCCGTGGGCGAGACTAAGAAGGTTCATATTCCTGCAGCTGATGCTTATGGAGAGCGCGACGAGCAGCTCGTGCAGCGCATCCCAAAGGAAAACGTGCCCGATGTTGACGATCTGCCTGTTGGACAGACCGTTTACATGCAGGCTCCTGGTGGACAGGCATTCCCGGTCAAGGTGGTCGAGATCACCGATGATGATGTGGTGTTCGACATGAACCACGAGATGGCAGGTAAGGATCTGAACTTCGAGATCACTCTTGAAGAGATCGTGGACTAATCGCTGCTTTTTAGCCCGTTCACAAAACGAATAGAATTAAAGATGTACCCCTCTTCCCGAAGAGGGGTATCATTTATCCACTGAATTTGTATACCTCGCGCGGAGAAAGGAATGGCCATGGGACTAGTTGCCGGTATCATCGGTGCTGCTGGATATGCAGGAGCTGAACTAGTGCGTATCCTTTCTCGCCATCCTGAATTCGATCTTCGCGTGATCACGTCTTCAACCGATGAAGGGCTGCCTATCTCGGAACTCTATCCTGCGTTTAAGGGCGTGTGCGATCTTGAATTCGAGGCGCACAACACCACCTCTCTTGCCGATTGTGATGTGGTCTTCATGGCTACGCCTCACACGGCAGCTATGACGCTCGTGCCTGATCTTTTGGCGGCGGATGTTTCGGTCTTCGATCTGTCGGCTGATTTTCGCCTGAAGGATCCTGTCGTTTTCGAACAGTGGTACAAGACGCCGCACACGGCGGTCGATCTGCTAGAGCAGGCATTCTTCGGTCTGCCCGAGATCACGGAAGCAGAATTGCTCGAAGCGCGCGACTTGCACGCTCAGCACCATCCCACCCTGGTAGCTTGCGCGGGTTGCTATCCTACGGCCACTTCGCTCGCTGCATGGCCGGCCGTTGCGCTTTCGGAAGGCGTTGTGGTGGTCGATGCGATCTCTGGCGTAACCGGCGCTGGTCGCAGCGCGAATGCGCGCACGCATTTTTGCAACGCGAACGATAACTTCGAAGCGTACGGCGTCGCAAGTCATCGGCATACGCCTGAGATCGAGCAGATTTTAGGCATTGAAGGCCGCCTCGTGTTCACGCCGCATCTCGCTCCAGCGAATCGCGGCTTGCTCTCAACGGTCACGCTTCAGCTCAACGAAGAAGCGCGCACCACGCAATCCCTTGAGTCGCTCCATGCGCTCTATGTTGAAACCTACGATCGACGACGATATCCCTTTGTTACGGTGCTTCCGCTCGGTCAGATGCCGCGCACCGCTTCTGTGGTAGGCACGAACAATGTTCAGATCGGCATTGCCTATCAAGAGGCGACCGGCTCACTCATTGCTGTGTGCGCGATCGACAATCTCTGCAAAGGTGCAGCAGGTCAAGCGGTACAATGCGCCAACATCGTCTGTGGTTTCGATCAAACGACCGGCCTTCGTATGGAGGCGCTTCCGGTCTAAGAATTTCAGTAAAGGGATATGGTTCTTCTTATGACTTTTCAAACGAATAACGATAGTGATAAAGATTTGGCGTTCGACGTGGTCGAAGGCGGCGGCGTAACGAGTGCTTTAGGCTTTCGGGCGGGTGGCATCCATGCGGGTTTCCGCAAGAACCCCGGCAGGCTCGATATGGCCCTTGTTGAAGCCGATGAGCTCTGCCCAGCAGCGGCAACCTTCACGCAAAATGTGTTCTGCGCCGCGCCAGTAACGGTTTCCAAAGAGCATCTTGGCGGACAGAATTATGGTCTTGCTAAGGCGGTCATCGTCAATTCGGGTTGCGCGAACGCGGCAACGGGCAGCGTGGGCATCGCCGATGCCGAGCGCACCTGCCAGATCGTTGCCGATGTGGTTGGCTGCTGCGCCGATGAAGTGCTCGTTGCTTCAACCGGCGTGATCGGTCAGTTGCTCAACACAGCGCCATTCGAAACAGCCGTACCAAAGCTTCACAAGACCATGACGCGTGAAACGGGAAGCGATGCTGCAAGCGCGATCATGACCACCGATACCTATTCCAAGGAGCGCGCGATCCGCTATGTGAGCCAGGATCCTGCGTTGGGAGGAGCCACGATCACCCTTGGCGGCATGGCGAAGGGCTCAGGCATGATCATGCCGAACATGGCTACCATGATCGCTGTGATCACCACCGATGCACCGCTTGCTCCCGAAGTGCTCCACAGCGCACTCGTTCACAGTGTGAATCAGAGCTTCAACAAGGTCACGGTCGATTCCGATACTTCAACGAACGATACCTGCTTCTTGCTGGCAAGCGGCAAGGCAGCGCCAGGTGCGCGCATTGCGGAAGGCTCGCTTGCCTACGAAGAATTCCAGACCGCGCTCGATGCGCTCACGCAGATGCTCGCTCGTGAGATGGCGCGTGATGGGGAAGGTGCGACCAAGCTCGTTACCGTGAAGATCACGGGCGCAGCGAACGATGAAGAGGCCGATCTGGCTGCTCGTACCGTGGCGAATTCGCCGCTCGTGAAGACCGCCGTTTTTGGCCACGATGCGAACTGGGGTCGTATCGCTGGCGCACTCGGACGCAGCGGAGCGCATTTCGAGCAGCAGAATGTTTCGATCGACATCATGGGAATTCCGGTGTGCCGCGATGGTCTTACCGTCGAGTTCAGCGAAGAAGAGGCGCTCAAACGCTTCGAAGAGCCCGAGATCGTGCTCGAAGCGGATTTGGGAGCCGGCACGAGTTCCACCACCATCTGGACGTGCGATTTCTCCTATGATTATGTGCGCATCAACGGTGATTACCGAACCTAAGGCTGCCACCTGCCTCAAGTTGGCACTCATGAGTGTTTGATCGATTTACCAACTGTTGGAGATACCAGTATGAAATATGCAAAAGATAGAAAGCTCACGTCTTCGCACACCGCAGAGGTGCTCATCGAAGCGTTCCCCTATATCAAGAATCAAACGGGCAAGACCATCGTGATCAAATACGGTGGAGCTGCCATGGTCGATCCGAAACTGCGCGATGCGGTCATGTCGGACATTGTCATGCTCAAGATCATGGGGGTGAATCCGGTCATCGTTCATGGCGGTGGCGCGGACATCTCGCGGAATATGGAACGCTTCGGCATAGATGTTGAATTCATCGATGGGCTGCGCGTTACTACCGAAGAGGCCATGGAAGTCGTGAAGATGACCTTGATCGGCAAGGTGAACGAGGAGCTCGTGCGCGCTATGAACCAACATGGCAACTTGGCTGTTGGGGTCAATGGTGCTGATGCGGGCACGATCGTGGCTGAGCAGGTTCGGCCAGAACTCGGGCGCGTTGGCAGCGTGATCGAAGTGAATCCGGCCTACCTCAAGTCGCTCATCAATGCAGCCTACGTCCCCATCATCGCATCGGTAGGCAAAGGTGAAGATGGCGGCTCGTTCAACATCAATGCAGATGCGGTCGCGTGTGCCGTTGCCGGTGCGATCGGCGCGCAGAAGATCATCTTCCTCACCGATGTGGACGGCTTCTATGAAGACTTCGATGATAAGGATTCGCTCGTTTCGCGCATGTCCCTTCAAGAAACACGTGACATGCTCGCAGAAGGGCGCGTGAGCAAAGGTATGATCCCTAAGCTGCAATCCTGTGTGCTCTCACTCGAAGCAGGTGTCCATCGTGCTCACATCATCAACGGCACGATGCCGCATTCGCTCTTGATCGAGCTGCTCACTCAAGTGGGCTGCGGCACTCTCATATATAATGATGACGAGCACAATACAAAAGACGAGTACGCCCCGCTCGGGTTGCTGGCCTCTCGTCTCGTCGAGAACCTTTAACGAAGAAGAAAAACTGCCAGCGAACAGGGGAAATAGGAGAGCTTAGAAATGACCTTTGAAGAAGTAAAAAAACTAGACGATACGTATATCATGCACACCTTCAAGCGCAAGCCCGTCTGCTTCGTTGAAGGTGAGGGCGTCACCGTAAAGGACGAAGAGGGCAAGGAATACCTCGATCTGCTCTCGGGTATCGGGGTTGACAGTCTGGGGCATTGCCATCCGCGTGTGGCGGAAGCTATCGCAGAGCAGGCCCAGAAGCTCATCCACGTGAGCAACTACTTCTATATCGAGAAGCGTGGCGAAGTGGCCAAGCTCATTTCGGAGATGGCTAACGAATGCATACCCACGTTCTTCCGTGCTCCTTGGAAGACCTTCTTCGCGAACTCTGGGGCGGAGGCCAACGAATGCGCGATCAAGCTCGCACGTCTCTGGGCGAAGAAAGAGTCTTCTGGTGGTCACATCATCCTCGTGCTTGAAGGAAGCTTCCATGGTCGTACGCTCGCAACGCTCGCCGCTACGGCACAGCCTGATAAGCAAGAGCCTTTCCAACCGCTTCCAGAAGGCTTCATCGCTATTCCGCCTAACGATATCAATGCGCTGCGCAATATTTGGTGGGAGTATCCCGGTCAGATCGCTGCCATCATGATGGAGCCGATCCAGGGCGAGAATGGTGTGATCCCGATCGATCCCGATTACCTGTTCGAAGCAACTAAGCTCGCGCGGCGCAACGGTGCGCTTTCCATCCTTGATGAAGTTCAGACTGGTTTCTATCGTTGCGGAACCTATCCGTTCATGTTCCAGAACGCAGGCATCACGCCTGATATCTTCACCTTCGCGAAAGGCGTGGCATCCGGCATGCCCATGGGCGGTTGCGTTGCCCGCATCGAGGTAGCCGAGGCTTTCGAGCCGGGCGATCATGGCTCGACCTTCGGCGGTAGCAACTTGGCCGCCGCTGCTGCTTACGCAACGCTCGATACGCTCAAGACCGGCAACTTTGGCGAGCGCGTTGAGAACAGGGGCGATTATTTTGCGGACAAGCTCCTCGCTCTGGACGAGGTCACCGAGGTTCGCGGTTCAGGTCTGATGATCGGTGCTGTCCTCAAGGATGAATTCAAAGCTCCGTTCGTGGTGGATGCTGCGCTCGATGCCGGCTTCATCATCAACGCTACCGACGAGCACACATTGCGCTTCTTGCCGCCACTCATCATCGAGGAAAAGGATATCGACAAGTTCATCGCAGCGCTTCCGCAGATCTGCATCGATTCGAAGCAAAAAGAGGTCGAAGCTGCCGAAGCTGCGAAGAAGGCCGAAGAAGAAGCGGCTGCTGCTCAGGAAGAATATGAGCGCCTCATGAAAGAAGCGGAAAACGTCAACGTTGCAACACCCAGGTACAACGACTCTATAAAACTGAACACACCGCGTAAGATCGGCATGTTTCTGATTTTCTTATTTTTTATAATACCTTTATATTCGGAAACCTCAAGTGCAATTTCCCCATCTGGCTTTCTGACAGCTACGGCGTATTTTTCCTGATTTTTCATCATCACACCTTCCATGACTGCCTGTCCGCCAATCCCGGAATATCTCATGTTAATCTCCATTCTTATGTGTGAAAAAGAAGATTTTCACACTGTTTTCCATTCCTGTCGGTCTTCACGAAATTAACGAATAAAATCATCCGACGCTCTAAAAAAAGGTTGAGATTAAATAAACCTCAACCTTATCTTTAACCATGTTCACTTGCGTACTATTTGTTAATGCCGTACTTCTTGTTGAACTTATCGATACGTCCGTCAGTTCTTGCAGATTTCTGCTGTCCTGTGTAGAACGGATGGCATTTGGAACAAATTTCTACGTGGATATCCTCTTTTGTAGAACCTGTTACGAATGTGTTACCGCAGTTACATGTAACTGTTGCCTGATAGTAATCTGGATGGATTCCTTCTCTCATGATTTTCACCTCTTTATGTTCTTATCGTTATTTAGTTTCGCCTGTTCAATCCTTTTATACCCGTATGCCCGATCCGCATATGGTACTTACTCCAAAGGAAAGTCCCGATAAACAGCTTAATCAGTGTAACATATGATTTCAAAAAAATCAAGATATTTTTAAATAATTCTGTTCTTTTTTACCATATTAATATATTCGCGATTATTTTTGGTGCGTGCAAACATATTCAAAATATTCTCCACGGCATCATCTTTGCGCATTCCATTGATTGCCTTCCGCATGATGTCAACTGCTTCCTGTTCTTCGGAATCAAGCAGCAGATCTTCTCTTCTGGTTCCCGATTTCACGATATCGATTGCCGGAAATACACGCTTTTCCGAAAGTTTTCTGTCGAGCACGAGTTCCATGTTACCGGTTCCCTTAAATTCCTCAAATACAACATCATCCATCTTGCTTCCGGTATCAACCAGCGCTGTCGCAAGGATTGTAAGACTTCCTCCCTCACGCATGTTTCTCGCTGCACCAAAGAATCTTTTTGGCATATGGAGTGCCGCCGGATCAAGACCTCCGGATAAGGTACGTCCACTTGGTGGAACCGTAAGGTTATATGCCCTTGCAAGCCTTGTGATACTGTCAAGAAGGATCATGACATCTTTGCCGTGTTCTACCAGACGTTTTGCACGTCCAAGTACCATTTCCGATACACGTTTATGATGTTCCGGAAGTTCATCAAATGTAGAATAAATAACTTCTACATTATCACCTTCAATCGCTTCCTTGATATCCGTAACCTCCTCTGGTCTCTCATCAATCAGAAGGATGATCAGGTGCATATTCGGATTTCCTGATGTTACTGATTTGGCGATTTCTTTTAAAAGTGTTGTTTTTCCTGCCTTAGGCTGGGAAACGATCATACCACGCTGTCCCTTACCGATCGGGGAAACAAGATCTACAATACGCATCGCAACACTGCATCCCGGGCGTTCTAAACGTATCCTCTCATTCGGAAAAATCGGTGTCAGATCTTCAAAACTTTTTCTCTTCTGGGCTACACTCGGGTGATAGCCGTTAATTGTAGTCACATATAAAAGTGCCGAAAACTTTTCCTGCTGTGTCTTGATTCTTGTATTACCACAGACAATATCTCCCGTTTTTAAATTAAACTTTCGGATCTGTGATGGTGAAACATACACATCATGCTCACCCGGAAGATAATTCTCACAGCGGATAAATCCGTATCCATCCGGCATAACCTCTAAAATACCATTTGCCGTAATTCCACTGTCAAGACTCATCATGGTATCATCTGCCGCTGCAGATGCCGTCTGATTTTCCTGTGTTTCTACCGGCTCTTCTGCCTTTTCTTTTGTCTGACGATCTGCATCTGTTCCGCGTTCCCTTGGTACATATTCTGTTCTTTTTCTGGAATATTCTTTCGGCTGTGCATGATCTTTCGAACGCTCTGTGCCCTCTTTTGCTTTCACACGCTCCCCGCGCTCTTCCTGCGTCTGCATACTCTCCGTCTCTTTTTGTTTGCGTGCATCTTCTTCAAGCATACGATTGACCAAATCGCTCTTCTTCATGGAAGAAATATTCTTCAGTCCCCGTGCCTTTGCCAGATCACGCAAAACGACTAATGATAAACTCTCATATTTTTCTCTCATTCATAAACTCCTTACTTTTTCTTTCACCTGTTGGAATCGTCTGCGGAAATGATGTCTGATGTGACAATTGAATTTTTCGATGTGGCTATTATACTACATCTTTTTCCAAATAGGAAGTCCTAATTCTTGATTTTTCTCCCTAATCGCAAAAAAGCGGATACTACGAAAATGTTCAAATCCCTGTTCCTGCATATAATAATATACACTGTAATAACCGGAAACAGTAAAATCTGCCTTTAATGCCCAGAAACTCATCGATCGATTTCGGCGTGTCTGTAAAACCGGCTTTGTCAAATACCTCTTTATTGTAGATTAATCCATTTACACAGGCAGATGACATCAGAATGAAAACTGCAAGAAATGAAGCCCTGTATCCGTATTTCATTCTATTTTTTTCTTTTCATTTTGCATAACTGCACGGAAAATGCCTGATACCGCAGCAAAAAGTACCCCTGCCACCGGCCAGATGATCCATGTAAAATCCCAACGCATTGTCCAGAAACTCCATCCCAGATAAATTGCAGTGGCAATACACCAGTAAGCTCCGCTAAATGCATCTGACTTCTTTTTCAGTTTCTTTTCTGAAATAGTATAATCTCCCTCCTGCAAAAGAATATCATAACTTCCTTTTATCATACCGACACGGATTATCATATACACGCCACATGCTACCAGAATTAAAAGCAGCGATACAAAGCTGGTACATACAACATCCGGCGCATCCATACAGGCTGCCACCAAAAGCGGGATTGCCGCAACGATGCAGAGCACCACGCCAACGGCGATTCCTCTGGTAAATGTTCCCTCATAATTTTTTAATTTTTCCTTTGCAAGCCCTTCTACCCCATAGGCGGTTTCAAAACATTCGTTTTCCAGAAACTCGAATCTTTTTGTCTGCATACCACAGGAAATAAATGTAAATACCGCTGCCGCCACAAATCCAAGCAGGCATACCAGTCCAACCGATGCAGCCACACCCTCGGAAATATTTCCAATCTGCGCCTCCGATAATCCTGCCAAAAATATCAGAACTGACGGACTGACGATGCAGGATGCAACTGCAGCTGCGATCTTCGGTGCATTTTTCTTCCGGACTTCCATAAAATCATTTGCCTCTTCCACCGAAACCTTTTTTAATGGAAAATCTTTGTCGGAAGGTTCCACTCCCTCAATGGGCTGCGGTGTCTCACATTCATCTTTTAAAAGGTAGTCTGTACTCACCCCAAAAATCTCTGACAGCTGGATCACCCTCTGCAGATCCGGTATTGACTGGGCACTCTCCCATTTTGACACCGCCTGTCTGGAGACGGAAAGTTTCTCTGCTAGTTCTTCCTGCGACCATCCGTTCTTTTTTCGCTCTTCCATAATTTTTTCAGCTAAAATCATAACTCATCCTCTTTTCTTTTTCAATGATGTGATCTTTGTTACGCCTCCATCATACCCATTTTGACCGGTTGCAGGCTACCAAATGTGCCTGTCAATCTGTCAACTGATGGTTGCAATTCCCGCAATTCAGGCATTTTCCTGTATTTTTTGATTCAGGAACTTTTTATCACTCTCACAAACGACCGCCCACTGCAAATTTAGAAAAGCTCTTTGTTGTAAAGTTCACTGTCTGTTTCTTAGAATCATAATAAGATTTTGAAATCTTTTTGACATTTCCTTTTTTGTTGATGGTGTACGCAAAAAGATCTTTCTTTTTTTCTTTCTTAGAAATCTTATAATGGATCTTTACGGTAACCTTTCCCTTTTTCAATTTTCCTAACGTTTTTTTCTTTGCACCTGTAACCGAAATTTCATACATTGGACGTTTTTTGACAATTTTACCTGCCTTTGAAGAAAGAATGCGTTTATCTAATTTCTTAACATGAAAATACACATCTGAATTCATCTGTTTTTTTATTTCTTTTAAGGCATTGCGGTCCATTGTAATTATAACGTTTCCATATTCCAGTTGCAGTGCTTTTGCCTCTTTTTTGATAAGGTAATTAATCGTTGATTTATCAAGTTTTAAAACCTGTTTTTTCCCTTTCCTGGATTTACATTTTATTGTGACGGTCTTATTCTTTATTGTTTTATCTGTCTTGCTTTCAAGTTCTGGCACAGGTGTTACATTTGGAACCACTTCTGTTTCTCCCGGATTCGGCTTCTCTGGTGCCGGTTTTTCTGGTGTTGGTTTCTCCGGTGCCGGTTTCTCCGGGGTTGGTTCTTCTGGTGTCGGTTTTTCCGGGGGAATCAATGTCCCTCCCCCAGTTTGTGACTTCTTTTCTTTCACAATAACCTGACAGGCAGCTTCACTCCCCGCATAGTTTTTATTGCCATTATATTTTGCGGTAAAAGAATATGTCTTTGTCTTATTCGGAAGCGATACCGTCCACTGATCATTTTCCTTCTTAACCAGTGTAATGCTGGAATCATTGCAAGTAATATCCACCGGTTCATCTGCGCTGATTCCCTGTTTTAAAACTTTAAGTGTTACGCTGCCAGCGCCCTCTAATCCCTCTGGTGTTGCAAGAAGATTTAATTCTGTAACCGCTTTTGTAATTTCCAAAGTTGCCTCTCCATAACAGGATTTTGCAGAATCAGAAGATGCCTCAAAATAAATGGTATATTTTCCTGCATCCGTATAGGCAGGAAGTTCTTCGATCGTATAAGGACCGTCCGCATTCATACTATAACGAAGCTCCACACCTTTTCCTGGCGTAATATCAAATGTATGGGGATTCGAATCATAAGGTACTATAACCGGGTTTACCGTACACTCTGCAGGATCCTTATCCTCCATGGAATCATTTTTCTCCTGATAATAATAAGTAATATCCATGCTGCTTTCCGTGATCTTTACCTTATCCTGATCCAGACTGTTTCCAATACAGGTATAACCGGCTAATTCCGGATTTCTTAAGGTATATGTAGAGTTTTGCGGTACATATACAATGGATGTTTCTGTATTCGGAATATTTTGTTTTGTTCCATCTTCTGACTTTAACTGGTAATGAATATTTACCGTGCTCCATGCCTGATTCGCTGTTTTATCGGTAGCTAAAACTTCCTGCGTATCCATGTCCACAATTTTTCCATCCAGTCTGTCACCTTTTGTCAGACCATACACATCATGAAGTACAATGGAAAGAGACTCTCTTGCAGCATCCGGGTTATATGAATTTGTAAGGGCAGGAATGGTAAATTCTTGTTCTTCACTATATTTTACAGTTATGCCATCTGCACCAATAATGCGAAAACTCATCTTAAGATGTTGTTCTTTATTTACCATATTTTGCACTACCGTGCGAAATTCTAAATCATCATCATTGGCTTTCGTAATGTTAGACTCGGTAATCCTGTATTTCTCACTATCCCTGTCAAGTGTCGCCGTTTTGCTGTGAGCAATGGAAACTTCCGGATCACTGATATAAAGAGCTGCCGGTCTGCTGACATAATCCGTATTATTGAGTTTTCTTGCCAGTTCCATCTTGCAGACCTCGCAAAACGGCTGTCCAAGCCTTCTCATCATACATTCACGGCTGGGCGCAAATGCGGTATCCGTTCCGGCGGTAGTGATTCCGATTCCACGAAATCCTAACATTTTACTCCACTTGATCGTATCTGGATTCGCTGTATCGGAAGTATTTGGTTTATTGGTGTATCTCTCATATTCATCTCCCAGTCTACCTATACTATGGGCGATTTCATGAGCCATGGCTGTTCCATCACTATTATCCTCAGAATTTGTAGAAAAAGAAAATAATGGATTTACTGATGCACCATAGCTTCCTGTATCATTACAAAGTATATGAATCGTTCCAACATTTGCACCTTCATCCAGATAATTTTCTTCCAGTTCCGTTCTTAACGCTTTCGCCCTTTCATCCCCGCCATTGGTAAATCCGGCTGCCTTTCCATATACTTTGACATGAAAATATGTATCCGGACTCTTACCGCCATACACTCCAATGCCTGGCTCGTTAGAAACTGCCTGCACAGCGTAAATATTAATACGGTCAGAATATTCCCTATATGGTGACCATGTCAGCATTCCACGCGCCTTTTGGGTGGCATCTTCCAAAAACTGATCCTGCTGACCGGCGGTATAGCCATCTCCCATGATCACGATCACAAAGTTTTCTTTATCATCACCAGTCTTATGAATTACCTGAACCGGAAATGTGGTTTTGGATTTTTCTGTATTTTTTGCCATTGCTGTTTGTGGCAAAAGCAACAATAATAATAACATCATATAGATACATACTGCTTGTATTCGTTTTATTTTTCTTTTCATATACTTCACCTTTTGTTGAATGAGATTTTTCTTCGCTATCAGATTTTTCACGCAGTTTCCTCGGAATTGCGCTTGATGCCGTCCACAATACTCATAATCCTTCTTGCCGAATCCATATTAATCTGCAAAAGGAGGATTTTCTTATGCTTACAACGGAACTTTTTATAGCCATTATCAGCTTATGCATTACCTGTTTTAATCTTGGTTATACCGTTGGTTCTAAGAGCAATGACAAAACACAAAAATAACCGCCCCATGTCCTGCCAGACCAAGCGGTTATTTTTTACCAATTATCTACTGGGCTAACCGTCTATCGGCAGCACCTTTTGATATTATATTAACATTCCACCTCTTTTATGTCAAACATATATTCTATTTTTAATTATGCTCATTTCGTCGATAAACTTGAATTTGAAAACCACAATTTTATAAGTGGTTATTAACCCTCACAGGGTTTTAATAAAATCCTCCAAAAGCCTTGAAAATAAAGGGTTTATCGCAAAATGCTCACCTTAACTTATTATACGATTTCACACTGTTTTATTCTTCCCTTGGAAGCTGATAAGGGCAAACACAAGGGCAAGAAAATCTGATAACAAGATATAACAGAATGTGGCAATCGGAGAACTGTGACGTATGTGCGAATATATTATACTGGAGGATTTATTATATGGACAAGTACATTTTTGATGAAATCAACGGCTTATGGTATGAATTGCAGGAAGATTATTATATCCCTTGTCTGATACTTTCCGAAGAAGAAACACAGCCTATCGGCTTATGGGGGCAACACCACAAGCAGTACCTAAAAGAGCATAGGCACATCGTTTACACCACAATGTTGATTGAGGGAACACTGAACCGCTATCTTGCAGATATTAACCAACAGGCGGAGCAAATGTTCCACAGATTGATTGAAGAAATGGCTCAAAAGCAGGGTGTGACAGAACAGTTAAAAGCAAAACAGCCTATGGAATGGATAGGATTGATGAATAACATACAGGCTTGTGCAAGAGAGATTGTGAATAACGAAATAATTTTTTCATAGGATTAATGATACGAGGGCGAAGATGCTTCTACACATCTTCGCCCTTGTTTTTTTATAGTCAATTTTTATTTCGCCTTGCGTAGTACCAATAAAAAACGATGAATTTTTCCTTCAATACAACCATTTTTCTCTAAAATTTGTTGTGCATACAGTAATCTGTTCTTGCAATTATCTACAGAGAAATTAGGAAATTCCCACTCTATAATATGCGCAAACCAAACAAGTGCACCTATATCAAAAAATTTGATTGGTCTGAAGCATTCCTGTCCATCCAAAATGTCAAAACCTACATCACAAAATCGTTTTTTAACTATATCAAGATACTGTTCTGGAAATGGAAGTTCAGTTTTCCCTAAGAGAAGTTCCACTAATTCACGGTCATTTTCAGCCCCAACCTGTTCAGTGATAAAAATTCCTCCACATTTCAAAACACGATGTATTTCTTTGGTATTAAAATCACCGTGACGATTAATGACAATATCAAATTCATAATCATCAAATGGCAACATATCCTTTCCATCACCTGCACGAAAATCAATTCCGAGAGGGAGCAAGGTTTCTTTGCATAGCTGAATATTTGGGGGATAGGCTTCGGTTGCACTTGTTTTTACATAAGGATGGCGGAGAGATAACAAGAATTCACCACCACCAGTATCTATATCCAGCAGTTTCATTTCTGGTTTTAAGTAATCCAGTATGATGTTTTGATAATTCCAAGGCAAGTCCGTTTCTTCCGTATATCTTCCCTCAATGTGAGAAAAATCCCATCCGTGGATATGTGCAACACTTTCTTCTCTTTTCCAAATGTCTATCAATTCTTTTTCTTTCATCGTAACTACTCCTATTTTGAATATTTTTGTTTTGTACATCAATTATAGGCGCAGCCAACTGACAACATCATAAAATAAGCTCGATACAATCTGTTGCCAGATTTACAACTGCACCGAGTAGTTACCTCGAATAAGTCTCATTGTGTGAGTTCACCGCCTTTCGAATTGCTTTGTTCAGTATATCACTTTTTGAACAAAAAAGAAAGTATCCTTAAAGTGATATATTTCAAAACATAATTCTTGCCATTGGTTTTCAGTCAAATTTGTCTATGTAAGACCGCAAGGCAGGTTGCCCTGCGGTGCATTCCGAGAACAGAGGAAGTACCCGACGGGTACAAGGAAATATCCTTTGTCTGCCTGAGATCTGACGGAGCATACGAGTCACCGAGTACAGTTGGTGTTATGACAAGGTCGGCAAAAAAGAAGCTGGAAGGATTTGAAGATTTCCATTTTCATATGCTGAGACACACATTCACCAGTAATCTGCTCTCCAATGGTGTAGCACCAAAGGATGTGCAGGAACTGCTTGGACACGCTGACGTAAGTACCACAATGAACATCTACGCTCACTCTAAAAGGGAAGCGAAACGAACTTCCGCAAGACTGCTTGATAAGGTGGTCGGGGAAGCCTAAACAAAAAATTTCCCTTGTTTCGGCTCATAAGGGCAAAAACAAGGGAAAATACATAAGGAACGAGTATTAAATTGCTGATTTTCCTTGAAAATACAAGGGTTTCGGAGGATTGATTAGATAAATCCGAATTTATGGGATCAGATTGTAAGATAAAAAGCCTTATTTATTCCCTTAAAACCCACCCTTTTGATATGCTCTGGCAATAATATAGGATGGTTCATAATATGCGCTACAATTATAATTATCTATTATATCACAAATATCACTATTATAAACCCTATATATTTCATCAACATAATTTTCATTCCAAAGAGCCGTATCAACAATCAATCGCTGATATACTTTCCCCATCTGTATTACTGACGGGATCTGGCTCACTAATTCTTTATTCACATCCGAAATATCAAAATCGCCATTTTCTAATTGGTAAGTTTCAATCCAGTTTTTCATCTAAACTTTCCTTCTATTCTAGCGTTTTCTTCAGATCGACGTTACTATCCAAATTTAATTTATAGAATTGTATTTTCCAAGTAGCACTCCAGCAAATAAGATGGATTTTCATAATAAAGGCTGCTGTTATAATCATCAATCTTTGCACTGAGAAAAGAATTATATACTTTTATCAGCGCATCCACGATACCAATTTGTTTTTCCTGTGCCACCTGTTTGATCAAACGTTTGTATACTTTTGCAATATCCCAATGAGAAGGTATCGCATATCGGCAATCCGCTACATTGTCAAATATTCCATCTGGGATTTTCGCTTCTTCTATAAAATCTTCGCATACCCTGTCAATATTGTCACAATGATAAACATCTGCCAGATCATAGATTTTCTGCAGCCAGTCTTTACCAAGCCAGTTTACAATATCAGTTCTCTTATTTTTTGTTTTTCTTGCAATATAATCAATCAGACCACATACAAAAAATAAAATCCAGCCATTCATCTGTCATCTCACGAAATTCTTTGATGTTTAAATCCTGATTTAAACGCACGTCATAAATCGACACAATTTTTGCATCATAGCGTCTTGCCCATCTCTGCGCCTGTTCTTTTATGATCGTGCAATAAAAACCAATTCCAAAGTCTTTTGTATTGCGTCCTACACGGATTTCCGGGTTTTCAACGGGTGTATAACCACCATGATAAACTGTCATTTTCGCCATAATGTCTACTCTTTCTTCTACTCCGCCTCATGCATCTCCACTCCCGGCTTTGCCTCCACCGTATGTGTTGCCTCATAGAGTGACGCCGTCGGTGCGACCGGGCTCATGAGCACTTTTCCGGTTCCGCGGTACACATTGACGAGTCCTTCGCCGCTGACTGCCGAACCCACAAGCGTTTTCGTCGATCTCTCCACAGTAAATTCCAGACCAGAGGACCAGCAGACTGCAAGATTTCCGTCAATTTTTAATTCATCATTGTCAAGTTCTACCTCAATCAGTTCTTCATACGGCACGTTACTCTCCAATGCTGTGACACCTTCCCCGACCAGACTTAAGTTGAAAAATCCTTCTTTGCCAAGCACGGTCGATGAGATTGTTTTCCGCGCCGTCAGCTTATTTTTTACGGTTCCGGAACAGGCATAAAATATGCCATCCTCGATCGTCATGCCCTTTTCGCCCCAGGATCCGACATCCACTAAGATCAGATATTTATAGGTAGGTTCTAACACCAGAATGCCGTTGCCGACGTATTCCGGTTTGACTGCTGTCTCCTTTGTGATCGCACCTTTGACCATCTTGCCGACAAAATCACCGACTCCCTTGATCCCTGTGGTTGCTTTCACATGACCTGCCATCCACTGCATGCTGCCCGCCTGGATAATGGCAGACTCTTTTCCGTTTAGTTCAATAACGATCTGGCGTCTGCGGACACCCATTTTACTCATAAAGTACTCATTTCTCGCATTTTCCGGCGCAACGGAGGCGTCTGACTGATACTCTAATACATGAAAATTTCCAAGACTGCTCACATATTTTCTTGCGTTGTTTTCTAAATTTTTTATATTCATTTAAACTCCCTTTCCTGCGCTGCTTTCTAATGAAAACAAGTTTTGCACACTGATCTCCTATTCTTTCTTATCCGCTCCATTATAAAACAAACCGCTTTTCTTATTCAATCAGTATCCATATCATATTTAAAACTTCGGTTGTAAAGTCAACGTTTTCTGGTAGATCTCAACTAATTTTTCACGGTTCTTTTCACTGATAAAATAATAATCGCTCTGACTCCCCTCCGCCATGATATAAGGTTCAAAAGTCCGTATCCCACAAAACAGCACGGTTCCTTTTGATGCTACGGCAAGCCCGTATCCCTTTTCCGATATTACAAGCGGCATTCTTAACTTTTTTCCTCCATGGAAAATATATTTTGCTTTTGCTGTCACATCCATAAAATCAGCAGCAAGCAGTCCCTTTGCTTTCAAATGTTCGGACTTTTCCCATTCAAAAAATGTCCAGTTACATCCGCCTTCCTGAAACCTTGGCTCCTCCGCTTTTTCTGCAAGCAACAGTTGCTTTTTCTCATTGTAAAAACAGACCGCTCCATTATTTTTTGCAATGCGCACGGTAACTTTTTCCGTTGCAATTTCCACCAGCGTTTTGGATTCCTTTGCACTCCATGAAAATGCTGTATCCGCCTTTCCTTTCCATGCTGTATCGCCAATTTTTTCCGTGACACCCTTCACGAAACTGACCCGGATCACCTCCGGTGTGATCGGTGTGATGCGTAAAAGTCCGTACATACTGGAAAGTTCCACATAGCTTTTTGTCTTTTTGATCCATTTGATGACAAAATTGTTTCGGGAATGACCTTTGACACGGAGGATCGCATTGTCCGGTATCGCGCCAAATTCATATGGAGAGATAATGATTTCCTCCGTATGATTTTTTTCGTTTTTTCCAGAGTTGTCTGCTGCTTTTCTGACTGGCGCTGCCACAGCTCTCTTATAGGCAGATGCCATTTTCTGCCCTGTCAATGTTTTTCCTCTTGCCTCAGTCTCATTTTCTTTCCCCTGCGGTTTAATGACAATGCGCTTCGGGCCGATGTACTCGCGCTCTGCCATATCCTTTGCGCCCTCGATCCTGCGCTGCTGTTCGATCTCTTTTTCCGTGTGCTGCACCCGTTCAAATTCCGCTGCTTTTGTCAAGGTTTCTGCCGCAAACTCTTTCATATGTTTTCCTTCCGGGACTTTGTCGGCAAGGATCCCGGTCAGTTTTCCACGGTGCAAAACCGCAAGTTCATGCAGTGCGCGGGTCGAAGCCACATACAGAAGTTTGACATGCCCGTTATCCGACGGGTATTTTTCCTGCGTCGGATCAAACAGCAGCACAGCATCAAATTCAAGTCCTTTCGTGTAGGAGACAGGAAGCACCATGACGCCATCCCCGAACTCGGCTTTTTCCAGATCTGTTTCTACAATTTTTACATATTTCTTTAGTTCTTCCGCAGCCTGTGCCGCTTCCGCCTCATCACGACAGATCACAGCGATCGTCTCATAACCGTCCTGCTGCCATTTTTTGATCGTAGTGACGGTATCTGCAAGCAATTTATTTTCATCCGGACATGCCACCGTCTGAACCGGATTTCCATGACGGATAATAGGTTCCACCGGATAAATAGAAAAATCCCCATGACGCAGGATCTCATTTGCAAATTCAGAAATTTCCACTGTATTACGGTAACTTTTCCGCAGAAGTCCAAACGCATCAAATGTCCCTGTCAAAATCAGTTTTTTCAACTCTTCCCAGTCGTTTAAACCATACTCAAAATGAATATTCTGGGATGTATCACCCATGATCGTGTAAGTACAGCCATACAGACAGTAATGCAGGCATCTGTATGACATCATGCCAAAGTCCTGCGCCTCATCAATCACTACATGGCTCGCCTCACGCACCGGATCCGTCTCTTTGATCCTCTTGTAAATATATGCAAGCGCCGCAAGATCATAGACATCAAACGAGTTTTCCGGCACATCGACTTCTTTTCCTGCCTCCTGCTGCGCAAGTAAAAATTCTCTGTAAAAAGTAAATACAGATTCTCTCCATTTTCCATCCCCAAAATAAGACGCGTATTTTTTGTCTAAAATCTTTTTCTCTTTTGGCGGAAAAGTCACGGACTTCCCGGAAACCTCATTTTCATATTTTGCATACAAAATCTCATTTAACATGAGTATCTTGCTCTGCATGGAAACTTTCGGATTATTTTTTAAATAACGTCCGATCTGCTCCTTTGATAACAGGAGATTTCCAGTCTTTTCCATATAAATGTCTTCTTTTGCGATCGACTGATTCTCATAGTTCTGGCAGAATTTTTCTAAATCCAGAAACCACGCCGTGCCGCCCTTGATGCTGTTTTTTGCATCTGTCTTGTCGATATTGTGGTAAGAAAACCGCGTCTCGTCCCAATCCTCATACAAAAGGCGGATGAAAAGCTGCTCCATCGTCATCTGACGGATTCCATACACATCAAGTTCCGGCAGAACACTTGTAATATAATTCAAAAGGATCCGGTTGCTTCCTATAATATAAAAGTCCTCCGGGCGGAAATCATCTTTATAATTATATAGAATATAGGAAATACGGTGCATCGCCACTGTCGTTTTTCCGGAACCGGCGACACCCTGCACAATGATGTTCGTTTTCGGCGAACGGCGGATAATGAGGTTCTGCTCTTTCTGGATCGTCGCAATGATCTCGCCCAAAACTGCCTTTTTATTTTGGGCAAGGTATTTTGTCAGCAGTTCATCGTTGGCGACCACATCCGAATCAAAGAAATCTTTTAACCGGTCATTTTCAATCTCGTAAGTGCGCTTGCGTTTCAGATCAATCTCAAATGTCCTCTCAGAGCTCACGGTATACTGGCATGTTCCCATCCTGCTCTCATAGTATACTGATGCAATCGGTGCCCGCCAGTCGAGCACGACCGGATCAGAGCTGCTGTCCGTGATGCCGACTCTTCCAATATAATAAGCCTCATCCGCTTTCGCCTTTGGATCCCTGAAATCAATGCGCCCAAAATACGGCTTCTTACGCGCCTTTTCATAGCGCACCAGTTCCCGTTCATCCTCCTTTAACCGCGCGGTTGCATTGTTCCAGAGTGCCAGTCCTTCCTTATCCTTTGCATCGTAGACTTCGAGGAGATCGGCAAGATCTTCATTGATCTTCCGGATATCTTCTTTCGCATGATCTAAATTATCCTGCGCAATCTCTATGATTTTACTGAGCTGATGCTCCTCGTCTTCCTTTGTCAGACCAGGGAATTTCTTAAACAGCTTTATGATCTCATCTAACGAATCCACCCTCGCTGCCAGCTTCCCACGCAATGCCTCATCCGGTTCGGTCTGATCCGGCACCATCACAACATTACAGCCTGCACCATAAGCACTGCATACACCGTTTGGGGAATCCTCAACTGCGATACATTCCTCCGGCAAAAGCGCAAGCTGTCTGCATGCATACTGATAGATATCCGGTGAAGGTTTTCCATGTTCCACCATCGTTGCACAGATGATCTGATCAAAATAATCATAAAGACCAAGCTGCTTTAAATACTGCTCCGTGCGCAACTGATCTGTCGCCGTCGCGATTGCGCGATGAATCCCCTGTGCCTTTAAATAATCAAGCAGTTCAATGGCACCTTTTTTGATCTCAATTCCGTTTTTCTCCAGATATTCTCCCATAATCTGTTTGCGGTAGTTTCGGATCGCAATATAATCCAGATCCGGATCATGAAACATTTCTTTTAAATGCTGTGGTGCATACGGCTGTCCGAGTGACCGCATGGTAAGTGCCTGCTCGTCCGTCATCTCATATCCAAAATGCGCTAATGCCTTTGGCCAGAACATGCGGTAATATTTTTCCGTATCGATCAATGTGCCGTCCATGTCAAAAATTACTGCTTTTACCTTTTTTGTATTCATGCTTTTCCTCTTCTATCCCGAACCATTACCTCAATTGTGCAACAACCGGCTGCATAAATCCCTGCCAGAACGATTGTCGTGAATTAGAATATTTTAACACATTTATTTTCACACGACAACGCTATTTCGAATGGCTGATACATTCTGACGGATGGCAGAGCCAAAATCTTTTGAAAATGATTCTTTTCGCATACGAAACTGTCACAGAGGAAGCAAAAGACTATGCATCTTTATGACCTGCATACAAGACAAACTATATTTCAGACGTTCCATCGTGGCTCTTTTGCATACCCCATAAACAGATCAAAGATCGCACGGTAGCCTTCTTCCTTGATATGCATTCCCTCAATCGTATACTCTGCTTTTAGATTTCCATCCCGGTCTTTTAACGGATCATTGATATCTATATATTTTGCATGATGTCTTTCCGCAAGCTCCTGCACTGCCTTATTTGCCATCGCATTTTTCCCCGGTACCACTTCCTGATTCAATTTACTGTAACGTGCAATTTTTTCTTCTTTCGTCATGTTAATCCTCCTCGAATTCCATTTCCTTAATAAATGCTTCCACTTCTGCCGGCAAACGTTCCTCGCGCCATGCTAACAATATCTCGGTTGTAAGATCAGCGTCCGTAATGCCATAAACACTCATCGAGTCAGACACACGCATGGACTCTGGCAAAATTGCCACTCCAATCCCTTTTTCTGCAATTGTCATCGCTGTTCTTGCATCCTCACATTCATAATAGATATCGCAGGTCAGTCCAACAGCCTCAAACGCTGAAATAATATAATTCCGATACCGGTGTGATAATATCAGATGTTCCTTTGACAATTCTCTCAAACTAATCTGTGATCCATCCTTTTTCCTGAATCCCTCTATTCCCTCATATCCATCTGCTGCCACGGCAGCCAGTTTTTCCCGAATCAGCCTCTTTGTCTTACAACCGTTCAGCGTGATCGGCGTACGCAGTGTTGTGATATCTATCATGTGCTTTTCTAATTGTTCTTTTAAATTGAATGTCGATCCCTCATGAATATCAAAATGAATCCCCGGATATTGTTTTGAAAACCTCTCAATATATTCTGACATCATCAGAACCGTAGATGGTGTAATACCAATATGTATCGTTGCAGACTGGCTTGCCTTGACCACCTCACGCTTTGTAACATCTAACATTTTTAAAATACTGCCAGACCTTGCATACAACACCTTTCCAGCTTCTGTCAATGTAATTTTCTTTGTTCCACGAAAAAAAAGCTGTACATTAAGTTCTTCTTCAAGCATTTTCATCTGATAACTGACCGGTGGCTGTGTCATTTTAAGAACTTTCGCAGCACCACTCACCGTTCCCTCTTCCACCACTGCACGAAAATATTCCAACTGTCTGATTTCCATGTTTCCCTCTTCTCCTGTTTTTGTCAGTATATATAAAAAATATTGTTTTATGATATAAAATAAATATTTTTTATATATTATAATTTATGCTATACTGGTTTTCAAGAATTAAATTTTTCACAAAAATGAGGATTACCATGAAACGCATTGATTTTGAAAACGGAACCGTAACTGAAAATATATTAAGCGCTGCCCTCCCTATGCTTGCAGCCCAGATTTTAAGTCTGCTCTATAACATTGTAGACCGCATTTATATTGGTCGTATCCCGAATATCGGGACCACAGCGCTTGGTGCTGTCGGACTTTGTTTTCCGCTTATTATGATCATCACGGCTTGCAGCAATCTGTTCGGGAGCGGCGGCGCACCGCTTTTTTCGATCAACCGTGGAAAAGGTGATAAAGAACAGGCAAACAGGATCTTAAATACCTCTTTTTCCATGGTATGTGCCAGTGCACTCCTCCTGATGGGAACCGGTCTTCTCTTTGCAAAACCGCTTCTCATTCTTTTTGGTGCCTCAAAAAATGCTCTGACTTTTGCCAGACCTTATATGATGCTGTATCTGCTCGGTACACTTCCATCCATGATTGCTACCGGCATGAACCCTTTTATCAATGCACAGGGTTATTCCACAACCGGGATGTTTTCCGTGGCAATCGGTGCAATCGCAAACATTCTCCTGGATCCGCTCTTTATTTTTACCTTCCATCTGGGCGTAAACGGTGCAGCGGCCGCCACTGTATTGTCACAGATTTTATCTGCACTGTTTGTGTTTCATTTTCTGCGCCGCAAAGCGGAGATCAAAGTCCGCCTGCTTCGAAAAAATGAACTTTCCTCCTGCATTCCTCTCGCGAAAAGTATCATCAGCCTCGGTACATCCGGTTTTATCATGCAGCTCACCAACAGTCTCGTCTCCATCTGCTGCAATCATGTACTCTCCGTCACCGGTGGCGATGTGTACGTCTCTGTCATGACAATTGTCTCAAGTGTCCGCCAGATGGTGGAAACTCCGATCTATGCGATCACGGAAGGTTCCTCCCCAATCATAAGCTACAACTATGGTGCCCTCCGCCCCACGCACGTCAAAAAAGCCGGCATCACGATGGCTCTTATGGCGCTCGTCTATACCGGCCTCATGTGGAGCGTGATCATTCTCGCCCCGGAATATTTAATTAGTGTTTTCAGTTCGGATACAGCACTGTCAGCAGATGCCGTTCCCGCATTAAAACTGTATTTTGCTGCATTTATCTTTATGGATCTGCAGTATATCGGTCAGACTGTTTTCAAATCTTTAAACAAACGGAAACAGGCGATCTTCTTTTCCCTGCTGCGTAAGGTGTTTATTGTTGTACCGCTGACCTATCTTCTGCCATACACTTTCCACATGGGAACGGACGGCGTATTTCTTGCAGAACCCGTATCAAATGTGATCGGTGGCAGTCTGTGTTTTATCACAATGCTGTTTACGGTTCTGCCGGAGCTGAACCGGATGGAAAATCAGTAAAATATGCTTTCAGCTCCGCCACGATCATTTCCTGACTCTCCCTCGTGTGGATCAGTGCATAATAATGCCCGCCGCCAAATTTTGACCGTCTTTCCTCTTCGCATATTCCCGCTGCAATGCCTTTTTCGGTCACACGTCTGATGCGGGTTTCGTCCTGTTCCTCTTCCTTCAAATAGCCTTTTTGTACGAGCAGATCATTGACAAAAGCAGCCGTCAGCTTTTTGCGGTCTTTTTCCTCACAGAGCGCATTGATCCGGTCGGTCAGTTCCGATACCATGCAGGCGTCAGAAAACGTTACCTGATCTAATTTTTCCGGTGCAATATAAAACGGCTGTTTCTTTTTTCCCGCCGGGGGCTTCGACACAGTTTCTACTACCGCAGCTCCTTCTGTCTTTCCTGTCGTCATATTTCCGGATTCATGCGTCTGCAAAAACATCCGGATGATCTCTGCAAAACTTTCCCCGTAGCTTGCAATCTTCTGTGCACCCATTCCGTATACATCCGCCATCTGTGTTTTATCTGCCGGACATCTGGCACACATATCTTTCAACGTCTTATCAGAACAGATGATAAACGGCGGCACACCCTGTTTTGCAGCAAGTTCTGACCGGCATTTGCGCAGTTTCTCAAACAGCTCCTGCCCTTCTTCCGTTAAATCTGCAAGTTCTGCTGTCTTTTTCTTTGCACGTCCGGTCTCGATATAATTTTCCTCCGCCTCGTCCTCTGTCACAACACAGTTACTGCATTTTTCACAGATGCACGGACTGTGATCCCCAAAATAGTTCAGGATATACTGGCGCAGACACTCATCTGTCTCACAGTAGTGAATCATCTGATTCAGTTTCCGCTGTTCATTTGCCCGGACTGCCGGATCTCCTGCCGTATAACCGCCCTCTGTCGCCTTATAGTCAAGCAGCCGTTTGTTGATCATGATATCCTGTTTGGAAAAGAAAAGCACACACTCCGCTTCCTCCCCGTCGCGCCCGGCTCTTCCCGCCTCCTGGTAATAATATTCAAGGCTTTGCGGCATATTATAATGGAGAACATAACGCACATTGGATTTGTCGATCCCCATTCCAAATGCGTTGGTTGCAACCATCACACGGATCCTGTCATAGGTAAAATCATCCTGACTCTCTTTCCGTTCTTCCAAAGAAAGCCCCGCATGGTACCGCCCTGCCAGAATGCCGTGCTGCAATAAAAGTTCACAGACACTGTCCACATTCTTTTTTGTCGCACAGTAGATGATCCCGCTCTCATCCTCATGCCTTTTGACATAATTTAAAATACTGTTGTCCGTCTCTTTTCCACCTTTTCGCTTTACGACACGGAAGAAAAGATTCGGCCGGTCAAACCCGGTCACGACAGTCACCGGATTCTGCAGGTGCAGACTTCCCGTGATATCCTGTTTGACGCGCTCGGTCGCTGTCGCCGTAAATGCGCTGACCACAGGGCGTCTCGGCAGTCTTGCAAGAAAATCTGCAATCTCTAAATAGCTTGGCCTGAAATCCTGTCCCCACTGGGAAATACAGTGTGCCTCATCCACTGTCACCATCGAAATGTCTGCCCGGCATGCAAAATCTAAAAAACGCATGGTATTTAACCGCTCCGGCGCGACGTAGATGATCTTGTACTGTCCCTGTGCCGCATACAAAAGCGCCGCCCGGATCTGATTTTCCGTCAGTGAGCTGTTGATGTATGCCGCATGTACGCCTGCCTGGTTCAGTGCCTTGACCTGGTCAGACATCAAGGAGATGAGCGGTGAGATCACGATCGTGATACCGGGCAGCATCAGTGCCGGAACCTGATAACAGAGTGATTTTCCGGCGCCGGTCGGCATGATGCCGAGGACGTCGCTGCCATTTAAGATGCCTTCCATCAAGTCCTGCTGACCAGGCCGGAGGGTGTCGTATCCAAAATAGTGTTTGAGTGTCTGATATAAATTCAAAATTTGTTTCTCCTTTTTACATTGCTATCCAGCCAAATGCATTTGCCACGGAACTGATCAGTATGATCAGTGCAAAGACCGGGCACAGATATTTGATCATCACAATAAAAATCTTTTTCCTGCGGAATGTGCTCTCTCCGTGCATGATCTCCTCTTCCATCCGCTTCATTCCGACGATTCTCGATACAAACAGGCTTGTGAGCATTGCCGCAATCGGCATCATCACAGAGTTCGTCAGAAAATCAAAGAAATCCAAAAACTGCATGCCTATGATCTTAATGCCAGCTAATGGTCCATATCCCAGTGAAGATAAACTTCCAAGCGCGATCATGATCACTCCGACTAAAACCGTTGCTCTTCTTCTGCTCCATCCCAGCTCATCCTCAAAGGTAGAAACCGCGCTCTCAGTCAATGCGATAGAACTTGTTACTGCTGCAAACAGTACTAGCAGGAAAAATAAGATTCCAACTACTGTCCCAAATCCCATATTCTCAAACACTTTTGGAATCGTAATAAACATCAATGCCGGTCCCGCCTGCAGAGTATCCGGGTCGCCGCCCGAAAATGAGAACACCGCCGGAATGATCATCAGTCCCGCCATAATAGCAATCGCCGTGTCAAACACTTCCACATTTCTTGTGGAATCTTCCAGTGATGTTTCTTTTTTCATATAGGATCCAAAGGTAATGAGGATTCCCATTGCAATCGACAGCGAATAAAACATCTGTCCCATCGCCGCTACCACCGTCATCCAGGAAAAGTTTTTCACATTTGGCACAAGAAAATATTTTACTCCCTCCATGGCGCCCGGTCTTGTCACGGAATACACCGCAATCAGGACGGATAACACGATCAGTATCGGCATCATAAATTTCGATACACGTTCGATTCCGTTTCGCACCCCTGCGTAAATGATCGTCAGAGTGAACAGACAGAACAGGATAAAACAGAGTTCCGTGGATACTCCATCTGAGATAAACTCCGAAAAATATCCGTCTGCCGCCAGCATTTTTCCATTTCCCCTGATATACTCGATCAGGTATTTGATCACCCAGCCGCCGATCACGGAATAATACGGCACGATCAATACCGGGATGATCGCATTGATCCATCCACCGGCTGACAGCCATCCGGCTTTTCCAAATGCCTGAAACGCTCCCACCGGACTTTTCCTTGTCATGCGTCCAAGTGCCGACTCAGCCATGATCATCGTATATCCAAACGTCAGTGCCAGTAAAATATAGATCAGAAGAAAAATCCCTCCACCGTATTTTGCCGCCAGATATGGAAATCTCCAGATATTTCCAAGTCCTACGGACGCACCTGCGGCGGACAGTACATAACCCAGTTTCCCGGAAAAAGAACTTCTTTTGTTGTCGTGTGTGTGTAAATTGCTCATATCTTTTTGTTCACGGTTTGTGAAACAGTCTCCCTTCATTTTTTGTTTTCTTCTCTATTACCGCACCAGCCGGAATGTCTTTTCCACCATGAAAAACATTAACACAATGAAAATCAGCACATAGACCGGCAGCAGTGTGATGGAAATATGATTTGCGATCAGTCCAAAAACCGGCGGCATAAATGTAGAGCCGACATAAGCACTCGCCATCTGGATACCGATGATTGCCTGGGAATTTTTCTCTCCAAAATTTGCCGGTGTTGCGTGAATGATCGATGGGTAGACCGGTGCACATCCAATCCCCATCACGACAAGTCCTGCCAGAGCTGCCGTGTCAGACGGAATCGGCAGAAGTACTGCAGCACAGCCAGCCAGTAAAATAGTTGTGCCAAGCCTGATCATCTTATGATCACCTAATTTTTCCGTCACAAATCCTGCCAAAAATCTTCCGAGCGTGATACCGCTGCAGAACAATGCCGCATATGCCGCCGCACGCTCCGCAGAGATACCTTTTGCACCGACCAGATAACTGCTTGACCAGAGGATCAGTGTAGATTCCAATGCACAGTAAGAGAAAAATCCAAGCAAGAGCTGTGGTACGCCTTTGATCTTCACTGCACCGCGTATTCCAATCACCTCGTGCTGCTCTTCCTGCTGTTCTGCCGTTTTGTTGACTTTCCAGACCGGAAGTGTCACAAACAGAATCATTGTGATCCCCATCTGAAGAAAAGATACCATGCGGTAACCGTTCTGCCAGGATGAGGTGGTCAGTGCATAGCTCATTATGTACGGGCTGATGATTGTTCCCACGCCCCAGAAACAATGCAGCCAGCTCATATGTTTTGATGAATAATGCAATGCAACATAGTTATTGAGTGCCACATCGATAGCTCCTGCGCCAAGTCCATACGGAATCGCCCACAGGCACAACATGTAAAATGCGCTCGACGTCGAAAAACCAAACAAGGCAGCTGCCGTTAACAGGACACTGCATACCGTAACGATCTGTGTTCCAAATTTCTTTGTCAGGCGTTCCGACATTAAACTTGAACAGATCGTCCCTGCAGAGATGATCATTGTGACCAGTCCCGCATAGGACAGCGGCACCGAAAATGCCTCATGCATGATCGGCCATGCCGAACCAAGCAGAGAGTCCGGTAAGCCAAGACTTATAAATGCCATGTAAATTAACAGTAATAATAGTGTGTACATTTTTTGCTCCTTTATTTATCCAATTCGCCGTTTGCCACTTATACAAGTATCTTGACTCGCTTCGCCCGGCAGTCTTATTATATCTTGAAGCAATGCTTCATGATCATGATCTGCACGAGCTTCGCCCGGCAGTCTTATTATATCTTGAACGCCATCAAAAATCCACGCAATATTATAGAATATTATCCCATAACATGGTAAAATAAAGTAAAAATATTATTTGTGGAGATCTGATCATAGATGAACTTAAGACAAAATAAAGAAAAAAACGCACAGCAAATGTTGACAGGCGTAATTTTGACATTATTTATCATGCTCCTGCTTTGTACCATATTTACAAATCAGGATGCAGCCTCTGTAAGCAAACTCAAAGCACGTCAGCCTGACAAAATACAATACCTGGATGATGGAATGGTACTGCTTAGTTTTAACATTAACCGCAATGAAAACAGCAGAGGCTCACTTGTATTTTTTACCTCACATCAGCATGTGACCGTTTTTACTAAAAACAACGTAATATACAATTTGGATGATTCCGGTGGAATATGGGGGCATACAACAGGAAATGTCTGGAATTTTGTAAAACTGCCGGCATATACAGAAACAGTCATAGTCAGGCTGAAACCCTGTTATCCGGAAACAGCCGGTCAAATTGAACAATATTATATAGGAACCGGAAATGAAATCTATACAGGCATATTGCGTCAGTCTATGCCCACTTTTATAGCGAGTGTATTTATTCTGTTAGCCGGTTTTTTTATCACGTGTTACTGGGTGTTTATTCACAACAGCAGCCATATAGACGGAACTCTTTTTTATCTGGGGATATTCTCCATATTGCTTGGACTCTGGGCCACCAATGAGACAGATGTTTGTTCTCTGATGCTCCTAAACAGAAGATCATCTGCTTTTGCTGCTTTTATGTTTCTGATGATAATGCCTATCCCATTTTTGATGTTTGTAAAGAGCTTCCTTGAGATCAATGATGATAAAATCTGGAAGATCTTCTGCAATCTGTGTATGCTTCAGACAGTTATCTGCAGCTTGCTGCACTTTACCGGATTCTATGAGTTTCGAAGAAGCGTCTGGATCACTCACCTTTCCATTTGTATAGTGCTGATTTATCTGATCACAGTTATCATATATAAAATTATAAAAAAACAGGCTGATCAGAGACTGAAAGTCTGCATGGCAGCTCTTGCCTTCGTCGTCATTGCAACTATTGTGGATATTGCCAGTTATTACAAAACAAGAAATAATTCCGGAATTTGGGGAAGATTATCTTTCCTTGTATTTATTATAATCCTCGGTTTAGAGTCCGCAAGACAGGCTGTCGCCAGCTTGAAAAAAGGGCGCAGGATAGAGGAACTCGAACAATTTGCACTGAATGATTCCATGACAGGATTTTACAACAGAAATGCCTATGACTACTTTATATATAATGAAAAGAATATTAAAAATTATATGGTGGTAACGTTTGATCTTAACAATCTCAAAATGTGCAACGACAACTACGGTCACAGTTCGGGGGATGCCTATATCATTCATTCTGCACATATCATAGAAACCACTTTTGATCGGTTTGGCAAATGTTACCGTATCGGAGGCGACGAATTCTGCTGCCTCATCCCGGATGCGGCAGAATTCCAGATAGAACGTTTTATCCAAAAGATGCAGCAGGATATTGCGATACTCAATAATAAAAATATCATTCCAACCGAAGTTGGAATCGCATGCGGATATGCGTTAGCCACACCGGATGATGCCGACATAGAAAAAGTGCGTGAACGTGCAGATGAGATGATGTACCATAACAAGAAAGTGTTAAAGGGACTTATTTAAAAAAGATCCAGCATATTATCCAGATATATCTCCTCTCTGACCTGCAGCTGATACTCAGGTTTTGTCATATAATAGAGCAGAAACTCCAGAATCAGGGCGCTGCCAAGTCCCCTGCCTTCGATTTTAAAATTGGAAAATCCCATCGGCAGATAGCTGTTTTTCATATCATCCACTCCAATAAACCCGGGATTTTCCATTGCCTTCGAAAAACGATAGCCATTCCCTGCATCCGGAGCTGCACAGCGGTGATCCGGACCATTTTCTCCAAGGTTTTTGCGGCTGACAGCTTCATAACAGATTTTCCTGTCCCCGCAGCCAAACCAGCAGCATTCATTACATAAGAATTCCACTTTGTCTTTCTGTGCCCCTGTCAATGTACTTAATTTATCAAAAACCTTATTCAACCGGAAATCCGGTACGACATAAAGAAACTCTTCCCTGTTTACTTCCCTTACGAACTGCTCAAAATCCGTCAGAACCTTGGTGGTGGAGGAAACAAAATAAAATCCCGGATAATTTTTTCTCAGATATTCCAGCAACAGATCCGAATAGATAATGACACCATTTCTGACACCCTCACTTTTCTCAAATAAAGTGCAGAGATGATTGCATTTCTTATCCCAAAGATGTTCCTGCCCAAGCAGGGAATTGCTGAATGTAAGCCGCGCTGAAATCCCATATTCCTGCATCAGCGCTAAAACCTCCCGCGGATCATGATCTCCGAACGAGGTACGGCCTCCGCCCCAGATACAGTCTGACGGAGCACCATAGACAGAACCTATCTCACACCAGTCGTAAAAGTATTCTCTGTGTTCATGGAATAGTGGCAGAAACACATGGTACAATTCATAAAACTCAAACAGGCCTGGAAGATGGTAGTATGCTGTGTTCTTTTTTAATTGATTCATGTCTGTATTCTCAATCCTCCTCAAATTCTGCAAGTTCTGTCTCCGTCTCAAGCATCCGCTCTAACAGACTCTCCTGGTTCTTTTCCTCTGCGTCAAGTGCATTCTGCAGTTCCATCAGCTTCGGATAGTCACTGGCAAGCTCCGGATCCATGAACTGCATTTTTATTTCAGCGAGTTTTTCTTCGCTCTCCTCTAACATTTTTTCATATTTTTCTAACTGATGCTGCAGTCTTGAACGGATTTTGCCCGGATTGTAATAAGTTTTTTTATCAAACACATCCGTTAAAGTAGGAACATCTGCGTCTGTTTTTATGCCACTCTGATGCTGATTGTGTTTCTCATTCCCCACAGAATTTTGTGTATCATTTCCTGACACATACCTCGCACTCTGTGACATTCCTCGCCCTTTTCCGGAAATCTCCATCTCTTTTTGTTTTTCTGCAAGATACTCCTCATAGCTCATGGCATATTGTTTCACACCACTCTCGGAAAACTCCAAAATCCCGGTTGCGATCCTGCTGATAAAATAACGGTCATGTGAGACGAAAAGTACTGTTCCCTCGTACTCTCTTAACATCTGTTCTAACGCCTCTTTTCCAACAATATCCATATGGTTCGTCGGCTCATCTAAGATCAAAAGATTCGGTTTGGTCTGCAGCATTTTACAGAGTGCGAGACGGACTTTTTCTCCGCCGGAAAGCTGTCCCATCTTCTTTTCTACATCTTCTCCGGAAAATAAAAATCCCCCCAGTGCACTGCGGACTTCCTCCCTCATATAGGAAGGATATTCCTCCCAGAAATTTTCAAGCACGGTCTGATCTTCCCGGAAATGCTCCTGCACTGCTTTCTGCTGGTCAAAATAACTCCATTCTACATTTTGTCCAAATGAAAATTCACCACCTAACGCAGGCAGTTCGCCGACTAAGGTTTTCAAAAGTGTGGATTTTCCTTTACCGTTCTCCCCAATGATTGCAAGTCTGTCTTTCTTTTGAAGCAGAAATGAGACTTTACTTAAGACGGTATCGTAACCGATCTCAAGATTTTTGGCATGAATCACATTCGTGTAGCTTTCCATGCGCGGTACATATCTCGCATGAAATGCTTTCGTATCAAAATGTCTCGGCTTTTCGATTTTTACCATGTGTTCGATCGCCATGCGCTTTGAACGTGTCGCCGCCACTTTCGTCGGCGTATTTTTCCATTTTTCGATCCAGTCCGTCAGACGTTTGATCTCCTTTTGCTGCTCCTCATAGTCTTTTTCCTGCTTGATGAGTGCCTCTTCCTTTTGCTTTATAAATGCCGTATAATTGCCGGCATAACGTTTGATCTCATGATATTCGATCTCGTAGGTCACATCGATCACTTTGTCTAAAAACATACGGTCATGTGAGACAATGATGACCGCCTTATCATAAGACTTTAAATACCCTTCTAACCACTCGATCGTCGGAAGATCCAGATGGTTGGTCGGCTCATCGAGCAGCATGATATCCGGACGTTTTAACAGCAGTTTGATAAATGCCACTTTCGTCTGCTGTCCACCGGAAAAACTTCTGATCGGGCGTTTCAGATCTTCTAACGCAAACCCGAACCGCTGAAACATAGTCTCCATATCCTGCTGCCACGAATATCCCCGCATTGCCTCCATACGGCTTTGTAAGTTGTCATATTCGCGCAAAAGCTGTTTGTCCGCGGAAGTTTTCATCTCATTTTCAAGTTCCCGCATCCGCTTTTCACACGCAAACACCGGCTCAAATACTTTCTTGATTTCCTCTTCCACGGTCACATCTTTTTCCGTAAAATTAACCTGACGCAGGAAACCAATCTCCTGTTTTCCTGCCATCGTAATACCACATTCTTCATCGCTGTCTAAATTATTCATCGAAATATCGCCCGCGATCAGACGCAGCAGCGTGGTCTTTCCACAGCCGTTTCGTCCTACAATGGCGATTTTTTCTTTATCATGCACCTCAAAATTGACATCACGTAAAATCACATCTCCGCCAAACTGCACGAGGGCATGACTGATCTTATATCTCATGTTTATCTCCATTCCTGCGTAAAATCTTACTTTTACACTAACTCCTCTATCTTTGATAGACTACCTACCTTCTAACACCAGCCGAAGTAATTCATTTGCCCAGTACTCCGTCAATTCAAAGTGAAACACATCTATATATTTTGTTTTCGGATCCATGCCTTTTTCTTTTAAAAAATCCTGCAAGAAACTTTCTATGTTGTAATTCTTATGACTCATAATACTCTTTCTCTCCCCCGGTTTTCATTCATTTTAATATATTCGCTTTCAAACAGAGAACTTTCCCCTTTTCAAATCTCTATGTCAGCCATAAATTACTCGTCTAATTTATACACAGCAACGATCTCGTCACCACAGTATTCTCCATTTTCCACAAACCCATATTTCTTGTATGTCTTTCTTCCATGCTCGTTTTCCGGTTCATAGGAAAGCCAGATATACTCTGCTTCTCCCGCTTTCTTACCTTTTGCAAATGCCACAACCTGATCTAAAATCTGCTTTGCATATCCTCTGTGCTGATATTTAACATCAATCATCAGACGCCACAGGCAGTAGTTATTCTCTGCTATTTCAGGATCATCTTCATGGCCGGTCTTCCCATAGCCCAGCATCACAAAACCAATCAAAAGACCATCATCATACATACATCCCAGACATTTTTTGTTGTAATTTCTTCAAAACGAATCATATTAATCCCCTTTCTTGCGTGTGAAAAATTTTATTTTCACACGAATCTCCTTTCTTTTTCCTCACAGCAGCCGAAATACCTGCTCCGCCGTGGCTGCTATATTTTCCATTGCATTTTCTTTTTTCATTGCTTCTTCTAATGTTGTCACGCCTCTTACGATCGGGAAAAATGCGTCAATCCCTGCCTGATTACAGACGGAAGCTTCCGGTGCAACACTCCCTGCAAATGCAATGACTTTCGCATTATATTTTTTTGCCAGCGCAGCAACACCAACCGGTGCTTTCCCCATGACCGTCTGTGCATCCAGACGTCCCTCTCCGGTCACCACAACATCTGCATTTTTCATTTTTTCTTCCAGACCGGTTGCCTGCAAAATCAGTTCCACACCCGGTATTAATTCTCCCGCAAGATACGAAAGGAATGCATATCCGAGTCCTCCCGCTGCACCGGCGCCCTCACAGTCCGCAAAGTCACAATCCAAACTTTCTTTGGTCACATCCGCATAATGTCTCATTGCTTCATCGACCTGCTCTTTCTGTTCTTCCGTCACACCTTTTTGTGGTCCAAATATGTAAGTTGCACCCTGTTTGCCGCAAAGCGGATTTTTCACATCACAGGCAATCTGAAATTTTGCACCGGAAAGCAGCGGATTTTTATTTTCAGTCCGGATCACCTCAATCTTTACAAGCGCTGCCGCGCCCTCTCCCACATCATTTCCATCTTCATCAAAAAATTCAAATCCAAGTGCCTTTAACATTCCGATGCCTCCATCGTTGGTTGCACTTCCACCAATTCCAATCATGAAATTTTTACAGCCGCGTTTCAGGGCATCTGCAATCATCTCCCCCACTCCATAGGTAGATGCACGCAATGGATCTTTTTTTGTCACAAGCGTGATTCCTGCGGCAGATGCCATTTCCATGACAGCCGTTTTTGTCTCTTCTAAAAAACCGTAATAACACGACACTTTTTCTCCAAGCGGTCCTGCCACGGTAACCGGTATTTTTTCTGCTCCCAAACCTTCGATCAGTGCATCCACGGTTCCTTCACCGCCATCTGCGAGTGGACTTAACCATACTTCTGCATCTGGTTTTGCTGCCAGAATTCCTTTCTTTACAGCATTTCCAGCCTCCATGGACGTCATGCTTCCCTTAAATGAATCGATTGCTGCTACTACTTTCATATAATCACATCTTTCCGTGAAAATCACCTGTGTCATAAATATACCGGCTGACTTCCACTGTAAAATTCTCTTCCCCTGCCGTCACCTTATCGTCAGACGAAACAATAATCCGATCTATGCCTGTCATTCTAAGAAGTCAGTTTGTTACTGTTCGCACTTCATCCCAAGCTGCCAGAATGCCACCGCACTTGCAGCCGCCACGTTCAGTGAATCCACACCATGTGTCATCGGAATTTTCACCGTATAGTCACAGTCTGCGATCGTGTGATCTGCCAGCCCGTCACCTTCCGTTCCGAGAACGATTGCTAACTTTTCCTCCGCCATCATTTTTTCATCATCTATACTCACGGAGTCATCCCGAAGTGCCATTGCCGCCGTTTTATATCCCAGCTTATGCAGCACATCCATCGCACCGTCCGGCCAGGATACATTTTTATCAAAATATGTCCACGGTATCTGAAATACCGTTCCCATGCTGACACGGCTTGCTCTCCGGTACAGCGGATCTGCACAGGCTGGTGTCAAAAGAACTGCATCCATTCCAAGTGCCGCCGCAGAACGGAAAATTGCTCCGACATTTGTTGGATTTACCACATTTTCCAAAATTGCAACACGCCTTGCATTCTTGCAGAGCTGCTCCACCGAAGGCAGTGCCGGACGGTACATGGCACAGAGCATGCCGCGTGTCAGCTGATAGCCGGTGATCTTTGCCATCACCTCGATTTCTGCCACATAAACCGGGATTTCATGCTCATCCTCCCTATAAACCAAAGACTTCTGTGTAAGATCTCGGCTTTGTAACTTTTCGCAGCGCGCAAGGATTTCTTTTGCCTGTGTCTCCACATGTTTTTTTCCATCAAAAATGACATCGGCACACAGCCGGCATCTAAGGCACGCTCGATCACCTTCGGACTTTCCGCGATGAAAATCCCCGGCTTCGGCTCAAAATAGTGAAAAAGCTGTGCTTCATTTAAATTGTAATAAATCTGCAGCTCCGGGGCATCCAGATTTTTGATTTCTATGATATTTATCATTGTGTTCCTCTTTTCTTTCCTGTTTCAGCGATTGGACATATAGCAGATAAATCCATTGATTATGCCATGCGCCAAACGGCACATGATCAAATTTCAAGCCGGAAAAGAATTCTTCCCTCCTCAAGCTCTCCCCAACAGTTTACCGGCAGCTCCTTCGTTTCTATAAATCCACAGTCAGAATGCATTTTTATTGATGATAAATTACTTTTTCCTATAATGCAATCTATCTTTTTTGCACCTGTACCTTTCAAGAACTCCGTCACATGACGTATCAGTTTTTTTCCATATCCTCTGTTTCTCTGCCCCGGCATCGTCTCAACTGCCTCAAGAAACCATTTCCCCTGCTCTGACTCAACTGCCCTGAGTCCGCATACCCACTGTTTTTCGGCAGTTTCAACGAACACCATCTGCTTTGGATTTTCGATAAACTCCTTTAAAAACGCCGCATATGATGCCTTCATTTCATCAAGATCTTTAAATTCCCCCTTCATATCCGCCATAGATTCTTCATATAATAAAAACATTTTTTCTATCACCTGTTCATTTACATTTTCAATCCGTTCTAACATTTTTATCCTCCTCTTCTGACTGTCAAATTGCAAAAATGATTGTATCACAGCTTTACAGTTCCACGACACGCGTTGCGATTTTCTCCTGAAACCTGATATCATGATCGACAAGGATCATGGTCGGCTGATACCGAAGGATCAGCTGCTCGATCTGCATTCTTGAAAAAACATCAATATAGTTAAGCGGTTCATCCCAGATGTACACATGTGCCGGTGTCATCAGACTCGCAGCAATCAGTACTTTTTTCTTCTGACCCTCCGAAAATTCTTCGAGTCTTTTCTCAAATTGCGCCCGTTCCATGTCAAGCTGGCGCAGTAATGCAAAAAATAAACTTTCTTCTAAATTTCTTTCCCGGCAAAAATCTCTGATATCACCCCGCAGAAAGCTGGTATCCTGATTAATATATGACACCACCAGATTAGAAGCTGTGCGGATTTCTCCGTCTGTCACAAGCAATTTTTCATGACTGCTGCCTGATTGCTGTGTATTGATCTGCTGCACATTTTTCCTCTCATAACCTGCCTGTCCGATATTTACCTGCTGCAGAATCGTCTTGATCAGCGTCGATTTTCCACATCCGTTTTCTCCATGTAAAAAAACACGCTCCCCCTGCACCAGTTCAAAGGTCAGATTTTTCAATACATCGTCCTCTGCACCTTCATACCGCATCGAAAGTTCCTGGCAGGAGATCAGGCGTTCCTTATGATAAGACAGCGGCATAAGTTTTAAACTGACCGGCCGCTCGATATCCTGCAAAAGTCCCTCTTTCTCCTGTATTTCCCGTTCCATCCGGCGTTCGTACTGTGTCACGCGGCTCTGCATCTTTTTTGTCTTCGCACCGATATATGCTCTCGTTGCAGCCGAGCGGTCATGCTCTTTGACGGGATCATAGCCTATTTTCGTCGCCTCATTTTTATCCGCCCACTTTCGGCTTCTTGCTGCCGCCTGCTTCAAAGAAGCGATTTCTTTCAAATGTTTTTCGTTTTCCTCTATCGCAAAATGATCCATCCGCGTCTTGTTTTCCCACCAGCTTGAAAAATTGCCGCTCTGTACTTCGATCGTTTTACGGTTTAAAACCAGTACATGATCAATGCAGGCATCCAAAATATCTCTGTCATGCGATACCAGGATAAACCCTTTTTTCCCGCGCAGATATTCTTTCACACATTCTCTTGCGTGCATGTCCAAATGATTGGTCGGCTCATCGATCAGCAGGAAATCATTTTCCCCGGAAAATAGCACCGCAAGAAGTACTTTCGTCTGCTCTCCATGGCTTAGACTTTGAAATGGACGGTACAATAACTCCGCATCCGCATGCAATTTTCCAAGTTCCACGATCACCCGCCATTCCTCACATCCGGGTTTTAATTCCTCCAAAAACATAGATGCACAATTTTCTCTTTGTTTTTCGGATATCCGATATGGAAAATAATCAAACACTGCAGACGATGTGATATTTCCCTCATACTCATATTTTTCCCGCAGCAAATTTAAAAAAGTCGTTTTTCCTTTTCCATTTCTTCCGATCAGACCTAACTTCCAGTCTGTATCAATCCCAAACGATACGTTTTCAAAAATCGTATCAAAACTTCCCTCATAACCATATGTAAGATCTGTTACCTGAATCTGTGACATAAAATCCTCCCTTCTTGCGCTGTCTTTTGCGCATCCCGCCCGGAGGGCTTTTTAATTCATAGGACGTAATTTCCTATGAATTAAAAAATCCCATGCTGCCATGGGATTTTTTCTTACACCTCACATATTTTATGATCGTATCTGGCAGATGATCGAAAGCTATAACACCCGCCATTTTTTAACACAAAAAAGAGAGGATATGAGAATCAAATCCACTTTTGGCAACATGAACTACAGTACCGCACCCCTGCCATACTGCTGTAATTTCAGATTTACACAACATATCCTGCACTTTATCTTTTATTATCAGTCCAAAATATGCCATATATCATCCATTGTTCCGAATCAGAAAATAAACACATTTCTGATTCCAGTTTCATTTCATGTTTCAAAAGTAAATTATCTCCGCATTGGTTCCTCTCCTTTAAATTTCTATTGCAATAGTAGCACAATGCCATTTTTAATGCAACCAAAAATTTTTACGAAAAATCTTTCGTTACCGGTCACACAATAAATATGCACAGCAGCAATCTCTACTCCACATTTTTGAGTGCCTGATCCATCGGGATCTTTTTGATACGCATAAAGTCCAGTATCATTACAAACAGATATCCGATCAGCACAAATGCAAACATTTTCACATATCCGGCTGGCTGGATCACAAATGCAAACCATCCACTGTAACTAAACAAGATCGCCTTCCATGCCAGATTCATAACAAACGTTCCAAGTACAACACTGACCGCATCTTCGATCACAACCATGATCGTTGTGGAAAGCAGATACAGGCTGGCGATTTCTTTATTCTCATATCCAAGAATCTTTGTCATTGAAATTGCATTCTCATTTTTCTCAATGATCAGCTTTGTCAGAAGATAGATCAAAACTGCTGAAAGCAGGATACAAAGCATCTGGAAATAATCCATATAAGATCCCATGGAATGATCTAACTGGTCACACATCTTTGTGATATCACGCTCGGTGATCACCGTTGCAATATCATCTTCCGACAGATCTGCTAGCTCTTCATTTGAAAAATATCCACTGAATGCCTCTTCATCCAGCTCAAATACCATGCGGTAATTTTCAATCGGCATAAATACTGCAATGTTTACGCACTGGTCATAAATTCCAGCTATCGTAAACGTATACTGTTTGTTTTCATATTTTTCATCCAGTGAAACGGTATCCCCGACATTAAGTTCATATTTTTCTGAAAATGATCTGGAAATATAAACTTCATCTTCCTGCAGGGACTGCATACCTTTTATTTCTACATACTTACTATCGTCTGAAATACCGTAAACAGAGACTTCCTCATCTATTACATCGCTTTTTTTCTGCAAAGAACACATACTGAATTTTTCTGCGTCTTTATTGTCCGTCGTCAGTACATTTCCATCTTCATCCTCAAAAGATTTCAGAACATACTGATACTTTGCAAACATCATATTTTTTGCATTTTCTTTGTAATAAGAAAGCGTATCCGGCATTCCCACTGCCATTGCAAGCATCACCATGATAAAGAAAATTCCCACAAACAGAATCAGATAATTTGCCACATTCTGAAACATGATGCGCAGACGGAATCTGTTAAAAAATTTAAAATGTGGCAGCCGCATTGCTTTTTTGCGTTTTGTTTTTTTCAGATCATGCCTCAGAAACTGTAACGGTGTATGCTGCATCATTTTAATAATGACGATCAGATTGACCATAAACATCAGCACGACCGGTATCAGGGTTGTCTTAAAAAATGCATCCGGATTCCAGATCGTCTCATAGGTCGGAAGGCTGTAACTGTTATAATACATGGATACCACAACATCTTTAAATACCGTATAGCCAAGCACATTTCCGACTAATGCGGAAATCAGGGTAACGATAACCGGCATAGACAGATAATGGCGTACCAGCTCCCCTTTCGTATAGCCGGACGCACGCAATGTTCCGATTGCAGATGACTCTTTTGTGATCGTATTGCTGATCGTAACTGCAAAAATAAATGCGATGATGACAATCAGAATATCAAGCAGCACACCTCCCATTGCCTCATCAGAGCCCATGTCGTCGGTTGCAAAATGAATCGCCGGATTCGCATATTTTGGCACATAATCTTCAATCTCATTGTCATTTACCACGGTCTGTGTGAGCAACGCCCGCATAAAATCATCCGACTGGTTTTTCTCTTCTTTTTCATCTGACGGCTCATTTTCATACTTCCATGCATAATCGTAATGAATCGTCTTATGTAACTTCGCAAATCCCTCATCTGTTACCATTGCAACGTTAAACTTTAAGGCATCAAACATCAGATCCGTGCTTTTTTCGTGCAGTGTGGAATAGTTGACATATGCGATCAGACCAACGACCTGATATTTTTCTTCTCCGACTGTGATCTCATCGCCGACTTTTATCCCGACATTGTCAGCATGCATACGGTCAATGGCAATTTCATCCTCTTTTTCCGGGAAACTTCCGTCCATCAGGCATGCAAAATTGATATCATCTGTCTTTGCAAAAACACGGACTGTTCCATCCGAAGTTCCGTCGTTGTCATGATCTTCCTCTTCATCCCTGTAAAAATTTTCATACAGATGAACCGGAGTTTCCTTAAAATCAGGATCGTTCAATTCATATTTTTCTTCTGCATCCGCATATTTCTCGTTGATCTCATCTAAAACCTTGTTCCAGGCTTCGTCGTATGCTTTCTCATATGCCTCGTCATGTGCCTCATCAAACGCTTTCTCATACGCCTCGTCATGTGCCTTAGGATATGCTTTTTCATATGCTGTATCATAGGCTTTGTTGTACTGCCCGGACTGTTTTGCCTGTGCCACTGCTGTATCAAGCATAACTCCCGCAGTTGTTTCATCAAGTCCCTGCGCCATCAGCATCTGCTTTATCTGTGCATTAAAAGAAACATCAAATTCTGACTGGAACTCTGCATCAAATTTTTCCTTAAATTCTGTTTCAAACTTCTCATCAAATTCTTTTTTGAACTTTTCTTCAAATTCACTATCGAACTTTTTATCCAGCTTCTTTTTTGCCTCATCAATGTAATACTGTCTGACATCTGCTTTATCGCCTGTCTTAATTGCATCAAGCAGTGTTTCGTCTGCTTTCTTTTTTAATTCAAAGTGTCCGTCTTCCAGCTTGTATCTGCCAACACCCTCATCAGCCGCTGTCATCATACTCTCGTTTGCAACATACATGCCTGACACAAAGCCGATCATCAGAATCAGGAACAGACTTACCACAAGATACTTTTTCCAGTCTCCTGTTAATTCTCTCGGTATTCGTCTGATAAGCGGATTTTTGATTTTTTTCTTTTTCATACTAATCTCCATTCTTGCGCTGTTTTTAAGCGCATCACAAGTTTGTGCGCCAGTACAGCTCCCTACCACTCCAGATCTGCCGCTGAAATTTTATGTTCATTGATATCGTTATGACGCACTGCCCCATCACGGAGTTTGATGACATGGTCTGCCATATGCCGGATTGCCTCGTTATGTGTAACCATGATAACTGTATTACCATATTTGACATTGACATTCTCAATCAGCTTTAATATTTCCTTGGAGGTATTGTAATCAAGTGCTCCGGTCGGCTCATCACAGAGCAGGATATCCGGATTTTTCACAATGGCACGCCCAATGGAAACCCTCTGCTGCTGTCCGCCGGAAAGCTGGTTCGGCAGTTTATGCCTGTGTTCATAAAGTCCCAGCGTAT
>ENA-ORTF01000609-ORTF01000609.1-human-gut-metagenome-genome-assembly--contig:-NODE-609-length-46234-cov-4.918166_pt1 | contig 46234 bp, 39 predicted proteins | sample MGYA00241908_ERZ509180 | MGnify/ENA primary metagenome ERZ509180 (study PRJEB26280, sample SAMEA2338814) | human gut metagenome | biome: human gut; feature: human-associated habitat; material: faeces... | reverse complement strand
ATTAAATTTATCTTCAAATACTTTTTTCTTAGCAATATATTCTTTTGTTTTAAATCCTTTTACATCAACAACTTCAGTTGAATTATCTATGTGAAAAACAATAAAGTCAGCTTTATATTTTAGACCAGGTGCTAATATAAAAGTTGGTTGTAAACAAAAGCCATTAATTTCTTTTGCTTGTAATTTTATTTTTAATTCACAATAATAATCTGCTTCTTTTTGACTATCAAAAGTATGACCATCAACAGATACTTTATTTGCTCTATATTTACTTTTTCTGTTACGATTGTTCGTAAAATTTTTGTAATCTTCAACACTCCAATGTTCCATATTAATTCTCCTAAATTTATAATAATAAAGATATTATATAGAAAAATTTAAAAAAATTCAATTAAAAAACTTTATTTCAAAAAATATTTGTGTTATATAAAGAAAAAGTAGTATAATAAACAAAAAGATAAAAGGAGCAAAATATGGAGGATAAAGTACCTGTATTTTTAAAAGAAATGCTAGAAAGACAATATGGAAATCAGTTAACAGAAGAAATTATAGATGGATATAGTCAAGAAAGAAAAGTAACTTTACGTGTAAATACATTAAAAAGTCATACAGAAGAAATAGAGAATGAACTGCAAAATGCAGATATTGAATATGAAAAAGTGCCATGGAGTAAAGAAGCTTTTGTTATAAAAAATGTAAGAGAAAAAGAAATACAAAAATTAGATATTTATAAAGATGGAAAAATTTATCTTCAAAGTCTATCTTCTATGTTACCACCAATTATGTTGAAGCCAGAGAAAGAAAACGATATTTTGGATATGGCTGCAGCACCAGGAGGGAAAACCACTCAAATAGCAGCTTTGGTTAATAATGAAGCAAGGATAACAGCTTGTGAAATGAATGCAATTAGAGCAGAACGTTTAAAGTATAATATAGAAAAACAAGGTGCATCATGTGTTTATGTTATGGTAGTTGATGCACGAAATATAGATTCATTTTTTTCATTTGATCAAATATTGTTAGATGCTCCTTGTAGTGGAAGTGGAACATTAAGTAGCAAAAATCCAGGTCTAGAAAAAACGTTTACTAAGCAATTAATTGATAAATCAAAAAAAGCACAAATAAAATTATTAAAAAAAGCGATTGATGTTTTAAAACCTGGAAAAGAAATGGTATATTCTACTTGTTCTATTTTACAAGAAGAAAATGAAGATATAGTAAATCAAGTTTTAAATAATAATCTAGAAATTGTACCAATAAAAATTGAAGGAATGGAGCAATTACCATTACTTCCAAGCAAAATAAAGGGATGCTTATGTGTTAAACCAAATGAGCAATATGAGGGATTTTTTATTGCAAAAATTAAAAAAAGAAAGGGAAAATAAAATGTTGAATCAATTTTCAAGAACAGAATTATTAATAGGAAAAGAAGGAATAGAAAAATTAAAAGATGCAAAAGTTGCTGTATTTGGAATAGGAGGAGTAGGCTCTTTTGTAGTAGAGGGATTAGCAAGAGCTGGAATAGGTAATTTTATATTAATAGATGATGATAAAATTTGCTTAACTAATTTAAATAGACAAATAATAGCAACAAGAAATACAATAGGTAAATATAAAGTAGAAGTAGCAAAAGAAAGAATTTTAGAAATTAATCCAAATGCTAATGTTGAAATTTATCAGGAATTTTTTATGCCGGAAAGTAAAGAGTTGTTAGATAAAGATGTTTCTTATATAGTGGATGCAGTAGATACTGTTACAGCAAAAATAGAATTAGTAGTAAGGGCAAACAAGTTAAATATTCCTATAATATCAAGTATGGGAACAGGTAATAAATTAGATCCAACAAGATTTGAAGTAACAGATATTTATAAAACTAGTGTATGTCCTTTGGCAAAAGTCATGAGAAAAGAATTAAGAGCAAGAAATATTAAAAGTTTAAAAGTAGTATACTCAAAGGAAGAACCGATAAAACCAGATGAATCAGCAGAGTGTAGTTGCAAAACAAATTGTATATGTCCTCCTGGAACTGCAAGAAAATGCACTGCGAGAAATCAAGTTCCGGGTAGTATATCTTTTGTGCCATCTGTTGCAGGATTAATTATGGCAGGAGAAGTTATAAAAGATATAATTAAATAGGTACATGAATAATAGTAGAAGTAGTACTTTAATATGCTACTTTTACTTTTTTATTTGTCAAATATTTAAAGAAAAATCATAGAAACGATTTTACAAGGATACTTGACAAATTCAATAAATGGAAGTATAATGTTAGCCGAAACTAACAAAAGGAGAAGGTACATGATATCAAGTTCATTAGAAGAATATTTAAAAACAATATATGTCCTAAAGAAACAAGGACAAGACATAAAAGTTACAACAATTGCAAACAGAATGAATTGCACAAAGCCAAGCGTAAATAAAGCAATTAAAAATTTAAAAGCAAATGAAATGCTTGAATATGAAGCATATGGAGAAATCAGGTTAACAAACAAAGGAGAGGCATTAGCCAAAAAAGTTCTTGAAGCTTATGATATTGTTTATGTGTTTTTAACAGAAATACTAGAAATTCCAAAAGAAGAAGCAAAAGAAGAAGCAATTAGATTAAAAGCTGTCATGAATGATAATACTTTAAATATGCTAACAAAATATGTATACAAGATATTAGGTGTATACAATTTAAATTGCAATTATGACATCAATGAAGAAAAATGTAGATGTTGTAATAGAAAAATTTTGAATTTAAAAAGAGAGGAAAATATAGATGAGTAAAGAATTGTTACAAATAAAAAATTTATATGCAAATGCTGAAACAAAAGAAATATTAAAAGGATTAAATTTAACCGTAAACAAAGGAGAAGTCCATGTAATAATGGGACCAAATGGAGCTGGAAAATCCACAACAGCAAGTGTTATTTTTAATAGTCCGGAATATAAAAAGGTAAGCGGAGAAATTGAATTTGAAGGAGAAAACATAAACGATTTATCAACAGATAAAATTGCTAAAAAAGGTATTTTTATGTCATTTCAATCACCTGAAGAAATACCAGGAATTTCAACCATGAATTTTTTGAAATATGCAAAGAATAAAATTGAAGATAAGCCAGTAAAAGTATTTCAATTAAAAGAAGAAGTGAAAAAATATATTGAAGAATTAAATATGAATCCTAATCTAATAAATAGAGATTTAAATGTAGGTTTTTCTGGAGGGGAAAAAAAGAAAAATGAAATTTTACAATTGTTAGTATTAAATCCAAAATTAGCAATATTAGATGAAACAGATTCTGGGCTTGATGTAGATGCAATAAGAACAGTATCAAAAGGAATTAACTTATATAAAAATGAGGAAAATGCAGTTTTAATAATAACTCACAATACACGTATTTTACAAAATTTAAAAGTCGACTATGTTCATATTTTAGTAGACGGAAAAATTGTAAAAACAGGTTCATCAGAACTTGCTGAAGAAATTGAAAAAGAAGGATATGGTAAATATAAAAATGAAAACTAAAGTAGAAGATATAAATAGAAATATCTATGATATCAAAAATGAAGATAATTATGATTTTAAAATGGAAAAAGGGATAAATGAAGAAATAGTAAAAGAAATTTCAAAACAAAAAAACGAACCGGAATGGATGTTAGAAATTAGATTAAAAGCATTAGAAACATATAAAAAATTGCAACTTCCAACATGGGGACCAGATTTATCAGAATTAAATATGGAAGAAATTGCAACATACGTAAAACCAAAATCAAAATTAAATTCAAGCTGGGATGAAGTACCAGAAGATATAAAAAATACTTTTGATCAACTAGGAATTCCAGAGGCAGAGAAAAAATCACTAGCAGGTATTGGAGCCCAATATGATTCAGAAGTAGTATATCATAGTATAAAAGAAGAATTAATTAAACAAGGAGTTATTTATACAGATATGGAAACAGCTGTAAGAGAATATCCTGAAATAGTAAAGGAACATTTTATGAAATGTGTTCCGATAAATGACCATAAATTTGTTGCATTACATGCAGCTGTATGGTCAGGAGGTTCATTTGTATATGTACCAGAAAATGTAAAATTAGATATTCCATTACAGTCTTATTTCAGATTAAATTCACCAGAATCAGGTCAATTTGAACATACATTAATTATAGTAGAAAAAGGTGCAAAATTGCATTTCATAGAGGGCTGTTCAGCACCTAAATATAATAAAGTAAATTTACATGCAGGATGTGTTGAATTATATGTAAAAGACGATGCATATCTAAGATATTCAACAATAGAAAATTGGTCAAAAAACATGATGAATTTAAACACAAAAAAAGCATTAGTAGGAAAAAATGCTCAAGTAGATTGGGTAACAGGGTCATTTGGATCAAAGGTATCAATGTTATATCCAATGAGTATTTTAAATGGAGAAGGAGCAAAGACAGAATACACAGGGATTACATTTGCAGGAGGAGGACAAAATCTAGACACAGGATTTAAAGTAATTCATAATGCAAAAAACACATCATCTGTTATAAACTCAAAATCAATATCAAAAGATGGAGGAGCATGTACGTATCGTTCTCTAGTAAGAATAAACCCACAAGCTCAAAATTCAAAATGTAGTGTATCTTGTGAATCTTTAATGCTAGATGATATATCAAGATCAGATACAATACCAGTAAATGACATTAGAACAGACGAAGTTGAATTTTCACATGAAGCTAAAATTGGAAAAATAAGTGATAAAGAAATATTTTACTTAATGACAAGAGGTTTATCAGAAGAAGATGCAAAAGCAATGATAGTAAGAGGATTTGCATCACCAATATCAAAGGAATTACCAGTTGAATATGCGGTAGAAATGAACAATTTAATAAACTTGGAATTAGAAGGAGCAATCGGATGAGACAACAGGGACAGGTCTTGTTTGTCTCATAAAACTGTCGAAAAAAGTCAAATAATAAAAATATATAAAAAGAACAAAAAACAACAAAATATGACAAAAATATGAGACAAACAAGACCTGTCCCTGTTGTCTCAGAAAAGGAGAATACATGGAAAAATTAAAATTGAATGAAACACCAGTTAGAACTTCTAGAAATTTTTTGATTAATAATATAAAATTAGAAAATGTTGTTATTCCAGAAAAGCTAGAGATGTTTCAAAATGTGATGGTAACAGGTACAGAATCGTTTAATAAAGATATTAATAAACAACATTTAAATTATGGCTTGTCAGAAGAACTAGAAGAAAATGTTTTTTATAAAGCTAATAGTCAAATAGCAATAAATGTTAAAGAAAATGATAATATTAAAGTAACTTATGATTTTGATGATGATAACTTACAATTAGTTAATCAAATAGATATTTGTGCTACAGGTAATGCAAATATTATTATTGAATATAAGTCATCAACAAATAAAGAATGTTTTCATAATGGAGTAATTAAAGTATTTGCTAAGGAAAATGCAAAACTAAATATAACAGTTATTAATTTGCTAAATAGTAATTCAGAACATTTTGAAGCTATGGAAAATATATTAGAAGATAATTCAGATTTAAATTATACTATAATTGATATAGGTGGAAAAAATAGTATTCAAAATTATTATTCTAATATTATAGGAAAAAGTGCAAAAAATGATTTAAAAACAATATATTTAGGTTCGAAAAATCAAATAAAAGATATTAATTATATTGCAGAATTAAGGGGGCAAAAATCTTTTGTAGATATTGATGTTCAAGGAGCTTTAAAAGAAAATGCAAAGAAAAATTTTAAAGGGACAATTGATTTCAAAAAAGGATGTAAAAAAGCAAAAGGAAATGAAAATGAATTTTGTATGTTACTTTCTGAAAAAGCTAAATCACTTGCACTTCCAATGCTTTTATGTACAGAAGATGATGTTGAAGGGAATCATTCAACCGCTTCTGGAAAAGTAGATGAAGAACAATTGTTTTATATAATGACAAGAGGATTAAGTTACAAAGAAGCAGTTAAATTAATAGTAAGAGCAAATTTTAATAAAACGATTGAAAGAATTTTAGATGAAGAAGTAAAACAAAATATAATAAAAGAAATTGATGAAAGGTTAGATTAGCAATGAGTGTTAATAATTTTAAAAAAGACTTTCCAATATTTGAAAATAAAGATATTGCTTATTTAGACAGTGGAGCTACAACACAAAAACCAACAAGTGTGTTAGAAGCAATTGAAAAATTTTATAAAAATGAAAACGCTAATCCTCATAGAGGAGCATATGGATTAAGTATTGAAGCCACTGAAATATATGAGAATACCAGAGATAAAATTGCGAAATTTATAAATGCAAAACATAGAGAAGAAATTATTTTTTCTAAAAATGCAAGTGAGAGCTTAAATCTAATTGCATATTCATATGGATTAGATAATCTAAAAAAAGATGATGAAATAGTACTATCTATAATGGAACATCATTCTAACTTAGTTCCCTGGCAAATGGTTGCCAAAAAAACTGAAAGTAAATTAAATTATATGTACATTAATGATAATTTTGAGATATCAGATGAAGAGATAGAAACTAAAATAACAGATAAAACAAAAATAGTAGGAATAACACATGTATCAAATGTTTTAGGAACGATAAACAATATAGAAAAAATAATAAAATATGCACATAAAAAAGGCGCAATTGTTGTTGTTGACGGTTCTCAAAGTATTCCACACATGGAAATAGATGTACAAAAATTGGATGCAGATTTTTTCGTGTTTTCAGGACATAAGATGTTAGCACCACTTGGAATAGGCATCTTATATGGAAAGAGAGAAATATTAAACAAGATGAATCCTTTTTTAATGGGTGGAGATATGATTGAATATGTTTATGAACAAGATACTACATTTGCACCGCTTCCAAATAAATTTGAAGCAGGAACGCAAAATGTAGAGGGAGTAATTGGCTTAGGTGCAGCAATTGATTATATAAAAAATATAGGCTACAATAAAATACAAGAAATAGAGAAAGAAGTAACTTCTTATGCAAGGCAAGAATTGTCAAAATTAGAATATTTAACATTATATTTAACGCCAAATGAAGAAAAACATTCAAGTGTTATATCATTTAATATAAAAGGTGTACATCCTCATGATGTAGCAAGTATTTTAGACTCGGAAAATGTATGTGTTCGTTCTGGAAATCATTGTGCACAACCACTTTTAAGAAGTATGGAAATAGATTCAACATGTAGAGCAAGTTTTTATATATACAACACAAAAGAAGATGTAGACAAGCTTGTAATAGCTTTGAATAAAGCTTATAATATGTTTAAAAAATATATAAACAATTGATTTATAAAGAAAGGTAAAAATTAAATGGATGACTTAACAGAAGTTTATAATGAATTAATAATGGAACACAGTATGAATTCATATAACAAAAAAAAATTAGAAAATGCAGATTATTGTGAAATAGGGCATAATCCAAATTGTGGAGACGAAATTACATTAGAATTAAAAGTAAATGGAGATGTAATTGAAGATATGGCTTTTTCTGGACATGGATGTGCAATTTCTCAAGCTTCTACATCTATTATGATAGACACATTAAAAGGAAAAACAATAAAAGAAGCAAAAGAAATAATAAAGATATTTATTGAAATGATAAAAAGAGAGACAACTAGTGAAGAAGAATTAAAAAAATTAGAAGATGCCATTGCTTTTAGAAATGTATCAAACATGCCAGCTAGAGTAAAATGTGCACTTCTTGCATGGCATACAGTAGAAGATATGTTAAATAAAAATCAAAATCTAGGCAAAGGTTCAATAGATGAATGCCATTAAAATAAAAAGAAAAGGAAATAAAAATGGAAAATAAAAAAGTATTATTAGGCATGAGCGGTGGAGTAGATAGCAGTGTATCTGCTTTACTTTTAAAAGAAAAAGGTTATGAAGTAATAGGAACTACATTAGAATTATTTGTTGGAAGTAGCTGTTGTAATATAAATACATATATAGATGCAAAAAATGTATGTAATCAAATAGGAGTACCACACTTTACATATAATTGTAAAGAAGAATTTAAAAATTATGTTATAAATGATTTTATAAACTGTTATGCAAATTGCAAAACTCCAAATCCTTGTATAGAATGTAATAAATATATGAAATTTGGAATTATGTGGGAAAAGTCAAAAGAATTAGGATGTAATTATATTGCAACAGGGCATTATGCTAAAACAGAATACAGTAAAGAATATCAAAGATGGGTATTAAAAAAATCAAAAGCAGGTAAAAAAGATCAAAGCTATGTTTTATGGAATATGCCAAAAGAACTAATAGAACATATAGTATTTCCACTATCTGACTTTGAAAGCAAAGAGAAAATAAGAGAAATCGCAAGAGAAAACAATCTAAAAGTAGCAAATAAACCAGATAGTGAAGACATATGTTTTGTACCAGATGGAAACTATAAAAAATTCTTAGAAAATAATTCAGATATTAAACCAAAAAAGGGGAATATTGTAAATATCAAAGGAGAGGTTTTAGGAAAACATACAGGATTATATAATTATACAATAGGACAACGAAAAGGTTTAGGAATATCATATAAGGTTCCACTATTTGTATTAGGATTTAACAAAAACAAAAATGAAGTAATTGTTGGAGAAGAAAAAGAATTATACAAAAAAGAAATTACTGTAACAGATATTAATTTGCTTTTAGTAGATGAAATAAAGGAAGAAATGGAAGTAGAAGTAAAGACGAGATATTCATCGAAACAAGCAAAAGCAAAAATATTACAAGAAGGAAACAATATAATAGTTAACTTCTTAGAGCCTCAAAGGGCAATTACGCCGGGACAATCTGCAGTATTTTATGTAGGAGACATTGTTCTAGGACGGAGGAAAAATACTTTAAGAATTAAATAGAAAGGAATAAATCAAAATGAAAAGACTATTCACATCAGAAAGTGTAACAGAGGGACATCCAGATAAATTATGTGATTATATATCAGATAGTATTTTAGACAGTTTTTTAGAAAAGGATGAAAACTCAAGAGTAGCTTGTGAAACGGTAGCAGGAAAAGGAGAAATATTCATAACAGGAGAAATAACTTCAAAGGCAGAAGTTGATATTGAAAAAGTTGTAAGACAAGCAATAAAAGAAGTAGGATATGATAATAGTGAAATTGATATGGATTATAGAACATGTAAAATTATTATAAGCTTATCAAAACAATCTCCTGATATAGCTTTAGGAGTTGATAAATCATTAGAAACTAAAAAAGGAGAAGGCATTGAATCAGAAGGAGCTGGAGACCAAGGACTTATGTTTGGATTTGCCTGTGATGAAACTAAAGAATTAATGCCACTACCAATTTCATTAGCACATAGATTAGCTAAAAGATTATCAGAAGTAAGAAAACAAAAAATAATTTCTTATTTAAGACCTGATGGTAAAGTTCAAGTTACTATAGAATATAATGATGGTAAACCAGTTAGAGTAGATACTATAGTAATTTCTACTCAACATGATTCAGATGTCGATTTAGATGTACTAAAAAAAGATATAAAAGATAAAGTTATAAAAGAAATAGTACCAAAAGAATTATTAGATGAGAAAACAAAATATTATATAAATCCGACAGGAAGATTTGTAATAGGAGGACCATTAGGAGATAGTGGATTAACAGGAAGAAAAATTATTGTAGACACATATGGAGGCTATGCAAGACATGGCGGAGGAGCTTTTTCTGGAAAGGATGCTACTAAAGTAGACAGATCAGCAGCATATATGGCAAGATTTTTAGCTAAAAATATAGTTGCAAATGGATATGCTAAAAAATGTGAAATTCAATTTGCATATAGTATAGGTGTTGCAAAACCTGTTTCAATATATATAGATACATTTGGAACTAATACAATACCAGAAGAAGAAATTGTAGACAAAATAAAATCTAAATTTGATTTAACGCCAAGAGGGATAATTGAATATTTAGACTTGAAAAAACCGATTTATAGAAAAACAACAAATTATGGACATTTTGGAAAAGAAGATTTGAGCTGGGAGAAAGTAATTAAAATATAAATAATTTAAAATAGATAGGAAAAGTAATGTAAAAATTCCTATCTATTTTTTGATTGCTAGTAACTATTTATAAAAATATAGCATATAATCTAAATAGCAGGAGGGATTACTAATGGCATATTCAGATAGAGAACTATTAGCAAGAATTGTACAATGTGAAGCAGGAGGAGAAGGAGATAATGGAATGAAAGCAGTTGCAACAGTGGTGTTGAATAGAGTTAATGCAACAGAGGGAGAATATGCGAGAATATCACAAGGAGGAAATATAAGAAATATTATTTATCAAAAAGGGCAATTTGACTGTGCAACAGAAACATTATTAAATCAATATAATTTACAAAATATTTATAATATGAATCCTACAGATATTCACTATTATATAGCTGATTGGGCATTAGCAGGAAATAGGTTAAATGAAATAGGTGAATGCTTATGGTATTTAAATCCATTTAAGCCGAATTGTAGTAGTGTTTTTCCAAGTAATGGGTCAGGAACTTTTCATACAAGATTTGGAAATCATTGTTTTTATAGGCCTACTGCAAAATATAAAGATACATAGACAAAGAAAGGAGAAGTTTATGGCAGAAAATAGAGATGGAGTTAACCAAAGAGAAACAAGGCAAAACGTAATAGATCAAAATTCCCCAGAAATTTTGACAAATCCAATTTATACACCTGGATTTTTGAGAGAGCAAATTGGAAAATTAATGAGAGTAGAATTTTTAATAGGAACTAATAATCTGGTTGATAGAATTGGTATATTGCAAGATGTCGGAGCGAGCTATATATTACTTCGTTCTTTTGAAAATGATAGTTTGGTTTATTGTGATATTTATTCAATTAAATTTATTACAATATCAACAACTGGAATTTATGGAGGAAATAATAATAGATATCATTATTACTAATATAATAGTTGCAAAGATTAAAAGAAAGTTATATGATAATGAATATATTGATTAATAAAAGATATGAAATAATACAAAAACAGGTATAGATAAAACATATAAAGAAATAATAAAAATATAAATTAATTTACTAATAAAAAAAGAAATATAAGGAGGAATTATTGAAGTGACATATGACGTTGCTATAATAGGAGCAGGACCTGCAGGAATAACAGCAAGTTTATATACAAAAAGAGCAAATTTAAAAACATTAGTATTATATAAAGATGAATCAAGTTTAGAAAAAGCAGATATAATAGAAAACTATTATGGTTTTAAAAAAGGAATAAGTGGAAAAGAATTATATCAAGAAGGAATAGAACAGGCAAAAAAATTAAAAATAGAAGTTAAAAAAGAAGAAGTATTAAAAATAGAACTTGTTCCAGAAGGATTTATGATAAAAACATCGAATTTAGAATATATAGCAAAAGCAGTTATATTAGCAACAGGAAATAAAAAGAACAAACCCAAAATACCAGGGATTGAAAAATTAGAGGGAAAAGGAATAAGTTATTGTGCTATATGTGATGGTTTTTTTTATCGAAATAAAAGCGTAGCAGTTTTAGGAAATGGAGATTATGCGATATCTGAAACAAATGATTTAATTAATATTGCTAACGATATTACAATTTTAACAAATGGTAAAAAGAAACCAGAATTTAGAGCTGACAATGTAACAATAGATACTAGAGTAATAAAAAAAATTTCTGGGGAGAAAAAAGTAGAACAAATAGAATTTGAAGATGGGACAAGAATAAATGTTAATGGAATCTTTATTGCTCAAGGAGTAGCTGGAAGTACAGAATTTGCTAAAAAATTAGGAGCAATTACTAGTAAAGATAAAATTGTAGTAAATGAAAAAATGGAAACAAACATAAAAGGGCTATATGCTTGTGGTGACTGTACAGGTGGATTATTACAAATTAGCAAAGCAGTGTATGAAGGAGCAATAGCTGGAATACAAACAAGTAAATATTTAAAAATTGGAGGTATATAAAATGAGTGTATTAAAGATAACAAAGGAAAATTATGAAACAGAAGTCTTAAAATCGGACAAGTTAGTATTAATAGATTTTTATGCTGACTGGTGTGGACCTTGCAAGATGATGTCACCAATAATAGACGAAATAGCAGAAGAAGTAGGAGATAAAATCAAAGTAGGAAAGATAAATGTGGATGAAAATCAAGAATTAGCAATGGAGTATGAAGTTATGAGTATCCCAACAATTATTATATTACAAAATGGAGAGGTGAAAAATAGCTTTGTTGGTGTGAGAGAAAAGAAAGAAATAATATCTTGCTTGGAAAAAATGATTTAAAGAATAAAGGCAGTTATTTAATATGAAAAAGATATGCAAAATATTTTTATAATATTTGCATATCTTTTGGTAATTCGGAAAGAAATTCAATTTTTTTATAAGTCACTGGATGAATACATTCTATTTTATAGCTATGCAAAGCTTGTCTGTTAATTAAAGAAGATTTATTACCATATAATGTATCACCAATAATAGGATGACCTAATGCTTGCATATGAACTCTAATTTGATGAGTTCTACCAGTTTCTAATTTACATTGTAGTAAGGAAATATTGTGAGATTCTTTTAAGACTCTGTAATTAGTAATAGAGGTTTGACCATCAACACTAATACATCTTTCAATGATACTATCTTTTTTTCTTGCAATAGGTAAATCAATAATGCCAGATTTTTTACTTAAGGTACCATCAACAATACATAAATAGTATTTTTTAAAATCCCCATTTGCCATTTGCCTGCTAAACATTTCTTGAATATATTCACATTTTGCAAAAATGACTAAACCAGAAGTATCAAAATCAAGTCTATTCACAGGCCTTATTTTTTTGTGTAAATTAATTAAATCAAAATAATATTTAATACCATTAGATAATGAATTGTTATAATGAGTTACAGAAGGATGAATAGCTATTCCAGCAGGTTTATTAACTACTAAAAACCATTCGTCTTCATATAGAATGTCTAAATTCATTTTTAATGGAATAATATTTGAATTATCTTCAAATAAATCTAAATTAATAATTATAGTATCTCCAAAAGCTATTGGATCACGAGTATCAACTATAAAATTGTTTTTATAAATCTTTTTATTTCTAATTAATTTTGAAGCCAAACGAGCTGAAAGCTTGAATTCTAAGGATAATATTTCATTTATATTTTTATATATGTTATCTTTTTTTACTAAATATGTTAGTTCCATATGATTTCCTTTCTGTTTGATAAAGCGATTATATAATATTTTAAATAAAAAGTAAAACTCAAATAAAATATCACTTGAATCAAAAGAAAAAATCTGATAAAATAGCTAAAAACCAAAGAAGCATTATATAGAGCAAAAAGGAGGCAAAAATGAGAATTAGATATAAAAAATGGGCAAGACCAGAATTAGAAGCAAGCAATTTTTACGAAGATAATCCAGAAGAATGGAAAGGAAAATGGAAAGAACATTTTAAAAATCCAGAAAATCCATTTATGATAGAACTGGGATGTGGCAAAGGACAGTTTATATCTAACTTAGCAATAGAAAATCAAAATATAAATTATTTAGCTATTGATTTAGTAGATGCAATGTTAGGATTAGCCAAAAGAAATGTTGAAGAAGTATATAAAGAAGCAAATAAAGAGCCTGAAAACATTTTACTTACTAGATTTGACATAGAAAGAATAAATTTAATACTAGAAAAAGCAGATAAAGTTGAAAGAATATATATTAACTTCTGCAATCCTTGGCCAAAAGGAAAACATAGAAAGAAAAGACTAACACATAGTAGACAGTTAGAAAAATATAAAGAATTTTTGAAACCTGAATCTGAAATATATTTTAAAACAGATGATGACAGTTTATTTGAATCAAGCTTAATATATTTTAAAGAAAGTGGATTTGAAATATTAAAAAAGACATATGATTTACACAATGAACCAATCTTTGAAAAAAATATTGAAACTGAGCATGAGAAGATGTTTTCAGAGCAAGGAATAAAAATTAAAGCTTTAATTGCGAAATTAAAATAAGGAAGATGAGATAATGAATGAAAAAGAAGTCATAGAGAATAAAAATAATAAGGATTTTGTATTAAAGGCGGTAAGTGAAAATGGAAAATTTTTAGATCTAGTATCTCCGGAATTGCAAGATGATAAAGAAGTTGTAATGACAGCTTTAGGACAAGATGCAGAGGCTTTGGAATTTGCTAGTCTTAATTTAAAAAATGATAAAGAAGTTATTATGAAAGGAGTAGAAGGAGCTCCTTGGACAGTATGCTATGCTTCTGAGACGTTGAGAGAAGATAAAGATATTATTAAACAAGCTTGTAAAAGTTATGGACAAGCTTTATATTTTGCAAGCAAGGAATTAAGAGATGATAGAGAAATAGTAAAATTGGCAGTAGAAAATAAAGGCATAATAATAAAATATGCAAGTGAAAGATTAAGAAATGATAAGGAACTTGCAATAATTGCAGTAAAACAAAATAAACAAGCATATCATTTTATTTCTCATGAATTACAACAAGATGAAGAGATAAAGAGTTTAATGTAAATAAAATAAATATAAGATTAGCTTTTAAGTAATAAAAGCTAATCTTTATTAAACATATCTACAATTGTATTAATACAAATATTAGTCATTATTTCATAATTAAGTTCATTATGTTTATGATAAACAATTTCGTGACATAAATTATCAATTAAACCAATACAAATATGCGATTTTTCCATTAAATTTTTATCATTAAAACCGTTTTTTACAAATAAATCATAAATTTTTACTGTCATTTCCATTTCTCTCTTATGAAAATAAAAAGCAACGTCCTTGTCAGAATGAGCCATTGCCATAATTTCCTCATGTGCAGATTGAGATAATTTGTGATTTTGAATAAAACTATTTATCATTTTTTTTATAATTTCAGCTAAATTATTTTTATCAAATTCTTTTATTGAAATATTAAGCATTGGATAAAAAATATTGTCTGCATATTTTTTTAATGCTTCAATAAAAATATCATGTTTATCTTTAAAATATTGATATACAATTCCAGTAGATACCCCAGCATTTTTTGCTATTTCAGCAGTATTAGTGTTATAGTAACCTTTTTCACAAATTAATTCAAATCCTGATTCTATAATTTTTTCTTTTTTCTCTATGGATCTTTTTTGTATAGGTTTTCTTATTTCATATTCGCTCATAGATTTGCCTCCTAAATAAAAAAACTAACTTAATTATACAGTTTGAAGAAGTAATTGTCAAGAAACATGAAAAAACTTTCATATTTCTATTGACTTTATTTAAATATAAATATATAATTTAGCAAGAATATGAAAAATGTTTCATATAAAAGGAGGAAATATGGATAAAATAGTGGAATTAAAAAATGTGAGTAAAATTTATAATATAGGAGAAAAGGAATTTAAAGCATTAGACAATATTGATTTATCAATCAATAAAGGAGAATTTGTTGTAATACTTGGACCATCAGGAGCAGGAAAATCAACATTACTAAATTTAATAGGAGGTATGGATACTCCAACACAAGGTAGTATTAAAATAGATGGTGAAGATATTTCAAAGTATAATGAAAATAAATTAAGTGAATATAGAGCAGAAAATATTGGATTTATTTTTCAATTTTATAATATATTACCAACACTTACTGTATTAGAAAATGTAGAATTAATAAAAGACGTAGTAAAAAATGGAAATGATAGTAAAGAAGCAATAAAAGCAGTGGGATTAGAAGAACATATGAATAAGTTTCCAAATCAATTATCTGGAGGAGAGCAACAAAGAGTTTCAATTGCAAGAGCAATAGCTAAAAATTCTAAATTATTATTGTGTGATGAACCAACAGGTGCATTAGATTCAAAGACTGGTGTTGAAGTTTTAAAATTATTGAAAAAGCAATGTGATGGAAATAAACGGAGCAAATACAGTAATTATAGTAACACACAATAGTCTATTTGCTGAAATAGCAGATACAGTAATAAAAGTGAAAAACGGAAAAATTGAGAATGTAACCTCTAATAAAAATCCTAAAAAGATTGATGAGGTGAAATGGTAATATGTTAAGAAGAAAAATGATTCGTGATATTAGACAAAATTTATCACAGTTCATAACTATATTTCTAATGGTTTTTATAGGTGTTATGGCCTATAGTGGAATAGAAAGCTATATGGAAGGAATGAAAAAGACAGCGGATAATTTCTATAGTGATTATAATCTACAAGATTTAAATGTAATAGGAACATTATCAAAAGAAAATTTAGACACGATAAAAAATATTAATAATGTAAAAAATACAGAAGGTAAATTAAATGTAAGTACAGTATTAGAAGATAATAATGATATTACATTATCAATGAATTTTATAGAATCAAATGAAATATCAAAATTTTATGTTGTAGATGGAGAAAAATTTGATCAAAATACAAAAGGAGTATGGCTTGATAATTTCTTTGCACAGGAAAATAATTTGAATATAGGAGATACATTAAAAATAAAATATGATGGATATATTTTTGAAGAAAAAATTATAGGCTTTATAAATGTACCAGATCATGTTTATGATGTGAAAGATGAATCACAATTATATCCAGACCATAAAACTTTTGGATTTGCTTACTCATCTATTAATGAACTAGAAGATTATATAAAAAATCAAGTAATGAAAGAGATGAATATTAAAGATTCACAGACATTTGAACAAATATTGAGTGATTTTAATTATAAAGATTATATAAAATACAATTATATAATGGTAGATATAGACGATAAAGCTAAAATAAATGAAGTAAAGAATGATATTGAAGAAAAAATAAAAGATGTAGCATTAATAAATATAGAAGATACTCCATCTTACACACAATATCAAGGAGAAATTGAAGAAGGAGAAACATACATAGGAGTATTTTCAGGATTATTTCTATTTATTGCATTGCTTTCTGTTATTACTACAATGACAAGAGTAGTAACAAAACAAAGATTACAAATAGGAACATTAAAGGCATTAGGATTCAAAAAAAATAAAATTATATTGCATTATATAAGTTATAGCTTTTGGATTTCTTTATTTGCTTCACTATTAGGCTTAGTTGCTGGTAGATATTTTATTGGTAATGTGTTTATAGAAATAGAAATGAGCTTTTTCCAAATACCAAACGGTGCGCCAATAATTAAAAGTGATTCATATATAGTAGCTATTCTTGTAATACTATGTGTTTCATTTGTTACATTTTTTGCAACTAGAAAAATATTAAAAGAGACAACAGCTGATACATTAAGAAATGAAATACCAAAAGTGAAAAATAATTCATTGAATATAACTACAACTGGTATATTCAAAAGAATGAGTTTTAATACTAAATGGAATATAAGAGATATGTTTAGAAATAAAGCTAGAACTATTACAGGTATTGTAGGAATTACTACTTGTGCTATGTTGATTGTATGTAGCCTAGGAATGCTTGATAGTATGAATTATTTTATAGATTTGCAATTTAATAGAATTTTTAATTTTAATTATAAATTAAGTTTAAAATCTGATATTAGTAATGATTCACTTAAAGAATTAACCGATAAATATGGAAATAATACATCTGAAAGTTTATATGTAGAAATTAAAGACAAAGATGAAAATAGGAAATCAAATAATATTTTTGTTACAGACAGTAAAAACCATGTTAGATTTGTAAATGATAAAGACGAATTTATAGAGTTAAATAATAATGATGGTGTATATGTTACATATAAATTAGCAAAAACAAATGGATATAAAATAGGTGATGAAATAACATGGCATATATCTGGAAATAGTACTTATTATACATCTAAAATAGTTGGATTTAATAAAGATCCACAAAATCAAAATGTAACAATGACAAGAGAATATTTAGAGAGCTTAAATATTGAATATAAACCAGATTCATTATATACAGATGATGATTTAAGTGATACAAAAGAAATTTCTAATGTAGATGTAATATCAAACATAGATAAATTAAAAGAAGGAATGTCTAGTATGCTAGAGACAATGAAAACTATGATTGTACTTATTATAGTTATAGCAATTGTTCTTGGAGTCGTAATTATATATAATCTAGGAATATTGTCTTATACAGAAAAACAATATCAATTTGCTACATTGAAAGTTTTAGGATTTAAAGATAAAAAAATTCAAAAGATATTTATAAAACAAAACAACATTGTATCTATTATATCTATAATATTAGGATTACCAGCAGGATTCTATTTAACAGATTGGTTATTTAAAACAGCAATTGAGGATAGTTACGATTTTGGAGCACATATAAACATTCAAACTTATATAATTGCAGCAATAGGAACTTTTATTATATCTTATATAGTTTCTCGAATATTAGCTAGAAAGATTAAGAAAATAGATATGGTAACAAGTTTAAAAGGAAATGAATAAAAATTAGCTTGGTTAAAGCACAAGATTTAAAAAAATACTTGTGCTTTTTATATTTTACTTATATAATGTATGTAAAATAAAATAAGGAGGAAAAAATGTCATTTATAGAAGAAATAAAACAAAGGGCAAAACAAGATATAAAAACTATAATACTTCCAGAAGCACAAGACATTAGAACATTAAAAGCAACAGAGCAGGTATTAAAAGAAGGATATGCAAAAATTATTTTAGTAGGAAATAAAGAAGAAATTGAAGAAAAAGCACTTGAAAATAAAATTGATATATCAGGAGCACAAATAATAGAACCAACAAACTCTGAAAAATATGAAGAATATGTAAATTTATTATTTGAATTAAGAAAGCAAAAAGGAATGTCATTAGAAAAAGCAAAGGGGTTAGTAAAAGATCCTGTATATTTTGGAATGTTAATGCTTAAAGATGAAAAAAGTGAAGCGGATGGTTTGGTATCAGGGGCAATTCACTCGACAGCAGATACATTAAGACCAGCATTACAAATATTAAAAACAGCTCCAGATACAAAGTTAGTTTCAGCATTTTTTCTTATGACTGTACCAGATTGTGAGTATGGCGAAAATGGAACTTTTATATTTGGAGATTGTGGATTAAATGAAAAACCAGATGATGAAGCATTGTCTGAGATTGCAATATCATCAAGTAAAAGTTTTAGACAATTAGTAGGAAAAGAACCAAAAGTTGCAATGCTTTCATATTCTACTTATGGTAGTGCTAAATCAGAATCTACAGAAAAGGTAATAAGAGCAACTGAAAAAGTTAGAGAAAAAGACAAAAATTTATTAGTAGATGGAGAACTTCAATTAGATAGTGCTATTATACCAGAAGTAGCTAACTTTAAAGCACCAGGAAGTCCTATTGAGGGAAATGCCAATGTATTAATATTCCCAGATTTGAATGCAGGAAATATTGGATATAAATTAGTACAAAGATTAGGAAAAGCAGAAGCATATGGACCACTTTGCCAAGGAATAGCAAGACCAGTAAATGACTTATCAAGAGGATGTACTAGCAATGATATAGCAGGAGTTATTGCAATAACAGCAGTACAAGCACAAGAAAAATAGTTGATTCATAATAGATATGAAGCCAATAAAAATAAAAAAGGTCAATCTATTTTAAAATATAGATTTTGATCATTAAGGAGAGAGTATGAAAGTTTTAGTTCTAAATTCTGGTAGTTCTTCTTTAAAATATCAAGTGATAGATATGGAAACAGAGGAAATGCTAGTAAAAGGTTATTTTGAGAGAATAGGTCAACCAAATTCTTTTTTAACACATAAAGTAAAAGGAGTAAAACATAAATTTGAACATCAAGCCCAAAACCATGAACAAGCAATTAAGTTTGTATTAAGCAGGCTTACAAATGATCATTATGGAGTAATAAAAGATTTAAATGAATTAGCAGGAATTGGACACAGAGTAGTACATGGTGGAGAAAAATTTTCAGATGCAGTTATAATTGATGATAATGTAATTGAAGAAATAAAAAGATGCAGTGAATTAGCACCATTACATAATCCAGCAGCTATCCTTGGAATGGAAGCTTGTAGAAAGGTAGTACCAAATGTGAAGATGGTAGCAGTATTTGATACAGCATTCCACCAAACTTTGCCAAAGGAAAGATATATATTTCCAATACCATATGAATATTATGAAAAATATAAAGTAAGAAAATATGGATTTCATGGAACTTCTCATCAATATGTATCTCAAAGAGTTGCAGAGTTAATGCAAAAGGACATAAAAGAATTAAAAATAATAAATTGTCATTTAGGCCAAGGTGCAAGTGTATGTGCAATTCAAGATGGTAAGTCAGTTGAAACAAGTATGGGACTTACACCTCTTGGCGGAATAGTTATGGGAACAAGAAGCGGAGATTTAGATCCATCTGTTGTAACTTATATAATGCAAAAAGAGGGATTATCATATAAAGAAGCAGAAGAAATTTTAAACAAAGAATCAGGAGCATATGGTGTATCAATGGTATCAGTAGATTTTAGAGATATAGAAGTGGATGCTGAATCAGGAGGTCATCATGCAAAACTAGCTTTAGATATATTTCATGATACAGTTGCAAGTTATATAGCAAAATGTATGGTAGCTATGAATGGAGTAGATGTAATAACATTTACAGCAGGTGTAGGTGAAAAAGGACCATTATCAAGAAAGGCAATCTGCGAAAAATTGGAATTTTTTGGAGTGAAAATTGATGAAGAAAAGAATAAAACAAGAGGAGAAGAAGCAGAAATATCATCTAAAGATTCAAAAATAAAAGTTTATACAATACCTACAAATGAAGAATTAATGATAGCAAGAGAAACAATGAGACACTTGAGGGACAGGTCTTAAATGTCTCATTGCCAATGTAGAAACTATGTAAAGTATATTTATATTTATTAAATGAGACATTTAAGACCTGTCCCTCAAGTGTCTCAAAGAAAGGAAGAGTAAAAAATGAAGATTTTAGTATTAAATTGTGGTAGTTCATCACTAAAGTATCAATTAATTGATATGGAAACAGAGGAGGTCCTAGCTTCTGGAAAATATGAAAGAATTGGTGAAAAAGAAGCTTTTATTACACACAAAGCACAAGGAAAGAAAGTAGAGATTAAAAAGCCAGCATATGATCATAAAGAAGCTATTGAGTTTACATTAGCTCAACTTACTAATCCAGAATACAAAGTAATTGATAGTTTGGATGAAGTAGAAGCTATTGGACATAGAGTTGTTCACGGAGGAGAAATATTTAAAGAATCAGCAGTAATTGATGATAAAGTAATAGAACAAATTGATGAATGTTCAGAGTTTGCACCATTACACAATCCAGCAGCTATTCTTGGGATGGAAGCTTGTAAGAAAGTTATGCCTGGAAAACCAATGGTAGCAGTATTTGATACAACATTCCATCAAACTATGCCTAAAGAAAAATATGTTTACCCAATACCATATGAGTATTATAAAAAATATGGAGTAAGAAAATATGGTGCTCATGGAACTTCACATATGTATGTTTCACAAAGACTTGCTGAAATTGAAAATAAAAATATAGAAGATTTAAAAATTGTAACTTGTCATTTAGGTCAAGGTTCTAGTATTTGTGCAGTAGATGGCGGAAAGTCAATCGATACAAGTATGGGACTAACACCATTAGGTGGAATTCCAATGGTAACAAGAAGTGGAGATTTAGACCCATCTGTTTTAACATATCTTATGAAAAAAGAAAATATATCAGCTGCTGAAATGGAAAATATATTAAATAAAAAATCAGGAGTTGCTGGAATATCAGGATTAGCTCCAGATTTTAGAGTTATTGAATTAGAATCATATGAGGACAATGAAAGAGCAAAAATTGCTATGGAAAGTTTTAAATATGCAGTTGCAAGTTATATTGCTAAATATGCAGTAGCTATGAATGGAATTGATTATATAGTATTTACAGGAGGAATAGGAGAAAATCAAATTAATATTAGAAAAGGAATTTGCGAGAAATTAACTTTTATGGGAGTAGACGTAGATGCGGATGCAAACAATATGAGAGGCGAAGAAAAAGTGATTTCTAAACCAGATTCAAAAGTTAAGGTGTATGTAATACCTACAAATGAAGAACTAATGATAGCAAAAGAAACACAAAGGCTTGTAAATATTATATAATAAATGGAGGAATTCAACATGAAATTTGAATTTGATGAAGATGAATTAGATTTTAAAAATGAAATAGAATTAATGAATCTTCAAAGGAAGATGCAAGAAAATCAATTTACAAGAAATCAGAGTATAGGATTTAATATGGATGCATTATATAACCTAGCAAATAAAGACGAAAATAAATAGACAAATATATGTTACATAGGAAGAGGATGTTATGAAAAAAGTTATAATAGATATACTAAAGAAATACAAATGGGAAATATTATTACAGGTTATATTGCTTCGGAATAAATATATATTTATTAACATATCCAGCCAAAATTATTGGTAATATAGTGGATATGCTATATGATATAGAAGCAAATAAACAAAATATTATAAACAATACATATTACCTTTTAGGAATATGTATTGTCTTGTTAATTGTAAGAATACCTTGGAAATATTTTGAAACAAGCATTTCTAGAAAATTTGAAAAAGATATAAAGATAAAATTATTTCAGAGATTTTTAAAATTAAAATTAAAAGATATACAAAATATAAAAAATGGAGAGATTATGTCTTATTTTATGAAAGATATAAACGAAATCAGAACGACTATGCGTAGAATTTTATCTCATGGGACAAGAATAATTTTTATATTTGTTATTGCAACATTTCAAATGATACAAGGAGTAAATCTACAATTAACAATTGCTATTATGATTCCTATTATTATAGGATGTTATTTAGTTGTTGTCATTAAAAAATATGTAGAAATTAGTTTTAAAAAAGCACAAGACAGATTTACTGAAATGTCAGAATACATTCAAGAAAGTACAGATAGTATAAGAACAACAAAAGCTTATTCTTGTGAAGGAGAACAATTAAAAGAATTTATTAGAAAAAATAGAAAAGTACGACAAAGTGATAATACAGTTGATATTTATTCTAATTTATTAACTATGTGTTTAAATATGTGTTTTGGAATATGTTATGCAATTTCTTTGCTATATGGTTCTAGGTTAGTAATAGATGGAACGATAACAATAGGAGAATTGGTTACATTTAATGGTTATATTGCTTTATTTGTAAATCCAGTTATTTGGCTTCCACAATTGATCTCAAGATTTAAAAGAGCACAGATATCATATCATAGATTAGAAAAAATGTATGAATTAGAACCAGAAAAGTTAAATGAAAAAAGTTTGCCAAAAGAAAGATTAGAAGGAAATATAAAAATACAAAACTTGAGTTTTAATTATCCAGGAATGATTGATAAGGCGTTAGAAAATATTAATATAGAAATAAAAAAAGGACAAACATTAGGAATTATAGGTACAATAGGCAGTGGAAAAACCACTTTAATGAATTTGTTAGAAAGACTATATAGTGTACCAGATGGAAAAATAAAAATTGATGGTAAAGATATTAATCAAATACCTATAGAAACTCTAAGAAACAATATATGTTATATTACTCAGGATAATTTCTTATTTTCATCTACATTGAAGGAAAATATTAGTTTATTTAGAGATGAATATGATGATGAAGAAATCAAAGAAAGTACTAAAAAAGCTATTGTGTATGAAGATATAAAAAAGATGCCAAAAGGAATTGAAACAGTAATAGGAGAAAGAGGAGGAGATTTATCAGGAGGACAGAAACAGAGAGTTTCTATTTCTAGAGCATTCTTAAAAGAAAGTAGGATATTAATTTTTGACGATACTTTTTCTGCGTTAGATAACAGAACATCCGAAAAATTGATAGAAAATATTAAAGAATTATCTTCTGAAAAAACTTGTATTATTATTTCAAACAAGGTATCAGATGTAAAATATAGTGATAAAATTATTGTATTGGATAAAGGAAACATAGTTGAAGAAGGTACACATGAACAGTTGATACAAAATGAAGGAATTTATAGTGGATTTTACAATCAACAATCAACAAAAGCAGAACCTATTTTTTTGGTATAATATTATAGTGAAGGAGAAACAAATGAAAAATAAAACATTACAAAGAGTTTATAAAATGTTAAAACCACAAACAAAGGCAATAATTATCATATCAATTTTATCAATTATTATTAATATTGGAGAAGTAATAAAACCATATTTGATTAAGATTGTTATGGATGACTATTTGAGTAGTGGATTATGGCAAAAAGGAATTATATCAATAGGAATTATAGGATCTATTTATATTGCTATTGTATTAATAGGAAATATTTTAGATTTTATAGTAACTACTTCAACAAGCATGATGGGAGAAAACGTTATTTACTCAATCAGAAATAAATTATACAAATATATTCAATATACTAATATTCCTTTTCATGATAAGACACCATCTGGAACGTTGTTTGTTAGAATTACAAGTGATGTAGAAGATATTACAACTCTTTTTAAAGATGTTATTACAACATTTGTAAAAGATATAGTATTGATTATTGTATTTGCAACAATGATGCTAGTACTTGATTATAGACTAGCATGCTTATGTTTTTTACTTGTTCCATTTGTTATTTTTACATCAATTTTTATTACTAAAATTAGTAATCAAGTACAAGAATATTCTAAAAAAGTAAAAACAAAGTTAAATATATTTTTAGCAGAATCAATTTATGGTGTAAAATTAATAAAAATATTTAATAGACAAAAAGAGAAGGAAAAGGAATGTGAAAAGCTATGCAATAAGTTTTGGAAATCAAGAGTTCCAACAGCATTTACAGAGGGCTTTTTAGTTGCGTTTATGTTGATATTTGAAAATTTAGGAGTATCAATTATTATATGGGCTACTATAAATCATTTATTTGGAATTAGTTTAGAAGTAGGTGTTATTTATATATTTATTACTTATATAAAGCAAATATTTGAACCGATTAATCGTATTGTAGAAAATTTTGAAACGATACAAGAAGCATTAGTTTCAGTTAATAAAATATATGACATTTTAGAACATAAAGAATATCTAGAAGATTTTGAAGATGGAATCAAATTAAAAGAAATAAAAGGAAAAATTGAATTTAAAAATGTGTGGTTTGCTTATGAGGGAGAGAATTGGATTTTAAAAGATGTAAGTTTTACAATTGAACCTGGACAGAGTATAGCTTTGGTTGGCAAAACTGGTTCAGGAAAAACAACAATTATTAATTTAATTAATAGATTTTATGAAGTGCAAAAAGGAGAAATTTTATTAGATGGTATAAATATAAAACAAATTAATTTACGTTTGCTTAGAAAAAAAGTAGGAGTTATTCTTCAAGATCCATTTATTTTTGCCAAAACAATTAAAGAAAATATAGAATTAAATGAAAATTTATCAGAACAGGCAATCATGGAAACAATAAGACTATCATCAGCAGAAAAATTCATAGAATCTCTTCCAAATGGTATATATGAAATAGCGCAAGAAAGGGGAAGTTCATTCTCGGCTGGACAAAAACAATTATTAGCTTTTGCAAGAATATTTGCTCATAATCCATCTATATTTATATTAGATGAAGCAACAGCAAATATTGATACTCAAACAGAAGAACTAATTCAAAAGTCAATTGATAAAATATCAAAGGAGAAAACATCTATCTTTATTGCGCATAGGCTTTCTACTATTATTAATGTAAACAAAATTATAGTATTGGATAATGGAAGGATTATTGAAGAAGGAAGTCATAAGGAGCTGATAAATATTCCAAATGGATATTATAATAAATTATATAATGCATATTATGAAAGTTTAACTGCATAATTACTATAATAAAAAAGATAAAAAATTAATTTTTTATCTTTTTTATATTGACAACAACTAGAATATATGATTAAATATCAACCATAAGCAAAAGGACAAGTTTTACTTATTAATTACTACGAAGGGAGGTGAATTTATGGAAGAAAATGTTACAATTATGACTGTATTACAGGAACTTAGAGAATTTAGAAACGAAAATAACAAGCGTTGGGAAGAAAATGATAGACGCTGGGAGGAAAACAACAAGTGCTGGGAAGAAAATGATAAACGCTGGGAGGAAAACGATAAGCGATGGGCTCAGAATGAAAAACGTTGGATACAAAATGAAAAAATATTAGAATTAATGGACAGCAGATTAGATTTGGCAGACAGTAGGCTAGATTCTATAGAAAAAGTAATATCAAATTTAGAGGAAGAAAGAAAAAGAGACAGAAAAGAAATTTTAGATGTTTTAGATACAATGCAAAAAAGCATTGATAAACAATTTAAAAATATGCACAATTATATGAATGCTCAATTTGAAAAGTTTGATGCAATAAACGCAGTAAATAACATAGAACATACTGAATTCAAGCAGTTACTTCAAGCATATGGAATTAGAATGAATTTGCAAAACTCTAGAATAGTACATTTAGAAGATTGGAAAAATGGATTAGAGGATAATGATATAATATTAGCTCACTAAAAAATATTAATAAAAGTAAATAATAAGTAATAATATAAGAAGTATAAAAAATAATAAAAAATAAATAATTAAAGTATTGCAAAACATAAAAAATGTGATATAATATTTAACATAAATGAAAAAACTATAACAAGGACACGGTAAATAATTAAATATCTTAAAGAGAGCCAAAGGTTGGTGTGATTTGGTAAGTAAAAATTATTTATTATCACCTTAGTTTGTTACTAGTTGAAAAGATAAAGTAAGCTAGTCGTATACCTGCGTTAAAGGGAAAAGAGAGAGTGGATTGTATTGTAAAAAATATATATTTACTAACTTAGGTGGTACCGCGGAATAGAAAAATCTTTTCGTCCTAATAAAAAAATAGGATGAAGAGATTTTTTATATTCTTTAGAAATCTTTTAAAAGATAAGTGTCAAAAAACAAATAGCCCAAACAGGGAGAAGGAGGAGTTTTATGTATAAAAAAGTAGAATTGAAAAATGGATTTGTTGGCATGGAACATGAAGTAGCTAAAAAATGGAAGGAAAAAGACATTATAAAAAAGAATTTTGCAATGAATGAAGGAAAAAGATATTTCACTTTTTATGATGGACCACCAACAGCCAATGGAAAACCACATGTTGGACACATCGAGACAAGAGTTATGAAAGACATTATTCCAAGATATAAAGTTATGAAAGGATATCATGTAGACAGAAAAGCCGGATGGGATACACAAGGTTTACCAGTAGAATTGGAAATTGAAAAAAAACTAGGAATATCTGGAAAACAACAAATTGAAGAATATGGAGTAGAGAAATTTGTAAAAGAATGTAAAGAAAGTGTTTTTACATATGTAAATATGTGGGAAGATATGACTAACAAAGTTGGATATTGGGTAGACATGGAACATCCATATATAACATATGAAAACAAATATATTGAATCAGTATGGTGGGGAATTTCTCAAATGTGGAAAAAGGGTCTTTTATACGAAGGACATAAAGTTATGCCATATTGTCCAAGATGTGGTACAGCTCTTTCTTCTCATGAAGTGGCTCAAGGATATAAAGATGTTAAAGACTTAACTTGTATTGCTAAATTTAAAATAGTAGATGAAGATAAATATATTTTGGCATGGACAACAACTCCATGGACACTTCCATCTAATTTAGCTTTATGTGTTAATAAATCATATGATTATGTAGAAGTAAAAGCAAATGTTGGAACAAGTGAGAATCCTAAATTTGAAACTTATATTTTAGCAAAAGACTTGACTGAGAAAGTATTAAAAGATATACCATATGAAATTCAAAAAACATTTAAAGGAGAAGAATTATTAGGAATTAAATATGAACAACTAATGCCATTTGCAAAAGTAGAAGGAAAAGCTTTTGTAGTAATTCATGGAGATTATGTTAATTTAGAAGATGGTACAGGAATTGTTCATATTGCACCTGCTTATGGTGAAGATGATAGTTTAGTATCTAAACAAAATGGAATAGCATTTGTAAATTTGGTTGATAAAGAGGGAAAATTTGTTAAAGAAGTAGAACCATGGCAAGGAAGATTTGTAAGAGATTGTAATGAAGATATTTGCAAATGGCTTAAAGAAAAAGGAAAATTATTTAGTAAAGAAAAACATATGCACTCTTATCCTCATTGCTGGAGATGTGATACACCACTTTTATATTATCCAAAAGAAAGTTGGTTTGTTGCAATGACTAAGTTAAGAGACAACTTACTTGCAAATAACGATAAAATAAATTGGTATCCAGAAACAATAAAAACAGGAAGATTTGGAAAATTCTTAGAGAATGTTATTGATTGGGGAATTTCAAGAGATAGATATTGGGGAACACCATTACCAATTTGGCATTGTGAATGTGGTCATCAAGAATGTATAGGAAGCATAGAAGAATTAAAGCAAAAAGCAGTTGATTGTCCAGATGATATTGAACTTCATAAACCTTATATTGATGAAGTACATTTAAAATGCCCAGAATGTGGTAAAAAAATGACAAGATTCAAAGAAGTAATAGATGTATGGTTTGATTCAGGTTCAATGCCATTTGCTCAATTACATTATCCATTTGAAAATAAAGAAGAGTTTAAAAAACATTTCCCAGCACAATTTATTTCAGAAGCAGTTGATCAAACAAGAGGATGGTTCTATACTTTACTTGCAATATCAACATGTATTTTTGATAAAACTCCATATGAAAATTGTATTGTTTTAGGACATATACTTGATGAAAAAGGACAAAAAATGTCAAAATCTAAAGGCAATGGAGTAGACCCTATGATTTTATTAGAACAGGTAGGAGCAGATGCAACTAGATGGCATTTCTATACTGTATCAGCACCATGGCTTCCAACAAGATTGGGATTAAGCAATGTACAAGAAACACAAAGAGGATTTTTAAGTACACTTTGGAATGTATATTCATTCTATGTTTTATATGCAGAAATTGATCAATTTAATCCACTAGAATATAAAGAGTTTAAACCAACAAATATAATGGATAAATGGATAATTTCTAAATTAAACACATTAACAAAAGAAGTGGATGAAAAATTAGCAAGTTATGACATTACATCAGCAGCATTACAAATAGAAAGCTTTACAGATGAACTTTCTAACTGGTATGTACGTAGAAATAGAGAAAGATTTTGGTCACAAGAATTAACAGAAGAAAAAATAGGTGCATACTGCACATTATATAAAGTATTAACTACATTAATAAAAATATCAGCACCATTTGTACCATTTATAACAGATGAAATATACCAAAATTTAGTAGTGGGATTAGACAAAGAAGCACCAGAAAGTGTTCACTTATGCTTATGGCCAGAAGTTAATAATGAAGATATCAACCCAGAACTTGAAAAAGAAATGGACTTAGCATATAAAATAGTAAAACTAGGAAGAAGTGCAAGAAATGCAGCTAATATTAAGAATAGACAACCATTATCAGAAATGTTAATTTCGGTAGATACATTACCTAAATATTATGAAGATATTGTAAAAGATGAATTGAATGTAAAGAAAATTGAATTTGGAGCAGAAATGTCCGAATATGTAAATTTTGAAATTAAGCCAAATTTACCAGTATTAGGTAAAGAATATGGTAAGTTAATTCCAAAAATAAAACAGGAAATTGCAAATAAAAATCAAATGGATTTAGCAAACAAAGTGAAAAATGGAGAAGCAGAATATATTGAAATAGAAGATAAACAAATTCCATTAAATTCGGATAATTTACTTATAACAATGCAAGGAAAAGAAGGATTTGCATTTAGTGGAGAAGGAGAAATAGGAGTTGTTTTAGATACTCATATTACAGATGAATTGAAAAAAGAAGGATATGTAAGAGAAATTCTATCAAAAGTTCAAAATATGAGAAAAGATAAAGGATTTGAAGTACTAGATAATATTAATTTATATATATCAGGAAATGCAATGCTTGAAGAAGTAATTAAACAAAATGCTGAATTAATAAAACATGATACATTAGCAATAAATATTATCTATAACCAAGACAGAAAAGAATATACTGAAACTAATATTAATGGTGAAACGCTTAATATAGATGTAGAAGTTGTAAATAAGTAAGAAAACATAAAAAAGCTAAAAATTGTTTTAATTAAACGATTTTTAGCTTTTTTTAAATATATTAGACAATAACTATGCAAATAAAAAGAAATATGTTAAAATATTTTTATGTTTAATATAAAAATAAGAGGGGGATTATTAATATGTCAAAAGTTTTAGAAGATATATCAAGAACATTTAATGAATTTCTATTATTACCAAATTTAACAGATGAAAGATGTATCCCAAGTAAGGTATCTTTAAAAACACCACTTGTTAAATTTAAAAAAGGAGAAGAAGCAAAATATTATGCAAATGTTCCTATGGTATCTGCAATAATGCAATCAGTATCAGGAGAAGAAATGGGAATTGCATTAGCAAGAGAAGGAGGAGTTGCATTTATATATGGTTCACAATCAATTGAATCACAAGCTAAAATGGTTAGACATGTAAAGAAACATAAAGCAGGATTTGTTGTTAGTGATTCAAATGTAAAATCAGGAACACCATTAAAAGATGTAGTAGAATTAGTTAAAAAAACAGGACATTCAACAGTAATAATTACAGAAGATGGAACAGCAAGAGGAAAATTTGTAGGTTTAGTTACAGATAAAGATTACAGAATATCAAGAGATGATTTTGAATCACCAATTGATAATTTTATGACACCAAAAGAAAAAGTAGTATGGGCTAAAGAAGGAATTAATTTATCAGAGGCAAATGATATTATCTGGAAAAATAAGATTGCATGTTTACCAATTTTAGATGAAGAAGAAAAACTAAAATATTTAGTATTTCGTAAAGATTATGAAGAAAGAAAAAATAATCCAAATTCTTTATTAGATGAAAATAAAAGATATATTGTTGGTGCTGGAATTAATACTAGAGATTATGAAAAAAGAATACCAGCTTTAGTAGAAGCAGGAGTTGATATGATTTGTATGGATTCTTCAGATGGATATTCAGTATGGCAAAAAAATACAATTGATTTTGTAAGAGAAAAATATGGAGATTCTGTAAAAATAGGTGCTGGAAATGTTGTAGATAAAGAAGGATTTTTATATTTAGCAGAAGCTGGTGCAGACTTTATAAAAGTAGGAGTAGGTGGAGGCTCTATCTGCATTACTCGTGAAACAAAAGGAATAGGAAGAGGACAAGCTTCAGCATTAATTGATGTTGTAAAAGCTCGTGATGAATATTTTGAAAAAACAGGAGTATATATTCCAATTTGCTCAGACGGTGGAATAGTACATGATCATCATATAACAATTGCATTAGCATTAGGAGCAGATTTTGTAATGATGGGAAGATATTTTGCAAGATTTGATGAAAGCCCAACAAGAGTTGTTAAAAAAGGAAATGGCTATGTAAAAGAATATTGGGGAGAAGGCTCAAACAGAGCTAGAAATTGGCAAAGATATGATATGGGAGGAGATAAGAAGCTTTCTTTTGAAGAGGGAGTTGATTCTTATATTCCATATGCTGGAAGATTAAAAGATAATTTGGCAATTACAGTAGCAAAAATAAAATCAACTATGTGTAATTGTGGAAGCATTACTATTCCAGAATTGCATGAAAAAGCAAGATTGACCCTTGTGTCTGATGTTAGTATTTCAGAAGGTAGTGCACATGATGTTATTTTAAAGGAAATTGATAGTCAATATACATAAAAGAAAACTCGACTCTACTAAGAGCCGAGTTTTTATGGATTACCTAAAAGATATTTAATGATTCAAGCTGATCTTTTGCCACTTGAAAAACCTCTTTTTGATTAAGTTTAGTTGAATCAATATACAGATGTTTAGCATTATTAAATGGTGCTAAATCTGTATTGTTTCCAGCTATACATTCTGCATAAGCTCTTCTAGTCTCAACTTCCTGCTTACGTATATAAGCTGGATATTCAAATTTGTCCGCGTCTGGATCGTTGCAAATTCTGGAATATGCTGTTTTAGCTTCTGCTACCATATGAATGATAATATCAGCTTGTGGAAGCTCAGTTGTGCGGTTTAAATCCTCAATCCAAGAATAGCTAAATCCCTGAACTGCACCGTGGACAAAAGAGTCCAAAAAACATCGTTGAGTTAAAACAATGTCAAATTCACCGGATTTCAGAACTTCTTTCAATTCTGTTCCAAAAATACGATTGTCAACTGCAAACAGTAGACGATCGGTATATGAATCTGTAGACTTATCTAATAGGTCAGATACAATATAACGATCATGAGGTAAACGATCTCGCTTAACTTTCAAACCTTTTTCTTCAAACCAGGTTTTTAAAGAATCAACTAAAGTTGTTTTGCCAGAACCATCCAATCCTGAGATGGCAACCCATAAAGTTTTTTTATTTTTCATAAAATTATGTCCTCCCTAAGATGTAATTGTCCTATTTAAATAAAAATAGGAATTATTAATAAAAAACTTAATCTAATTATACAATATTTTTGACATTATGTCAAATTAAAATACTTTTACTTTATTTATCCAATTGCTTAAAATATCAGTAGGAATTTGTAAATCTCCATATCCAACCCCAATATCTACATCAGGCTTATATTTGCCATGAAAGTCAGAACCACCTGAAATAAATAATTTGTTTTTTTTACAAATATTAAGAAGATTAAAATGCTGTTCATTTGAAAAAGTTGTATAATAACATTCAATACCATCAATTGAATAATTATTAAGGATAAAGTTTAAAATATTATTAGCGTTATTCTTATATTCATAAATATGAGGTATAAAAACCAATCCACCGCATTGTTTTATTAAGTTGCTTGCAGTTTCAAAATCTGGAACAAAATCATCCATCTCAACATAAAGAGGTGTTTTTGGGTCAGACATATACTGCCTGTAAAATATTTTACTTGATTCCCAAGCTTCATCAGAAATTAGTTTTCTATTTTCTGGAAGTTTTGTAATTTCTTTATGAAAAAAAACAGAAGCGAATGTATCTGAAGAAAATGTATCTAAACAATTATTAGAAAGTTTAATTCCATATTTAATGCATTTTTTATATAATCTTTTAACTTCAATAAAATTTCTTTCAGCAGCTGGAATATAAACTTTCTTAACAAGATTGTTCATTTTTGCGTAGTCAATTCCATAGCCTAATATTTCAATTGGAATATTTAAAACTTTTGTATTAAGTTCGATACCAGGAATAATTTTACCATTATAAAAATCTTTAACATTTTTATTTTCTAATTCTTTATATACCAATGCAGTATTATGATCTGTAATTGATATATAATCTAAATTTTTTTGTTGGCATTTTTTTAAAACTGTTTCACAATTTTCAGTACCATCTGAGTAAGTTGTATGCATATGTAAATCAATCATAATATTCAATCTCCTTTTTTATAGTTTAATTGAATATTATATTATCACTTTATAATAAAAATAACAAGCTTTTATAAAATACCTGCTGTTGGAATATAGCTTTCATCCGGAGGATAAACATATTCATCGTTTGGTTTATTAGTTTTATTTATACTAGTTATTTTTACAATAGGCATATCGCCGTGATAATCACCTTTTATAATTTCACCAGTAATTTCAACCCAAGAATTATCTTCATATTCTAGTGCTTTATCATACTCACATAAGAATCCTACAATAACACTTTGAAAATCTGAAGAGATAATCATATCTCTAGCTAGAATAAATTGATTTTCTTTCAAATCTAATACTCTATAAACATAACCTGTAAAATTTATTTTCGTTCCAACATAATCATCTATATTTTCATGAACAGCCTTTAATACATTGGAATAATTATTTGCAGTTATTTTATTAACTCTATTTTGAGGAATACACGAAGAAGTATTTTCTGAATTCATAGCTCCATTAAAAACTTTAAAAATTACAACACCTAGAATACAAATTAAAAAAATAATCATTAAGGCAAAAATAAATTTAAATGTTTTACTACCATTAATTTTTACATTATACACAAACATAATAAATTTCCTCATTTCTAAAAATATAAACTTTACTAAACTTTATGTTAAAAAATTAAAAATATGAATAAAACTTTGCTCTTTTGCTATAAAAACTACATTACAACAATTAGAAATACTTTTTTTTACAAATACCTTGCGAAAAAAAGATTTTAGTGATATAGTTACAAAGTATAAAATTAACTAAGGAAGGATTGAGTTCAAAATGAGCGTTTTAAACAAAATATTTAAATCTTACAGTGAAAAAGAAGTAAAAAGAGTTAAACCCATTGTTAATAAAATTAACGGCTTAGAAGAAGAAATGACAAAATTAACAGATAATGAATTAAGAGCTAAAACAGAATATTTTAAAGGACAATTAAAAGAAGGAAAAACATTAGATGACATATTACCTGAAGCATTTGCAGTTGTTAGAGAAGCATCGAAAAGAGTACTAGGTATGAGACATTTCGATGTTCAATTAATAGGTGGTATCATCCTACACCAAGGTAGAATTGCAGAAATGAAAACTGGTGAAGGAAAAACATTAGTAGCAACATTACCTGTTTATTTAAATGCTTTAGAAGGAAAGGGTGTTCATGTTATTACTGTTAATGATTATTTAGCAAAAAGAGATAGTGAATGGATGGGAAAATTATATAAATTCTTAGGACTTTCTGTTGGACTTGTAATTGCAGGAATGGAACCAAAAGAAAAGCAAGAAGCATACAATGCAGATATAACTTATGGAACAAACAATGAATTTGGATTCGATTACCTAAGAGATAATATGGTTATATATAAAGATCAATTAGTTCAAAGAGGATTACATTATGCAATTATAGATGAAATTGATAGTATTTTAATTGATGAAGCGCGTACACCATTAATTATATCAGGAAGAGCTAATGAATCATCTGACCTATATAAAAAGGCTGAAAATTTTGTATCAAGATTAACACCCAAAGTTATAGTAGAAGAAGATGTAAAAGACTTTGATCAAGCAGAAGATAATGAAAAATACGATTATATTGTTGATTTAAAAGCAAAATCAGCATCTTTAACACAAAAAGGTATAAAGAAAGCTGAAGATGCCTTTGGATTAGAGAATTTTAATGATTTAGAAAACTCTACTTTAGTACATCATGTAAATCAGGCTTTGCGTGCACATGGAATAATGAAAAAAGACATAGATTACATTGTAAAAGATGGAGAAGTTTTAATTGTAGATGAATTTACAGGTCGTATTATGTATGGAAGAAGATATAACAATGGACTACATCAAGCAATTGAAGCAAAAGAGCATGTAAAAATAGCAGACGAATCAAAAACACTAGCTACTATTACATTCCAAAACTTATTTAGAATGTATGATAAATTATCAGGAATGACAGGTACTGCAATGACAGAAGAAGCAGAATTTGAAGAAATTTATAATTTAGACGTTGTTGCTATTCCTACAAATAAACCAATGGTTCGTAAAGATGAAAATGATGTAATTTATAAAAACGAAAATGCTAAATATAAAGCAATTGTAGAAAGCATAAAAGAAAGCCACGAAAAAGGACAACCAGTATTGGTTGGTACAGTATCTATTGAAAAATCTGAGAAACTTTCTAAATTATTGAAAAAAGAAGGAATTACTCATGAAGTATTAAATGCAAAATACCATGAAAAAGAAGCAGAAATCATTGCTCAAGCAGGAAAGTTTAAAGCTGTAACAATTGCAACAAATATGGCTGGACGTGGTACAGATATTATGCTTGGTGGAAACAGTGAATTTTTAGCAAAAGAAGAAATGAGAAAAAATAAAGTTTCAGCAGATTTAATTGAAGAAGCTAATACATATTATGAAACAGATAACAAAGAAATTTTAGAAGCCAGAGAGCAATTTAAAAAATTAGTTAAAAAATATGATGAACAAATTAAAGAAGAAAAACAAAAAGTAATTGATGCAGGAGGACTAAAAATCATAGGAACAGAAAGACACGAGTCTAGAAGAATTGACAACCAATTAAGAGGTCGTTCTGGACGTCAAGGAGATGTCGGAGAGTCTAAATTTTATATTGGTTTAGATGATGACTTGATGAAAATATTTGGTGGAGATACAATTACTAAAGTTTATAATACATTAGGTGCAGATGAAAACATGCCAATCGAATCAAGAATTATTTCAAATGCGGTTGAAAATGCTCAAAAGAAAGTAGAAGGTAGAAACTTCAGCATTCGTAAAAATGTATTAAAATATGATGATGTTATGAATGCACAAAGAGAAATAATATATAAACAAAGAAGAGAAGTGCTAGATGGAGAAAATATTCATGACAGTATCATAAATATGATAGAATTTGTAGCAGATAATATTCCAACTATGTTTGTTGAAGGCCAAACAGGAGAATTGAATATAGAATCTCTAAATACAGAAATAATAAATGTATTTGGAATTGATATGTTAGACTATATAAAACAAAATAAAAATGATGCTGAAAAAATAGCTGAACAATTGAAAAAGTTAGCTTTAGAAATATACAGTAAAAAAGAAGAAGAAATTACATCAGAACAAATGAGAGAACTTGAAAGAGTTGTTATGCTAAAAGTAGTTGATGAAAAATGGATGAATCATATTGACAGCATGGATGAATTGAAAAATGGTATAGGACTTCGTGCATATGGTCAAAAAGATCCAGTTGTTCAATATCGTCTAGAAGGATTTGACATGTTTGACGAAATGATAAATGATATTAAGTTTGATGTAACTAAAATTTTAATGCATATTAGACAACAAGGAGAAGTAAAAAGACAAGAAACTGTTAAGATTACAGGTGAAGCATTAGAGGCAATTCATAGTGTGGATGGTGGCTCAAAAATAGGAACAGATGTAGATAGAACAGTTAGAAATGAAGGACCAAAAGTTGGTAGAAATGATCCATGTCCTTGTGGAAGTGGGAAAAAATACAAACAATGTTGTGGAAGAAATCAGTAATAGCAGTACTTACAGAGATTAAGCAAGTAGACATAAACATGAAAACATACCAAATTGTTTGCGTTTTGTTTGCAAAATGTTTTCATAGCTTAAAATAAAATCTCTGTAACTCTTGAAAAATAAGGATATTTACCTATAAAAGATGAAAATTATTATGCCAAAAAGGCTGAAGATATTTTAAATGATAAAAAAATATAAAAAGATAATGGATAAAAAATAATGGAGTTATGGGAAGTTTTAGATGATAATGGTAATCCAACAGGGGAGATAATGGAAAAGTATGACCAAAAAGTATTTGATAAGGAATTATATCATTTAGGTTCAGATGTTTGGATTATAAATAATGAAAATAAGATATTAATTCAAAAGAGATCAGAACAAAAAAGGTTAGAACCAAATGTATGGGCAATGACAGGAGGTTCTGTAATCTTGGGAGAAAAATCTAAAGAAACAATAGTAAGAGAGGCAAAAGAAGAATTAGATATAGATATAAATCCTAATGAATTAAAATTTATGACAAAATTTATAACGGGGAATGTATGGATAGATACATACATTTTAAAACATGATTATGATATATCAAAAATGAAGTTTCAAGAAGATGAGGTATCTGATGCAAAATGGGCAACTTGGGAAGAAATAAATACATTAGTTAAAAATGGAGAGTTTATAAAGCATAGATGGGAATTCGTCAATAAATTTTTAAAAGTTGAATTGGAGGAAACAAAATGAAGATTGTAAAAGAAGAAAATGCAGAAAAATTCAATTATGCTGATATAAGTTCGGTTTTAGAATATGGAATTGCTTTAAATGAAAAAAATATGGATTTTTGTACTAATAAAATTAGTGGAAGATACCCTATGGAGACTAACTATATGAATGTCAATAGTTTTTCTCAAAAGCGACAAAGAATAAAAATTCCGCAATGCAAGACAGATGGTATTTACCATCTGTTTTGTATTTATTAGTATATGATAAATTAAAAAAATATCTTCTAGAAATGTAGGAAAATCATGGGGGATAAAAAATATATATTTATTGAAAAATTAAAATATAATTGATATATTATATACATTATATAGTTCTTAAAATTATTAGATGAATTAGGAGATGTAATATGAGTGATGACTTAATATCTAAAATTGATTTTTTAAAAAGTGTAAAGATGTAAAACAAGATTTTAGTGGTTATTCTAGTGCTCTAAGATATATTTGTGAAAAAGATAATAAAAAATACTTTATAAAAATATTGAGTAGCAGAATTAAATAAATACGTAAATCATTTTAATAACTAAATTTTTCTCTATTATGAAACTTCAAAATCTATTATTGGTTACTCTTACAAGCATGGCATTACTCTCTTGTAATGACTCTGACGACGGCATAGAAACTCCTGCTGCCCAAGTCAAAAAAGCCGTCGTTACCATCAACATAAAAGGAAATACAATAACTCGGGCACTCTCGGAAGAAGTCCCGGGAACAGGAAACGAAAACGACATCAAATCATTGGAGTTCTTCGTTTTTAATGGTGATGGATCTTTTCAAAAATATTTCAAGCCCGAAGCTCCGGCTGCAAACAGTCAATATACATTTCTTGTTGACGCCGGTAACCTAACGATTCTCGCAGCGGTTAACCAGAATTTGGGAGAGCCATCTACCACACCTATCTCATTAGCAGATTTCAAAAATACATGTCTTTATACTCAACTTCTATTGAACGGTTCCAATTCTCGGGCCGACATCGATGCATCTACCGGCTTTGCTATGGCAGCAGAAGGTTCTGTCAATGTAATTGAGAGTGAAACAAATATACTAAATCTTTCTGTTCGTCGCCTATTAAGCAAAATTGAAAATCCCAAAGTCGACCCCAATAACCAAATTACTGCACCCAAAAGCGATTTACTTAAAGTATTAGGTCTTGAAGAAAATGGTACGGTTCCAGAAGACTTAAAATGGTCTTTTGATGGTTATATGGTCATCAATGGCATTAATCAATCACGAGCTTTTGAATATGAAAATCTCGAAGGGTGGACGCGTTTTACGACTGCATCTAACCATAAGACAACTTTTTCCGGAGATGGAGAAACGGTCGAATCGGTATATTCTACAAAGAATGATGAGGGCAGTGAAACGACAAACGGTTTTTTGCCGGTTGATTATGAAAAGCCTGTTTTCGTATATGAAACGATACCTACCACTCTGCAAGGAGGAAACGGATCGGCAACAGTATTCAATAAAGATGAAGTGGTGGCTTTTATCATTAAAGGGACATTTTCAGGGACGGGTGTGAATAATACGACTCGTTATTGGAGGGTTAATTTATTAAAAGATGACCTTTGGAAAATTTACCGTAACAGCATTTATCGCATAACGATGAAAGATATTAAAACAGTTGGCTGGTCCACTCCTCAAGAGGCCGAAGAAGAAGGCCCGGTCGTTGATCCCACAGAAAGTTCTATTTCTATCAATATCGACGTTGCCAAATGGGATGTAAGAACACAAGATGTCGATTTGTAATTAATCCGAATCTACTCGCCGTTATTCCAAGAAATACTTTGGAATAACGGCTGATAATATAAACCATCTATATCGTGGAGAAATTAATTCTAATGCTATCAGTAATGACAATCTGTATGGGATGTGTATGCGAAGGTCCGCACTATGGGTGTAGCGCAGGATCCTTGGATTTGATTTTCACATACGGCGGTAACACGTCCGGTTTTGATAGCTTGGTAGCCGACGATATAGAATTATATCTATATGACAACAACGGGGAAAAAATGGAGGTAAGGCATGTCCCTTATGAAACGATAAGAGGTGGGAAACCATATTCTTTTGAATACCTTCATACCGGGAACACTCATTTGGTAGCATGGGCACTATCCGGAGACGAGGATGTGGATAAAGTCCCACTGGTATTTCTTGATGAAGAAAATTATTCCGATATAAAGTTTACTATGAGTAGTGATCGCCCAACAAGACAATCACAGAAGTATAACGGTTCCAGTCAAGAACTTTTTGTGGAAAATTTGTCATTCGACTCAAATCCTTTGGAAAGAAAAGTTATCAATGTCGATGTTGAAAAACTACTGTGTAACATTATCGTTACCATAGAAGAGGGAAATCTTTTTAAATATCAATATCCGGGAAAACTCAGTATAAATATTACCGGTTCTTCTAATGCATACCACGTCTCAAAAAACAAACAATCGGGAAACCGAATTATTATAGAAGACAATCTTTCTTATATAGAGAGTCGCAATGAATATGTTTCAAAAAATAAAGTATTTCCAGCATCGGTAGATTCCGATAGCGGTTTAGAAGACAATATTATAGTTACGATTCTTGAAGACGACGTTGCCAAATTACGTGTAGATACAGATGCCAAAGCTCAAAAAGGCTCTCAAATAGATGTCGTGATAAAACCGACAAGACAAGAAGTGATTATCTCTGTCGATTCATGGCAGATAAGAAAATCAATTGTCAGACTTTAACAATAAGCAGTATGAGAAAACTCTTTATATTACCAATGACTATTATTATATGGCTGGTAGGAAACTCCTGTCAGAAAACAACCGCTGATAACGAACCTCCTATCAATCCGGTTTTAAGAGAATCAGAAGTTGAGATACCCATCATTACATCTGCGCAAACTCGTACTTTCTATACCTCTGTTCCTGACGAAAATACGATCGAAAACCTCGATATTTTACTTTTTGATTCCCAAGGAAAATTCCTTTGCTGGCGAACGACTTTCAAAATAAACGGGAAATTACGTACTACTCTTCCTGTCGGGACTGGATATGATGCTTATTTTTTGGCAAATTGTCGTTCATTTATAGAAAAGATACTTCCAGATGAAGCAACTATCGATGCGTACAAAGGGAAAATTGAATGGGAAACCTTTCTGGAAAAACTCATCGATGCAGATCCTCGACGACTATTACAAAACGATACATCATTCACAAGTTTACCAATGTGGGGGATATTGGAGAAACAAGAGGTAAAAGACCAAGTGATCAATTATTGGCCATTATTGAGTCTTATCCGATCGGTTGCTTCGGTAGATATATACATAGATACCGCTATCGAAAATTTTACTTTAAACGAAGCTTCACTATATTATGTACCCGATAGGGGATTCTTAGGTAATAATCCACAAAATATCCTAAACGATCAAGTGCAGGAAGCCGATTCCCCTATGGATATGAAAACGAATTTGATTTTAGAATCGGGTAATTACGACATCTCCACACGATCTATTGCCAATAAACTTTATTTGTACGATAACCCAACAAATATAGAGACGAACAACAGCAAACATACACGCCTTGTAATAGGAGGCGAATACAACGGAAAAATATATTATTATCCTATCGATTTCGAAGATGCAGAAACAGGAAACCTTGTAAATATTATACGAAACAAGAAGTATATATTCCGCATCAACTCGGTTAGCGGTAGGGGATATACAGATAAAGAAATTGCAGTGGACCAGCCGTCCGTTCATTTGAATATCAATATCATTGAATGGGATATGACAGCCGGACAAATGAGTACCAATGGGAACTATTACTTGTGGGTAGAAAAACGAGATGTCATACTGTATCGGGAACCTAACTTAATGACAACTATTGGCGTTAAAAGCAATTTATTATCTGATGTCATTACATTGAACTTTAAAACAGAAACGAACGGACCTACTTCCACATTCAAGAATGGAATTCGGAACAATCGTTTTGAAGTTGAATTTATCAATGACGAGAATGGATTTCCTATAAAGCTTAATATAAAGGCCTTAGGAGAATTTGATACAACTACTACCTCTGCCAATTCCGACACCGTTGTATTGCTCTTTGGAAAAATACGGTTGGAGGTACAAATTTCCCGATACAACAAGGGGCAGAATGATTGGGAATTAGATGGGAACATCCATGTCGATTTAGGTAAATAATAACAATTATATAGATATGAAAAAGATATTATGGACGGTTTGTTTTCTGACAGTAGTTTTTACAGCTTGTAAAGAAGAAGACTGGTCTCCGATAGAAGAGAACGGTACGTTAGTCATAAATTTCACCATTCAGAATCCTTCCAGCGGACCGATAACTCGTTCTACGATAGCGCCCGAAGCCGGAGAAGAAAATATAAAAACACTCGATTTGATATTTTTCGATTCAAACAGCGATGGAACTGGTACCTTCAAAGGGTGGAAAAAACTGACGGCTACTCCGGAAAAACCTCTGACCATGAATACTGATATGATTTTTGATTTTTCGGATATCGGATTGAATATGACCGATGCCTACGATATCTTGGTGGTAGCCAATATGGGGGATAACTATCTGCCGATAGATGGCTCTCAAACCATAGAAGAGTGGAAAGCAGCAGTCGAAAATAAAAATTTCAAAGAAGCGAAAGCCGACGTCCAAGTATTTATAAAAGGCACAAATTCTGACTCACCAGAATATACTACGAAGCCACTGGAAAGCGAGGCTTTGTTGATGAGTACTTCTTTAAGAAAAGAATCGCAAGATACCAAAATCAATATTATTCTACAAAGAGGTGTTTCTCGCTTTGATATCCATAATTCCTCCATCGGATATACCCTTGAATCCGCATCGATTTGGAATGCATATCCTTCCCTTTTTGTTTGGAATGGAGAGCCAAATGCTTTCGATATCAAGGTAAAACGTATCACCAGACTCTATGGCATAAAAAGTGATGCCGGCAACGATATTGTCGGTGAATTGTATGCTTTCGAGAATTATGTTGCATCACCTAAGCAAAATGATGAAGCTACTACATGCTTGATTATTGGAGTAAGAAATAATGACAGTGGAACAGTTTCTTATCATCGTGCAAATGTACATCCGCCCCAATCGGGACAGTCTCTTAAACGTAATAATGTGTACAGACTAACTATCAACTCCATTAAAAAAGAAGGTTATAAAACCGAGTTAGAAGCATATAAAGGAGAAAATAGTACATTAAACTATTCTATCAACTATTGGGATATGGATAGTCATGGTACCGTACAATTCGATGGGGACAATATCTTGGCCGTACCAACCAAAAAGGTTATGTTTACCCCCAATGGCGGTAGCTATAATTTGGGTATATTTACATTTGGCGAAGGCTCTTTATCTCTTAGTAAAAAGGTATTGGACAATGGTTTGTCGGTCAGTTTGGATAATAAAACTCTATCTGTATCAGCAACACCACTGAATGATGCAAAAGATACGCGTAACGGCATTATAGAGCTTTCTTTTGGTAATTTAAAAGCAACTATCGATATTGAACAATTGGAAGGGGGAGATCTTTATTTAGACTTGAATCCTAAAAGTATTCCACATTTTAGTAACAAGGCAGGTATAGCGGCACCATCTATCGCCGTAGAAAGTTCTGGCGATTGGTCAGCAACCATCTATCCGCCGGGAGCAGGAGCGTATTTTTCATTTGAACAGACGGGCTCTTCTGCTATAACCGATTATGATAGTAATAAAAGTCCAAACAATACCATTCCTGTCTACACGCATACGGCCAATACAACAACCAGTCCCCGGTATGGTTTTTTGGTCGTCAGTTTAAAAGAAGATCCATCGGTACAAAGTATGATGTTATTGATTCAAAATGGTGAGCCGGGATTTGAATTGACACCGTCCATAAATTCTATCGAATTTGAATATGACGGGGAATTGACTATCTCCGGAAACAATATCAATACATTCCTCGTCAATCCCGGATTGACCGACGACGGTACCTCTGTGAACTCATGGAAATATATCCTTGAAGGAGATAACGCCGATGCTTTCGTGGTGAAAGATATTCATGACGACACAAACCTAAAATTAAACAGACTGACGATAACTGCCAAACAAGAAAATGCAAGCAGCAAAACTTTGAGCGCCAAACTGTATTTAGAGTTGGTCAATGATTCCAGTGTAAAATCTCAGGTAATTACCATCAGCCAGAAACCTATGTCTTTCAGTACCGGAATTGTAGGGGATATGCTTTATGTATCTGAAAATCAAGATGAGACACTGACTATTCATTTACAAGGAAGTAACAATATGAAGTGGATTGCAGAATTGGAACAGCCGGAACCCGCATTGGCTCATACTTATAATGTAAAAATGGTAGCTGAAAACGGTAGTGAAATGTCATGGGGTAATGAGTACACAATGGATACGAAATTTAAAATTCAATTCCCGAAAACTCTATATAAAGACGCTAATCGAGATATAACTTACCATATAAAATTGACTTTATCTGGGACAGATATTTCATCTCGTATTGCCGTTGTCAGGAGTATATTGAAACCGATAACCGTAAAAGCGGCAAACCTTTATGGCGGATATGGAGCGCTTGGAAATGGAATCCTTAGTATTTTTCGAGACTATGGCGGATATTCACCTTTTTTCGGTCCTCAAGGTCTTGTCTATATGCCTGCGACACCCATATTACCCAATAATGAAAGCACTAGTGCCGGCGTTGGAGCAAATATTCCGGACAATATCAATATTCTTTTCTCCGGCAGATATGAAGCCTCCATTTCCAATTATTACGATAATCTGATTGCATGGTTGGAGAATAGTCCCGACAAAAACAGATTTGCCGTCATATCCTTGGACAACAGCAATACAGAAAACCAAGCATTACTCTCGAAATTTTCTAAATGGGGATACAAATATAGAGGGAATACGGGCCCCAATGCAACTTGGACGACAACCCATACCAATGATCCTGTATGGAATTATATTGTCAAAAACGGACCGTTCAGTAATTATAGGCCTTCGCAACAAATCGATTTCAGTGCGACATTTTACAGAGACGGAATAAGTGGGACATTCGATGTCCCCTCCGATGTTACAAATGTATTGAATGTTTCCGGCTACGGATGTTCTCTGTCCGTTGATTTACAAAGGAGAATAATTATCATTGGTGATTCCCAACACACCAATACATGGACTCCGACTTGCAATAATCTGGCAACTGTAACCGACAATGCATATTATGGCAGAGGTATATTGTGGGCTACTTTGTGGGCAATTATTTATAATACAGCTCAATATGGCGATCATTTTACAGACGCTTTTCAATGATAAAATGACACCACATTACGTATTTATAAAAAAGAGATTGATGGTACATCAATCTCTTTTCCTTTTTTAGGATCATTTTTTTATACAATCGGAAAAAACACGTTTATATAACGGATTTTATCTTTCTCAAAATTGCCGATATTTCATAAGTTCTTTCTATTTTTGTAATTGCTAAAATATGATTATGTTCAAAGAGATATTTATCCGCATATATCAACTAATCATGCGACCATCTGCCGCATGGCAAAAAATGGACGAGCAAGGAGAAGTTGCACAATCTCTCTTTTTCAGCCGTTTTCTATTTCCGATTATGGGTATAGCTGCATTATCCTGTTTTGGAAACGTGTTGGGAGAAGAGTTCAACGCCCAAACCTTAGAACATGTTCTGAGATTGGCAATTGTAGAATTTGTCAAATTCTTTATAGGGTTCTACTTTCTTGTTTTTTTATTGAAAGAAATCCTACCGTACTTTTCGGGAGTGAGAGAAAAGGAGCATATCGAGCGGTTCGTAGGTTCTCTGCTCGCTTTATACATGACGGTAGATATTGTCGTAAATATACTGCCGAAAGGCTTTTCTTTTTTGGAATATGCCGTATTGGGAATATTTTATGTCATTTGGACAGGAGCCAAAATATTTTTGCACATCGATGATTCCAAGCAGCGAACATTTACGCTTATCGTTACAATTATCGTTCTGGTCGTACCTATTATCGTAGAGCGTATTCTCTATTTGATGATGCCCGGTATAAACAGATAAAATGAAAAATCTTTTCTATGAAACTACCTCAAATCAATATAAAAAATCGTCGGGCAGCTTTTGACTACGAACTGCTCGATACTTATACGGCTGGCATTGTCCTGACCGGTACCGAAATAAAATCTATACGCTTGGGGAAAGCCGGACTATCCGATACATTCTGTTATTTCAACAATGGCGAACTATGGGTCAAAAATATGTATATTGCCGAGTATTTTTATGGGACATACAATAACCACTCAACCCGTCGCGACCGGAAACTATTGCTTACACGCAAAGAGTTGGAGAAAATACAGAAACTCTCAAAAGAATC
>ENA-ORTF01000608-ORTF01000608.1-human-gut-metagenome-genome-assembly--contig:-NODE-608-length-46263-cov-3.428324_pt1 | contig 46263 bp, 41 predicted proteins | sample MGYA00241908_ERZ509180 | MGnify/ENA primary metagenome ERZ509180 (study PRJEB26280, sample SAMEA2338814) | human gut metagenome | biome: human gut; feature: human-associated habitat; material: faeces... | reverse complement strand
AAAGCGTTCGAGATATGAGCAAATCGAAATATTATGTGGTGTGGGACGGTGTTTCGCCCGGAATCTATGCTTCGTGGACGGAATGTCGTTTGCAGGTGCAAAATTATCCCGGTGCCAAATATAAAGGGTTTGCCTCGCAAGAAGAAGCCGCCGCCGCTTTTAGGGAAGGGTATGCCGCTTATTATGCAGGACGCAATGCCGTTGCCAAGAAATCACCCTCTTCTGTTGCAAAATCATGTCCCGAATGGGTTCTCGATACATTGGCCGTCGACGCCTCGTGTCTCGGTAATCCCGGGCCGATGGAGTACCGCGGGGTATATGTCCGTACAGGGCAAGAACTGTTCCGTATAGGGCCGTATCCCGATGGTACCAATAATGTGGGAGAATTTTTGGCTTTGGTACATGCGCTGGCCTTGTTGAAGAAAAACAACAGTACGATGACCATTTGTTCCGACAGCCGCAATGCCATAGCTTGGGTGCGGGCTAAACGATGCAAGACAAAATTGGCTCGTACAGGGAAGAACGAACCGATATTCGATCTTATATCTCGTGCCGAAAAATGGTTGCAGGAAAATACATATACCAACAAAATCGTTAAATGGGAAACCGGCGAGTGGGGGGAAGTCCCTGCCGACTTCGGTCGTAAATAAAAAATAGGACGGGAATGGAAAAAATCATCGGTTTTGATGCCAAACGCGCAAATGCCAATCGTACCGGTCTGGGAAATTACAGCCGGTTTGTTATCGATGCTCTCGCGTCTACCTCTTATGAGGCACAGTGGCGTATGTATATACCTCGACGCAAGTCCAATCCCGAATACGATGCTTTGCTCGACTATCCCCGGGTAACGACTCATTTACCTCAAAAGAAGGCATGGCGGCGACTAGCTTCGTTGTGGCGCACCCGAGCGATGACGGGCGATTTGCAACGAGACGGCGTACAACTCTTTCATGGGTTGAGCAATGAGTTGCCGGTTGGTCTCGACAAAGCGGGAATACGCAGTGTGGTAACGATCCATGATCTTATTTTTTTACGTTATCCCCAATTTTATAAACCGGCCGATCGGGCGATCTATACATGGAAATTCCACCGGGCTTGTCGTTATGCCGACAAGATTGTGGCGGTGAGCGAGTGTACGAAACGCGATATTGTCGATTTTTTCGGTATCGATCCTTCCAAAATAGAGGTTATCTATCAGGGTTGCGGTGAGATGTTTGCTCAGGAAATTACCGAGGCCGACGCTATTCGGGTGCGGCAAGAGTACAACTTGCCCCTCCGGTACATGATTACGGTGGGTACGCTTGAATCTCGTAAAAATTTGCGGGAGGCCGTCGAAGCCTTGCTTTATCTCCCGGCTGATATGCATTTGGTGGCAGTGGGAAGGGCTACACCCTATACCGAGGAGGTTATGCGTTATGCCGCCCAGCAGGGATTGACGTCGCGCATACATCTTTTGCATAAGGTCGCTTATCACGACTTGCCGGCTTTGTATAAGCGAGCCGAAGCGATGGTTTATCCGTCGTATTTCGAGGGGTTCGGAATTCCTATCATCGAGGCTATGAGCGTAGGTATACCGGTCGTTGCTGCAACGGGTTCTTGTCTCGAAGAGGCAGGAGGTCCCGGTTCCCTTTACGTTTCGCCCGATGATGCTGAGGCTTTGGCCGCAGCTGTTTCCCGTATTTTGAATGATAAGGAATTGGCCGCCGAGATGGCGGTTCAAGGGAAAGAATATGTGCAGCGGTTCTCAAAGGAGGTTATCGCTTCACAGCTTTTGAGTTTATACGATTCTCTTTTATGAATGGGGAGATGCCGGAATAAACGGCTTCCAAAAGGGGTATAACCGTTCTTTCGACCAGCCGTGGCAGCCGAAAGGTAACTTTTGTCCATTGCGTTCGTAACATAATTCGGGCTTCTCATCAAAGGCAAATCCCAACGCTTCTTGGGCAGTCGGGTATTTGAAATTGCGAGGAATTATCGCCCAGAATACGTCTTCGTTGTAGTGATGGTGGCAGTGTTTTCTGAATCGGATAATTTCGTTTTCGTATCTTTCGCAAGCCTCTATAAATGAATTTATTCGCCGTAAAGATAGCCCTCCGTTCCCCACTTTGTCGAAAAGGTCTTGCCTGCTTATGTCGGTATGCCGGAAAATTTTTTGCAGCCTTAGCCACAATTGGGGCAGGAACCTGTCGTATTTTTCGGGACGTATCCATGGAGCGCCGATGTAATCGTAACTTTTCCGGCACCACTTTTCCAGTTCGTCTCTGAATATCCATGCGTCGGGTTGGCAAATCAGAATATATTCCGTGTCGGCAAAAAGACTGTAAAAGTCTTTTGACATCATCATGTCGTTGTAACCTGAAATTCCGTTTTCTCGTCCCAGCCAATGATTGCTTACCGACATGATTCCGGCTTGCGGTATGAGTCTTTCGAGGGGGGCTTTCGGCAGTCCTTCGGGAATGATGAAGCATATCGGATAGCTTTGCAATATACGGGCTGTATGCTTGATTGCCGTTTCTTCGGTTTGACTCAACGGGAGCCGGTATAGTGGGATAACAATTTTTACAAGAGTGTGCACTGCCATAGGTTTTCTTTCCTTCGATTTGCGAGTCTATAAAATGTGGTCGTTTGATAAGCCATGAGACAGAGACCCTTTTCTAAGGACGGAATGGTCTCTTGTCTTTATAAAGGCATAGCCATTTGGCGATACGATACCATATAATGGAGAAAGTCCGATTTTCGTTTCTGGCCCATTCATCGAAAATTTCTTTTACGATGGATGGGTTGTATTTCATTTTTTTGAAATGTCGGCGCAGATGTACGAAAAAATAACCGTACAGATATGGTTTGAATCCTGTCGGCGGTTGTACGATGCGGCAGATGTCGGTCATCAGGCGACCCATTTCCTTGTAGTTATTTCCCGAAGAAAACGACGTTGCGGTGGTATTTCCCGCATGTTGACGGAAAAGGTTGAGTTGTTTGTCGATATATACCGTGTTCCCGTTGAGCAGGATACCTACCCAGAAAAGCCAGTCTCCCACGTAACGATAATTCATGTATGCTTTGTCGGGGTGTCGGCTGTTTTTTCGGAATACCACCATGCTGGCGTTCATGATATAATTCTGGTAGAACATGCGGTGGTCGATAAAAAAACGACCGTTGTACATCGTGTAGGGAGAGTCCTGTTTTTTATCGGACAGGCGATAAGTAAGCTGTAATTTCGTCTCGTGCATGTCCCGTGTGTTTTCGTCGACAAAAAGACAATCGGAAAAAACGATGGATACATCGGAATAGGACGAGAACGCATTCATACATTCTTCGAGAAAGGTAGATCGGGCGACGTCGTCGCTTTCGGCAATCCAGATGTATTCTCCCCGGGCCAGTTCAAAACCTTTTTCCCATTGTATAAAAGTCGAGCCGCTGTTTTTCTCGTTATAGACGATGTGGGATATTTTGGGGTGGTTTCGATAAGATTCGATAATTTCCCGGCTGTTGTCGGTCGAACAATCGTCGAGAATGATGACTTCATAGTCACTGTAAGTTTGGTTCAGTACCGAATCTATGCGCTGATTCAAAAACCGGGCATGACAATAGTTGGGAATGATTACCGAAACATTCATATCGAATCTGTTAAAAAAGATTTCACCGCAAAGATACAAAAGATTGTGTGCCCGGGATTCCTTTCTCTGTTTTTTGTTCGTATCTTTGCCGCCCTTGATAATCAAAGAAAAGGTATGATTTCGATAATTGTATGTTCGATAAACCCTGATGCGGCGGAGAAGTTGAAGCAAAATATCGCTGCTACGATAGGTCGAGTGGAGTACGAAGTGATCGTTTTTGATAACCGTACGTCGGGTTATGGAATCTGTAAAGTCTATAATTCATGTGCGGAAAAGAGCCGGTACGATTTCCTTTGTTTTTTACATGAGGACGTGCAATTCGATACGATCGGATGGGGGGAGAAAATTGTCCGGAAGTTGTCCGAGCCCGATTGCGGAACGATCGGGTTTGCTGGTTCGAAGTTAAGGACAGAAGGCTTTTATGGTATCGGGTTGGCGACCGAAGGTACTTGGCGGTCGAATTATATACAGCATTTAAATGGGAGGTGGTATGTTGGTACATTTGAAAACCCCGATTGCTCAGAATTCTCTCCGGTGGTCGTTTTAGATGGCATGTGCCTGTTTGTTTCCCGCAAGGTGTGGAGCGAAATTCGTTTCGATGAACAGAAATTTCCGGGATTTCATCTATATGACCTCGATTTTTCTACGGCCGTATTTGCGGCCGGATATGTCAATTATGTCTGCCATACGGCTATTGTCGAGCATTTTTCCGAAGGATTTTATACGTCGACATGGTTTGAGGCAACCCGGGATTATAACGGGAAGTGGGCAGAGAAGTTGCCTCTTTATGTGGCCGATTGCCGGCCGACGGGAGAGATGAAAGAATATGTCCGACGTGTGGAGTTCCGTTTTATCAAAAATATGATGAAGGGACGAGGGAAATGCTCATGGGAAGTCATAGGGCAACTCTGCGATGCCTATTGTGCGAAGTACGGCGGGATCAAAGCGTGGGAAATGCGCTATCAAGAACGGCGTTATCACAAGCGTTGGAAAAGGGACGGCCGTCTTTAAAACTCTTTCACAGGATTATTTCGCTTTTTTATTGTTGCGTGGGTGATGGGTAAGTATTTCGCTGCGCAGGAGTGCGTTGTCGAGATGTACATATATCTCGGTGGTAGTGATGCTTTCGTGTCCCAGCATTTGCTGTATGGCCCGCAGATTGGCTCCGCCTTCGAGCAAGTGGGTGGCGAAGCTGTGGCGCAAAGTGTGGGGGCTGATGTTTTTTTGAATGCCGCAGGTTTCGCACTGTTTTTTGATAATGTAGAATATCATGACCCGGCTCAGCCGTCCTCCCCGACGGTTGAGAAAGAGAATGTCTTCATCGCCTTTCTGGGGGGTGATGTGGCATCGGTCTTTTTGATAAAGTTTTATTTCGTGCAAGGCGTTTTGCGAGATGGGTATAAGGCGTTGTTTGCTGCCTTTGCCCTCGACGATGATATATTCGTCTTTGAAATATATCTGGGAGATACGCAACCCTACGAGTTCCGATACCCGCAGGCCGCAATCGTACATCGTTTCTATGATAGCCCGGTTGCGTTGACTCTCGGGCAGGGACATATCGAATGAGTCGATGAGCGAATCGATTTCTTCGACGGTAAGCACCTCGGGGAGTTTGCGTCCCAATTTGGGCCCTTCTATCAGTTCCATCGGGTTCTCTTCGGTAAACCCTTCGAGGCGCAGGAACGAATAGAACGAGTTCAGTCCCGATAAGATGCGGGCCTGCGACCGGGGTTGTATGCCGATGTCTTGTAATTGACAGATAAATTGCGTTATGTCTGCATCGACGAGTTGGTCGATGGTGGGCTTTGATTCAGGGGATACATATTGGAACAGTTTGACGACGTCGTGCAGATACCCGTCTATGGTATTGTCCGATGCCCCCTTTTCGAGCTTGAGATAACGCGAGAAAGATTTTAACAACTCCGAATTGCTAACAATCATTATTTTATTGCGATATATTTCGTAATCTTTTTGTACTTTTGCCGAAAATTTTGTTTGACCGATTTTTTCTCTTGACCGGAGTTTTCGGTAATGACAAAGATACGAAATCTTTTGACTTATGGATATATGGATTATTAACGGCCCGAACTTGAATTTGTTGGGAAAACGTGAAAAAAGCGTTTACGGAGACGCTTCGTTCGAAAGCTATCTCGAAGAGTTGCGTTCCCGCTATCCTCTCCATACGATACATTATTACCAGTCTAATGTCGAGGGCGAGTTGATAAACAAAATCCATGAGTGCGGATTTTCTCCGGTCGGTATCGTTCTCAATGCCGGCGCTTATACCCATACGTCCATTGCTCTTTCCGATGCTATCCGGGCTGTTCCCGCTCCGGTGGTCGAGGTGCATATTTCCAATATTCACGCCCGGGAACCGTATCGTCATGTTTCGATGATAGCTGCCGCATGTCGCGGTTCGGTCATCGGTTTCGGCCTCGACTCGTATAGATTGGCAGTAGAGGCTCTTATCGAAGAAGAAAAGAAAAAGTAAACCTATCCTATATATGATGACATCAAAACAAACCAAGATTGTTGCTACGGTTTCGGATAAACGTTGCGAAATAGATTTCGTGCGCGCGCTTTACGAAAACGGTATGAATGTGGTGCGAATGAACTCGGCCCACCTCAATGCCGAAGGCTTCGATCGTATCATAAATAACGTGAGGGCCGTTTCCAATACGATCGCTATTCTCATGGATACGAAAGGCCCCGAAGTGAGAACCACCTTTATCGAAAACGACGGAAGCATCACGTTTACTGCCGGCGACATCGTGCGTATGGCAGGAAATCCCGATGCCTTTACCACGCACGACGCAATCAATGTGTCGTATGTCGATTTTGCCAAAGACCTTTCGGTGGACAGCGTCGTGCTCATCGACGACGGTGAATTGGAGTTCCGTGTACTCGAAAAACACGACGATTACTTGTTGTGCGTAGCGCAGAATGCCGGTGAGTTGGGATCGAGAAAGAGCGTGAATGTACCGGGTGTGCGTATCAATCTGCCGGCCCTTACCGAGAAAGACCGTCGTAATATTCTTTATGCCATCGATAAGGATATCGACTTTATCGCACATTCGTTTGTGCGTAACCGCCAAGATGTTTTGGCTATACAGGAAATTCTCGATGCTCATAACAGCAAGATAAAGATCATTGCTAAAATCGAAAATCAGGAAGGTGTCGATAATATCGATGAGATTCTCGAAGTTGCATACGGTGTGATGATTGCCCGCGGAGACCTCGGAATCGAAGTACCTCAGGAGAAGATTCCCGGTATACAGCGTCGTCTCATCAAGAAGTGCGTACAAGCCAAAAAGCCGGTGATCGTCGCTACGCAGATGCTCCACTCGATGATAAAGAATCCCCGACCCACGCGGGCCGAGGTTACCGACATCGCCAATGCTATTTATTATCGTACCGATGCGCTTATGTTGAGCGGCGAAACGGCCTACGGAAAATATCCGGTAGAAGCTATTGCCACGATGTCGCGTATTGCAAAAGAGGCCGAACTGACGAAATTGTCGGACAATGATATACAGGTGAATGTCGAAGGTGAAGTCATCGACACCACGTCGTTCTTGTCCAAACATGCGGTAGAGTCGGCAAAAGTTTTGGGTGTAAAGGCTATCGTAACCGATAGTTTTACCGGCCGTACCGCCCGTAATCTGGCGGCATACCGGGGAGAAAACCCCATTTTGGCGATTTGTTATAGCGAGCGTACGATGCGTCAGTTGGCCCTCTCTTACGGTGTCATTGCTTTTTATCAGCATGAAATGTCGACCTCGCGCGAATATCTTTTCCACGGGCTTTCTTCATTGGTCGAGAACGGTATGATTACCAACGAAGATCTTATAGCCTATATCGGCGGAGCTTTCGGTGAGGGATCGGGAAGTTCGTTCCTCGAAATCAATAAAGCCGGTCTGGTATTGAAAGGTTACGATCGCTATATCCTGCCCAATCTCGAAGACGTGCATTAAAAAATGACGGCAGAAGAGGCTCTCGACGAATACATTCTCTCGCATATCGACGGTGAAGGAGAATTGCTCGCGCGATTGAGTCGCGATACCCATATCCATTCGTTGCGTCCCCGTATGATGTCGGGACATTTACAGGGACGTATTCTCAAAATGATATGTCGTATGCAATGTCCTCGGCGTATTCTCGAAATAGGAACGTTTACAGGGTATTCTACGCTGTGTCTGGCCGAAGGAATGCCGGCCGATGCGGAGTTGCATACCGTGGAGATAGACGATGAGATAGAAGATTTCACAAGGCAACATTTGGCCTTGTCGCCTTTTGCCGACCGCATACACCTGCACATGGGCGATGCTTTCGATGTCGTGCCTTGGCTCGGAGGTTCTTTCGATCTTGTGTATATCGATGCCGACAAGCGGCGTTATTCCGATTATTACGATATGGTATTCGACCGGGTTGTCCCCGGCGGTATGATACTTGCCGACAATACATTGTGGGATCACAAGGTCTGCGACGGACATTCTCACGATACGCAGACTCGTGCCGTTATGGCATTCAACGATAAGATTGCGACCGATACACGGGTCGAGAAAGTCATTTTGCCTTTACGGGACGGATTGACGTTGATTTGGAAAAAACAATCTCCGTCCCGGTTTTGATTTCTCAGGAAGAAAACGTATCTTCGAACCGAAACCCTCTAAAAAATACGATTTATGGAGACAACCCGCCAAAATAAGATAAGTCGTCTGCTTCAAAAAGAATTGAGTGAGATATTCCGTCAGGAAACCAGCAAGACGCATGGCATTCTCGTATCGGTAAGTGTCGTGCGTGTAAGCCCCGATTTGAGTGTGGCGAAAGCCTATCTAAGCATATTCCCGTCGGAAAAAGCGGCCGATATGCTCGAATCGATTCGCGATAATGCCAAGACTATACGGTATGAGTTGGCGAGCCGTGTGCGTTACCAGTTGCGTAAGACGCCTGAGCTGATGTTTTTCCTCGATGATTCACTCGATTATATCGAGAATATCGATACACTCCTTCATAAATAATTCCGTAACCGCTTATGCCCCTTTCGCTGAACATTGCGGTGAGATATCTTTTCTCCCGTAAGTCGCACAGTGCCATCAATCTCATTTCGCTGGTTTCGGTCTTGGGGGTTGCCGTAACAACGATGGCTATAATATGTACGTTGTCGGTATATAACGGTTTTCAGGAAGTAGTTCTCTCTCTCTGTTCCCGCCTCGACCCTCCCGTGAAAATTCTACCCGTGCAGGGTAAGACAATCGATATGGCCGCTCCCGAAATAGCTGCCTTGTATGAGTGGACCGATGAAATAGCTGCTCTTGCACCTGTTGTGGAGGAGAATGCTCTTGCTGTTTTCGGGAATAATCAGATGCCTGTTTTCCTGAAAGGTGTGGGTAATACTTATGCCGATGTGAATACGCAACTCGATGAAACCTTACTCGAAGGTCAATTCCTGTTTTCCGATACGACCGGTTATTATGTGGGATTGGGGGCGGGAGTTGCGATGAGGCTCGAAATGGGTGCTTTTTTTTCTCGTCCGTTGAGGCTTTATGCCCCTAAACGCAAGATCCGTGTCAATATGGCCAATCCTTCTGCTTCGTTCCGAGAAAAAGAGGTGTATGCTTCGGCTGTCTTTGCCGTCAATCAGCAAGAGTACGATGAGACGTGGGTGATTGCTCCTCTGTCGCTCGTGAGGGAGCTTTATGATTACACAACCGAGGCCACTGCACTCGAACTGCGTTTGATGGACGGTGTCGACGAGTCGGCTTTTCTTACTCGTCTGCAAAACCATTTGGGCGGGAGCTATCGGGTTAGCGACCGTTTGCAGCAGCAGGCTTCGGCCTATAATATGATGCAGATAGAAAAATGGATTACGTTTCTTATCTTGCTTTTTATTCTTTTGATAGCGACTTTCAACGTCATCGGTTCGCTTTCGATGCTTATCATCGATAAGCAGGGCGATATACGCACGTTGCATAATCTGGGCGCCGACGATGCGCTCATATCCCGCATATTTTTTGTCGAAGGCTGGCTTATTTCTGCTATCGGAGCCGGGGGCGGATTGATATTGGGTATTCTGCTGTGCTGGTTGCAACAGACATTCGGATTGCTGAGTATGGGAGGTGTTCCCGGGACTTTTGTCGTCGATGCTTATCCGGTGCGGTTTCTGTGGAGCGACGCATTGATTGTATTGCTTGTGGTCGTTCTTCTCGGTGTTGTTGCTTCATGGTTCCCGGTAAGGTATTTGCGTAAAAGGTGGCTTTCGCAGGGGCAAACTGTTTCGGATGGTTAGCTGGAGTTTTTAAAATATATAATAATGTTTGGTTATTGATATTTTGTCTCTATTTTTGTATAAAATCAACAATTCTTGCTATATGAAAAAATGGTTTCTTGCGGCATGTTTGCCGTTGATGATTGTCTCTTGTGATATTTTCGGATTGGGTGATGACGGAGATGACGATGATACGATGATTGTAGATCCTCCTATGGCAAATGTTTCTTTCGATTACGAAGACAAGATACTCTCAGGCGATACATTGGTACTTACGACTTATGTGCGTCTTGTCGATCCGGAAGTTCTTTTCAACAATATGCCGATGGAAATCGAGGTGATCGATAATCTGCCGGCCGATAATAATGCCGGAAGTGCATCGGACGAGAGCGCCGAAGTACCTCCTGCTGTCGGAGGTACAGGCGAGGCTTATTTCATCAAGGTGAGAATACCCGAATCGTTTAATGGATATTATGACGTCCGGATCGATGCCGTAAGATCCGATTATCCTTCATCGGGAATATTGACCAATGTTCTCGAAAGAGGGGTTTCGGTATTTACCATGCAGGAAAATGGTCAGGCCGATTTCCATACGGGGAGACCCGTATGGACCGATGTTTCCGATGCTCTTGTCCTTTTGGAAACGGTCGATATGTTGCCCGAACGGAGTGAATACAGCGGTATGAAGTTTACGACCCGTCAGACGCTCGATTCTGTCAAGTGTTTCGATGCGAAAGAGGAGTTTTTACCGTCGGCTCGCTTGTATGGTTTCCATACCATTTCGTCTCAGTATCTCTTTGCTTATCTGACTTATACGTCTCATATAGATACGATATACTCCGAAATGGACGGGTATGTTGCGTACGCTACCCCCGAAGAGGTAACTTATCCGGTTGTAATTGTTTCGGATAACGGATTTATTTTGTCTTTCGAGGAACTTTATCGCGAAGACGCGTTTGCATTCAATAGTCCGTATGATATACAGTTCCGTTGCGATGCTGCCGACTGTTTCTATTTTATGCCCGAATCCGAGCGCGGTGCAACCATAAGCGATGCTGCGATTTATCGGGTAAAAATAGATGAAGAAATGCTGACATCTATACCTCAGCCTATCGAAGAGGACGATTATGAGTGGATTGTAAGACAGATCGCCGATGTGGAGCAGGTGCATGACGGCCATATCGGTGCCTCTAATAGCAATGAGTTCTCTTGGCAGGTCTATGGCGATCTTGTCGTTCTGAGCGAATCTTCTCTTATAGACGGCCGTACATCTTGTTCCATTTTGCCGAATAGCGGGACACCGTCGATAGATTTTGTAGGAACTCCTTCTGTATTTGTTTCTCCGCAAGGCTCGCTTTGTACACTGCGCCGTACCGGACGCGGTTATATCCAAAGCGAAATGTTATCGGGGTCGGGCGGTTCTTATAGGTGGCTTACGCACCATCAGTATTTCGACTTCTTCGACAGCAGTAATATCGTTGTTACCCGCACGGCCGACAACGTGTATATTTCGGGAAAAGGACGTTATTACTATTGGGCTCCCAATGGAGAAATTTTACATGAAGAGTGCGAAGTGTATGACGAGTACTATATGGCATCGAAAAGCTATTTCCCTTATGCAGAAACTTATATTTACTCGTCTGCGTCTGATGGCCTCTATCGCGCCCGTCTCGATAGTCGTAGCGATAGAACCCTTATATTACCGTCTTCGTCGGGAGCGGTATATGAGGTGAGAACTTTGGGTGATAGGGCATTGGCGATTACGACCGATAACGATCTCTTTCTGATAGAGGAGAACGGTGCCGGACGTATAGATATGGGATATAACGTTTTTACCGGTAATTGCGCTTTGGTGAGGTAAAAGTAATAAGATGGCGACGGTTTATTCAGTCAGCTATTCAATTACCGGTATAGTTGCTATTGTATAAAAAAGGAGAAGATGTTTCGAAACATCTTCTCCTTTTTTAGGTTTGTATTTAAATGGTTTATTGAACGAGTGTATGCTGTATTTCTATTGTACGAGGGTTATCGTCTGTTCCCGTTTCATCGGGTCGCAGAGCAATGGCCTCGGTTACATATCCGTCGGCGTTTAAGTCATATTCCCATTCGTAATTGTCTTTGTAAGCGGCGTCATAATCGCTCGTTTCCGTGTGTACAAGATTTTTGCTTTGTATGCCTAAAAGCCCTGCGAATTCCAGTTCGGGAAGTCCGCCCATACGATCTGTAACGATGTCGAGATTTTCTTTGTTCTCGATATCGTAATAGGTATATCGTGTTGTGGAATGATAGCCTTCTGAATCCGTATAACGAGATTCCACCATATTTCCGTTTTTCCAGATATATTCCTCTTGTTCGTCTTCTCCTTTGTAACGGATCAATCGGTTTTCTTCGTCATAGGTATATTCCGAGTTCCCATCAAAAGCATCTTCAATCCGTACGGCATAACCTGCATCATTGAGATATACCGTTATAAGATATACAGGATCTGTACTGGAAGTGATCGTTACGATTCCATCACCGTATTTGTAAGAAATGATTTCTTCCGAGGGATTACCTTGTTCGTCGGTATTTGTTTCTTTGTAGCGGATAAGGCGGTGTTGTTTATCGTATGATAATTCTATAAACTCCCTTTCTTCATTCGGGTTCCGGGGAAAATAGAAATCCATTGTCGAAATCAATGTTTGGCTGCCGGGCAAGGAACCTTGTATTCCCTTATCGGAGTCTTCATTTTCTCCGCACGCAGTAAGAAGAAGTCCGGCAAATAGATAGAAAATCAGTTTTTTCATTGCTTTTATACAGATTTTTCGCGTTAATACTCGATTCCTTATTTCATTTCTGCGGCAATAGCGGCTGCGATAGCCTGCATCTCTTCGGGCGGTAATTGCAATTTGGGGTTGGATATGATCATATCGCTCTCTCTGTTGATAGGTATGAGATGTATGTGGGTATGGGGTACTTCGAGTCCCATTACGGCAACTCCTATCCGTTTACAGGGAATAGCTTTTTCTATCGCTTTGGCGACCTTTTTGGCAAAGAGTTGCAAAGAGAGATAGGCCTCGTCGTCCATTTCAAACAGATAGTCGCCTTCGGCTTTGGGGATTATGAGCGTATGGCCTTTGGCAAGAGGATTGATATCGAGGAAAGCGAAATTTTTTTCGTCTTCGGCTATTTTGTAACAAGGGATTTCTCCCGCTACGATGCGGCTGAATATGGTAGACATACAAATAGATTTTAAGAGAATAGGGGTCATTTGACCCCTATTCGTAGTTTTTTTAAATAGAAATGTTGACGATTTCGAAAGTCATGATTCCCGAAGGAACTTTTATTTCGACGATGTCGCCGATCTTTTTCCCCAGCAGCCCTTGTGCGATGGGAGTGCTCGAAGCGATTTTCCCTTCTTTGAGGTTTGCTTCGCTCTCGGTTACGATGGTATATTCCATCGTCATATTGTTTTTGGTGTTTCGTATTTTTACACGGTTCAGTATTTGTACTGTATGCGTGTTCAGTTTAGAGTCATCGATAATACGGGCATTGGCCACTTTGTCTTTGAGCTGCGAAATTTTCATTTCGAGCAGCCCTTGAGCCTCTTTGGCCGCGTCGTATTCTGCATTTTCCGACAAGTCTCCTTTATCCCGTGCTTCTGCGATTTGCCGGGAAATTTCGGGACGTTTTACCGATTCGAGATAATTAATCTCTTCCATCATTTTTTTATAACCTTCTTCGGTCATGTACACGATTGCCATAAGAAATCTCCTATAATTTGGGTTTGGGCATTATTGATTTTTATCTGAGAAAAGGATAACAAAAAAGAATCCCGGCTGTTACCAACCGGAACTCCACTTCCTTTTATCAACATGGCGAAGATAAGTCCTTTTTTTTGATATTCCAAATAAAAAGCGGTAAAAGTCGTATCCGACTATTTCTGTTTGAGTAATTTTTCGATTTCCCGAGGAAGTTCCGAGAGTTTGGTTACACGTTGCTGCAATACATTGTTTCGGTCGATGAGGAATGCAGTAGGCAGAGAACGGACGTTGTAGGAAAGAACGACTCTGGAACGGGTCGTGTCGGCATCGCGTACACATATCCAGGGCAGATTATCGGCCGATACCTGCCAAAGGTTTTCATTGGGGTCTATCGATACCTGATAGATTTCGAGCCCTTGCCGATGGTATTTTTCGTAAAGTTGTCCCAATGCACGGTTGTAGTCGGGCGAATATTTCCCTTCATAAGCCGAAAAATCAAGGAGTACGACTTTGCCTTTCAAGTCGCTGAGCCGCCGTTCCCGCCCATGCAGGTCGGGTAGGGCAATATCTATAAGCGAAACCTCTGTTGCGGCAGGTATTTTCGCTTCCTCCTCTTTTGCCTGTTTGGCGTTCCGTTCATTTTGAATGATGCTCAGTGCCAAACGGTAGAGATGCTGGGTGCGGGGCGATTCGGGCAGGAATGTATTGTAAGCGTTGGCTACGGTCAGGATATAACGATTGTCTTCCCGATTGGTACGATCGAAAATGTCGAGGCCGTTTACTTGCTGGAAAATGGCGAAGTAGGCTGCCGGCGAGCTGGGATCTTCGGTAATATAGGGAATGACGGTCTCTTTATAATGACGTACTTCGTTTTGCAGGCCTTCGATCATTTTGCGCTGTTGGTCGGGCAATAGGTTTTTTTGTAGGGAAGCCTTCCCGATGGCTGCTTTCAGCGTGTTGCCTGCCTCGGAGATATGGCGGATTTTTTCGCTTTCGTCCGAACCTGAAATCCGATAGTCGGCAGCGATAGGTAAGCCCGGTATCTCTATGGCGATTGTTTCGGTTGAATCGACGGCGAGGTGTATGTAGGAGTTATCGAGCCTCAACCGGTAGAATTCGGGATAAGGCGTGCGGGGGGCATGGAACGAAAATGCTCCGTCGGCAGGAAGTTGGGTCGAGTCGAGCAAAACTGTGCGAGTCAGTTGTACAGCTTCGAAATAGAGCGTTTTTCCTTCGCCGTCCTTTACATGGCCTTGAATGCAGAAATCGTTTCTGTGGCAACTGCTTGCGAAAAGCAGTAGCGACAATATCGGAAAAAGTTTTTTCATCATGGTCTGGAAAGATGATAAATGCTGTGCAAAGATAGTGTTAAGTTGAGTGTAATCCAAAATCTTAGTGCCCGTATCCTTTTTTGTTTTATATGGAGCAGAATGCTTTCTCTGAGGAATCGCTTCTTTCCTGCGTTTTGTCGGGAAATGTGGATAGAATGCTCTTGCTTCGATGAGATTTTCCCGGGACTTGCACGTTTTGCTGACAAATTTGCTTATCTTTGCTTGATTTTTAGAAGTTAAGAAATAATTAAGATGAAAATTGTAAAGAAAACAATTGATTTGGGAGATGGAAGAACCATCACCATCGAAACCGGAAAATTGGCCAAGCAGGCCGACGGTGCCGTAGAGGTACGCATGGGAAATACCATGTTGCTGGCAACTGTCGTGTCGGCCAAAGAAGCCGGTGAAGGCGTGGACTTCATGCCTTTGCAAGTAGAGTATAAAGAACGTTATTCGTCGATAGGACGTTTCCCCGGAGGTTTTACTCGTCGCGAGGGTCGTGCTTCTGATTATGAAATTCTTACTGCGCGCTTGGTCGACCGCGCCTTGCGTCCGTTATTCCCCGATAATTATCACGCCGACACGTTTGTCAACGTGATGCTCTTTTCGTCCGACGGAAAAGATATGCCCGATGCATTGGCCGGTTTGGCTGCTTCGGCTGCACTTGCCGTTTCGGATATTCCTTTCAACGGTCCTATTTCGGAAGTAAGGGTTGCCCGCATCGACGGACAGTTCAAAGTGAATCCTACGTTCGAAGAGCTGGAAAGGGCCGATATGGACATTATGGTAGGAGCTACTTATGAGAATATCATGATGGTCGAAGGCGAAATGAACGAAGTTTCAGAGGCCGATTTGCTGGCTGCCATGAAGTTTGCCCATGATGCCATCAAAATACAGTGCCAAGCACAGATGGAACTTGCCGAAGAGGTGGGTTCGACCGTAAAACGCGAATATTGCCACGAAGTAAACGACGAAGAGTTGCGTAAAGACGTATGGGCCAAGTGCTACGATGAGGCTTATGCCGTTGCCTGCTCGGGCAATACCAACAAACATGCTCGCGGTGCAGCTTTCGACGCCATCGTTGAGAAATATTTGGAGTCGATGGACGCGGAAGAAGCCGATGCCAAAAACGCTTTGGTGAAACGTTATTACCACGATGTGGAAAAAGAGGCTATGCGTCGCAGTATCCTCGATGAGGGAAAACGTCTCGACGGTCGTACAACTACCGAGATCCGTCCTATCTGGTGCGAAGTGGATTATCTTCCTGGACCTCACGGCTCATCGATATTTACCCGCGGTGAGACACAATCGCTCTCGACTGTTACTCTCGGTACCAAACTCGATGAGAAAATCGTCGATGATGTACTCGACCAGAGCCGCGACCGTTTCTTGTTACACTATAATTTCCCGCCTTTCTCTACGGGAGAAGCCAAAGCCAGCCGGGGAGTGGGCCGTCGCGAAATAGGCCACGGAAACTTGGCCAACCGTGCTCTCAAACGCATGATTCCCGATGATTATCCTTATGTAATTCGTATCGTTTCGGATATTCTCGAATCGAACGGTTCCTCCTCTATGGCAACCGTTTGTGCGGGAACGCTCGCTCTTATGGACGCCGGTGTGAAAATCAAGAAACCGGTTTCGGGTATTGCTATGGGCTTGATTACCGATAAGGACAATGTGAAATATGCCGTTCTTTCCGATATTCTCGGCGATGAAGATCATCTCGGCGATATGGACTTCAAAGTAACGGGTACACGGGACGGTATTACGGCTACTCAAATGGATATAAAGGTCGACGGTCTCTCGTACGAGGTTCTCGAAAAAGCCCTCAATCAGGCGAAAGAAGGTCGTATGTATATTCTCGATAAGATTCTCGATACCATACCCGAACCGCGTGCCGACTTCAAACCGCATGTTCCGCGTATCGAAGTTCTCGAAATTCCCAAAGATATGATAGGAGCCGTGATAGGACCGGGCGGCAAAATCATACAAGGCATACAAGAGGAGACTGGTGCTATCGTTACGATCGATGAAATCGACGGTGTGGGTCGTGTCGAAGTGGCTGCACCCGGTCGCGATGCTATCAATGCGGCTTTGGCTCGCATCAAAGGCATTGTCGCTATCCCTGAGGTCGGTGAAGTATATACCGGTAAAGTGAAGTCGATTCTTCCTTTCGGTGCTTTCGTTGAATTCATGCCCGGTAAAGACGGTCTGCTCCATATCTCGGAGATTTGTTGGAAGCGCCTCGAAACAATGGAAGAATCGGGCTTGAAAGAAGGAGACGAAGTAACGGTGAAACTGGTTGAAATCGACCCGAAGACCGGTAAATTCCGTCTCTCGATGAAAGAGCTTCAACCTCGCCCCGAGGGTATGCCCGAACGTCGTGAAGGTAATGGCGGCGGAAATGGTGGGAATCACAACCATCGTCCGCGTCGTGAAAAAAGAGATTGATAATAATTTCTTGATAAGTCGAGGGGCTGTGCCGATGGGTACAGCCCCTTTTTTATTCTTGCCATATAGAGCGATAGCGAAGCATCTCCACCCAAGCGAGCCTATTATGAGAGATCTCTCACCTACGGTCGAGATGACAAGTGATGTCATTCTGAACGTAGCATAGCGGAGTGAAGAATCTCTCCCCAAGTGGTAGTAACATGAGATCCCTCACCCTCGTTCTGTCAGCTTTGCTCGGAAAGACAAAGTGGGCAATGGCGAGATGTCTTGTTCTTTTTTATTGACAATCCGTCTAAAAAACTCTTGCAAATTATTTTTTGACAAAGTTTTGAGCGAGGAGACGATGCCCGATACGGCAGAAGATGCACTTGTGCGGTTCGCAGTATGCGGTATGCAACTGTATGGCCGCTTGGCTGTCGAGAGCCGATTGTACTTTGATGCCGGCATCGGCGATACGGCGTACGATGTGGTTGTCTTCGGCTGGTAACTCTTCGAGGAGCCGCATGGCCTTGTCGGTGTAGTACTCGTTTCCCGAACGTATGGCATAGGCGTAAAACAACGGGGCTACGCAATTGATGATGATCAACCGTACGGCTCCTCGTCCCAACGTCTTGGCGCGGGGTGGAGATTCGACTCCGAAAGTGTAGTGCGTATCCCAATATCCTTCCAGATGAATGTTGAAAAGAGATTGAATCGATTTTTCATCGTCGCAATCGAGCAGGCGGGCGAAAAGGTTGAATCCCCGATGTATCAGTTGCGCCAGCAGGGCGATACGTTGGTGCGGAAAGTTGGCGGGGCGCAGACGGAAGAACTTCCAACTTTCACTGTTGATGGGCGAGAGGGAGAATTTATTTCTCAGGAAATCGTATTCCCGGGATAATCGCTGATAGTACGGGTCGTCGATTGTCTGTCCGTCGGAGAGGAGACCCGCTTGCCCGAAGAGAAAGGCTTCGGTTTGCAGCAACGAGTCGGCATGTTTTTGCAGGAACAACAGCGGCATGCTGCGAGCCAACCGCTCGAATGTCTCGCTGTTTACGCCGAACCCCATACTTCTCGACAAAGTAACATAGCACACCTCTTCCCAGTTTCCCCGGTGTTTATCGAGCAGGTCGATGATACGGTCGCTCTTTTGTTGCAGCCGTTCGAGAGCGAGAGCCGTGAGCCAATCGGTCAGGAAGATGGGCGACAGTTCGTGCAGTCGTTCCCGGCAGGGCAGTCTCTCGCTTTGCGACGTGAGGTAGGCGTAGTCGGCTTTCAGTTGTTCTGGAATAGGTATGACCCATTGGGGAATCGTTTCTCCGTTGGGACGGGAGATGGGGGTGTCGGCTTCGGTAACGACGTGCAGAATCACCGAGTCGTAGGCTCGGTTTTCGTTGTGTCGATGCGTTAGCCAGTCACTCGACCGCAGATGCATCTCCACGTTTCCCGCCCATACACGGTCTCCGATACGCACTTTGGCGTTGAAAAAGTCGGGTCCCGCATCGACGTTGCGTCGTCCGGGGTCGATGACTTCGATAAGTCGGCCGTCAGTCGTCTGTGGGGCAGCATGTCCCAAGAGCCGGTGTTCCCACATATAATAAAGCAGCTTTTCCATACAAAAAGGTCTATATGCAAAATAAAGGAATTTCGGTCGTAAATACCACATTTTGACCCCGGAAAATATATTTTTTACAACGTATGTCATTCTGACGACTGCAGGGGAGGAAGAATCTCCCGCAATAATAGTTGGGGATTCCTCGTCGGGCTTACGCCCTCGCTCGGAATGACAGAACTGTCATTCTGAACAGAACAGCGTGGAGTGAAAAATCTCCTACCAAGCGATAGCAATATGGATTCCTCACATTCACTTCGGAATGACATGTGTTCCGGGACGACAAATGGTGTGCTGTTTTTCGATTTATTCTTGCATAGAGGGCTTTGCTTTTCGTTTTTATGTCGTATATTTGTTCTCTGTACCAAAAAACATTCATAGTATGAAACTTGCTTTGATAGGATATGGAAAGATGGGACATGCCATCGAACAGATAGCCCGTAGCCGGGGACATGAGATCGTGTCGATTATCGATGTGAATAATCCCGAGGAGTTTGAGTCGGAGGCATTCCGCAGCGCTGATGTCGCAATCGAGTTTACGGCCCCGTCGGTGGCGTTGGGAAATTACAGGAAGGCTTTCGCTGCCGGCGTTCCGGTCGTATCGGGCACGACGGGTTGGCTCGAACATTTGTCCGAGATACAAGAGGCTTGCCGTAACGGACAGACATTTTTTTACGCATCGAATTTCAGCCTCGGCGTGAATATCTTTTTTGCCTTAAATAAATATCTGGCCGGTATCATGAATCAATTCCCGGCTTATGACGTGAAAATGGAGGAAACGCATCATATACACAAGCTCGATGCTCCCAGCGGTACGGCCATCACGTTGGCCGAAGACATTATCGCCCGGCTCGACCGTAAAAACGCTTGGGTGGAGGGACGCGAGCCTTCGGCCGGCGAAATCGGGATAAAAGCTATCCGCCGGGACGAAGTGCCCGGTATCCATACCGTACAATATGAAAGCGATGTCGATACCATTACGATTACCCATGATGCGAAAAGTCGCATGGGATTTGCCCTCGGTGCGGTCATCGCTGCCGAATTTACTTGTGGCAAAAAAGGTTTCCTGACTATGCAGGATATGCTTAAATTCTAAAAACCTTGTAACCATGAGTGTAGCATCACCTTCGTTGAAAGAGCGGTTGCAAGCCGTGAAGAAGACTCGTTGGATACGTTTCGGCGTAGCGGCTGTCTTGTTTATCCTGTTTGCGGTGTGGCTGGATAATTACTATATCTTGCCTTTCCTTGTCGTTATGGCCGATATTTATCTGACCCGTTATGTGCCTTGGACTTTTTGGAAAAAATCCAAGAACAAAACCGTATTACGGGTCATGGAGTGGGTCGATGCCATCGTTTATGCTTTGGTGGCGGTATATTTGATCAATATATTTTTCTTCCAGAATTATAAAATACCGACTTCTTCGCTCGAAAAATCGTTGCTGGTGGGAGATTATCTTTTCGTGAGCAAGTTGAGCTATGGCCCGCGCGTACCCAATACGCCATTGTCGTTCCCGTTGGTACAGAACACGTTCCCGATACTGAATGTCAAATCCTATATCGAATGGCCTTCATGGCCCTATCACCGGCTGGCCGGGCTTGGCAAAGTGAAACGCGGAGATATCGTCGTCTTTAATTTCCCCGCGGGAGATACGGTTGCCGTGCGGGTGCCCAATCCCGATTACTATACACTCGTGCATTACGTAGGCCGTGATGGGGTGAAGCGGAACAAAGAGCAATTCGGTGAAGTGGTGTATCGCCCTGTCGATCGCCGGGAGAATTATGTGAAGCGTTGCGTGGGTATGCCGGGCGATACGTTCGAGATACGCGACAATCAGGTATATGTCGATGGCAAGGCGATAGAAAACCCGAGAAACATTCAATTCAATTATTTTGTGATGTTGCAGCCGGGATACCGTTTCTCCGAAAAGCAATTTCGGGAATTGGGTGTGAGTGTCGACGACCGTCGTTTTGTTTCGGCAGAGAGAGGCTGGTACGAAGATTTGCTGGCATTGGGATTTATGCCCGATTCCGACGGCGCTTTTCCGTCGATATACCACATGCCGCTTACACCCGAAGCCCTGAATAGAGTGAAAAAGTATCCGTATGTATCGAAAATCGTGCAAGAACCGGGAGCATTCGGTGGAGAGGCTTATCCGCTGGGTTACGGGCGGGGTTGGACACGTGCCGATTTCGGGCCGTTGTGGATTCCCAAACGAGGGGAGACCGTGCGGCTTACGGCCGAGAATTATCCTCTGTATGAGCGGGCGATACGCGACCATGAGGGAAATCGTCTCGAACGTCGGGACGGACGTATTTTCATCAACGGCGAGGAGGCCGACAGTTACCGCTTTAAGATGGACTATTACATGATGTTGGGCGACAATCGTGATAATTCGGCCGACAGCCGTTTTTGGGGATTGGTTCCCGAAGATCATGTTGTAGGGAAACCTCTTTTTGTGTGGCTTTCGATAGATAAAGACCGTAGCTGGTTCGATGGACATATTCGCTGGAATCGTCTTTTCCGTCCTGTCTCATCGTTGTAGTAATCATGTCTACCGTATATCTTTCGACGGCTTATCTGGCTCCTGTGGCCTATTATAAGGCATTGTGCCATTATGACCGTACGGTTATTGAGGCTTGCAGCCACTATGTGAAGCAATCTTACCGCAACCGTTGTACGATTATGTCGGCGGGAGGAGAACTTTCCCTCTCCATTCCGGTGGAACGGACACGTCCCGGTAAACCGTTTACGCGCGATATGCGCATTTCGGCACACGATAATTGGCAACATATCCATTGGAATGCTATTGCGTCGGCTTACGGTTCGTCTCCTTTCTTCGAGTATTACCGCGATGATTTCGCTCCTTTTTATGAGAAATCCCAATCGGGACGGTTTCTTCTCGATTATAACAACGATTTGCAGGAAATGGTGTGCCGGTTGCTGGGTATCGCACCCGATATTTCATATAGTGAGAACTATCTCTCTCCGACAGACGGTATTACCGATTTGAGGGAGGCTATCAGTCCGAAGCATGAACCGGTAGAATCGTTGTTGCCCCGGTCTTATTATCAGGTTTTTTCGATGAAATGGGGCTTTTCGCCCGGGCTTTCGATTATCGACCTTCTTTTCAATATGGGAAATGAAGCGCTCTTGGTGCTTTATGACCGTTGAAGTTTGATAGATAAGGAACGGCAGAGAATTATTCTCTGCCGTTCTTGTTTTCTTCTTTTTTCTCAACGGAATCTTTCTTATGGGATTCGTCGTATAGAATAGCTCGTAGAAAGTCTTTGTCCTGATGTAATTGTTTCAGTATATATTGAGAGGCTTTTTGTTGTGCTTCTTTTTTGGAATATCCTGTCGCTGCTTTTCCTTCGATATGGCCGGCTATGGCGCGTACGGTGAACACCGGATTGTTATTGGAGTCCAAAGTTGAATTTTCGAGCTTCCAGTCTATATTCACACGGTGGCGTTGTCCCCACTCGACGAGTTTCGATTTGAAGTTGATATCGGTCTGGGTAATTTGTTCCAAGTCGATATAGCGGGCGAAAATACGCTCGGCGATGAATCTGCGACATTGTTTGAATCCGCAGTCGAGATAAATGGCCCCTATAAGAGCCTCGAAAGCGTTTCCGTAAATGTAATTGTTGTGCGAGGTGATTTGGATATCGGCTCGGACCAGCTTGTTGAGACCTATCTCCAAAGCTATGCGATTGAGGGTTTCTCGTTGTATAATTCGGGAACGAGAACTCGACAAAAATCCCTCTCTCTTTTCGGGAAAGGCATGGTATAAAATATCGGCGGTAACCAAAGTAAAAACGGCATCTCCCAGAAATTCAAGACGTTCGTTGTTTATTTTTCGGCCGTTTTCGTCAGAGGCGACGGCCGATCGATGGGTAACGGCTTGTTGGTAGAGTTCGATACGATGCGGACAGTATCCCAATATCCGGTAAAAAGACAAGTAAGGCTCTTTATGTCGTAACATAAAGAGCCTTATTCGATTGAAGAATATCTCAAACACAGGTTTTTATTTCGTGAATTTTCTGACGATGAGACTTGCATTGTGCCCGCCAAAACCGAAAGTATTGGAAAGAGCCACATTGACGGTTCTCTTTTGTGCTTTATTGAATGTAAAATTGAGCTTGTAGTCGATTTCAGGATCCTCATCTCCTTCGGTGAAGTTGATGGTAGGCGGAACGATATCGTTCTCGATCGATTTTACACAGATAAGCGCTTCGGTTGCACCGGCTGCACCCAATAAGTGTCCTGTCATCGATTTGGTCGAACTGATGTTGAGCTCGTATGCGTGGTCTCCGAATACTTGTTTGATGGCTTTGGCTTCTGAAATATCACCGACGGGAGTAGAAGTTCCGTGTACGTTGATGTAATCGACTTCCTCGGGTTTGATGTGGGCGTCGGCAAGAGCGTTTTCCATAACCAGTTTAGCTCCCAAACCTTCGGGGTGGGTTGCGGTGAGGTGGTAAGCATCGGCCGATAAACCGCCGCCAATAACTTCGGCATAGATTTTCGCTCCCCGTGCTAGGGCGTGTTCCAATTCTTCGAGGATAAGACATGCAGCACCTTCACCCATGACAAACCCGTCGCGACTGGCGCTGAAAGGCCGGCTGGCATGCTCGGCATCATCGTTCCGTGTCGAGAGGGCGTGCATGGCGTTGAATCCGCCTACGCCGGCAATTGATATGGGGGCTTCGGCTCCGCCGGATACGATCATGTCGGCCATGCCTAAACGCACGTAATTGAATGCGTCGATAAGAGCATTGGTCGATGAGGCGCACGCCGATACGGTGGCGAAGTTCGGTCCGTGAAAACCGTACATCATCGAAATGTGTCCGGCAGCGATGTCGGCAATCATCTTGGGAATGAAGAAAGGATTGAATTTAGGACCTTTCTCGGCATCGTATCCAAACATTTCGTCTTCGAATGTGCGTATACCGCCGATACCCGAGGTGTAGATAACGCCTACGCGGTTTTTGTTTACTTTCTCCAAATCGATTCCCGAATCTTCGATCGCTTCTTTGGCCGAAGCTACGGCGAGTTGTGCATAGCGGTCGAATTTGCGGGCTTCTTTTTTGTCGAGATATTTTGTGGGGTCGAAACCTTTTACTTCACAAGCGAATTGCGTCTTGAAGAGCGACGCATTGAAAAGAGTAATAGGCCCAGCACCACTTACTCCATTTATCAGGGCGTTCCATGTCTCATCGACACCGATACCCAATGGGGTAACTGCTCCCAGGCCTGTTACTACGACTCTTTTTAATTCCATAAGGGTGTTAGAGAGGGTCGTTTTTACTTTGCGTTAGCTTCAATGTATGCTACAGCGTCGCCAACAGTAGTGATTTTTTCTGCTTGGTCATCGGGAATGGTAACATTGAATTCTTTTTCGAATTCCATGATCAATTCAACCGTGTCGAGAGAATCGGCTCCCAAATCATTGGTGAAGCTGGCTTCGTTGGTTACTTCGGATTCTTCGACACCCAATTTGTCGACGATAATAGCTTTAACTCTTGATGCAATTTCAGACATAACTTCCAGTTTTTAGTTAGTGAATTAGTTGGTCTAATTTTTTCTTTTGCGTGGCAAAGAAACGTCTTTTTCTCCAAACAAAAAAATATTTTTGGCAGAAAGTTGTATTTTATTGCACACTATATAATGTTTTGTGCAATAAAATGCTCTGTTTTGATTATTCCGAAATGGCATTTTCTCTAAAAATCGTTTCGAGGCGACAATTTTTCTTGAATTGTACGAATTCTCTTTTCCGGGTGATTTTATTGCCGTTTTTTGAAGAATGCTATGAGATTACCGACCGTGTCATCGGGCATAATCGGAGAGAAAGATTCCGAAAAGGGCTGGGTAGAGTCGGGGTTGGACTCTATTTTGTCGCAAGTTGTTTCCAGCTCGTCTTCGATACTGAACCATAATTCTTCGATATCTACTTCGTCGAGTCCTAAATCGCAAAGACGCAGTTCGTCATTTATTTCAGAGGGTTCACTGTCGAGATATTCTGCTATGATTTTTTTGATGGCAGTTGAGGCGGTATTCATAAGAAGTATATTTTAATATGGTTATTTGGTTACGAAGCAAATCCCCATGCTTCGAACTTGCGGGCTTCGGAATCGGGTTGTAAGGCGTAGGCGCAGAATTCTCTTCGTAGCGGGTAGCAACTGCGTAGTTGTTCGAAGGTTTCGGGGGCTTTTTTTAAGGCAAGAGAATCTTTTATGGGATCGTATGTCGTCCATACGGCTTGGGAAAAATCTTGTTCTGTCCCGGGTAGGGCGATAATGGGATTTTCCGGTTGGGGAGGTTGAATGGTCGATAAGTCAATTTTTATTTGCAGACGGTCGGTCACGGCGGTTATCATCGCTCGTGTAGCGTTGGCTTTCCCGTCGGCCGAATAACCGGCGATGTGCGGTGTGCCGATGAATGTTTTTTGCAGTAATTCCGTCGATACGTCCGGCTCGTTTTCCCAACAGTCTATGATCATGTCGCTTACAATGTGATTACGGTAAGCCTCCAAAAGGGCTTGCTCGTCGACGACACCTCCTCGCGCGGCGTTGAGAATGACGGGACAACGCTGCAACCGGTCAAAGAAAACTTGGTCGGCCAAGTGGTAGGTCGCATACGAGCCTTCTTTTATCAGCGGTGTATGGAACGAGATGTAGTCGCAACGATCGGCTATTTCTTCGAGAGAGACAAACTCTCCTTTTCCCTCTTTTTCGGCCCGGGGGGGATCATTGAGCAATACTTGCATACCCAGCCGTCGGCAGTGTATCTCTACTTGTCGTCCTACATGGCCTACTCCTACGATGCCTATGCATTTTGTTCGCAGGTCGATGGCCTGTTTTTCGGCATGCCGCAACAGCGAAGCCGTGATGTATTGGGCAACCGAGGCTGCATTGCAACCCGGTGCATTGACCCATTCTATGGCATGTCGTCGGCAATATTCGGTATCGATGTGGTCAAATCCGATTGTGGCCGTTCCGATAAAGCGGCAGCGACTTCCTTCGAGAAGATCGGCATTGCAACGGGTACGGGTACGGATTATCAGCATATCGGCATCATGTACCGCATCGTGGGTGGTTTCTTGTGGAGAAAGGTAGCGTATATCGGCATACGGTTCGAGAATCCCTTGTATAAAAGGTATCTTATTGTCGATGACGATCGTTTCTTTTTTTTTCATGACGGATTTTGGTTATTGACACTACGATACAAAGATAGGGCTTCTATGTAGGAAATCTCCCGAAACGGGCGGCAAAAATGAAATTATTTCCCTCAAAAATTGACAAATTCGTAAAGTATGCGTAAGTTTGTCCCTTATTACGATTATTCAAACTTTATTATACTTCTATGACGTTCAGCGAAAAGAGCAACCATGTATTTTGGAATGCTACGCAAGACTATCATAAGCAGGACGATGTCGATGCTCCCATGATAAATCCTTTCCCCGAAAAGACCATCGAGTACGACCTCTATCATAAGAATTGGATCGACGCCGTGCAATGGCATCTCGAAGATATTGTACGGGATCCCGAAATCGACCCGGTCGAGGCTTTGTCCATCAAACGGCGTATCGATAAGTCCAATCAAGACCGTACCGATCTTGTGGAACGCATCGACAGTTATTTCCTTCAACAATACGCCGAAGTAAAGCCTTTGCCCGATGCGGTCATCAATACCGAGAGTCCCGCGTGGGCCATCGATCGTTTATCGATTTTGGCTTTGAAGATTTACCATATGCAGCAAGAGGTGTCCCGGCATGATGCGTCGCCTGAACATATCGAGCGATGTCGTGCTAAATTGCGTGTATTGCTCGAACAGCGTACAGACTTGTCGTCGGCTATCGATCAGTTGTTGAGCGATATAGAACAAGGTCGCCGGTATATGAAAGTATATCGGCAAATGAAGATGTATAACGATCCGTCGTTGAACCCCGTCTTGTACAATCAGAAATAGAAAGGGGAAATACAGCTTCCCCTTCGATAGCAGAAAGGACCTAAATTTCTCTATTCCCTTGCGTCATGTTGTGCATTATCTCTGGACGGCGGCGGTGTGTCGCCGAGCGTTATTTCCCTTGAAGAAAACAGAGGGTGATGTAGACTGCTCCGGCATTTGTCGATCGAGGTAAAATTCGGTTCACCTCCCGAAGAATAGTTACATTATTATATGGTACACCATAAGAAGTGAAACGTATCATCGAAAATGCCCGTCGTTCTGACGATGCTTTCCGGGACAGGCGGAGGAAGAGTCGATTTCGCCCGAGGTGTTGCGTATATGTTTTGTCTGTCCCGGACAATTTTGAGTCCTGAACTTTTTCTCATGGAATATTTTTCAGCCTATTCACACTCTGCGTTGCCTTATCGTCATGTGGCCGTATTTCGTTTTTCGGCGCTCGGCGATGTTGCTATGACTGTTCCTGTTGTATATGAGGTATGTCGTGCCTATCCCGGTATTCGATTTACCCTGTTTACGAAAAAAACGGTAGCCCCTTTGTTTGTTTATCCGCCGGATAATTTGACGGTCTTTCCTGTCGATACAAAAGGCCGTTATCGAGGTTTTGCCGGTTTGTGGCGTCTTTATCGCGATATGAAGTCTCAGGGTATCGATGCGATTGCCGACCTTCATAATGTCTTGCGTAGCCGTGTGGTCGGATTCTTTTTTGTGATTTCGGGCGTCAAACGGGCGATTCTCGATAAGGGTCGTGCGGCGAAACGTCGTTTGGTAGCTCGTAAAAAGCCATTGCCCATACAACCTTTGCCTACTTCGTTCGACCGTTATAGGCAGGTTTTTGCCCGGTTAGGTTTTGAAACGCCGAAGACTTTCCGGTCGGTATTCGATGATAGGCATCTCCCGCTTCCTTTGCCCGAGGGGATAGAATCTCGTCGCGAGGGAGAGTTTTGGATAGGCGTTGCGCCTTTTGCCAAACATGAAGGAAAGATATATCCGCTCGATCGCAGCGAGAGTTTGGTCGCCCGTCTGTCGCAACGGGAAGATTGTCGTGTCTTTCTTATGGGAGGCGGCGGTGAAGAAGCGGACTTGTTAGGCGGTTGGGCTGAAAAATATCCCCGGGTCGTATCTTTGGCCGGGAAACGGTTGGGATTTGCAGTGGAGTTGTCGATGATGAGTCGCATGACATTGGTCGTTTCGATGGATTCTGCCAATATGCATTTGGCCTCGATGGCCGGTACTCCGGTTGTCTCGGTTTGGGGGCAGACCCACCCTTATGCCGGATTTTTGGGCTGGCGGCAAAGTAAAGAAAACATAATACAGCTTTCCGACCTTTCATGCCGGCCTTGTTCGATATTCGGGAATAAACCTTGTTATCGCGGCGATTATGCCTGTATGCAGGAACTTTCCGTCGAGAGAATTTGGAATCGTGTCGAGGAGATTCTTCGTCGGGAAAAGAAGTAAAAGAGGATCTTTCGTACAAATCCGTTATATTTGCAGGAGAATCATGACCGGAATGAAAATTATTGTCGATCGGAAATATCGTTCGTTGGAATCGTATGTCGAGCAACTTCCTGTAACATTTAATACAGGAGAGTTGGTGTACGCGGCGCGTAATGTCTTGCGGCGTTTTTGTTGGGACGGTACGATTGTTGTGGTGAAGAAGTATAAGATACCCATTCTTCTCAATCGTTTTGTTTACGGCCGTTTCCGTAAGTCGAAAGCTCGTCGGTCTTTCGAGTACGCCCGCATATTGAACGAGAAAGGTTTCCGTACCCCTCAGCCTGTTGCCTATATAGAGGAACGTTGTTGCCGATTGTTGTCCGACAGTTATTTGGTAACGTTGAATGAGGATTTCCCCGAAATGATGCGCCGGTTTCATACCGATGAATCCCTGACCGATGAAGGGAAAATGATATTGTGGGCTTTTGCCGCATATACGCGCGACTTGCATGAGGCGGGGATATTGCATCAAGACTATTCTCCGGGCAATATTGCGTTCAAGGTAGAAAACGGTCGGGTCGAATTTTCTTTGTTCGACATAAATCGTATGCATTTCGGGCGAATTTCTAAGAAGATGTGTTTGCGTAATTTTTGCAGGCTTACTCCATCGGTCGCTGTCCTTTCTTATTTGGTCGGCGAGTATGCCCGCATACGGGGTTGGAATGTCGAAGAATCGGTGTGTGAGGCTGTGTCGGAGCAGGCGAAGTTTTTTTCGCGTTCGGCTCGGCGTTCGAGCCGGAAACAATCTTTGCGGACGATAAAAAGTCGGTTCATCGGCAGATGATAAAGTGGAATTGACATGGAAGATTTTGATATAAGAAAACAGCGATACGATAAAGAGCAGGAGTTTGAGAAAGCTCTGCGCCCGCTTGCTTTCGGCGATTTCAGTGGGCAGGAGAAAATTATCGAAAACTTGCGTGTCTTTGTCGAAGCTGCCAAAATGCGCGGCGAGTCGCTCGATCATGTTTTGTTGCATGGGCCTCCCGGATTGGGAAAAACGACCCTCTCGAATATCATTGCCAACGAATTGGGGGTGGGGTTTAAAATCACTTCCGGGCCGGTTCTCGACAAGCCCGGAGATTTGGCGGGTATTCTCACATCGCTTGAACCGAACGACGTGCTTTTTATCGATGAAATACATCGTCTCAGTCCGGTTGTGGAGGAGTATCTCTATTCGGCGATGGAAGATTTCCGTATCGACATCATGATCGACAAAGGTCCCAGTGCCCGCTCTATACAACTCGACCTCAATCCTTTTACACTTGTGGGGGCCACTACGCGCAGCGGCTTGCTTACCAGTCCGTTACGTGCCCGTTTCGGCATTAATTGCCATTTGGAGTATTATGACCATACGATATTGAGCCATATCGTGCAACGCTCTGCTTCGATTCTGCAAGTTCCCTGTACGACTGAGGCGGCTGTGGAGATTGCCATGCGCAGCCGTGGGACACCTCGTATTGCCAATGCCCTTTTGCGCCGTGTCCGCGATTTTGCCCAAGTGAAAGGAAGCGGGCGCATTACAATAGAGATTGCCCGTGTCGCTCTCGAAGCTCTGAATATCGACCAGTACGGTCTCGATGAAATCGATAACAAAATATTGGTAACGATTATCGACAAGTTCAAAGGTGGCCCTGTGGGTCTGACGACGATTGCAACGGCACTGGGCGAAGATCCCGGTACGCTCGAGGAGGTCTATGAGCCGTATCTTATCAAAGAGGGCTTTATCAAGCGCACGCCTCGCGGACGGGAAGTAACCGAGCTTGCCTATACGCACTTGGGTCGTAACCGCATCGATCAGGGTCTGTTGTTCTGATATTGCGAAGAAAGGAGAGAGAAGATGTCCGGAATGAAAAGTTTGGCCAAAGATACTGCCGTGTATGGGTTGAGCAGTATCGTGGGGCGTTTCCTCAATTGGTGTCTGGTGCCCCTTTATACCCATGTGTTCGCACAAGCCGAATATGGTGTGGTAACTTATCTTTATTCATTGGTGGCCTTGTTGCTCATCATTCTGACGTATGGTCTGGAAACCGGCTTCTTCCGCTTTGCCAATCACGAGAAATATAAAGACCCGATGCGTGTCTATACGACCGGTCTTATGTCGTTGGCGGTTACCTCTGCGCTTTTTGTCATTTTGGTATGGATATTTCTCGGTCCCATTTCATCGGTTCTCGGTTCGTCGGGCGATCCCCGTTATGTGATGATGCTTGCCGTTACATTGGCCATCGATGCGTTTACCTCTTTGCCGTTTGCTTACCTGCGCTATAAACAGCGGCCGCTCCGTTTTGCGGGAATCAAGTTGTTGTCTATTTTTCTTAATATCGGTCTGAATCTTTTCTTTATCGTGCTGTGTCCCGTATGGTATACATCACACCCCGAGTGGGTGGGCCGGTTTTATGATCCCGATTTCGGTGTGGGATATATTTTCTTGTCCAATCTCATTGCTTCGGCCGTAACATTGTTGGTTCTCGTCCCCGAGATCGTAAAGGTACGGTATCGGTTTGATACGGAAATTTGGAGACGCATGATTGTCTATTCATTTCCGTTGCTGGTGATGGGACTGGCTGGTATTATGAATCAGACGATAGATAAGCTCATCTATCCTTGGCTGGTGGGAGATCCCGACCGGGCGATGTCTGAACTGGGCGTTTACGGGGCAAATTATAAGATTGCCATTGTCATGGTCATGTTTATACAAGCTTTCCGCTTTGCATACGAACCGTTTGTTTTTGCCAAAAGCCGTAGTCGGGGAGAGGAGAGCCAGAAGGCGTATGTCGATGCGATGCATTATTTTATCATTTTCGGGCTGTTGATTTTCTTGGGAGTCATGTTTTTTCTGCCCGTGTTGAAGTATTTCATATCGCCCCGTTATTTTTCGGGTCTTGCCGTAGTGCCTATCGTGATGGCCGGAGAGTTGTTCTTCGGTGTCTTCTACAACCTTTCTTTGTGGTATAAGCTGACCGACCGTACCTATTGGGGTACGATTTTTTCGCTTTTCGGTTTGGCGGTAACTTTGCTTATCAATATCCTTTTCGTACCCTGTTATGGATATATGGCTTGTGCTTGGGCGGCGTTTTTCTGCTATCTGTCGATGATGGCAACTTCCTATTTTGTGGGGAAAAAATATTATCCGGTTCCTTATAGGTGGGGAGCTGCTCTGCGGTATGTGTTGTTGGCGGCCGTGCTTTATGTTGCAGCTATGTATGTGCCGATCTCGAATACGTGGGCTTTGCTGGCTTTCCGGGCGGTATTGCTGTCGCTTTTTGTGGCTTATGCCGTACGACAGGATTTGCCGTTGGCCGAATTGCCTTTTGTGGGACGTTATTTTAAGAAATAGGATTTATAGCGGGTCTACGTCGTAATAGACGGTGAGAGCGCGAAAGCGGGGATCGTCGGTAACGGAATCTTGTATTTGCCGTAAAATTTCACGAACTTTTTTCAAGGAAGCCGTATGCTCGATTTTGAGCATGATGCGGCGTATGTATAATAGTTGTATGCGTGCGACCGGTGGGGTATGCGGGTCGGATAGCCGATGCCCGAAAACCGGATATAGTCGCTGTGCGTAGTTTTTGGCGGCTGCATCGAGAATCGCTTCGTCTCGATGTTTGAGATAGATGTAAATAAGCCGGGTGAAGGGGGGATAGTTGAATTGTTGACGTTCGGCAATCTGTGTGGCATACATGCCGGCATAGTCGTGTCGCATGATTTGAGCGATGACCGGGTGTTGCGGTTGTGCCGTTTGTAAAATGACGGTTCCTTGCCGGCTTTTTCGTCCGGCCCGCCCGGCAACTTGTTCCATCATTTGGAATGCCCGTTCGTGAGCTCTGAAATCGGGATAGTTGAGCAAAGTGTCGGCGCTGAGTATACCCACGACGTTTACATGGCCGAAGTCGAGACCTTTGGTAACCATCTGCGTACCGACGAGAATGCGGCTTTTTTGTTGTTCGAAGTCCGAAATGATTTGTTCGTAAGCCTTGCGGTTGCGGGTTGTATCGAGATCCATACGGGCAATGGGATAGTCGGGAAAAGTATGCTCTATCTCTTCTTCGATGCGTTCTGTCCCGAAACCGTGTATGACGATGCTCGTTTCGCCGCAAGCGGGACAACGGGTAGGTACTTCTTGCGAGTATCCGCAGTAATGGCATACGAGACGGTTGGTGCGTTTATGGTAAGTCAGACTTACATCGCATTGGGTACAACGGGGTGTCCATGCGCATAACCGGCATTCTACCATCGGCGCGAATCCCCGACGGTTTTGGAACAGGATTACTTGTTCTCCGTTTTTCAGTGCCTCTTCACAAGCCTCTTTCAGCTGCGGGGAAAGATTGCTCTCTTGTGAGACACGTCGTTTACGGCGAAGATCTCCCATGTCGATGGGTAGGATACGGGGCAGGGCGATTTCTTCGTGCCGGGACGAAAGCTCCACCAGACCATATTTCCCGCATTGTGCGTTGTAATAACTCTCGATGGCCGGAGTTGCTGTGCCCAGCAGTGTTTTGGCTCCGTGCATCGATGCTAACACGATTGCGGCATTGCGAGCATGATAGCGGGGTGATGGCTCTTGTTGCTTGTAACTGCCCTCATGTTCCTCATCGACGATAACCAGTCCTAAATCTCGGAAAGGAAGGAATATCGACGATCGTACGCCGAGGATTATTTGCGCACCTTTGTCGTGCAGGAGGTCGTTCCATATCTCTACCCGTTCATTGTCTGTAAATTTGGAATGGTAGATAGACAGTTTGTTCCCGAACACCCGTTGCAGACGGGTGGTAAGTTGTGTGGTGAGAGCTATTTCGGGAACAAGGTAGAGAACTTGTCGGCCTTGTTTCAGTACCGTGTCGATGAGATGTATGTATATCTCGGTCTTTCCGCTCGACGTAACGCCGTGTAATAGAACGGTTTCTTTTTGAGAAAAACGGTCGATGATTTCGTTGTATGCCTTTTGTTGTATAGGAGAAAGGGGATACGGACTTTCGGTGTGCAGCGGGTTGTTGGAAAGCCGGCTTATCTCTTTCCCGTAATTTTCAAAAATGCCTTTCGTTACTAATGTGCTGAGGATTTGCGGAGAAACCTCGGCCCTTTCGAGCAATTCTTTGCGGGAAACTTCTCTCGGCGTACCTTTCTGCATGAAGCCCGATAGTTCGAGATAGCACATCAGCAACCGGAGCTGCTTTTTGGCGGCTTTGAGTTCGTCAAAAAGCGGACGGAGTTTCTCTTGCTCGCCGGGAGCAATTTGTGCCAGTCGTATGTAGCTTTCGGTACGGGGGCGGTATTTGTGCCGCAGTTCCTCTGATACGACGATAGCTTTTTGTTCCATGAGGGAGCGTACGAGAGGCAGGATATTGCGTAGTCCGCTCTCTTTTTCGAGTTCCTGTACACTCATTTTCTCGCTGCGGCTCAACGTGTCGAGCAATATCGCTTCGCGTTCTTTGAGCAGAGAGCCGTTTTCTTCGATGAAATCGGCATTACAGGAGATTTGTGTTTCGCTTTCTATTTTCAATCCCGAAGGTACGGCGGCCTTGAATACGTCGCCGACCGAGCAGAGATAATAATCGGCGAGCCATTCCCAGAAGCGCAGTTGAGGACGACGTAAAACGGGCGTGCTGTCGAGCAGTGTCGAAATGTCTTTTATTTCATAATCTTGCGGCTCGTTGTTGTGTAACCGGGCGACGATGGCCGTGTAGAAACGCTTTCGCCCGAAAGGTACGATGACACGACTGCCGGAGACGAGAGTCTCTTGCCATTCCTCGGGAATACGATAGGTGAAATATTTCGCAAGCGGGAGCGGAAGTATAACGTCGGCGAATTGAGACATGATTTATAGACGGACTGGTGTTTCTTGGTTTTGTGAATGCGGGAATACCTGCATACAAATGTAAGGAAAATTTTTCGCTTTTTCCTAACGGTTTTCTCGACGACTGCTAAATAGTTTGTACATTTGTATGGTATTTTCATATCTTATGAACAAAATCGTAACATCTTATTTGCAAAAAACGGGTTTCCGGAATATCGACTTGAAAGCCGTTCTTATCGATATGGACGGTGTTCTTTACGACTCGATGCCTTTTCATGCCGATGCTTGGTACAAAGCGATTTCTTCGTTGGGAATAGCATGTACGCCCGAAGAATTTTTTATGTATGAGGGTCGTACGGGCGCATCGACCATCGATTTGATTTTCAATCGTGCTTACGGTCGCAATGCTGACGAGAACGAGAAGCAAATGATATATGCCCGCAAGTGCGAGTACTTTGTTGCCAAAGGTGTAGCGCCGGTTATGCCCGGTGCGCTCGACTTTTTGAAGCAGGTGAAATCGCACAGGTTGATACCGGTATTGGTAACCGGTTCGGGACAACATTCTTTGCTCGATAAGCTCTCGCACGATTATCCAGGTATTTTCACGCCGCAGACGATGGTAACGGCTTTCGATGTGAAGTATGGAAAACCCGATCCCGAACCGTACCTTATCGGGCTGGAAAAGGCTGGCGTGCAACCCTGGGAGGCAATCGTGGTGGAGAATGCGCCGTTGGGGGTGCAGGCCGGCGTTGCTGCCCGCATTTTTACGGTGGCTGTCAATACGGGGCCGTTGCCCGATCGCGTACTTCTCGATGCCGGAGCCGATTATCTTCTGCCGGATATGGAGAGGCTGGCTCTTCGTTTTGAAGATTTGTATATACAGCTAAATATGTAATGGATATGGCACAACAGATTCTTTTTACTCAAGATATAGCGGCAACTCTCGATGAGGTACTAAGCGGTTATGTGTACGACCGCCTGTTTGTTCTGACCGATGAAAATACGCGTCGGCGATGCTTGCCGCTTCTCTCTGCAAGCAAGGCTTTGGCTTCGGCCGGATATATCAATATCCAACCCGACGATACACATAAGACACTCGACTCATTGGCATCGGTGTGGCAGGAGTTGAGCGATCGTCGTGCAACCCGCCATTCGATGATGGTGAACCTCGGCGGCGGTATGGTAACCGATCTCGGAGGGTTTGCCGCCGCTACGTTCAAGCGAGGTATCCGTTATATCAATATTCCCACCACGTTGTTGGGGGCGGTCGATGCGGCCGTGGGTGGAAAAACCGGAATAAATTTCAACGGTTTGAAAAATGAAATCGGGGCGTTTGCGCCGGCCGAAGCGGTTTTGGTGGCAGTCTCGTTTTTCAGGACGCTTTCCCGGGAGCATCTTTTGTCGGGCTTTGCCGAGATGTTGAAACATGGGCTCATCAGTACGACTGCGATTTATGACCGTCTTTTCACGCTCGATCTTTCACGGCCCGACAGTGCGGAGATGTTATCGTGTCTCGAAGAGTCGATCGGGGTGAAACAGCGGGTTGTCGAGCAAGACCCGCATGAGGCCGGTATCCGCAAGTCTCTCAATTTCGGACATACCGTAGGGCATGCGTTTGAGAGTTTCTCTCATCATCGCCATCACCCGGTGCAACATGGGTATGCCGTTGCGTGGGGACTTGTCTGTGAATTGATTTTATCACATCGTCGTCTCGGGTTCCCGCTTGATACTGTACGGCGGTTTGCCGCTTTCGTGCGTGAAAATTATGGGGTTTTCCCGATTACTTGCAGCGATTACGATTATCTCTACGAACGTATGACCCATGATAAGAAAAACGATGCCGATACCATCAATTTCACATTGCTTTCCGATGTGGGAAGAGTGGTGATCGACCAAACTGCCACACGTCAGGAAATAGAAATCGTACTCGATCTTTACCGCGATATGTTCGGTATTTAGCCGACGGAATAAGGTGAAAAAAGATGTGAAGTGTAAAAAAACGGATAATTTCTTTGCAGGAAAAAATAAAAGGCTTACCTTTGCACACGAAAATCAATCGGGGCGTAGCTCAGTCCGGTTAGAGTACACGTCTGGGGGGCGTGTGGTCGCTGGTTCGAATCCAGTCACCCCGACATAATGCTGCTCAACTATCTTTATTAGGTAGTTGAGCAGCGTTTTTTTGTCTGGTTGGAGAAATCAAATCCTAATTTTCCCTTTGTCATGATTCAGGGTTTACAGAATAGGGATTTGTCCTCGTTTTTTAAGGAGATATTTTGTCTTCCGGATATAGAATTTTTGTAGATTTGCTTGTCTGATTTTGTGCTGTGGACGAAAGTCTTCGTATGAAAGAAGCAGTATGGTTACGATAGAACCGGGCGGGAAGTCGCGCGATTGCTGTCTTTAAGATATATAGCAGATGAAAGTAAAAATAGAAGAGAGTTGGCGCAGGCGGCTGCAAGAAGAGTTCGACAAGCCCTATTTCGAGCGGTTGGTCGCTTTTGTCCATGAGGAGTATGCCCGTGCGCAAGTGTTGCCGAAAGGTTCTCAGATTTTTCATATTTTCGATGCTTGCCCGTTCGAGAAGGTAAAAGTCGTCATACTCGGGCAAGATCCCTATCCCACACCCGGACAGTATTACGGCGTTTGTTTTTCTGTGCCCGATGGTGTGGCGATACCGCCTTCTTTGGAGAATATATTCCGGGAGATTCATCAGGATTTGGATAAGCCTGTACCTGTATCGGGTAATCTCGACCGTTGGGTCGAACAAGGTGTTTTTTCCATGAATTCGGTACTTACCGTGAGGGCTTATGAAACGGGTTCGCACCGCGACCACGGCTGGGAGACTTTTACCGATGCCGTGATAAAGAGACTGAGCGACGAGCGGGAGAACTTGGTATTTATGTTGTGGGGAAGTTATGCCAAAGCGAAAAGTGCCTTGATAGACTCCCGTAAACATCTGGTCTTGACGGCGGCGCATCCATCGCCTCGTTCGGCCGATCGGGGATTCTTCGGCTGCAAGCATTTCAGCCGGGCAAACGCTTACCTCCGCAGCAAAGGCATTCCCGAAATCGACTGGTGATTCACGACTTGATTATGTCATATACAGAAAAAGGCTATAATTCTTGGAGAATTATAGCCTTTTTCTTGTGGTGCCACCAGAAAATGAATTCCATTACTAAATGGCTCTATATCTTTACATTAAAGAATTGCTACAAACGTAATCTCCCGCTATTGCTCCACCTAAATTCTGCATCATTCTGCAGTGTCTCGCCAAGTCGAGTTCCTACTTTGTTGCAAAGGTAGTGCTTTATTTTGAAATACAAGCAAATGCACTAAAATTTTGCTCCACCTCAGTTCGGAATCCCTACTTTGAAAATTTTGCCATTGTAAACAATGCCCTTTTGAAAGAATATTACTCATACCTTAACATATCATATAATATAAAAACCGCCAATTTTCTATATTTTATGATAGGTTGAGCGAATTTATACTACTTTTTAAGTTTCTTAATCTCTCTATCAAAGTCGCTTTCGAGTAAATCCATTTCTCGTTTGCGGTATATCTCAAACTCCTGTTCGGCTTTGGCTATTGCCTGTTGGTGCGAAACATTGCCCTTGCCAATGAGAACTTTGCGTTTGTGAGCGATGATTTGACTATCAAGGGCCTCTATCCAATCTTTCATTGTCATAGGATTCATTTCCAATGCTTGGAACTCTGCAAAATCCAAGAATCCTGAAACAAGAAGATTCAAGCGTTGCAATTCGATCTCAGAAAGGTAGTTCTTTGCTATCTTTACATCGTCTTTGGTGACATAATCGCCTTTGAAGTTTGTCATACCCACAAACGGCTTTTCATTATCCACGCGATTGTAGATAACCTCAGCAGCGGTATTCTCGTGAACAGCATAGTGCAACTTGTTCTGCACCGTAGCAAAGAACATCTTTGTCATTTCACTACGGGGGTCATAGTCTGTTGCTGTGGCATAAATATCTGTTACCTGCTGATAGAAATTACGCTCACTGCTACGGATATCCCTTATGCGCTGTAACAATTCGCGGAAATAACGGTTGCCACCCTGCTTCAAACGCTCATCATCCATGGCAAAACCCTTCTGTATATATTCATGGAGCCGTTGGGTTGCCCAACGGCGGAAACGGGTAGCAACCTGCGACTGCACACGATAACCTAAAGCGATAATCATATCGAGGTTGTAATGAGCTATATTACGCTGAACTTGTCTATTGCCTTCTTGTCGAACTGTCAAGAAATCCTTTACAGTTCGATTTATATCTAACTCACCATCGTTTAGGATATTGTCAATATGTTGACTTATATTCTGCTTTGTGGTGTCATATATTTCTGCCAGCTGATTTTGTGTCAGCCACAAATCCTCATCAGCAAATCGCACCGATACACGAGTAATCTCGTTATCGTCTTGGTATAATATTATCTTATTTTCTTCTTTCATCTTCCTCTAATGCTTCATTATGGTTTTGAATTTGCTCATCCAAAATGCGGTCAAGCTCATCCATATACCTATCCATAGACTCCATATCCTCTCTCCAACTTTTATAGTCTTCGTACTCCTCTTCTTCTGTGTACATCTTAGATCTTTTTAGTATTGTTTAGAGAGCCAAGTATTCCCAACCCTTTTGCTGTAAGGCGGTATTTCTGTTTTGGATGATTGGGTTTATCTGGATATACCATTTCCACATACCCTTCAAGCAATGCGGGTTGAATAGAATGTCTCTTGAAATACCCTTTTGACTTGTATACTTGCTTGTATAGTAACTTGTACACTTTCAAAATCTCATCAACAGACAATTCACCATCTCCTATGCTGTGTATCAACCTATTAACTTGGTCACTAACTTGATCACTAACTTGGTCATTTTGTACTGGCTGGGGGCCATCTTGCACACTTATAGGCAAAGTTATACGAATAAAGTTATCCGTAAACTTGAAGCAATCTTCACCGTATGCTCGCAAAATACGAGGAATACCGGAACCTAACGACTCTACCAACTCAACATCACGATAGATACGCATCAACTCCTTATTGCGTGGGATTGAGATTCCATTGAAAAACTCCTCCCTTGTAAGAGATTCTGGCAAACGACCTGCTGAGGTAATTTCAAGTCTATCGGGGAATATCTCAAACTTTGGTGGAACTTCAAACGAATAGTCATTATGCACTATTGCATTGATAACAGCCTCACGCAAAGCGACCTTATTCCACAATGGAGTTTCAATACGCTCCATCGGGGTAATAGTTGCAGCCACCTTGTTTTCAATATCCAACTTCGACAACACACTTTTGGTGGCTTTGATAAGAGAGCAATATCCATACTCATTGTTCTCTATCAAATCGCAACGGTCAAGACTTGAATACTTTGCCACCTTGATTGAGTTGCCGTTCTCATCAGCCAACAGATAGGCAACATAGTTGTACTTACCATCATCTGTAAGTAACTCCAGCGTCCGCTTGAAATTATCATTAAGCCTCTTGCCACGCTCATCGTAGTAGATACGCAACTGTTCAAAACTCAAATCCTGACGATTGGACACAATGCGCCCGATAGAGTTGCGGGTACGCATAGCAAACAAACGGTCAATTTGCTCCTGTGGCATAGGCTCGGCAGATGTTCCAACACGCATATACGCACCTCGTGGAGTCATTCCATATTTTGTTTTGAAATATGGTTTCTCAATTCCACTCGCTACTGTAACTTTGATAATGCTACGTCCATCCTTTTGCTCCTCGGCAATATCGAACAATCCCATAGCGGAAGGCGAAATGTTATGCTTGATACGGTCTTTCAACCTCAACATACAATCATCCACATCACTAACGCCCACAGTTGAGCCATCTTTATCAATTCCAATATAGATGTACCCACCCTCCTTGTAGTTAAGGAACGCCACAACCTCCTTCTCAATATCAAGTTCAGGAGTCAATTCTCTTTTATATTCTATGCGGTTGGTTTCGGTCATGATTATCAATTATTTTCAGTTGTTTCGTTATTTCCAATTTCTTTGGCATGCTGAATTTTAAGCATATCAACAAATCCTTGGTCTTTGCCTCTCCATCTACTTACCACATAATCATTGAAGCTGTATTCTCCCAAGTCCAAATGATCTGCATGGTCAGATATTATAATTTGAGGCATAAAGCCATATTCTTCCTTTATAGTATTTATTACATTTATTATCTGTATGAATAGATTCGTTACAGCTTTAAGATCCTCATCAGCCGACTTATTTTCTAGCTTTTTAAGGCCTTTGGCATCAAATCCGTCTTCACTAACATCTACTGTTGCAGGAAAATAAACCTGACTTGGTTGGTCTAAAAATAAAATAGATGGGACCAATGCTTTATCTCCTAAAGAAGCAAAATATTTGAGTATTGCCAAAAATAGACAAATATGAGAGTATAGCCAGTTGGCCCCACTTCCCATAGATCGAAGATACACTTTTGTATTATTATCTTTTAGGTGATATAATTCAAAAGTATGGATATCAAAACAGAGGTTTATAGGTTGATATGATGCTTCAAAATCTAACTTACAACCAATATCATTCATTGTTCGATTAATGAAAAATTCGGTTTCTTTCAATTTATGTTCAACATTATATGTCTTTTGCAATACCTCTTCTATTTCTTCTATTCTTTTCTTAATATCCTTGAACTTATCTTCATCAAAACTAATAGATTTCTCCCTAGACCATTCTAATTCATTTTCTATTTGCAGTTTTATCTTCAAAGATTGTTCTTCTAAAGACCTATCATTTTCTAGGCTTTTATTAATCTCATTAATCTTTGAAATTTCGTTATTAACAAGCTTAATTTGTTGATTGATTTCCTGCAGCTCTTTCTCATACTCGTATTTCTTTGGTAAGAAAGAATCTATTCTCATAGGAGATTTCTTTAGTTCGGAATTTAACCAATTAATAGCTTCTGTTAATTTGTTTGCTTCCGTTACAATTCCACCATTTTGGTTGTGACAGAAAGGACATTCAGAGTTGCTTTTTATTGCCTCCTTAATGGGATCATATCTGTCAATAGTTTCTGCATAGGACTTTGCATATTCAATAGAAGAAATTACTTTTTCTAGTTTAAGAGTAATATCTCTTTTTTGAGCAAGTAATAAGTTTTTCTTTCTAACTAACTCTGTATATTGATTTTTGTACTGTTCAGAATCTTCATTTACCACAATTGGTAATGCTTTTAATTTATCAAGATAAATCTGAGGCGCATCAAGCATATGCATACTGTCTATTCCTGAGAATAATTCATTTCCACTAATAGTATAATACGCTTCTTTTAACTCATCTAAATATGTACACTTGTCTTTCTTATTAGTTTCAAAGCGGTTTTTCTCATTTTGAAACTTATCCAGTTTAATCCTATATTCTTCTAATTCTTGAGACAAGGTATAGTACTGCTGGTCAACAAGCCCTGCGAATATTTTAAACTCATCTATAACTCGGTCTCGCTTTTCTTTCTCATCGAATCTATAGAATAAAGAATGTTTATTAGCAATCAAATTTTGATGCTGAAGCATAAATGAAATCATATTTCGAAAAGATGGATGTCCTTTTTTTACTGCTTTTCGATTTATGCTATCATCAACATCATCCATGTTTGATATCTCAATCCCGAAGAAATGGCCTAATTCTTCCTTAAAAGTGTTTATATCAATATAATACTCATCGCCAAAGTAAGAACTGTTCAAATTATCTATTTCTATATCTTGAGGTTCAATTTTGAAAAACAATTTCCTAGTTCTTCCGGCTTGCTCACGGGCTATTACCAGTTGAGTGCCGTTTTTGTATAATACAACAAAGTATAGGCTTGCATTTTCTGTAATAACACCAGAAGGGATTGTGTTATCAGCACTTCCCGTACAATAATCAAACAACTCTATTATAGCACTTTTGCCTGTTGAAGATCTCCCTGTTATGATGTTCAAACCTTCATGCATATCAATATGATGACAATTACCATATTGATCCATAATACCCATATATTTAATATAACTTCTCATAGCGCTTTTATTCCAAATGCATAGTAGGTGTTAATAACATTCTTTGTGAATATATTAGATAACTGCGAAGCAAGCCTTAGGCTTTTGTCCAAACGAGTATCTGCCGGTCTGTTATTATCATTTATTACGGTTACTGTAAGATTCTTATCGACTTCAATATATCTACAATCAATAGCATATTGCAAACACATATTTGTTTGCTCTTTATAGAAATAAAAGCGTTCTTCAAATCCAGCCATTATATCTTTGTCTCTCGTTATTCTACTCAAATTAGATGCGGTAGTAATTTTCTGAATCTTTTCTAAGAACTCATTATTGAGGACTAATGGAAGAACAAAATAAGCCAATAGAATATTCTTATCCGTTGGTTTCAGGTTCTTATAAAAAGAAACTAGTAACGGAGTTAGAGCAAATGTATTATTTTGCAATGTTGATATGTTTTCTATAAACTTACTCATTTGCTTTATCTTTTAATAACCATACTAATTCGTCATTTTCATCAGCCATTATATGTAGCATACCATTATGAAAATATAAATCTACACTATTGTAGGTGTGAAAAGTTATATCACTACTTCCTGTCATGTCATCATAAAAGTCTTGTGATTTGGCAATTCGCTCACCATCATCATAGTTCCTTGATGCTTTCCTATATTTTGCGGTATAACTCCCCTTTAAGTTCTCTTCATATTGTAATAGCGAATTTTTCTTGGTCTCTGACTTTTCTAACTCTTGTTGAATCATACTTGCAGTATGTACATAGTCATCAATGGCTCCAGAAATAGCTTCATCATATTTTATGTCCTTGATTTTCTCTACAAAAGTATAACCGTCATAGTCATTTTTCTTTATATCTGCTAACTTTAACTTTGTAGGGAACACTGCTGTATTTTCCACCAATGTCTTGATTATCTCTTCTGCTTCACTTGTGAAATCATCGTACGTAATCTGCCAATCATGGCTAACAATGTCAGGGCTAAGTATATATCCAAACATATGGTTTATATATTTCCCCTTCTGTATATCGGGGATTCCCTTTCCGTACTTTTCTTGAAGAGATTTATGGTATTGGTTTCCATCCATACTAATGCTATCAATGTATAACATCTTTGCTATCTGTGATAGTCTCGTCGCATTTTCAGCATCAAAAATAACATTCATGTATGTTGATAAATCCTTATCTTTTCTTTTGCGTGAGTCAAAACTCTTTTTGATATTTCTAAGGGCTTCCATCCTTTTAGATGGATTTTTCCCATTCCAATTTAGCCAAGCAGAGCCTATAGGGACTTTTTGAGTAGTTAGTAATATAAGCGAGCTAAATGTATCGACAGGAAAGTCTTCTCTTATCCAATTATAAATACTCTTCCAGACATTCTTGTCTAAATCAGTTAAGTTCCTTTTATAAAGTTTTGATTCTATCTGTTTGCTATCGGACAGCTTTCCTAATATAGAAACATCTCCATATGTTTCTATATATACAGATTGTCCTTCTTGCATTTCAAAGCATCGCTCTAACGCAATAAGAAATTGGAATAAAACACCTTTCACAGATGATGTTGAATCAAAACTTATTTTTTTCATTATATTTTGTCTTTTAAATAACCATCCCTGTCCTTTAATATATCTAGCAATGTCAAATTAGAAGGGCAATTATAGTTTTGGCATACATAGAAATACGCTTGATTTATTGATTCAAATCCTTCGTTTAATACAGTATCTGTTCCATCAACTATTATTTTGCGAATTTCACATTTACTATAATAAGAAATACGTTGCTGCCCATTGTATTCTAATAAATTGATTAGTTCTCTCCTTCTCATAGAGACAAGACAATTTTTGCCATCTGGAGTTTGAAACTCAAAATAGAAGTCTTGTTTACATGGGATTGTCTTTGCTCTATTTATTTGAGACAATAATGTAATAGCCTGCTTACATATTTTGATTTCATTCCTATAAAATGGCGAAGTAATATCATTATGCGCAGTAGAATTTAAGAATAAATCTTTATATGTTTTTAAATCTTTAAATGGGGTATAATCTATTTGCTCGTGCTTACAAAACTCCTCAAGTGAACATATTTGATCATCTAAATTCTTTGAAATACTTGCTCCTGTGTTAGGATCTGCTTTTATTCTAAAAGAATCAGGAAGTAGTTCATTTAAACAACGTTCACATTCTTGTCTTAGAAGGGTGCCACATCGAAAATAATCATGACATTTATATGCTTCCTCTATTTTTTTAATTTTTGTTTCATTATCAGGTACATAATTGGGCTCGTTTGGAGTAGTAGAGTCATTAATATATATTCCGCCGAAGGACCAATCTGTTTTCTTGTATTGAGTCTCAATTTTACGTTTAAATGTATGGTAAAAAAGTCTGTCATGCGTAAACACATATAACTTATATAAAGGAGCAACCTTATCAAGCAGATATGTAATTACCTTCATGCGATTACTCATATCAAGACTAATGAGCATATCGTCTAGAGCAAGGAAACGACCATCTGCAGGATCCACAGTATTTAATAATGCAAATCTGATTGATAGAGCAATAGCTGTTAGTTTTGCCTCATTAAAATAAGTTTGTGGTTTCTCTATAGAAATGTATGTTACATTGTCCTCCTGTAGCTCTTCAACTTTTAATGTTATTACAGGTTGCAGTACTTCTAACCCCGTGCTTAACTGTTTATTTTCTATAACACCTGCTTTCTCAACAGGATGGTATCTATATCCTAGTCTTAGCCAATACGATTTATTGGGCAGCGGAATATCGTCTCGATTATCGTTATATTCAAGTGATATTTTTAGTTTTCGGTCTCCTATATCACGAAAATTGTTGTTAAATATATCTGTAGCGGTTGGTACTGCATTTTGATTAATTAACTTGATAAGATACTCGGTTTCCTCGTTAAATTTCTTAATTAGATTTTTGTATGTATCATCAATTCTATTACCACGACCTTTGCGTTTTATTTTTGCGACAGCCTCATCATATAATTCACTTATATATTTCGATTGGTCTCTTGTCAATGTAAAAGGTAATATATCCTTTATAAAGACAGGGAACAGATCAATGTATTGAGAGTTACGGAAACTAAATACATTAAACAAAAACTTGTGATTAATAAAGACGCATTTGCCATTCAAGTCTCTCAGTGGGGAGGTTGCTTGAGGTACTGACTCATTATACCCAGCTTGAGATATACTGTATGCAACATCGCTTCCTTCAAACTTTATTTCAACCTTCGCATTAGGCTTGTTAGTATATTTATTGACAATGCTTTCTGGGTGAGTTGTACTAAAATATATACTACATTTATCTTTACATTGACTTTGAAGTAATGCGTGTAAAGCATAATAGATAGAGGATTTACCACTACCATTTTCTCCATACATTAATAAGTTTTTCCCATCGAGGTTTAACTCAAATTCTTGGGGAAATGCCTTAAAACCATCTATGGTAATTTTAGATATAGCAGCCATATTAACTTTGGATTATAGTTCTTAAATATTCGGGACTTCTGGAAACGAACAGCTCCAGTCTTGTTCGCACTTCATTATTTGTCTTATAAAGAGCATCAAAAGACTTAGCTATTGACTTCTCAATATCATCATCAATAGGAGCTATAAGACTATATAAATAATCAATAATATTAATTCCTCTTTCTATCATGTGTTCTTTGAAGAACAACTCAAAGACACATCCGTCAATTATTCTCTCAAAGAAGTCTCCCATAAATTGATTACTTATGGAATTATCTATTTGCAAAGATTCTGTATTTCTTAAGTACTCCATGTAGTCATACAACAACGACATTAAATATTGCTCCTTTACTGTCGCTTTTGGAATATATAATTTTCTTACATTCGCAGGCTTAACTTGTGCAAATGTGCGACCTTCTTCCTGAGTAAGAATTTTATATAAATAATTAACTAGTTTTGAATTCATTGTTGCTGATAG